>Ga0255128_1000790_pt1 | contig 14674 bp, 10 predicted proteins | sample Law_Miss_RepC_8d_FD_188562 | JGI IMG/M metagenome (GOLD analysis project Ga0255128, IMG submission 188562) | Freshwater microbial communities from St. Lawrence River, New York, United States - Law_Miss_RepC_8d | ecosystem: Environmental > Aquatic > Freshwater > River | place: USA: New York... | reverse complement strand
CGCGCAGCCTGCGCATGAAGGGCTTCAACGTCTTGATGCCCATGGGCTGGGACGCGTTTGGCCTGCCCGCCGAAAACGCAGCCTTGAAGAACGGCGTGCCCCCGGCCAAGTGGACGTACGAGAACATCGCGTACATGAAAAAGCAGATGCAGGCCATGGGCCTGGCCATCGACTGGTCACGCGAAGTCGCCACCTGCGACCCGACTTACTACAAGTGGAACCAGTGGCTGTTCCTGAAGATGCTGGAAAAAGGCATTGCCTACCGCAAGACCCAGGTCGTCAACTGGGACCCGGTGGACCAGACCGTGCTGGCCAACGAACAGGTCATCGACGGCAAAGGTTGGCGCACGGGTGCCCCAGTCGAAAAGCGTGAGATCCCGGGCTATTACCTGAACATCACCGCGTACGCGCAAGAGTTGCTGGACCATGTGCAGATCGGCAACGACAAGGCCACGCTCAACGGCTGGCCCGACAAAGTGCGCCTGATGCAGGAGAACTGGATCGGCAAGTCTGAGGGTGTGCGTTTCGCGTTCCCTCACACCATCACAGGTGCGGATGGCGCTTTGATCGGCGACGGCAAGATGTACGTGTTCACCACCCGTGCCGACACCATCATGGGTGTGACCTTTTGCGCGGTGGCCGCTGAGCACCCGCTGGCGCTGCATGCTGCGGCCAGCAACCCTGCTTTGGCGTCTTTCCTTGAAGAATGCAAAACCGGTGGCACCACCGAGGCCGAAATGGCCACACAAGAAAAGAAGGGCATGCGCACGGGCCTGTTCGTCACGCATCCTTTGACGGGTGCACAGGTTGAGGTGTGGGTCGGCAACTATGTGCTGATGAGCTACGGCGACGGCGCCGTGATGGGCGTGCCTGCGCATGACGAGCGCGACTTCGCTTTTGCACTCAAATACGCGCTGCCGATCCAGCAGGTGGTGTCCGTCAAGGATCAGGCCTTTGATGCCACGGTCTGGCAGGATTGGTACGGCGACAAGCAAAACTGCGTCTGTATCAATTCCGGCGAACTCGATGGTCTGAACCAAAAAGCCGCCGTGACCAAAGTGGCCGAGTTGCTCGCCGCCAAAGGCCTGGGCGAGAAGAAGACCACTTGGCGTTTGCGCGACTGGGGTGTGAGCCGCCAGCGTTACTGGGGTACACCGATCCCGATCATCCATTGCGACGAACACGGTGCGGTGCCGGTACCCGAAAAAGACCTGCCCGTGGTGCTGCCGCAAGACTGCATCCCCGACGGCTCAGGCAACCCGCTGCACAAGCACGAAGGTTTCCACGCAGGCGTGACTTGCCCCGTGTGCGGCAAGCCCGCACGCCGCGAGACCGACACCATGGACACCTTTGTGGATTCGTCCTGGTATTTCATGCGCTATTGCGACCCGACCAAAGCCGATGGCATGGTGGGTGAGGGCGCAGATTACTGGATGCGTGACCAACAGCTGGCCACGGGCGGCAGCGGCATGGACCAGTACATCGGTGGCATCGAGCACGCCATCCTGCACCTGCTCTACGCCCGCTTCTGGACCAAGGTCATGCGCGATCTGGGCCTTGTGAAGGTGGACGAGCCCTTCAGCAAATTGCTCACCCAGGGCATGGTGCTCAACCACATCTATTCGCGCCGCACCGCCAAGGGTGGCAAGGACTATTTTTGGCCGCACGATGTGGAGCATGTGCTCGACGAGACGGGCAAAGTCATCGGTGCCAAGCTCAAGAACGAAGCCGACAGCGGCGACGGTCGCCTGCCCGTGGGCACCGCCATCGATTACGAGGGCGTGGGCACCATGTCCAAGTCTAAGAACAACGGTGTGGACCCGCAAGACCTGATCGAGCGCTATGGTGCCGACACGGCCCGCCTCTACACCATGTTCACCGCGCCGCCCGAAGTCACGCTGGAGTGGAACGACTCGGCCGTGGAAGGCAGCTACCGTTTCTTGCGCCGGGTCTGGAACTTCGCGTTCAAGCACCACGAGCTGTTGCGCTCGGCCACGGGCCAGGACCTGAGCCAGGCCACTTTGGGGGATGCCGCCAAAGCTTTGCGCCGCGAGATGCACCTGGTGCTCAAGCAAGTGGGTTACGACTACGAGCGCATGCAGTACAACACCGTGGTGTCGGGGTGCATGAAGTTGCTCAACGCACTGGAAGACTTCAAGCCCGAAGGCAGTGGACCTTTCAAAGAGGGTGACACCGCCGCCCTGTGCGAAGGGGTGTCGCTTTTGATGCGCATGCTCTACCCTGCATGCCCGCACATCACCGACGAAATCTGGCAGCAACTGGGCTACGCCCAGGCTGTGGGCGAGTTGCTCGATGCGCCTTGGCCTGTGGTGGACGAGTCGGCCTTGGAGCGCGACCAGATCGAGCTGATGCTGCAGATCAATGGCAAGCTGCGCGGCTCTATTTTGGTGCCTGCCAGCGCCGACAAGGCACAGATCGAAGCGGCCGCCCTGGCCAGCGAAGCCTTTGTCAAACAGGCCGCAGGCGCTGCGCCCAAGAAAGTCATCGTGGTGCCGGGCCGTTTGGTCAACGTGGTGCTGTGAGCCGCGGCCGCATGACCAGACACCCCGAATGATCGCCCTGTGATGAACACCTCACGCCGCCGCTGTTGGCAGTTGCTCAGTACCGTGCCGGTGCTCGCTGGCCTGTCGGCCTGTGGCTTTCAATTGCGCAGTGCGGGGGATTACCCGTTCAAGACGCTGTTCGCCAATTTCTCAACCAACTCGCCCCTGGGGGTGGAGTTGCGGCGCAATTTGCTGGGGACAGGCCGCATCACGCTGCTCACCGAGCCAACACAAATGGCCACCGCCGATGCGGTTCTGGACATTCTGAGCGAAGAGCGTCAGCAGGCGGTGGTGGGTGTGAACGCCTCGGGCCAAGTGCGCGAGCTGCAACTGCGCTTGCGCGTTAGATTTCGTTTGCGCACGCCCCAAGGCCAAGTGCTGATCGAGCCGGTGGAGTTGGCCCAGCAACGCGATCTGAGTTTCACCGAAACCGCGGCCCTGTCCAAGGAAATCGAACAAGCCACCATGTACCGTGACATGCAGACCGACATCGTGCAGCAGATCATGCGGCGGCTGTCGGCGGTCAAGCCCCGCGCCGTGCCCACGGCCAAGCCCTGAATCGCGCCATGCAACTGGCCCTGCCCCAGCTCGGTGCGCACCTGCAAAAAGGCCTGCGCAGCCTCTACATCCTGCACGGCGACGAACCTCTGATGCAGCAAGAGGCGGCCGACGCCATCCGCGCCAGCGCCCGTGCTCAGGGCTACACCGAGCGCAGTGTGCACACCGTCTCCGGGGCGCACTTCGACTGGAGTGAGGTGCTGGCCGCAGGCGGCTCGCTGAGCCTGTTTGCCGACAAGCAAATCGTCGAAGTGCGCATTCCTTCGGGCAAGCCCGGCAAGGAGGGTAGCGCAGCCATCCAGCAATTGGCCGCAACCACCCAGAACAATGACAGTACCTTGACCTTGGTGATGCTGCCCAAACTGGACGCAACCACCCGCAAAGGCGCTTGGTTTGCCGCGCTGGAAAACCACGGTGTTTTGATCCCCACCGACCCGGTCGAGCGCAGCGCCTTGCCCGCATGGATTGCCCAGCGACTGCAAACGCAGGGCCAAAGCGTGGCCGCAGGCGAAGAGGGGCAGCGCACCTTACAGTTTTTTGCCGACCGTGTGGAAGGCAATTTGCTCGCCGCACACCAGGAAATCCAGAAGCTGGGCTTGCTTTACCCTGCAGGCGAACTCAGCCAGGCGCAGGTCGAGGCGGCCGTGGTCAATGTGGCCCGTTACGACGTGTTCAAGTTGTCCGAGTCGGTCTTGTCGGGCCAGGTGGCCCGGGTGCAGCGCATGCTCGACGGCCTGCAGGCCGAGGGGGAGGCCGCGGTGCTGGTGCACTACACCCTTGCAGAAGATATCCGCGCCATGAAGCGCGTGAAAGACGCCATGACCGCTGGCAAGCCCCTGCCCATGGCGCTGCGAGAGCAGCGCGTTTGGGGTCCACGCGAGCGCTTGTTCGAGCGCGTGTTGCCCCGCATGAGCGAAGCCCGCCTGAACGGCCTGCTGCAAGCGGCCCACCAGGTGGACGGCATCGTCAAAGGCCTCAAAGTGCCCGACTGGCCCACCGATCCCTGGCAGGCCCTGCATCGCTTGGCTGTGCGTTTCTCGCGTTTTTGCAACATACGTTGACCGTTACGAGATGGTCATGTTCATCTGCGAAAATGTTTGAATGACTGAATTCCATACCGCTGAACACATGCAGACCCTGGGCCAGCAGGCCAAAGCAGCTTCTGCCTTGATGGCCCGGGCTTCGGCTGCCACCAAAAACAAGGCTTTGCGCCACTTGGCCGCCTTGTTGCGCGAGAACACCGAGGCCTTGCAGCTGGACAACGCCAAAGACCTGGAACGCGCCCGCGCCGCAGGCTTGGCCGAGCCCATGGTGGACCGATTGAAACTCACCCCCAAGGTCTTGGAGACCTGTGCCCTGGGCTGCGAGCAATTGGCGGCCATGCCCGACGTGATTGGCGAAATCATCGGTATGAAGCAGGTGCCCAGCGGCATCCGTGTGGGTCAGATGCGCGTTCCGATTGGCGTGTTCGGCATGATTTTCGAGAGCCGTCCCAACGTGACCATCGAAGCGGCCAGCCTGTCCATCAAAAGCGGCAATGCCTGCATCTTGCGCGGTGGCTCCGAAGCCATCGATTCGAACAAGGCTTTGGCCCGTCTGGTTCAACAGGCCCTGACCGACAGCGGCCTGCCGGTCAATGCCGTGCAACTGGTGCAAACCACCGACCGCGCGGCCGTGGGCCAGCTCATCACCATGCCGCAGTTTGTGGATGTGGTCATTCCGCGTGGCGGCAAGGGCCTGATCGAGCGCATCAGCGCCGACGCCAAGGTGCCCGTGATCAAGCACTTGGACGGCAATTGCCACACCTATGTGGACGAGCCCTGCGACGTGGACATGGCCGTCAAAGTGGCCGACAACGCCAAGACACAAAAGTACAGCCCTTGTAACGCCAGCGAAAGCCTGTTGGTGGCTCGGGGTGTGGCGGCCGAATTCCTGCCCAAAATCGGCGCGATCTACGCCGCCAAAGGTGTTGAGATGCGCTGCTGCCCCAAGGCCAAAGCGATATTGTGTCAGGTCGCCAAAGCCACACTCAAGGACGCCACCGAGCAGGACTGGTTCGAGGAGTACCTCGCGCCCATCATCAGCATCAAGGTGGTCGAGGGTGTGGATGAGGCGATTGCCCACATCAACCACTACAGCAGCCACCACACCGACGCCATCTTGACCCGCAACCACATGCACGCACAGCGCTTTTTGCGTGAGGTGGACTCGGCCAGCGTCATGGTCAACGCCAGCACCCGCTTTGCCGATGGTTTTGAGTACGGGCTGGGTGCCGAAATCGGCATCAGCACCGACAAATTCCACGCCCGGGGCCCGGTGGGCATCGAAGGCCTGACCTCACTCAAGTACGTGGTACTGGGCGAGGGCGAGGTGCGTGGCTGACGGCCGCGCTGGCAGTACACAGGCGCTGCCCCAAATGGCACTGTGTCCGCCATGCGCTTGCAATGGCGCAGACCGGCCCCATATGATTTTCTGTTTTGTCCCGTTTTTGCCCGATAAAGGATGCCCATGGTTCCCCATCTCGTCACTGCCCTGACCGGTCCCATCAATGAGTTGGAGCAACGCATACTGGATTCGATGCCCGCGATCGAGCGCTGGTTCCGCCTGGAGTGGATGGAGCACACGCCGCCGTTTTACACCTCGGTGGACATCCGCAACGCGGGCTTCAAGCTGGCCCCGGTCGACACCAACCTGTACCCCGGCGGCTGGAACAACCTGACCCCCGAGATGCTGCCTCTGGCGGTGCAAGCGGCTCAGGCGGCCATTGAGAAGATCTGCCCTGAGGCCAAAAACCTGCTGATCATTCCCGAAAACCACACCCGCAACACCTTTTACCTGACCAATGTGGCGCAGCTGCAGCGTATCTTCCACATGGCTGGCCTGAATGTGCGCCTGGGCTCGATCAACCCTGAGATCAAAGAAGCCACCACCATCGAGTTGCCCAATGGCGAGAGCGTGACGCTCGAGCCCGTGGTGCGCAGCAAGCACCGCCTGGGTTTGAAGGACTTTGACCCCTGCACCATCTTGCTCAACAACGATTTGTCGGCCGGTGCCCCGGGCATTCTCGAAGAGTTGCACGAGCAGTTTTTGCTGCCGCCCCTGCACGCAGGCTGGAGCGTGCGCCGCAAGACCAAGCATTTCCAGAGCTACGAAGAGGTGGCCAAGCGTTTCGGCAAGCTGCTGGGCATTGATCCCTGGCTCATCAACCCGATGTTCAGCCAGTGCGGCGATGTGAACTTTGCCGAGGGCACGGGCATGGAATGCCTGCGCAGCAATGTGGATGCGCTGCTGACCAAGATCAAGCGCAAATACAAGGAATACGGCATCAATGAAAAGCCGTTTGTGGTGGTGAAGGCCGACAACGGCACCTACGGCATGGGCATCATGACGGTACGCGACGTGGCCGATCTGGACCAACTCAACCGCAAGACACGCAACAAAATGAACGTTATCAAGGACGGCCAGACCGTCAACGACGTGATCATTCAAGAAGGTGTGCTGACCAACGAGCGCATCAACGACGCCGTGGCTGAGCCTGTGGTCTACATGATGGACCGCTATGTGGTGGGCGGTTTTTACCGCGTGCACGCCGAGCGCGGTGTGGACGAGAACCTGAACGCCCCAGGCGCCAGCTTTGTCCCTTTGGCCTTTGCAGACACCCCGCACCTGCCCCAGCCAGGCGTTAAACCTGGTGCCAGCGTGCCCAACCGCTTTTACATGTACGGCGTGATTGGCCGCTTGGCCATGCTGGCAGCCAGTTACGAGCTCGAAGCGACCGACCCCGAGGCTGAGGTTTACGACTGAAGTTGTTGCACTGCAACAAAATGGCCAAATGGACGGTGACATCGCCTTGAAATCGGGCGCAAAATAGCCTTCTTGTTTCATTTGGCTTGACCCGCGTCAGGTCACTGCCTGTGTCTTCCACCCGTTCTTCTCTCGCTGCATTGACCTTGGGCGCCATTGGCGTCGTGTATGGCGACATCGGCACCAGTGTGCTGTACGCCATGAAAGAGGTGTTTGGCTCCGGCCATGTGCCTTTCACGCCCGACAACGTCTATGGCATCCTCTCCATCTTTTTCTGGACCCTGACCACCATCGTGTCGGTCAAGTATGTGGTGTTGGTGCTGCGGGCTGACAACCATGGCGAAGGGGGGTTGGTGGCCATGCTGGCGCTGGCCTCGCAATCGGTCAAAGACCGGCCACAGCTGCGCAAGGTGCTGCTGATCGTGGGTATTTTTGGCACCTGCCTGTTTTATGGCGATGGGGTGATCACCCCGGCCATTTCGGTGCTGTCTGCGGTGGAAGGCCTGGAGGTCATCTCGCCCACGTTCAAGAAATATGTCATTCCGCTCACGCTGGTGATCCTGTTCGGCCTGTTCTGGGTCCAAAAACGTGGCACGGCAGGCATCGGCAAGTTCTTTGGCCCCATCACCTTGGTCTGGTTTGTCACCATCGCGGTGCTGGGTGTGTTGCACATCGCCCACCATCCGGAAATTTTGCTGGCCATCAGCCCGCACTACGCACTGGGGTTCATGTGGCATGAGCCGGGCACCACCTTCATCATCCTGGGCGCGGTGGTCTTGTGCGTGACCGGTGGTGAAGCGCTGTACGCCGACATGGGCCACTTTGGCAAAAAGCCCATCCGTCTGGCTTGGTTCAGCGTGGTCATGCCTTGTCTGACTTTGAACTATTTTGGCCAAGGCGCTTTGCTGCTGGCCGAGCCCGAGGCCGTCAAAAACCCGTTTTTCATGATGGCCCCTGATTGGGCCTTGCTGCCCCTGGTGGGCCTAGCGACCATGGCCACGGTGATTGCCTCGCAAGCGCTGATTTCAGGTGCATTCAGTGTGACCAAACAAGTCATCCAGCTGGGTTATCTGCCGCGCCTGCAGGTGCTCCACACCAGTGAGACTGACACGGGTCAGGTGTACATGCCTTTTGTGAACTGGGGCTTGTTTGTGGCCATCGTGCTGGCCGTGGTCATGTTCAAGTCGTCGAGCAATTTGGCCGCTGCCTATGGCATTGCCGTGTGCACCGACATGTTGATCACCACGGTGCTGACCTTCTTTGTGATCCGTTATGCCTGGAAGCTCCCGCTGGCGCTGTGCATTGGTGCAACGGGCTTCTTCTTTGTGGTCGACTTGGCGTTTTGGGCGTCCAATATGTTCAAGCTGTTCGACGGTGGTTGGTTCCCGCTGCTCATTGGCGCGGGAGTGTTCACCCTGATGCTCACTTGGCACGACGGACGGCGTTTGCTCAATGACTCCTTGCGCTCGGACGCCCTGCGGCTGACGGACTTTCTGGAGGCTGTGTTCATTTCGCCCCCCATTCGGGTGGAAGGCACGGCGGTGTTCCTGACGGCAGAGACGGGTGCGGTGCCCAACGCTTTGCTGCATAACCTGAAGCACAACAAAGTATTGCATGAACGCAACCTGTTTGTCACGGTGCGCAGCCACGAGGTGCCGCGCATCGAGGCGAATCAGCGTCTGGATGTGACACCACTGGGCCACGACTGCTGGCAAGTCATCGTCAATTACGGTTTCAAGGACAACCCGGATTTGCCGACCGCACTGACCCAAATCCGGGGCGAGGGCGATAAGCTGGACCCGATGATGACCAGCTATTTCCTCTCGCGCGACATCGTGATCCCCACCATTGGCGGCGGCATGGCCACTTGGCGCGAAAAGCTGTTTGCCCAGATGCACCACAACGCCAGTGGTGCGGCAGCGTTCTTGAACTTGCCGACCAACGCGGTGGTCGAGTTGGGCTCCAAAATCGAAATCTGAGGCCCCGTGAGCACCACCCATTTGCTCTACCTGCACGGCTTCAGGTCATCGCCCCAGTCGGTCAAGGCCCAAATCATGGCCGCTCTGGTGCAAGCTCGGCACCCCTGTGTCACTTGGTGGTGTCCGCAGCTGCCCGCTTCCCCCGCACAGGCCATGGCCCTGTTGATCCAAGGCACGGCCGCTTGGCCCCGTGGGCAAATGGCGGTCATGGGGTCCTCACTCGGCGGCTTTTATGCGGCATGGCTGTCGGCGCACTGGGGTGTGCCTGCGGTGCTGATCAACCCGGCCGTCCACCCCTCACGCGATCTGGCACGCTACATCGGCGAGCACCCGGTTTGGCAAGACCCGGCACAAAGCATCTTTTTTGAGCCGGCCTACGTCCAGGAGTTGATGGAGCTTGAAAGTCAGCCCTTGCCAACCCGGCCAGCCACACTGGCCTTGATCGCCAAGGGTGACGAGGTGCTCGATTGGCGCGAAATGCTGGCCCGCCACCAGGGCGGGCAGGTGCGTCTGATCGAGGGCAGCGACCATGCCCTGAGCGATTTTGACGACCACTTGCCGCAAATCCTTGAATTTCTTCAGCTCGCTTGAAGCGTTCTGGGCCGAATGGCGGGGTGGCATGGGAAAATCCGGGCATGTACGTATTTTTTGAAGATGCCGGCAAATTCATGGCCGGTCGGATCATGTCCGAAGCCGAGGCCTCTGCGCAGGTCGAACTCGACTCCGGTAAACGGGTCAAAGTCAAGTCGGCCCACATGCTGCTCAAGTTTGAGAAGCCGGCCCCGGCCGTTTTGCTCAGTGATGCCACCGCCTTGAGCCAAACCATTGAGTTGGAGCTGGCCTACGAGTGTGCACCAGAGGAAGAGTTTGGCTTTGGCGACCTGGCCAAAGACTATTTCAGCGCCAACGCCAGCAGCACCGAGCAAGTGGCGGCTTTGCTCTGCTTGCACGAGGCGCCCCATTACTTCCGTCGGGGCGGTGCCAAGGGGCGTTTTCGCAAAGCGCCAGCCGAGATCGTGCAACAGGCCTTGCTCGCGATTGAGAAGAAAAAGCAGGTCCAGGCCCAGATTGAGGCATGGTCGGCCGATCTGGTGGCGGGCGCTTGCCCCGAGCCGATCCGCGAGCAGCTCTACAAAATCCTGTTTCGCCCCGACAAGAACACGCCCGAATACAAAGCCGTGGTCGAGGCCAGCAAGAGCAGCCAGACCGCGCCTTTGGATTTGCTGCAAAACGCGGGGGCCATCGCCTCGGCCTGGGATTTTCATTGGCAGCGTTTCCTGTTTGACCTGTTCCCCAAAGGCACGGGCTTTCCCCCCTTGCAGGCACCCGCCATCAACGACGAGCTGCCACTGGCTTCGGTGCAGGCTTTTTCGATTGACGACTCGCACACCACCGAAATCGATGACGCCCTGTCTTTGCAAGGTCTGGGCACGGGCATGGTCACCGTGGGCATCCACATCGCCGCACCCGGCCTGGCCTTGAGCCCCGGCAGCGCCATCGACCAGCTCGGCCGCGCCCGCCTGTCCACCGTGTACATGCCCGGCTACAAAATCACCATGCTGCCCGACAGCGTGGTGCAGGCCTACACCCTGATCGAGGGACGCGACTGCCCTGCGGTGTCGCTGTACGTGACTTTCAGCGAAGACACCCTCGAGGTGCAAAGCAGCGTGACCCGGCTCGAACGCGTGCCGATTTTGGTCAACCTGCGCCACGACCAGCTCGATGACCGCATTACCCGCGAATGGCTGGAGGGCGAAGACCCGAGCGACCACATCGACGTGCCCGTTAGCCGTGACACCTTGGCGTTTTACTGGCGTTTGGCGCAAACCCTGAAAGCCCGGCGCGAGGTGGTGCGCGGCAAGCCCGAAAACTTCAACCGCCCGGACTACAGCTTCAAGCTCGAACGAGCCTACAACGACACGCCGCCCAGCGGTGACGAGACCGTGGTGATCGGCACCCGTAAACGCGGTGCACCGCTGGATTTGATGGTGGCCGAGGCCATGATCCTGGCCAACAGCACCTGGGGCCAGTGGATGGCCCAGCTGGGGGTGCCCGGCATTTACCGCAGCCAGGCCAGTCTGGCGCCAGGTGTCAAAGTGCGCATGGGCACCAAGGCGCTGCCACACGCGGGCATTGGGGTGCCCAGCTACGCATGGAGCACCTCGCCGCTGCGCCGCTACACCGACTTGGTCAACCAGTGGCAAATCATCGCTTGCGCCAAGCATGGCGCCACGGCCGCTTTGGCCGCGCCCTTCAAGCCCAAAGATGCCGAATTGTTTTCCATCATCAGTGGTTTTGATGCCGCCTACAGCGCCTACAACAGCGTGCAGTCGAGCATGGAGCGTTACTGGACGTTGCGCCATGTACAGCAGCACGGTATCGAAGAGCTGGATGCCAGCTTGGTCAAGGAAATGGGTGGCGGCTCCTGGCTGGTGCGTGCCGACACCTTGCCGTTGATGTTCAGTGTGATGGGTGCCAACAACTTGCCCCGTGGCGCACGGGTGCGTGTCAAGCTGTCCGATGTCGATCTGATGGCCCTCGATGTGCGGGGCACCGTGATCGCACACCTGAATGCCGAAGGAGAGGGCGTTGCTGCCGGAGAGGCGGAACAAGAGGCCGAGGACGATGACAACGTGCCTGCTGGCCCAGTGACCATCGCGGTCGATCTGAACGACAACACGCCCTCCAATGCGCCCTGAGATCCAGCCCCAGCCCGACAGTGTGGTTCGACCTGATGCGGGACGATTAAAGCCTTCGCCGCACCGCGGTTTGATCTGGGCCTTGGGTTTGTCGGTGGCTGTGCATGCGGGTTTGCTGGCTTTCCGGTTTGCAGCACCCGAGACCTTCAACCGTGTCTTTCAGGATACGCCGCTGGAGGTGATTCTGGTCAATGCACGCAGCCGGGACAATCCCCAAGAAGCCCAGGCATTGGCTCAGGTCCGTCTGGCCGGTGGCGGCGAGGTGCCCGAAGTGCGCATCTCGAGCTCGCCCTTGTCGCCGGTGATGAACGCCGATCCGGGCATGGACATCAGCGCGGTCCAGAAAAAAATCGAAGTGCTCAAAATGCAGCAAATGCGTTTGTTGACGCAGCTCAAGGACGAGTTGGCCGTGCTCACCCGTGAGAATGCAGGCGATAAAGCCGACAGCCCTGATCGCGAAGCCAAGGTTCAACGCCAGCAGCAGCTGGCTCGCCAGTTGGCACAAATCGAGCAGCGCGTGGACCAAACCCAGGGAGCAGCCCGCAAGCGCTACATCAGTCCTGCCACCCAAGAGGTGGTGTATGCCTTGTATTACGACAAAATGCGCCGCACCATCGAGTACCAAGGCACCTTGAACTTCCCGGAGGCGGCGGGTGAAAAACTCTATGGACACCTGACGATGGTGATCACTGTGGACAATCAGGGTCAGTTGCTCAACATCGAGGTGGCACGCTCTTCGGGCAAGCCCTTGCTCGACGAACGTGCCATGGCCATCGTGCGCAATGCCGCGCCGTTTGGTAATTTCAACCGAAAAATGCGGGCCCAGGCCGATCAAATTGTGGTGGTGACACGTTTCAACTTCACGCGGGATGACACCTTGGCCACCCGCATGTTGGCCTCTGAGCCCAGCAAGCCATGATCCACGCCAACGTTGGTCAGATCAAGGCTTGTGCATGATTCGCGCATTGGGTCGCTGGTTGATGCTGTTGGCTTTGGCGGGTGTGGGGCTGCAATTGTTCTTTGCCCTGCGCATCCTGGCCATGAACTGGATTGCCCCCGATTCCACCAGCTTCCAGCGCTCGCAGGCTTGGCAAATTCTCAAGCAGCAAGGCCAATTGCCGTGGCGACAGGAGTCGGTTGAGCTCAAGGCCATGTCCACCAATTTGCAACGTGCCGTGATTGCTTCGGAAGATGGTGCCTTCACGCAGCACCACGGCATCTGGTGGCAGTCGCTCGAAAAAGCCTGGGAGAAAAATGCCCGGGCCAAAGCGCAGGCCGAAAAACGCGCCCAACGCCAACCGGACAGACAGGTAGACGTGAAAATCGTGGGGGGCTCCACCATCACCCAACAACTGGCCAAAAACCTTTTTTTATCGGGCGAACGCACACTGGTGCGCAAGGGGCAAGAAATGGTGCTGGCCCTGACGTTGGAGGCCTTGCTCAGCAAGGAGCGCATTTTGGAGATTTACCTCAACAGCGTGGAGTGGGGTGAGGGCGTGTTCGGTGCCGAGGCGGCGGCGCAGCACTACTTTCGCAAAAGCGCCGCGCGTCTGAATGCCTGGGAGGCCTCTCGGCTGGCGGTCATGTTGCCGCGCCCTCGTTATTTTGAAAAGCTGCCGCAATCGGCTTACCTGACCCGGCGAGCGGAGACCATCATGGCCCGCATGAACGACGTGGTGTTGCCATGAGCCTGAGCACCCCGGCCCCCGCCAGCATTCGCATCCTGGGCATTGACCCAGGCTTGCAAACGACCGGCTTTGGTGTGATCGACATCACCGGCTCGCGCCTGCAGTACGTCGCCAGCGGCGTGATCGAGACCACGCGCGGTGAGATGGGCAATCTGCCTGCCCGACTGAAAATCATCTATGACGGTGTGCGTGAAATCACCGCCCGTTACCAGCCCGATGTGGCCTCGGTCGAGATCGTGTTTGTCAACGTCAACCCGCAAGCGACCTTGTTGCTGGGTCAGGCGCGGGGCTGCGCGGTGACGGCTTTGGTCTCTTGCGACTTGCCTGTGGCCGAATACACCGCTTTGCAAATGAAGCAATCGGTCACCGGGCACGGTCGCGCCGCCAAATCGCAGATACAGGAAATGGTCAAGCGCTTGCTGCAGTTGCCGGTGTTGCCCCGGCAAGACGCGGCCGATGCTTTGGGCATGGCCATCACCCATGCGCACGCCAGCCCCTCGATGAACAAGCTGGCCGCGCAAGGCGTGCTCAGCCGCAAAACCCACGGCATGTTCCGCAGCGGGCGCAGCCACTGACAGGCCGCGATCAGTTGGGGGTGTAGGCCAGGCGCACGTAAATCGGCGCAAAGGCCTCGGCCTGGGTGATCTCGATCAGGGTTTCTTTGGCCAGCTCCAGCAAGGCGATGAAGGTGACCACCAGCACCGGCACGCCCAGACTCGGGTCGAACAGGTGTTCAAACTCCACAAACTTGCGCCCTTGCAGGTGCTTGAGCACGATGCTCATGTGCTCGCGCACGCTGAGCTCTTCACGGCTGATCTTGTGGTGCTGCACCAGGTTGGCGCGTTTGAGGATGTCGCGCCAAGCCATTTGCAGCTCGTCCATGCTGACATCGGGAAAGCGCGGTTGCAGACTTTGCTCGATGAACACCTGGGCCTGCAAAAAATCGCGGCCGTATTGTGGGATCACATTCAGCTGCATCGAAGCCATTTTCATCTGCTCGTATTCGAGCAGACGGCGCACCAACTCGGCCCGTGGGTCTTCGGCCTCTTCGCCCTCGGCCACTTTTTTCGGGGGCAGCAGCATGCGCGACTTGATCTCGATGAGCATGGCCGCCATGAGCAGGTATTCGGCGGCCAGCTCCAGGTTGCGCTGGCGGATTTCCTCCACATAACTCAGGTACTGGCGTGTCACGCCCGCCATGGGAATGTCAAGGATGTTGAAATTTTGTTTGCGGATCAAGTAGAGCAGCAAGTCAAGGGGGCCTTCAAAAGCCTCCAGAAACACCTCCAGCGCATCCGGTGGGATGTACAGGTCGCTGGGCATGGCAAACAGCGGCTCGCCATACAAACGTGCCAGCGCCACCTGGTCGACCACCGCAGGCA
>Ga0255128_1000787_pt1 | contig 14714 bp, 12 predicted proteins | sample Law_Miss_RepC_8d_FD_188562 | JGI IMG/M metagenome (GOLD analysis project Ga0255128, IMG submission 188562) | Freshwater microbial communities from St. Lawrence River, New York, United States - Law_Miss_RepC_8d | ecosystem: Environmental > Aquatic > Freshwater > River | place: USA: New York... | reverse complement strand
AAAGCCACAAGGTCATGCGTCAGATGCCGGAGCGATCCGGGCGAGCAGGAAGGCGGCACGGTGAAGCCGGGCCAGACACTGCCAGCGACGAAACCCGAGGTACGTTGCATGAACACCCGGCTACAGGTGTCACTTTTCACCATATAGAGTCCAATCCGTTTTCGGCATTTAGGAGCCACCCCGTTTTCGGCATATGGGAGCCAGTGCGTTTTCGGCACTTACAGGCCAGCTGAATTTCGGCATATAGAAGCCAGCCGCCTGCGCTCAACAGACATCTCGAACCCGGCCCATCGCCATTACCTTCTGAGCCTTTTGTTCAGGAGCGATGGATGGGCCGCAGAAAGATCGAGATGCATGAATTCCGAAACGTCCTCATTCGCCTGCGTGCGGGCGACCGTGACCGCGAGGTTGCCCGCCTGGGCCTCATGGGCCGCGTCAAAGTCGCCCAGTTTCGCGCTCTGGCGCTCAGCTTGGGCTGGCTTGAGCCCAACGCGCCACTGCCCGATGTGCCCACCATCGCCCAAAGCCTGGCCACAAAGTCCAAGCGCGCCGCCAGCACCGTCTCCAAAGCCCAGCCCTGGCGCGAGGCGGTCACCCGCTGGATGGCCGCTGGCGTTGAGGGCAAGGCCATCCACGCCGCCCTCGTGCGCGAGCACCAGTTCCAAGGCAGCTACTCGTCTGTCTATCGCCTCATCCGGGACATCCAGCAGGAGCTGCCCCGCACCGATCTGACTGTGCGCCTGTCCTTCAAGCCCGGCGAGGCCGCCCAGGTCGACTTTGGCGCTGGCCCATTCCTGAGGCACCCCGATGGCCAGATGCGCCGCACTTGGGCCTTCGTCATGGCGCTGTGCCACTCGCGCCACCAGTACCTGGAGTTCGTCTGGGATCAAACCGTGGCCACTTGGCTGGGCTGCCACCGCCGCGCCTTCGAGTGGTTCAACGGCGTGCCCGAGCGCGTCATCATCGACAACGCCAAGTGCGCCATCATCAAAGCCTGTCGCTTTGACCCCCAGGTCCAGCGCTCGTATGCCGAGTGCGCCGAAGGCTATGACTTCAAGATCGATCCGTGCCCGCCCCATGACCCGCAGAAGAAGGGCATCGTGGAGTCCGGCGTCAAGTACGTCAAAGGCAACTTCCTGGCCACCCGCGAGTTCCGTGACCTGGCCGAGCTGAACGCCCAAGCCAAGAGCTGGGTGCTGCAAGAGGCGGGCCAACGCACCCACGGCACCACACGCCAGCAGCCCCTGGCGCTGTTTGCACTGGAGCAGCCGTTTTTGAAACCCCTGCCTGCGCAAGTGCCGGACTTGGGTGTTTGGCACCCCGTCACCCCACACCGGGACTGCCACGTCAAGTTCGAGCATGTGATGTATTCGGCCCCGTTTGCCCTGGTGGGCAAGGCGCTGTGGCTGCGCGCCACTGACGGCTGTGTGGCCCTGTATGAGGGTCATGTGCTGGTGGCCACCCACCCGCGTGGCCAGCGCAAGGGCCAGCGCGTGACCACCCCCGACCACTTGCCACCGCAGGCGCAGTGGTTCTTTGCCCGTGACCGCCAGTGGCTGGACGAGCAAGCCAGCGAGGTCGGGCTCCACTGCCAGCAGGTCATCGACTGGTTGCTCAGCGACAAGATTGTGGAGCGCTTGCGCGCCGCACAAGGCGTCATCGGCTTGGCCAAGACTTATGGGCACAGCCGATTGGAGGCGGCCTGCCACCGCGCCATGGCCCACGGCAGTCCTTACTACCGCACCGTCAAGACCATCCTGAGCACCAACGCCGATCAGCTGCCGATGCTCCAGACCAGCACCGATGCGGTCTACACCAAGACCCGGTTTGTGCGCGATGCCGCCAGCCTGTTTGCCGACCCTGATGCCCGCACCCATTCCCACACCAACTCCCACACCAACTCCCACACCCATCCCCACCACCCGCAGCAAGACCTGCTGCATTAACCCCCCAAAGGAGAGCATCCCATGAACCCTATCCCCGAACTGGTTCCCCATTTGAAGCAGCTGCGCCTGTCTGGCATCCTGGACTCGCTGGAGGCAAGAAACCGCCAGGCCATCGAGTCCAAGCTGGCCTACACCGAGTTCTTGGCCATCTTGATGGGCGATGAGGTCGCCCGCCGTGAGCAAAACAGCTTTGGCATGCGCTTGCGCAAAGCCCAATTCAGGTCCACCAAGACGCTGGCGCAGTTTGACTTTGAGCGGCTGCCCCAGCTCAACCGGGCCCTGGTGCACGATCTGGCCACGGGGCGCTACGTGCGCGAGTGCTCGCCCGTGCTGATCGTGGGGCCCAGCGGCACCGGCAAAAGCCACTTGGCCCAGGCGCTGGGTCACTGCGCGGTGCGCCAGGGCACGGATGTGCTGTTCACCAGCTGCTCGGCCCTGACGCAGACGCTGCACGCGGCGAGGGCCACCAATGCGTACGAGCGCAAACTGCAATCGCTCAGCCGCATCCCGGTGCTGATCATTGATGACTTTGGACTCAAGCCCCTGAGGTCACCAGCGGATGAGGACTTGCACGAGCTGATAGCCGAGCGCTACGAGCGCACGGCCACCATCATCACCAGCAATCTGGACTTCAGTGAGTGGGATCAGGCCTTCCCGAGCAACCCTCTGCTGGCCTCGGCCACGTTGGACCGGCTCAGGCACAACGCGTACTGCCTGACGCTGGATGGGCAGTCGTACAGAACGCCGCGCCAGATGCCGACCACGGCGGTGACAAAAAGCAAGAATTCAACCCCACAAAAAGACGCCAAATAAGGGCAAAATCCAAACCCGAAAGATGTCAGTTTGAGCGCTTGCTGCTGGCTCCTATATGCCGAAAACAGCTGGCTCCTTTATGCCGAAAAATGACACGGATTGAAGAGCTTGTTGAAACAGGCAATAAAAGTTGGCGATTCAGAAACTCTAGCGCCAAAGTTAAATGGGCAAAGCCAAAGCATTGGCTACAAAGCTGACTGCAGCACAGTTCGCAAGTTCTTGGTAATCGGACGGGTATACCCGCGACTCATCCAATACGCCGATCAGCTGCCAGCAGCTTGGACCAGCATTTATGCTCTGACGTAGATGCCTGCCGACGACTTCGAGCGCTGCATTGCTGATGGCTATCGCCTTTGCGATTTGTCTACGGCAGAGATTGAGGGTTTGGTGAAAAAGACCCGCGCCGTCAATAATCTGATGTCACCGTTCAAGCTGGACAAAAAGGACAACAGCTTTTGCGTGGCTCGCGTATTCTTCACCAAACCCATGGACGACATGGATTTGCGGCTGCTACAAAAGGCATTCGATGAAGTTGCCGCCCGCTTGCCTGTCAAGCTGCGTATCGAAAAGAAAGTGGAGGAAATGCACAAGGAGCGTGCCTTGCAACGCCACGAGGCGCTCAAGCAAGAAGCACCTGACACTGGCATCAAGCCCGAGGATTGGGACTATGGCACAGCTGCCAACAACGACTACGCCAAAGGCGCCGAATGAATTGTTCGTAATTGAACACGAGCCCGCCCAGTGCGGGCTTTTTTACGTCTGTTCACTGGGGACTGCGCTAGCAAAATCTGCGGCTAGCGCAGTTGCAAATTGATAAAGCACCATGTCCATTCGCCTGTTCCTAATTGAACAATCTTACTCATCCAGCAAGACCGCCGCCCCAGCCTCGGGCAATACCCGTGACCAGAACCTCGGTGGCGTTCTCATCGCTCACGTGCAGGTTTGCACCTTATTCCAACGGCATCCAGCCGATGGACTCGGCTTCAGTCACCGCCAGTAAGTGCCAGAAGCCGGCTTAGACGCCAAGTGACATCACCATCAGGCGATCTGCAACGCCTTGAGAATCGGTAGCTGCTATCCAATGCAACAACGGTGAATCCGTGCAAACAGGTGGTCAAGGTTTACCTCGGCACCACCTCCACTGCCTCGGCCAGGCGGTCGCGGCTCAGGTGTGCGTAACGGCTGGTGGTCTTGATGTCTGCATGCCCCAACAACTCCTGAACCTCGTACAGGCTGCGCCCCGCGTTGACCAGGAAGCTGGCAAAGCTGTGGCGCAGGTCGTGAATGCGCAGCTCAGGCATGCCTGCCATTTTGCGGGCGGTGTTCCAACTGTAGAAGATGGCTGCAAAAGGCTTGCCCGTGCGCGGGTTTGCAAAGATGAACTCGGACGGCCTTGGGCCGCCCAGCGTTGGCAGGGGTTTGAGCTGGTTGAGCACATCCAGCGCCCCCATTGACAAAGGCACATGACGCACTTTGCCCGACTTGGTTTTAGGGATGCGCCAGCTCTTTCGGCGCCACTCGATGTCGCACCAGCGGGCATCCAGCGCTTCGCGCTTGCGGGCACCGGTGTAGATGAGAAAAGACACAATGTGCTGGAGCATCGGGTTGTCGCTGCGCCGCACCGCTGCCAGCAGGTGGCGCATTTGCTCTGGCGTGAGGTACCGCTCGATCTTGTAATCATCGCGCTGGTTGGGTACCTCGGCCACCGGGTTGTGCGTGACGCCTTCAACCTTCCAGCGCATCGCCAGCTTGTAGGCATAGCGCAAAAAAATCAGCCCCTTGTTGATGGTGCCGGGCGCCATGCCCTTGTCAGCCATGATCTGCACCAGGCGGGAGACCTGGGGCACCGTGATCTGCCCCATGGGTATCAGACCCAATGCCGGTATGGCGTGGTTGCGCAGCACGCTTTCATCGGTGTCCCAACTGATCTTGTAAGTCTTGACATAGGGCAGGTACTGCTGGGTGATGAAGTCCTCGAGCATTGGACCGGCTCCGGGCAACACCTCGGCTTTGGGGTCGGTACCGATCCAGAGTTTGCGCAGCACATCTCGGGCAGCCCCTCGTGCCTCGTCCACCGTCAACACACGGGCATTGCCCAAAGTTAAAACCCGCTTGGGGTACTTGCCCCCGGACTTTTCGTACCAGCGCAGCCGCCAGGCCATTCGCCCGTTAGGCTGCACGTCAACATACAAACCCTTGATGTGGGTGTCAAACACCTCACGATGAGCCTGCCCCGGCAAACACACCAGTTGGGCCACGATGCCATCGGTCAATTGCGCTGTCGTCACTTCATTCTCCATTTCGGTTGAAAGGGTACGAAGGTACAGGCTGATGACTGCTTAATTAATGGGCAGGCCTTGACGGTTTTGACAGGGTGAACACCCATGGAGCTTGAGCTGATCAAGCGTTGACATAGCGTTAACCTCTGAGTCTGGGCACACAAAACCTAATGTTGGCAAGCACTTGCAAGGCCATTGGATGCCGCTCACTACTGGTGTGGATACATTCACTGGCAATGCTGGCGACGACGTTTTCAACGCTGTTCAGAACGCAACTACGGGTGCAGTGTTGGGCGGCTTGGACGTTCTGGTTGGTGGTGCTGGAAACGACTCCCTCAACGTTTCTGATACACAGGGCACTGCTGCATTCACATTTGGCGGTGCCTCTATCACTGGCATTGAAACAGTTAACGTCACAACAAACGGTGACTTTACTGGTCTGAACATCTCGGCAATGACTGGCTGGTTGATGGCGCAGCTTTGCTTGACACCAACAACGACGGCAAAGTCGATCGCGTCGTCTTGACCCTCACCGATGGCGGTCCGGGCGATGAAGATGGCGTGGTCAACGGCATCATTGTTGATCCAGGCTTGCTCGCCACGGTGGGTCCTGTCATCACCGGTCCATCGGGTGGTGCTGGGTCTTCTGCCAGCCAAAAGACCGTCCCTGAAAACACCTTGCCCGTGACGCAATTCACAGCGAATGAACCCGTCGTTTGGAACATCGCGGCAGGTACGGAAAAGGATCTGTTCACCATCAACAACGATGGCGTGCTGCAGTTCGTTTCGAAACCGGATTATGAGAACCCGCTGGACATCGATCACAACAACACCTATGAGCTGAAAATTGCCGCCACCAATGCAAGCGGTGGCAGCAGTCAACAAACGGTGACGGTGCATGTGACCGATGTGGGGGTGCCCATTTTCTATTCAGCCAACTCGGTTCCCTCTGACCGCAGTTTGTCGACGACGCCTGCGTCGGCCCAGCAAGCCGATCAAATCCAGTTTTATGCAGCCAACAACAACACACCCGGAACCATTCCCCTTAAAGCATGGCAAAACATACTGACGGGTGATTGGTTCTATGGTCGCGCAGATGTGCCGCCACCCTACGCTTGCTATGTTGAACGCCCAGAAGTTGTGTTGGGTGGGGTGTTACCCGCTGGACAGGGCGCCTTTGATGTCCACACTTACCTGAACGCCTCTGGCGTGACGCAGATCATGGGGGTGGCAGCTGCCAACAAGTTGGGGCTGCTCGAACATGGCTATGTGGACTTGGGCAGCGCCTATGTTTTTGCTTCAGCAGACGAGGTCCCTGCTGTCACTATCGTGGGCACATTGGCCTGAGTCACGATGAACGCATCAATCCATAGAAAAACCAAATGAAAACTTCCAAACAAACATTGATCTTGGCTGGGGTGGTCCTGTCAACCGCCTTCCTTGGAGCAAGTTCTGTGCTGGCTGCCGATGTCGCCAATTCTGCTCAAAACAAAATCACACGCGAAACGCAAGAGTCCCGCTGGTCCGTTCAAGGCCTGCTTGGGCAGGCTGACTCGGGCCATCAAGACGTGTCTGTTCGCCTGGGTGGTCCTGTTGCATTGAATGGAACTGCAAGCTATGGACATGGCCCGGCTTTTTCCATGGCACTGGGCAAGCAATGGCTTGGTGCCAGGAAAAAAGAGAACAATGACTCTGGCGACAAGCCCGCGAGTGAGCGGTGCCCTCAATCAGACCACGAACAACGCGCTCATGCTGAACCCCAACGACTCTCACCCCAAGAGGATGATTGCCTGCCATGGCGTGCTGAGCTTGAATTCTGGAACAGCACAGCCAAGCGTGAAGCGATCAACGTTGGTTCGGTGCATGTGAAACCCGGTGATACCGTGCGTGCATCGGTTCTTTTTCTCAACGGCGCATTCCGTCTGTCTGAGTCAGAAGAATTGAAAGCCAACCTGCTCCCCACATGGCGCGCCTGGCTTGGCGCAGGGGTTGGTTACGCGCGCATCAGCAATCCTGGCGCATCTTTTATTTCAGGTTGTGATTGTCTCGCCGCTGTGAGCGATTCGGGATTGGCGGCTCAAGTCAAGCTCATGATTGAGCGACAAGTGTCGGACAACACACAGTTTGTGCTTCAACTGGGACACATCTGGTTGCCCAAGATCAGCACGCCCAACGGGCAATTACCCCAAACACAATGGCAGACTCGCCATGTCAACCAATTGATGGTGGGGTTGAGGCACTCTTTTCAATAAGTGAAAGGATATTGAACTGCCAGCCCTAAGAGTGAATTGACTTGAGAAAGAGCGAGACGGGCTTGGTTATGAGTCAGTTCTCCTTTAACTAGGCGGGCATGCTTTCTGAATCGCACCATGACGATTCACCGTTGGCAATTGCTTGTATTCAAGCTCACACATGGGAACATCTGCACCAAAGCAACAGTGCAAAATATAGCCTGGCGCCCATCTTCTGGCGCTGTTTTTGAATCCGATCCCCATGTTCCATTTTTCTCGATGCCAATTGGTCTTTGGTCTTTGCATGGCCTTGCTGCTCAGTGCCTGTGGGGGCAGCGCCGGCTTTCCACCCAAGGTGACGGCCGTCAAGCCGCAAACGCTGCAATACGGCCGCACCGCCACGTTGCAATTGGGTGGACGGGACATGCGCCTGTCGATGGTGGTGGACACCGGTGGCAAGTGCACCAACCCCAGCTTTGCCAGCAGCAGCACCACCGAGCTCATGATCTTCAATTGCACCGTCACCGCCATCGGTGAAATGCCCGTCATCGTCAAGGATGCGCAGGGCAATGTGCTGCACAGCACAAGCCTCACCGTGCCCAAACCGCAAGTGGCGCTGGCGACGTCCAAAGGTTCCATCACGCTCGAGCTGGACCCTGTGGCGGCCCCCATCACCGTGAAAAACTTTCTGGACTATGTGAACAGCGGGTTCTACAAGTCCACACTGTTTCATCGCGTGATTGCGGGGTTTGTGGTGCAGGGCGGTGGTTACACCACCGGCATGGTCAAAAAAGAAGGGCAGCGGGCCCCTATCCAGCTGGAAAGCAACAATGGCCTTCTGAATGTGCGTGGCACCGTGGCCATGGCTCGCACCAACGTGGCCGACTCCGCGACATCAGAATTTTTTGTGAATCTGGTGGATAACACAACGCTCAATTACCAAAGCGCCAACAATCCGGGCTATGCCGTCTTTGGGACCGTGGTTCAAGGCATGGACGTGGTGGACGCCATAGCGGCCATGCCCACAGGCACCAGCAATGGATTTGCCGACGTGCCAACCACAGACGTGACCATCAGCTTGGCGTTGCAAGTCAGATAAAAAACCAGGAGCCAGCCTGGCTGGTGATGCATGCCTTGGTGGACCGCAGGCCATCGCTTGCAGGCAAGCTCCCACAAAATGCCCAAAAGGCTAGCGCATGTAAAACCAGCGGTCATGCCCCCTGTAGGAGCAAGCCTGCTGGCGATGGTCTGAATTAAGTTGTTGCCCAATGGGGCAGGGCGTCAAAACAACCAGAGCACGTTCTGGTCCGCCATCGATGCCGTGGCAATGCCCACGATCTCGATCACGGTGGCGTCTGCCGAGCCCATGTGCAAATAAGCACCTTCATCCAGCGCCGTCCAGCCGATGGACTCGGCCTCGATTTCGGCCAGTTCGCGCCAGAAATCGGCTTCGATTTCGGCTGCTGTGGCGGCATCCGGGTGGATGGGGGTGTGCGGGTTCATGCGGTATATTTTGCCTGCAAACGGCGAGCGCCTTGTTTTGGCAAACAAGCGATATGCCGACTTCCTTTGGAGATACCTTGACGATCGTGCGCATTGATGGCCAAAAAAGCTCGGGCACCGAAATGATTTCGGGCACGGGCAACGATGACTGGATCTACCCCTTGGGCGGCTCCGACATCGTGGACGGACGCGGCGGTTACGACACCGTGGTGGTCGCGTGGGAGTCCACCAACTTCAAGATCACCAGCATTTCCAGCACCACGTACCTGGATGCGATTTCGGGAGCTTCCAGCGCAGACAAGGTCACCTTGCTGAACGTGGAAGCAATCCAGTTTCCTGACAAGACCCTGCCTTTGGTGGAAGACATGGCGTTCACCAACAACCCGGGCAGCGAAGTGTTTCAGGGCGGCTGGGGGGTGGATGGCGTGCGTTACAGCGGCCCCCGCGCCGACTTCACCGTCGTGCAGGATGCCTCGGGCATCGACGTTCAGGACACCGTGGGCAACACCGGAACGGACCGTTTGGTGAGAATCGAGCGCGTGCACTTCCAGGACATTTCATTGGCCTATGACACCACGGGCCGCGCAGGCACGGTCATGAAGACGCTGGGTGCCGTGTTTGGTCAAGACGTAGCACGCAACCCGGATTACGCGGGCATTGCGCTTCATTACCTGGATGACAAGTCGTACAGCGCCACCCAGTTGATTGGCTTGGCACTCGAAGCCCGCCTTGGCCCGCTGCTGCAGGACGCTAATGCGGTGGTGAACCTGCTCTACACCAACGTGGTGGGCGCGGCCCCCGATGCGGCCACGCTCAGCAGCTTTGTTCAGCTGATCGCTTCGGGCCAGTACAGCGCGGTTTCTCTGGCCATGATGGCGGCCGAGACCGAGCTGAACCAGGTGCGTGTGGGCTTAACCGGACAACTCATCGCACCGCTCGAATACCACCCACAAGACAGCTGAGCCACAGGGCCTCAAGGTGCAGACATCAGGGCTTTGATTTTGGCCCGCAGCGCATCGGCTGTGGCCGGCTGAAAACCCTGGTGACGCCACACCACTTGGCCTTGCGGGTTGATGAGGTAACTGCTGGGCATGGCTTGCACGCCCATTTGCCGTGCGGTGTCACCGGACGGGTCCCACAGCACCTGGAACTCGGGGTTAGTCTGCTTCAAGAACTGCTGCATGGGGGCCGCCTGTTTGTCCAAGCCAATGGCCACCACCTGCAAGGGCGTGGCGTGCGCTTCTTTTTGCAGCCGCCCCATCCAGGGGAACGACTGTTTGCAGGGCCCGCACCACGAGGCCCAAAAATCCAGATACACCCATTGGCCCTTCAGGTCAGCCAAAGAAAGCCGGGCCGAGGTGGCGCCTTGCGCCGTCCACACCGGCAAAGACCACGCGGGTGCTGCGCTTTGGCCCATTGAGAGTGGCGCTTGAGCCAGTGCCGCGTGTGGTGCAAGGCTGACCAAATACATGCAGCCAAACAAAAGAATTGATTTTGAATTGAGTTTTTGAATCATTATGAATTCATAAAAAGGCATTATTTGGCCTGATTAAAACCGATGCCTCTTTGAATCCTACAGCATGTTATAAATATGATAGCTATCCTGTCAAATGGATATTCTATTAATTAATTTGTATTCTGAAAATCATGGGATTCAAATGCAACGGCATTTTAAAAATCAAAATCCTGTCCAGCACGGCCATCGTGTTGCTGTTGCTGGCGTGTTCTGGAAACAATGAACCTCCTTACGCCCAGCTTGCGGGCCAGGTGGGGGGCGTGGGCAACGCCAGTTCCAAGTTGTCGCATTACGCGGCGTCGCGCTTTCTGGAGCAGGCGGCCATGGGGCCTTCACCCGCCGCAGTGGCCCAGGTGCGTTCACAAGGCATCGAAAACTGGATCGCCAGCCAGCAAGCCCTGTCGCCCTCGCTCATTCGCACGCCAGACGCCATCATCAATTACAACCTGCAAGACCGGGTGGCCAGCAACCGGGCCAGTTACCACTTTGACCGGCAGATATTCAACTTGTTCGTGGGTGGGCAAGATCAATTGAAAATCCGCACCAGCTGGGTATTGTCCAATTTTCTGGTGGTCTCCAATCGCAAAGTCCAGGTTTACGGTGCTTCTGAATACTTCAACCTTTTGCAAAACCACGCATTTGGTCAATATGCAGATTTACTCAAGGCCATCACCCGCAATCCGGCCATGGGGTTTTATCTGGACAACGGACAAAACAGGCGCGGCAGTTTGAATGAAAACTATGGCCGTGAACTGATGCAGCTGTTTTCCGTGGGCCTGGTACAGCTCAACATGGACGGCACCGCCAAACGTGACGCCAATGGCAAAGTGCTGGAAACCTACAGCCAGCAAGACGTGATCGAAGCAACCCGTGCCCTCACCGGTTGGGAATACGCCGACCCGCATGAAAAGCGGTCCGAATCGAACGGTTTCAATTACGGCAAGCCCATGACTGCCACCTGGGCCGATGGCCATGACACGGGTGCCAAAACCGTGTTGGGCGTCAACATCCCGGCCGGGCAAAACGCAGAAAAAGACCTCGACAGCCTGGTCGATATTTTGGTCAACCACCCCAATACCGCGCCTTTTGTGTCTTTGCGCCTGATTCAGGGCCTGACCACCAGCGACCCGTCGCCCGCCTACCTGAGCCGTGTGGCCAACGTGTTTGCCAAAACCCGTGGCCACCTGGGGCAGGTGGTCAAGGCCATTTTGCTCGACCCTGAAGCCCGCGCAGGTGATGACCCTCGCCAGATGGCCAAGGGTTTTGGCCGGATCAAAGAGCCGCTCTTGCTCCACGTCAGTGTGCTGCGGGGCCTGGGTTGCCGCACCGCCGTCAGTGCTTCGTGGGACCCGACGCAAACCTGGACTTCGCACACCCAGCAGCCTTTCAACGCCTATTCGGTGTTCAATTTTTACCCGCCCAACCACCGCACGCCAGGCACCAAAATTCTGGCCCCTGAACAAAAAATGTTGAACGCCAACGAGTTCAGTCAGCGCTTGGGCAATGCCAGCAATCACATGTCGCAAACTTCGGCGCTCAGCGATGCCGGCTGCGATGTGCAGTTGTTCACCGACGCTGCAGGGCGTTCCCGTGAACACTTGGCCGCGCTGTTGGGTGAGCGCTTTTTCAGAGGGGCCATGCCCGCTGCCGTGGCGCAAGGCCTGATCGAGGCCCACCGCGATTATTGGACCGACAACAACCCCCTGAAATTGACGGGTGCCATGCTGGAGATGGCCATGTTGACCCCTTCATTTGGAGTGAGCAAATGATCGACCGACGCGCATTCCTGAAGCACGCAGGCGCCGTTTCGCTGGCTGGCCTGGGGGCTTCGCTGTCTCGGGTCACCGATGTGCAGGCCGCCGACTACAAAGCCTTGGTGGTGGTGTTTCTGTCGGGCGGACACGATGGCAACAACCTGCTGATTCCCACCGACGCCGCTTACAACGACTACGCCAAGGCACGGCCCGCCTTGGCGCTGCCTAAAGACAGCCTGGTGTCCCTGAGCGGCAGCCACCTGGGCCACCGCTTTGGCTTGTCGCCAGCCAGCCGATCGTTGGCGCAACTGTTTGAACAAAAAAGGCTGGCCATTGTGGCCAATGCCGGTGCGCTCATCCAGCCCACCACCATGGATCAAATCCGCAACAACACCGCCAAACTGCCTCCCTTCATGGGCTCGCATGCCGAACAAGAGCAATGGATTCAGGGCTGGCAAGGCGACGAAGACCTCAGCGGCTGGGGCGGTCGAGCGCTCGACGCCATGCCTTCGGCACTCAAAAGCAAGCAACCATTGATCGCGCTGTCGCGTGACTACACCGCCGTGTTGGGCAACGAGACCCCGCTCAGCCTGGCCAACAGCAATGGCACCGCCAATTGGGGGCGCGTCAATTTGCAGGACACATCCGACCTCACACAAAAGCGGCTGGAATGGATCAGCCGCCTGCAATCGGCCAACGCCCTGGAGTCGGAGTTTTCACGCAGCGTCCGGGTCTCGTATCTGGACAGCGTCGAATTTGCCAAAGGACAACAAAGCGGCCAAGCGCCCACCGGCATGTTCCCAGACATGCAAGTCGGGCGAGACCTGCGCTTTGCGGCCAGGCACATTCCCTACAGCAAACTCACCGGCTCGCGGCGGCAGGTGTATCTGGTGCAAGACGGTGGCTACGACACCCATACCGGTCAGCTCTCCACCGATACCGGCAACCCGGGCCTGGAGCCCCGCTTCCACGACGTGGCCACCAGCCTGACCGCCTTTGATGACTCGATGCGCAGTCTGGGCATGCAAGACGAGGTGGTCACCATCGTGCTCAGTGAATTTGGCCGCACCCTCGACCCTGCCGCTGGCGCAGGCTCAGACCACGCCTGGGGCAACCACTGGTTTGTCATGGGTGGCCCTGTCAAAGGCGGCATCATTTATGGCGACAGCTTTCCCAGCTTGCAAACCGGTGGCCCGGACGACGCATCGCTGTGGAGCCCCAAGCGCGGGCAATGGCTGCCGCAATTTTCATCGGACCAATTCATCGCAGACACCCTCTTGTGGATGGGGCTCAGCCCGTCGCAGGTTCTGGCGGTGTTGCCCAACCTGGCGAATTTCAAGCGCCAGAAAATTGGCTACATCTGATACCCCCATTCAGCGAAGAAGCAACGTACATGGCAGAGATATTGGGCACCCAAGGTGCAGACAAAGTCACCGTACAAGCAGGAGACCGTTATCGGGGCGAGGAGGGTGATGACGTCATCACCCTGGTCTCGTGGGCAACGGGTGAAGGCGGAGCAGGCAATGACACGCTGATCGGCGATGCCGCATCGCGCCCTTCCGAACCCACAGTGTGGTATTGGTCCTCCAGAAATCCCATTTTGGTGGACCTTGGTGCGGGGTATGCGCTGGATGGTTTTGGCGGGCGTGACACACTCATCAACATTTTCAACGTCCACGGCTTCAAACGCCATGGCGACGAGGGATACGGCTCGAACGGCAACGACTACTTTTGGGTCGGCCCCTGGCGAAATGAAGCCGGCGTCATCCGCATCGATGGCCGTGCGGGCAAGGACAGCGTCACCATCGGCTACAACCAAATCGACAACCGTGGCGAGCTGGTAATCAACGTGTCCGCCGACGGACGCCTGGTGCGGGCACACCTGAGCAGCCAGCCCGATTTTGTCTTTGAACTGCGCAACATCGAGACCATCCAGCATGGCCTCCACATGGCCGACAACAGCTGGACCAGCGTCGATTACGCGGTGGCCTCGCTCATTGACCTCAGCCATGCAGGTCCCGAGATTTTGCTGCGCGGTGCCACGGGTTTCCAAACCCAAGGCCTGGGCCAATCCCTGGTCATCCGTTACAGCTTTCTGACCCAGGCCCCGGCCACCGGCGCCGAGGGCGGCAGTGGTTTTCAGGCCTTCAGTGCCGAGCTGCAGCAAACCACGCGCCAAATCCTGGCGACGCTGCAACAGCAAACCGGCATCACCTTTCAGGAGGTGGCGGGCGATGCCGGCCAGGTGCGCTTTGGTATCAACCAGCAAACCGGCACCCGAGGCTATTCGTTCCTGCCCGATGCCTACCGGGGCGACGAACGCGGCGGCGACGTCTGGCTGGATGTGGAAACCACCGCTGCCATGCAAGCTGGGCAAGAAGGCTACTACGTGCTGTTGCACGAACTGGCCCATGCCCTGGGTCTGCAGCACCCTTTGCGTGAAGCCGACACTTCTGGGCAAACCGTGCTGCTCGACCAATTTGCCAGCTTCTCCTACACGCTCATGCTGGATGTATCGGCCACCCAAAATGCAGGCAACAGCTGGCCCAGCTGGTACGGCTTTTTTGACATGCAGGCCCTGCGCCAGCTGTATGGCGCCAAAGCCATGGCCACCGGCAACAACACCTACGTCATGGGCCGTGATGCAGCCACGGCCAGCCTGGTGCTCATTG
>Ga0255128_1000784_pt1 | contig 14750 bp, 17 predicted proteins | sample Law_Miss_RepC_8d_FD_188562 | JGI IMG/M metagenome (GOLD analysis project Ga0255128, IMG submission 188562) | Freshwater microbial communities from St. Lawrence River, New York, United States - Law_Miss_RepC_8d | ecosystem: Environmental > Aquatic > Freshwater > River | place: USA: New York... | reverse complement strand
TAAGTCGAATTGATAGGAAGGCTCGCCCTTCGTTGTGATGATTGAGGAGGAAGTAAATGCGATTAATACTCCAGCTACAAGTGAGACAGCAGTTGTAATTGAGGCACCTTTATAAATAGTTCTTGGAGAAAGTTTTTTGTGTCTTAAAGGCTCTTCTACATATTTGCTTGTGAAGTGAGCAAGAACAATCGTGAGCAAAATGCATAAAAAGCGTTCATACAAATACAAAGGTCTTCCAAGTGCGCTGCTAGGCAGCACGAGCGCTGGCCAATGCCAAAGATATAGCGGGTATGAAATAGCACCCAACCACTGACTTAGGCGCGAATTGGAAAGATCATTAAAAAGTGGGGGCCAGTATTTAATGGAAGCAATCAGTAAAACTGTGGCTATAACTGGAATCATTGCGTTCTTGCCTGGGAAGGCTGTGTTCTCGTTGAAATTAAGAGATGCGAAAGCGATCCCAAAGAAACCCAACCAAGGAAGGATTCTAATCTTCTTCTTCGTTTCTGGGATGAAAAGAAGGAGTGCTCCAAAACCTAACTCCCATGCTCGTGTTGGGAGTGAGTAGAAGGCCCAGATTGGCGCAACTTGTGTGAGATAAATAGAGAAAAGTAGAGAAGCTAGGGTTGTAACCGCGATGCCAATGAAGATCATCTTCTTGCCATAACGCGCAAGAAAGAGAATGAAAATTGGCCATATGAGATAGAACTGCTCCTCAACGGCTAGTGACCAGTAGTGAATAAATGGTGAAGGCGTTGCATTCAAGTTCTGATAATCGTTTTGCCACCAGGCAAAGAGATAGTTAGAGATGTAAGTCGCCGCAGCAAAGAGATCCCTACCCAGTGCATCTCTCGTGATGGGGGGAAAGAGAATCCAGGCAAATATGGCTGTGACGAGTAGTACAAACACTGATGTTGGCAAAAGACGTTTGATACGACGTTGATAGAAGCTTCTTAGATCAAGAGTCCCAGTCTTTTCAATCTCTCGCAGAATGAGGCCAGTTATTAGATAGCCCGAGATGACATAGAAGATGTCCACACCAATGAATCCACCAGGCATAAGGCGTGCGTGAAAAATAGTAACTAAAATCGCTGCAAGCGCGCGTAGGCCCTGTATCTGAGTAATGCGCATTGTTAAGAAACTACCAGCGAATGAACTGGAATCTGCGGATATTTCTTAGCCAATCGAGAACGACCTTCTAACGCTTGAATCTCTAAGAGGGCCAAGATTTGATAAACGCTACCGCCGGCACGGTTAACGAGTTGAATTGCTGCATCAAGTGTTCCACCAGTTGCCAAAACATCATCAATTAAAAGAACTTCACCCGCAAAAGGGATTGCATCAACGTGAATTTCTAATACATCACTTCCATATTCAAGCCCATAGCTTTGCGAAAAAACAGTGTGGGGGAGTTTGCCAGCTTTTCGAATTGGGACAAATCCAGTTTTCATTTTATTCGCTAGAGCAGATGCGAATATGAAACCTCTTGCCTCGATGCCTGCTATAGAAGTAGTGGAGCGTGCAAATTGTGAAAAGTGATCAGTGACAGTGGCAAATGCCTGGCCGTTTGCAAGAAGCGGAGTGATGTCTTGAAAGAGGATTCCAGGTTTTGGATAATCAGGGATTGCTCTGATGAGTGAGATAGCCTCATCAATGTTCATGTGCTTATCCTAACGAATGTGTCCGAGAGGGGACTTGAACCCCTAATCCCTTACGGGAACTAACACCTCAAGCTAGCGCGTCTGCCAATTCCGCCACCCGGACTAAGTGCTGGGCAAGGATAGCAATTTGGTGCGAGAATGGCGAAATGACTACATCATCACGCACTGAACTTGAAAATGAAGCTATCCGTATTTGCCAGGAGTTAATCAAGATTCCTTCAGTCAACTATGGAGATGGAAAGGGCGATGAGAAGGCAGTCGCAGCACATGTGATGAAGTTGCTGACCGAAGTTGGAATTCAAGCGACGATGTATGAAGCAGCTCCTGGTCGCTGCAATGTCATTGCACGTATTAAAGGAACCGATGCATCACGACCTGGTTTAGTTCTTCATGGTCATATAGATGTTGTTCCCGCCAATGCTGCTGATTGGTCCGTAGATCCCTTCAGCGGGGAAATTCGCGATGGAATGATCTGGGGCCGCGGGGCAGTAGATATGAAAAACATGGATGCGATGATTTTGGCGACTGTGCGAGATTGGGCTAGAACTGGGTACAAGCCAAAGCGCGACATTGTTTTAGCTTTCTTTGCTGATGAAGAAGCAGGAAGCATTTACGGGTCGCATTGGATGGTTGATAAGCACCCAGAAGTTTTTGCTGGATGTACTGAAGCAGTCTCAGAAGTTGGTGGGTTCTCAGTAACAGTTGCCGGCGGAAAGCGTCTTTATCTCATTGAAACTGCCGAAAAGGGTATTCACTGGATGCGCCTCACAGCCCATGGTCGCGCAGGACATGGTTCAGTTACTAATAATGAAAATGCACTCACTCGCCTAAGTGAAGCGGTCGCAAAGATTGGTAATCACCAATGGCCACAGCGCTATAGCGCAACTGTCAAAGCTTTTTTCAAAAAGGTAGCAGCAGAAACTGGTAAGGAATACAACGAGAAGGACTTAACGCCACTTCTCAGTGAACTTGGTTTTGCTGCGCGCATGGTTGGTGCCACCCTACAAAACACTGCTAACCCAACGATGCTTGAAGCCGGCTATAAGGCAAATGTAATTCCAGGATCAGCTAGCGCAGTCGTTGATGGACGCTTTATTCCGGGTTTTGAAGATGAGTTGAATGAAACTATCAAGTCTCTCATTGGGCCAGATATCACTATCGAAACTATCACCACCGATAAAGCCTTAGAAGTTCCCTTTGAGGGAGATCTCGTAGATGCGATGTGTGCAGCGATTATGGTTGAAGATCCAGATGGAGTCCCAGTTCCATACGTCATGAGTGGTGGAACTGATAACAAAGCCTTAGCAGAGCTAGGAATTATTGGTTATGGGTTCTCACCACTCAAACTCGATGCTGATTTTGACTTTATGGCGCTCTTCCACGGAGTTGATGAGCGTGTGCCTATTGAGGGGCTTACGTTCGGCGTACGAGTACTGAAGGATTTCTTAGAGCACGCTTAGAGACTGACGTCGTCTAAAGCATTGCGCACGATATCAGGAAGGGAAATCTCTTCACTTTTTAGAACACCGCGTAGTTGAGCACCAGTTCTAGCGCCGATTATTGTGCTGGTAACACCTGGTGCATCTCTAACCCATGCGAGGGAAATTTCTAGAGGTGAAAAACCTAAGCCAGTGGCTGCCACACATACTGATTCAACGATGCTGTTACTCCTGGCATCCAAATAAAGAGCTATATCTTTTGCAAAATGTGGAGCAGCTCCACGCGAATCACTAGGTATTCCGTTGCGGTATTTACCCGTAAGAACACCTCTTCCAAGGGGAGCCCACGCTAAAAAGCCCACACCACACGCTTGTGCACTATCTAAGATCTCAATTTCAGCGTCACGATTTAGTAGTGAGTATTCACTTTGAATAGTTGTGATTGGCGCCTTAGCCGAGTTGCTAATTTGCTTTGTTGCCGATTGAGCAAGTTGCCACCCAGTGAAATTTGAAACACCAACATAGCGAGCACGACCAGTGCTATAGGCATAATCGAGAGCTGAGAGCGTGTCATCGATAGGTGCAATCGGATCCCAGGAATGCACCTGCCAGATATCTACAAAATCAGTTCCGAGTCTTGCTAAAGAACGATCTAACTCGGCGATGAGTGCGTGACGCGAATTATCAACTGTTCGCACACCGTCAGGAAATGTAAGACCGGCCTTAGTAGCTATGACAACTTCGTCGCGTTGGAAGAGAGTTCCGATAAGTCCACCTATAACGCGCTCACTATCGCCATCACCATAAGTAGCTGCCGTGTCAATGAAATTTCCGCCAGCGTCGATAAAAGCGCGGCATTGGTCAGCAGCTTCATGTTCGTCGGTATCGCGGCCCCACGTCATCGTTCCCAGCGCTAATCGCGAGAGCATGAGTCCGCTATTTCCCGCTTTTCGCATCTGCATGGAGAGACCCTAGCAAGTCATGAGAGTAAAACCTGCGATAGCCTTTGCGTTATGCAGATAGTTTTGATTAGGCATGCCCATTCTCAAGCAAATGCTCGCGGGGTCTTATCCGGGCGTCTTCCTAATATCTCTCTTTCAGAAAAGGGAATCAAGCAATCTGAAGAACTTGCTGTCAGGTTAGGTACTTTCCCCATATCTGCAATCCGAATGAGTCCCATGCAAAGGTGCCATGAAACCATCACGCCTTGGCTAAAATCTCTTCCGCAGGCAAGTCAGAATCTGCTCGTTAAGGATGAGAATCTCACTGAAGTCGATTACGGCAGTTGGAGTGGAAAAAAACTATCTGTTCTCTCAAGGCACAAGTTGTGGAAAACCGTCCAAGCTCATCCCTCTGCGATGTATTTTCCCGAAGGTGAAGGCTTAGCTCATATGCAGCAAAGGGCTATGAAAGCCGTTCATGAGTCTGTGAATTCAAAGCGAAGTGGCGCCGCAGTATTGGTAAGCCATGGTGATGTCATCAAGGCAATCGTTGCTAGCGCTCTTGGAATGCACCTGGATGATTTCCAGAGAATTGTGATTGATCCGGCTTCGGTAACGATTTTGGATTATTCACATGGACAAGCACGGTTAACGCTTATGAATGATTCTCGTTCACGTCTGCACGATGTTCTGTCGGGTCCCAAGCGAAGTAAAAACCTACTTGGCGGTGGCGCCGGAAAATGAACTACGAGTTCAAAAGCGTCGATCGCTTCATTTGTGGAACTGTGGGCGAACCGGGAGAACGTGAGTTTTATCTCCAGGTTCGCGCCGGTTCAGTCCTAGTAAGCGCAGCTCTTGAAAAAACTCAAGCTTCAACGCTTGCAGAACGATTAGCGATTTTATGTAAGCAAGTGAGCAAGGAAGATGTGACCCTAGTAGTTGATCGCATTGAGCGCGATGATGCACCGCTTGAATCACCCGTGGACAAGGATTTTGTCATCGGTGCTATCTCGATTGCCTGGAATGATGATGTAAAGAAAGTAAGTCTTGAGCTTTTCTCAATCAAGGAAGTAGAAGTCGAAGATGAGGTTGCCGATTTAACTTTAAATTTAACCTTGGGACAAGCTAGGGCATTTATCACGCGAACTACTGCAGTAGTCAATGCAGGCCGAATCCCTTGTCCATTTTGTGCAATTCCGATAGATCCACGCGGTCACTTATGTCCTAGGGCAAATGGCTACAGACGATAAGCGCCAGATTCTAACCTTAGGTCAGATGTCAGTTACTGGTCGATTAGTTGACGCATCCAATGCAACGCTTTTTGCAACTGTGGAACTTGATGGTGAAGAACTCGGATGCATCTACAAACCTGTTGCGGGGGAGCGTCCGTTATGGGATTTTGCGGACGGAACTTTGGCAGATCGTGAATATGCGGCGTTTCGTGTAAGTGAGTTTCTTGGACTTGATCTCGTTCCATTAACGATTTTGCGAGAAGGTCCATACGGTGTCGGGATGGTTCAGCAGTGGATCGACATCGACGAGTCTATTGATTTGGCAGGCTATTTTTCGCAGGACCTACCTCAGCTGCGTTCCATGGCTTTCTTTGACGCAATAATCAATAACACTGATCGCAAGATTGGTCATCTACTCCCTGATCAAAACGGTCATCTCTATGGTTGCGATCATGGTGTTACTTTTCACGAAGAGGACAAATTGCGAACAGTCTTGTGGCAATGGGCAGGTGATGAACTGAGCAGCGCTGAAGTGAAATCACTTGAAATCCTAAGAGATGGCCTTGGCAAAAAATTAGATAGCACAGCACTTAACCGAAGTTGAGATTCAAGCCCTACTTGCTCGCACCAGCAGGCTTCTTGAAAACGGTGTCATGCCCTTGCCTAACCCTGAGTGGCCCGCCATTCCTTGGCCTGCCTTCTAGTGCGAAGTTACTAGAATATTGCTATGAAATCCTGGGCGTCAGTTGTAATTCCAGAACTAAAGGACTCATTCAATTTCCCTCCGATTTCACTCACAAATTCAAAGACGTTGAAGAATCAGGTCGTAGCCAAGAAAGATGTTTATCGTATGTATGTGTGCGGGATTACTCCATATGATGCAACACATCTAGGTCATGCAGCTACCTACCTTACTTTTGATCTCATCAACCGCTATTTGCGCGCTAGTGGTTCAGAAGTTCTCTACGTTCAAAACATCACAGATATCGACGACCCATTACTCGAGCGAGCAACTCGGGATGACTTGAATTGGGAAGATTTAGCCACGTCTCAGATTGATCTCTTCAGAGGCGATATGGTTAATTTGCGAGTTATTCCACCCACTCACTACATCGGGGCAGTGGAAGCAATAAATCTAGTAAGTGAGGCAGTCACAGCCCTGCAAGCCTGCGGGTCTATCTATTCAATTGAGCAGGATCTTTTCTTTAAGAATTATTCATCATCTGATTTTGGTTCACTCTCACATCTTGATAAAGAAACGATGAAAGAAGTCTTTTCTCAACGCGGCGGAAATCCAACTTTGGCCGGAAAAATCGATCCACTGGATTGTTTAGTGTGGATGGCAAAGCGTGAAGGTGAGCCTGGATGGCCCTCGGTTCATGGAGTTGGCCGACCAGGTTGGCACATCGAGTGCACAGCTATCGCCTTGAAATATCTTGCTCCAGTTGAATCTGATGAGACATGTATTGATATTCAAGGTGGTGGGAGCGATCTAATCTTCCCTCACCATGAAATGTGTGCTGCACAAGCGCATGTTTTGACAGGTAAAGAGCTAGCAGCAACTTATGTTCATGCAGCGATGATTGGTCTTGAAGGCGAAAAGATGAGCAAGAGCAAGGGCAATCTGGTCTTTGTATCAAAACTTATCAAATCTGGAACAGACCCAATGGTTATTCGCTTTGCTTTGATGTCACAGCACTACCGTTTGGATCGCATGTGGACCGATGAATTACTTGCAGATGCGAGTGCGAGAGTCGCGAAAATTCGTCAAGCAATGGCTTCTTCTAACTCTGCACCAACGACGCCATTAATTGAGAAACTTATTGTGGCTTTGAGCAATGATTTGGACACACCAAAAGTTCTAGCTGAACTTGATAAGTGGGCGTTAGAGACTCTTCAAGGAGCCAGTGGCGGGGATTCCAAGGAGGTAAGCGCAGCGCTAGATGCGCTGCTTGGCTTAGCGCTTTAGTCTTTGGTTCGACGTCGTAGATAACGTTCAAACTCTTTTGCAATCGAATCGCCAGAAACATCTGGAAGTTCAGCGGCATCTTTGGAATCCTCTAGCGCCTTTACATACTCGGCAACATCACTATCTTCTTTAGCCATCTCTGTTACATCTTTTTCCCATTCATCAGCAGCCTCGGCAAGATCTGCAGGTGGAATGGATATATCTAAGAAGTCCTCAATAGCATTGACAAGTGAGAGAGTCGCCTTGGGCGAAGGTGAGTTGGATGCGTAGTGGGGGATAGCTGCCCAAAGGGAAACTGCATCTATTCCACGTCGCATGCAACCATCACCAATGATTCCGATAATTCCAGTTGGTCCTTCATAACTAGATACCTCAACACCAAGGCGTGTTGCTAAATCTAGAAGTTCACGTGTGAAACTTTTCCAACGCATTGATGGTTCTGTGCCTTTAACAATGACTAGATCATGATCAAATTCAGGCAAAGCAACTCCAAAGATTTCAGTTGTTGGCCAGGTGATATTGCGTATCTGAGAATCATCAACATAGATATGTGGGCGATTTACTTGAAAATCATAAAACTCTTCAGATTCAATATCAGCAATTAGCTCTGGGACAACATCATTAGGTTCATTTTGCCAAGCAGAAAGCAGATGCTCAACAGCACCAGTTGCAGCCTCGCCAGCATCGTTCCATCCAGAAAAGGCCATCACCATTATTGGATTACGAAGGGCTGGGATGTGATGTATCTCCATAGGACTAAACCTTAGGGTAATCTTGCAGAGTTCGGCTAGATATAAATCACGAAGGAGACGGGTGAGAAGTTTTTTTGATGCAGTCTTCTTTGATATGGATGGTTTGTTGGTTGATTCTGAACCTGAATGGCTCAAATCTGAGAGTGAAATTACCGCTGCATACGGATATCAATGGACATCCCAAGATCAGGTAGCTTGCTTGGGAGGACCTCTGTCTCGCGTTGGTCAATACATGCACGACAAGTGCAAACAGGTGGAAACACCTGGGTTTTTCACGAGCAAACTTGTGCAAGTGCAGTCAGAGAGGATGCGCTCTCACACCCCATTTATGCCAGGAGCATATGAGCTAGTTAAAGATTTGCAGAAACATGGCGTAAAGACTGGATTGGTTTCTGCTAGTCCGCGAATCATCGTTGACGCCGTTTTAGACAATGTTGGAGCTGAACTCTTTCCTTTTTCCATTTCTAGCGATGACGTTGAACGCACTAAACCACACCCAGATGCCTATCTAAAAGCGGCGCAGTTAACGAATAGTTCTATTGAAAACTGCCTTGTTTTTGAAGATTCATTAACTGGTGTTGGCGCTGCCACGAGTAGTGGAGCATGGTTAGTAGCTGTGCCGCATTTAGTTCAAGTGGATGAGTCTGCACGTGTGCGTGTGATTCGATCTCTAGAACAGCTCAATTTCACGAAACTCCAGGAACTCTTCAAGGACTTCTCAATCACAATTTAGCTGTTGTGTGCAGGACAAATTGTTTTGAAATAGCACCAATCACACAGACGACTTGGTTTCGGTGGCCAATAATCCTTTTCAATCGAGGCGAAAATATCGCTAGCAACCCGTTTTAATACTTTCTCAGTTGCCGCTAAATCACTCAATGTTGGGGTGCTCTTAACTACTTTTCCATCGCCCAGGTAAATGAGTTGCAGCAGTCGTGGCAGGACGTTGTGCGTCTTGAAATAGAGAAGGGCATAAACGCGAAGTTGGAAGAGAGCCTTCTCTTCCCACCCTGGTTTGGGTGCTTTTCCAGTCTTGTAGTCAACAATGCGGACTTCACCAGTTGGTGCAACATCTAGGCGATCTACATAACCATGCAGATAAATCTGCTCTGAAAAATCGTTCTCAAGGTGTAGTTCGCGATGCGTTGCTTCAAAGCTCTGTGGGTCTTCAAGAGTGAAGTAGGTGCGCAAGAGAGATTCTGCGCGATCTAACCACTCCTTTTCATTGGTAACCATCTCCATAAGCTCTGGCTTTTCGGCCATCTGTGCCTGCCAACGAGAGGGCAAAAGTTCAATTGCACTCTTGGGTGTTCTATCGGTGGGAGCATTTTCAAATAGGTCGTGGAGAACTGTGTGGACTAAAGTTCCGCGCTCTGCATCCAGCGAAGGTGGTTGCGGAAGTTCATCGATGACACGGTATTTGTAGAGTTGAGGGCAGTTCTCAAACTCGCTTACCCGGCTAGGGGATAGGCGCAGTGGTTGGTTACTCACGTACGGCAACATACTCGCACTTGCTTGGTTTATTTGACCTAAGATGCTCTCGTGTCTAATCAAGGTTTCTTTGCTGCCGGTGATCGTGTTCAACTCACCGATCCCAAAGGAAAGCTCTACAGCTTCACGATAGTTCCCGGTAAGGAGTGGCACACCCACAAAGGCTGGATTACCCATGATGATCTCATTGGAATGCCTGAAGGTTCAGTTGTGAGCACAACTGCAGGCCTGAAGTTCACAGCCTTTAAACCTCTCTTGGCTGACTATGTCTTAACAATGCCACGCGGTGCAACGATTGTTTATCCAAAAGATGCTGCGATGATTGTTGGATTAGCTGATATTTATCCAGGTGCGCGAGTACTTGAAGCCGGTGTTGGAAGCGGTGCCTTAACAATTTCACTATTGAGAGCTGTTGGGGAGAGAGGCTACGTGCACTCAGTTGACGCCGCGCAGATTTTGCTGAGAATGCTCGTTCCAATGTGGATGCCTATTTTGCGAGTGCACCAAGCAACTGGAAGTTAGATGTTGGTGACTTGCAGGATCAAAACTTTGAGAGTGAATTTGATCGAGTTATTTTGGACATGTTGGCACCGTGGGAATGCGTTGATATTGCTGCCCGTGCTTTGCGCCCAGGTGGTGTTTTCATGTCATATGTTGCCACGACCACACAACTATCAGCCACAGCTGAAGCAATCAAGGAGGATGGCCGATTCACTGAGCCCGAGAGCAGTGAAACACTTGTTCGAGGATGGCATCATGAAGGTTTAGCTGTTCGTCCCCAGCAGAGAATGATCGGGCACACAGGATTCTTGATTCAAAGTCGTCGTATGGCACCTGGCGTTGAAGTGTTAGCTCGTCGTCGCAGGCCATCAAAGGGTGCATACGGTGTCGCGGAAGAGTGAGCGTTTAGTAAATCTAACAATCGCCCTGCTTGCTACGAAGAGGTACCTGACTAAAACAGAGATTTTCAACTCAGTTGATGGATATGAGGGGACTGCCGAAACAAAAGAGAGAATGTTTGAACGAGATAAGGATGATCTGCGTTCACTCGGGATTGAAATTGAAGTAGGCAGTTTTGATCCATTGTTTAACGATGAGGCCGGCTACAAAATCAAACAAGAAAAGTATCAGTTTGAGCTAGGTGATATCTCATCTACGGAAGTTTCACTTCTGTCATTGGCCGCCGAAGCGTGGCAAGAGGCATCATTTGGTGATGTAGCGCAAAGTGCACTCTTGAAGCTTCGCTCTGTTGGCATCCCCAGTGATGATTTAGCCATTCCTGCAACTGTTCATAAGCTCAATGATGGCGGACAGGATTTATCTCTGATTACAAAAGCGATAGCGCAGAGTCAGTCTCTAGCTTTTGCTTATCTGGATTCAGCATTAGGCATCAAAATGAGAATCATTGTTCCCATTGCCCTATCAACTCGTAATGGTTTTTGGTACCTCTCTGGTGTGGACCAAGAGATTCAAGAGATACGAACTTTCCGAATTGATCGAATAAATGGTGCAATTACAGCAAGTGCGGGACCAAGTAATTTTCAAACACCGACTGGTTTTGATTCGAATGAAGCTCTTTCAGAGTCGCCACTACCTGAATTCGCCTTAATTGATGTTCGCGTAGGCAAAGCCTCGAGCCTTCGTGCTTTAGCAATCTTTACGCAGTCATTGGGTGAGTGGGATCGAATTAAAATTCCGATTTTGAATCTAGATTCACTTTCGTCAATTGTTTTATGGCATGGCCCTGATGCCTTCGTTCAGGAACCAATAGAGTTGAAAGATATGGTCGTTGAGCATCTTGAAGCCTTGGTGAAAAATCATGGTTAAAAAGTTATCAGCACCGCTTGAGCGCACAGCTCGACTTCTTGATCTCGTTCCTTACATCAGTTCTCATCAGGGCATCTCTCTAAAGGATCTAGCAAAGGTCTTTAAAGTTGATCAAGGGCAGATGACCAGTGACCTAACGACCCTATGGATGTGTGGTCTACCTGGCTATACACCTTTAGAACTCATGGATCTTAATTTTGAATCTGGTTTTGTAACTATTCATAATGCCGAAACTTTATCGAAGCCGCGCTCAATCTCCTTTGATGAGGGGGTCGCGCTTGTTCTTGGTTTAGATTTGCTGCGCTCAGCGATTTCGCCTGAGAGAACTGATCTCTTGGAAAGAATCGATCGCTTGTCGCAACGCCTAGCTGGACTGATAAACCTACCTTCGGCATTGTCTGCCACCTCGCAGGTCAATCAAGAAGTTTCGGCGGCGATTTCGCAGGCCTTGAAATTTAGAAGTGGCCTCCAGATCACCTACCACTCTTTATATCGTGATGAAATTACTAGTCGAATTATTCTCCCAATCGAAATAGTTGAAAGCCAAGGCCATTTTTATCTTAGCTCCTACTGTTACAGCGCAGCTGATTTTCGGCAGTTCCGATTAGATCGAATTCAAGGTGCAACGGTTCAAATCGTTCAAAAAGAGGTTCCAGCAAACTCTTATCAGCAATCAAGTTATACCTGCACGATCAAGGTACTAACTCCCACCCGCGCGATAGCTGAACGCTTCAAACAAAGTGGGCTTACGGTTAACACTGAGTTTGATTTTCACACTTACTCACTCCAGTGGATGGAGAGATCCATCATGGCCTCTGGGGGAGCGGTGTGCTTGCAGTCACCCCCTGATATTAGAAAATCCATAGCAGTAATGGCTCAAACGATGCTGGATTGTTACAAAGCACGCTGAAATCGCCTACCCATTCAAAGGGATCTGATGTAACCTAGACCTAAATATTAGCCAAGGAGTTAACGTTATGAATTTGGGTCCAAGAGAGATCGTCATCCTTCTGATTGTTGTACTTGTTTTATTCGGCGCGAAGCGCTTGCCGGATTCAGCCCGCTCACTTGGTCGCTCTATGCGCATTTTCAAGAGCGAAATGAAGGAAATGAAAGCCGACGACACCGTGATCGAAGAAGACGGCAAAACCGAGAAGTAGACACATGGCATCTGTTAATCAAGCACGGATGCCCCTTCTAGACCACTTACGCGAATTACGAAGACGAGTACTTCGTTCCGCGATTGCAGTATTGGTTGCATTTACTGGAGGGTGGTATTTCTACGATTCAATTATTGTCACCCTAGCTAAACCAGTGTGCGATTTAAAAGCCGCACAGCAATCAGGTGCAGCTAGCTGTGGTGCACTCTATATCAGCGGTGTTCTTGGTCCACTCGATTTACAAATTAAAGTTGCATTACTGACAGGCATCATCGTCTCGGCACCATTTTGGCTCTACCAACTCTGGGCATTCATAGCCCCTGCGCTCCATAGAAAAGAAAAACGAACGAGTGTTCTCTTCGTTGCGTCGGCCACTCCATTCTTTGCGATGGGTGCCACTCTTGGTTATTTCATCCTTCCTGTCGCAATAAAAGCTCTCTTTGGATTTACTCCTAATTCAATTAGTAACTTAGTTAGGTTTGATGATTATTTGGATTTCGTTCTCAGACTTATTCTTTTTGTAGGACTTGCTTTCGAACTACCAATTTTTCTTCTTACATTTAATTTAATCGGATTTCTACGCGGAAAAACGATTTTAAAACCATGGCGAATTTGGATTTTCACGATCTTCTTCTTTGTCGCAGCACTCTCACCCACAGCAGATCCTCTAAGCATGGTCCTCTTATCTGGACCTTTGATTTCTTTCTACTTTATGGCTGGGTTACTAGCGATATTGGTCGATCGGCGACGAGATAAGAAAGCGGCTTCCGTTGAAACGGGAAGTTCTGGGATTGCAGCACCGACATCCATTAAGGAATAGCCGATAGGGTCTTCCTATGTGGGCTTTAGTGATCAACCCTGTAGCAGGTCAGGGTAAAGGGGCCACAGTTGGAACTCATGTGGCAGGTTATCTCAATAGCCGTGGAATCAAGTATGAAATCATTATCGGCCGCAATGGCATAGACCAATCAGATTTGCTTCAAAGATTCCTTGATCGCAATCCAGATTGCAGTGGTGTCATTGCAGTGGGCGGAGATGGGCTACTACATCTCGTTCTACAGAAAATTACTCCAGCACAAGTGCCATTAGCTTTGATTCCTGCGGGTACAGGAAATGATTTTGTTCGCACCTTGGGCTGGTCACTCGATGATGTTGATGCGATTCTTCAAGCAACCTTGTCCACGAAGCCGCGCTCGGTTGATCTAGGTTTAGTAGATGGTGAATGGTTCGGAGCGATCTTGTCTACCGGCTTTGACTCCATCGTCAATGAAAAGGCAAACGCGATGTCTTGGCCAAAAGGTCCTATGAAGTACAACGTGGCAATCGCAATAGAGCTTCCACGATTTAAGCCACACCACTACGAGATAACCCTAGATGATCGAACCATCTCTACTCAGGCGATGCTCATTGCAGTTTCAAATGGACGCTCCTATGGCGGTGGGATGTTGGTTTGTCCGCACGCAGAGATCACCGATGGTTATTTTGATGTCATGGTCCTGCACCCCGTCTCAAAGTTTGAGTTTATCAAGGTATTTCCAAGGGTTTTTAAAGGAACCCACATCACACATCCTGCAGTTGAAATTGTGCGCAGTAGGAGTGTAAAAATCACTGCTGATGCCGTTGCATATGCCGATGGCGAACGCATAGGTCAGCTTCCGGTTAATGCTCAATGTATTCCAGGTGCTCTTTTGACGTGGTTGCCATGACTACCCCAGCAGAGAAGTTCGCCGCCGCTAAAGTGCGCAATCAATACAAGGAAACAACTGCTTTTGTTCAAAGCTTTGACTTTGAGTTTGATCCCTTCCAGGTCGCTGCTTGTCACGCCGTTGAAGAGGGGAGTGGTGTTCTAGTTGCTGCCCCAACTGGTGCTGGAAAGACTGTCGTTGGAGAATTCGCCGCCCATTTAGCTCTCAAACAAGGTAAAAAGTGTTTTTACACCACACCAATCAAGGCTCTTTCAAATCAGAAGTACTCGGAGTTTGTTGCCATGTTCGGCGAAGACCGAGTCGGTTTACTTACAGGTGACACGAGCATTAATGGTGAGGCAGACGTATTGGTTATGACTACAGAGGTCTTGCGCAACATGCTCTATGCCGGCTCCAACACGTTAACCAATTTGGGTTATGTCGTTATGGATGAGGTTCACTATTTGGCAGATAAGTTCCGTGGCGCAGTTTGGGAAGAAGTTCTAATCCACCTGATGGAAAGCGTTCAAGTGATTTCTCTTTCAGCAACAGTTTCCAATGCTGAAGAGTTCGGTGAGTGGTTGGGTGAAGTG
>Ga0255128_1000775_pt1 | contig 14815 bp, 10 predicted proteins | sample Law_Miss_RepC_8d_FD_188562 | JGI IMG/M metagenome (GOLD analysis project Ga0255128, IMG submission 188562) | Freshwater microbial communities from St. Lawrence River, New York, United States - Law_Miss_RepC_8d | ecosystem: Environmental > Aquatic > Freshwater > River | place: USA: New York... | reverse complement strand
ACAACCACAAGCACAACAACCACAAGCACAACAACCACAAGCACAACAACCACAAGCACAACAACCACAAGCACAGCAACCACAAGCACAGCAACCACAAGCACAGCAACCGCAAGCACAGCAACCACAAGCACAACAACCACAAGCACAACAACCACAGGCTCAGCAACCACAGGCTCAGCAACCACAGGCTCAGCAACCACAGGCACAGCAGCAGCAAATACAGCAACCGCCAACTCCACCACCGAGTACCACATCCATCGAGTGGAACCCAACCGCTACTTTCCGCTGGCTACTTCTAGCCACCCTGCTATTAGCCACCCTGTTTTTTGGGATTAAATACGCACGATCTCTCTGGAACCTACTTTTCGGCTGGATGGGTAATGAACCGTCAGAAGGAACGGCCTCCGGTGAGGGGAGCACGGGAGAGACCGAGCGGAGGCTAACATTTGGGGAACTTTCCAATCCGTTCCAAGGCGAGCGGCGCAATCCGGATCGAGTGGTCCGTCAGATGTTTCAAGCTGCCGAGATTTGGGGAAAAGAGCACCGGGTTAGCCGCAAAGAGGACGAAACCCCTGAGGAGTATTTGAAAAGGCTTGGGCGTAAATACAGTGAGATGGCAAGCCCCATGACGCAGCTTGGGTGGACCTACAGCCGCTTGGCTTACGCGAACAAATCCGCCACGGCGGACGAAGCAGAATCTTTGCGAGCGTTGTGGGATTGGATGTGTCGCAATCGTCCGGTGTCCGCCTCACCCCATTCCGCTACCAATTCAAGCGGAGCTGCACAAGCAGCCCGGTGACGGGTGAACTCACGCGACTCACCGGATGGTTTGAGTCATTTTGCTTGAATAAATACGCCGGTAAATCGCATTTTTCGATGGGTTAAAAGCGCATCGGTGAGAAAAAAAGAAAAAGCGCGAACCTTCTTCGTCGCAAACTGTCTAACAGGGGCAAGCGATGCCGAAATGCATTCCAACCGAAAGGTTTCAATGCGGTCGGCTGGCGAACCACAGTTTTCATTGTTTTCCGATCTGTAATCGGCTACTATGGAGTCGGCTTTAGGTCTAAAGCCACCGGTAGCCAATTTCAGGTCGTCGGTTTTTACTTCATCTCATGCTGCACCGTTACGGTGTGGAGGAGGATCTCATGCGTCTCACAACGAGTGCTAAGCGATATTTCAACGGATTTGCAGCCAAGCAAACATCCGAGATCGCCACCCTCAATAGTGTGGTTAGCGTGGTCTCCCTTCACCTTCTAGAGGTGCTCGAGGATTGGATGTTTCGTTGGAACGGCGCGACAAGCCCCAAACGCTTGGCCCATGCTGTTTGTGCAAGACCATTGACGCAGTGCCACCAAATGCACTGTCCGAGCCCGATGGGCTCAGATCCGTCATCCTGGTCGTCGCACACACCAGTCAGGTCCAGCGACAGGCAACGCGGCGACATACGCCGTTTCCGTTAATCGTTCATCCAATTTCAATATCGCGATAGCTTCTCTCCCACTTGGTTTGAAAGAGCTTCGCGCAAACACCTCGATCCTTAGCATTCGTCCTTCCAACGGACCCCAAGTCGCACTTCGTTGTGAGCTAGCCCAATCGTTTTCAGGGGCAAACTTCGCTTCGCTGTGCCGCTTGTACCAAAGTTGCATTCCCTGCACACAGTTCGGTCATCGTTACCCAATTGTTGTGCCAGCTTGCATCCAAGGTTCAGCCCCTCCGTTCCAAAAAAGACCGCGAATGCATACACCCCGGAGCATGAGCACATGTCCTGTATAAACACCAGTGCTGCCAAGTGCAGTAGCGATAAATTCGATGCCAACGCTGACTTGATCCACTTGGTCAATGCAGCCAAGGCTGGCCAGCGCGAAGCGTTCGATGAATTGTGCCGACGGCATGAAGCCCAAGTCCTGAATATTGCGTATCGCAAGTTAGGGAATTGGGACGAAGCCCAAGAGTTGCGGCAAGACGTCTTCTTTCAAGTATGGCGCAAGATCGGTCAGTTGGAACATGCCGAAGCTTTTTCGGGATGGTTGCGACAGATCGTTGCAAGAATGGCCATCAACCGAGGCGTTCGGCGGCGACGATTAACACTCATCGATCACGAAGTCCTCGAAGCGACCATCGATTGTGAACACGATGCAGAAGAAGCATTGGTTCGCGAAGAAACCAAACGGCAACTTCACGAACAACTCGCTCAACTGCGTTCGATGGATCGCGAAACGTTGATCGCATACTACATCGACGACAACAGCATGATCGAGATGGCTGAAAAGTTTCACGCACCGATCGGCACGATCAAGCGGCGGTTACATACCGCCAGGTTGCGGCTAGCCGAAGCTTGCCGCGATTTGATCGCTTGCTAGTCGGCGATTCGATCGGCTACAAGTTGCTTAAACGAACCTGCATCCTGACTCCCATCCTGATTTCCATCATGGTCCAAAACCTAGTCCAAAACATGACACAAAACTTGGCCCACATCGTGGTCCAAATGGTGGTCCATGTTTTGGGGTTATGGTAGGGATATCGTAGGGGTATCGTGGGATCAGGAGAGCAGTTCGTGAACGACGCGGCAAGGTTCAACACCCGTCAACCGCGTGTCGAGACCTTGGAATTTATAACTAAATCGCTGGTAATCGATCCCTAATTGATGCAACAGCGTCGCATGAACGTCGTGCACGGAAACACGGTTTTCTACCGCATGATATCCAAACTCATCGGTGGCACCGTAACTGAAACCAGGCTTGAACCCGCCTCCAGCGAACCACATCGTAAAGCCTGCTAAGTGGTGGTCACGCCCATCCCCTTGAGCCATCGGTGTGCGTCCAAACTCGGAACCGAAGACGAGAATCGTATCTTTGAGCATATCTCGCTGCTTCAAATCGGTGATCAAAGCCGCGACCCCTTGATCGACTTCCTTCGCCGTTCCTTCCGAGTGCGTCTTGACTGCTCCGTGGTGATCCCAATCGCGATGATAGAGCTGAATGAATCGCACACCGCGTTCCGCAAGTCGACGTGCCAATAGGCAGTTCGACGCGAACGACCCGTCTCCACCCTTCGTGCCGTACAAATCGAATACATGCTCGGGCTCTTTGGAAACATCCATCAATTCCGGAACGCTGGTTTGCATTCGGAAAGCAAGTTCATATTGTTCGATACGAGTGGCGATCTCGGGATCATCGAGTCGGCTATTGGCTATTCCATTCAAAGAAGCGATCGTATCGACGACTTGACGCTGCTGACTTCCGGAAACACCCTTGGGATTGCCAACGTACAGCACAGGATCCCCAGTGCCTCGGAATTCAACACCTTGATATTGCCCAGGCAAGAACCCCGAATGCCATTGTCTCGCAGCGATAGGCTGACGCTGTCCATACTTGCCCGTCGAAACCATCACGACGAAACCTGGCAGATTCTCCGATTCATTCCCTAATCCATAGAGCAACCAAGACCCCATTGCGGGCCTACCGCTGATCATCGTCCCGGTATTCATAAAAGTGTGGGCTGGATCATGATTGATCGCATCGGTATGAAGCGACCGAACGATACACATGTCATCTGCGCATCGGGATGCAAGCTGCGGCCAGATCTCGGAGATGACTTGCCCGCTCTGCCCCCACGGCTTAAATGGATGCTGCGGCGCAAAGCAATTGAGCTTTTGACCTTGAAGCTGAGCGATCTGCTGTCCCTTCGTAATCGACTCAGGCATTGCCTGACCATGCATCTGAGCCAACTTGGGCTTGTGATCAAACGTCTCCAAGTGGGTCATTCCACCGGCCATGTACAACCAAATGATCCGCTTGGCTTTCGGCGCATGGTGCAAAGGTTGCAAGATCCCGCGAGAAGCCGACTTAGGATCGGCATCGGCTCCAAAAACAGGAGCGTTCCCAAGGGACTTCGCAAGCATCGATCCGAGTGCCATCGACCCGATCCCGACACCTTTTCGCTGAAGAAAAGCTCGGCGGTAAATCCCATTCTCAATTCGATTCATGGTCTGTTGTTTCTTTCGCTAAGTAAACGCATTCTCGATCAACGCGAGAAAAACCTGATCTATTCCCAAGCTGCATCGACACCACAACTATGTGCTCTAAAACGTTGCTCATCAATGCTATGTGCATCAATGCTATGTTTATCGATGCTATGCTTATCGATCCTGTATCTATCAATACCTTGTGATCGTTTCATGCAAATTAAGCACAACCCGCGCGATGCTGGTCCAAGCCGCTAGTTCGGCAACATCGACTTTGGAGCTCACGGGTCGCTCTCCGACTCGCAACAATTCGTTCGCTTGCTCGGGCGACTGCTTGAATTGCTCAAGTTGCGATCGATACAAATTCTCAAGTACTTGCAGTTCACTCGGATCGGCATTGCGGGACAACGCTCTCCGGAAAGCTTTGTTCAGCTTGCTGGCAACATCCCCTTCATGCTCCGCGATATGCTCTGCAAAGGTCCGTGCAGCTTCTACATACGTCGGATCGTTGAGCAACACCAACGACTGTAGCGGCGTATTGGATCGAGGACGGTCTGCGGTGCACTCTTCGCGATTCGGGGCATCGAAAACCAACAAGCTCGGGTGCAAGTACTGACGTTGCCAGTGGGTGTACAAACCACGTCGATACAGCTCCTCACCTTTACCGTTTTGCCATTCGCGAGTTGGGAAATTCAAATAAGCCCAATAACCGGCGGGCTGATAAGGCTTAACGCTTCGCCCCCCAAGCTTATTGACCAGCAATCCGCTGACACTCAATGCATTATCGCGCACCATTTCAGCATCCAACCGATAACGTGATTGTCTTGCCAAATATCGGTTGTACGGATCCTTCTCTCGCATCGCTTGCGTCGCCACGGAGGAACGCTGATAAGCTTGGCTCATCAGCACCGTCTTGATCCATCGTTTGATGTCCCAGCGGGAATCGATCATCCACGCTGCTAGGTCATCGAGTAACTCCGGATGGCTTGGCCATTCACCTTGAGCACCAAGATCATCGAGCTTGGTCGATAACCCCGCCCCAAAGAAAAGCTTCCACAGTCGGTTGCTCAATACTCGCGCTGGCAAAGGATGCTTCGGATCGACGATCCACTTCGCCAAATCCAATCGAGTCAAACGCGTTGGACTCGCTGCATTCGCTTCGCTAGGAGCTTGAGCCGCACCTGTTACCGATGCGAGGGAAACTGGAAACGCAGGTTCGACAACTTCGCCTGTCTCATCCATCCAGTTACCCCGCGCTAAGACGCGAACCATCCGAGGCGGGACGGACTCGGTGATCAACGTCGATGTGATCGACTTGTCGAGCGCTGCGATCTGCTTCTGCAACTCAACGACTTGATTCCTCATCGGTTCAAGGCTTGGGGCAATCGCACGGAAGTGAGCCAAGAGCTTCTCGCTCTCTTGCGCCGTTCGATCCTTCTTTTCCTTCGTCACGATCGCTTCAATGTCAGCTGGCAAGCTGTTGCTCACCGCAATCGGACGTGGTGCGTTCGTAGCCCACAAGCGGAATCGACCGATAGTGTGCTGTGGGTTGTCCAAGTTTTGCCAGAGCCCGATAACGACCGAAGCGTCGGCAGGTAAGTCTAGGTTCTCTGCGGTTTCAAAAATAGCAGCATGGGGTTGCCCCACTTGCTCCATCACCGCCCATCCCCAGTTACGACCTTTGGTATCCCCATCGAGAGCAGCTGCAATCGCCCATTTCCCGTACGGGTTCTTATCCGCTGCACCAGTTTGCTCATAGGTTGCGCTCGGATTGCTCAATCCAAGCTTGAGCGTTTGCCCGTTCGCTGCTCGCTGATGGACAACGAATTCCGAGAGAACGAAATTTCCATTCCCAGCTCGACCAGGTCCTTTGCGAGGAAGCGAATCATCGGGAAGGACTTCGAGCCGGAAGGCTGTCGTTCCCGAAGGGACTTTGCTGGTGGTGAACAGATAAGTATCGGTCGAAGGATTCGTTCCGCTTGCGAGGAACGATCCATCGGGAAGGGGTTGAAGTGAGACACCTTCGAGAGAGACCAACGAATCGGGCTTGAGCAACGTCCAAGCCACATGTTTGTTTTCCCAAGCATCTAGTTCCGCCAGCAGCTCGGGAGTAGTTGCCGCGATGGTTTGCTCAACCTTTTGCTTTTGTGCCAAGAGTGCATCGCGCTGCGATTCTTGCTGAGCATCAGGTACTTTGATGAACGGTCCCCAGTTACCATCATCGTTCGCTCCGGAGTACAAGCCTCGTTCTTTGATGTCAGCAAAGAAGGCACCGAAGCGATAAAAGTCCTTGGTCAAAAGTGGATCGAATTTATGATCGTGACATTCCGCGCAACCAAGGGTGAGTCCCAACCAAGTGCCACTTGCGTTGCGCACGCGCTCCGCCATGTACTTCGCTAAATACTCTTTATCTTGAACACCACCTTCGGCGCTCATCATGCCAAGACGGTTATACCCCGAAGCGATCCGTTGTTCGCGAGTGGGGTTTGGAAGCAAGTCGCCTGCAAGCTGTTCGATTGTAAAGGTATCGAACGGTTTGTTTTCGTTGAACGAGCGAATGACATAGTCTCGGAACGGCGAGACACTCATGTCTTGGTCACCGTGATAACCGACGGTGTCCGCATAGCGAACCAAATCCATCCACCACATCGCCATCCGTTCACCGAAGTGAGGAGAGCTGAGCAATCGATCGACGGTTCGTTCATAAGCTCCGGGTGAGTCATCTGCCAGAAATTCATCGACTTCCGACTCACTCGGTGGCAGGCCTGTCAGATCGAAATGTAGACGACGAAGCAGCGTAATCTTCTCAGCGGCAGGGGCGGCACTATCGAGCCCGTGTGTAGCCCAACCTGCTGCGACCCTTGCATCGATCCGCCGAATGATTTCTTCATCACTTCGAGGGCTTGCAGTTGCATTACCGACCTCTTGCTCGGATCCTTCACGTTGTATCGGAAGGAACGCCCAGTGACCTTCGTACTTCGCACCCTCGGCAATCCATCGCTTCAACAACGCGACTTGCTCGGCGGTAATCTCCTTGCCACTCTCCGGCGGAGGCATCTTCTCTTCGGCGTTGGTCGAGAGAATTCGCTCGATAAGCTTGCTCTCTTCGGGCTTACCCGGAACAACAGCACCCTGTCCATCGGCGCCCTGACCTACAGCATCCTGCCCTACAGCACCCTTACCGTGTAACCCTTCGCGCGTATCGAGTCGCAACCCAGCTTCTCGCTTGTTGTTATCGGGTCCGTGACAATAGAAACAGTTGTCCGAAAGGATCGGGCGGATATCCCGATTGAATCGAATCGGTTCTGGAGTTTGCGATTTCTCTTGGGCTTGTGCTGGCGAGTTCCAAGTTACCGTTTCGCAGAAGTTAAAAGAGAGCGAAAGAAGTCCTGCAAGCAGTAGAACTTTGCGAAGGGACTGTGGGGATTGTCCCACGGCGGGCGAGGATCGATTGATATTCATGGAAGGATTGGGGGGTGGGTGGGATTTTTCAATCGGATGTAGGATCGATTGTGTTTTAATGCTGCGAGTGATTCACTGGAGAGGCCATTCCGTTTGAGGCCATCCCGTTTACGGCTAATGGCCCGTTTACGGCTTACGGTTTATTCCAACGGTGGGTTGCATCCGCGATACGTTGTCCAAAAAGTTTTGCTGTGTGGCGATCACCTTCGTGGATATTGATTTGGTCCGCTTCGCTTTGTGCCATCAGTCCGATGTAGGAACCGAGTCGATTGATGTGTTGGTGTTGTGAACCTTCGGGGCGGGTACCGAGACTGACCCAGATCATGCTATGTTGCATCGCGTTGATTGCGAGGCCTTCGAGGGTGTTGAGTTTATCCCCTGAGAGGCCTTGGGAGTGGGTAAAACCGGCGGCGAGTTTGTTTTTCCATCGCTGTTCGTACCAAATTCCGCCACACGCATCGATGAAGGCTTTGAATTGGGCGGCCAAGCCACCCATGTAGGTTGGCGATCCGAAGACAATTGCGTCGGCACGATCGAGATTTGCGATTGTTTCGTCGTTTTTCCAGCGGCCATCGCGGAAATCCGAGTTTTCGATTCGCAGCAGCACTGCGTTGGTTTGCGGAACGCTGCGGGCCCCTTCTGCGATACCCAAAGCGAGTTGCTGGGTATGTCCGCCGGCGGAAAAATAGACAATCGCGATGTTTTTCATTAGCATTCCTGTGTTTCTAGGGACTGGCGTGCTAGGGACGAGCGTGCTAGGGACTGGCGGAAACCGGGCTCCTGCCTACACTAAGTCTTTGCGTTGGCCGACTTTTCTTGAGGCCGGCAACCTTTTCCGACCGCGAACGAAGCTTTCGTAACACAAGCTGACCTGTGGCCGGATGAAGTATAGTATAAACGAACGTTTCCGAAGATTTTCTATTTTCCCCCAAAGGAGAATTCACGATGGCCTTTACGCTTGCTCCACTTCCGTACGCTTCGAACGCCATGGAACCCCACATCGATGCGCAGACAATGGAAATTCACCATGGCAAGCATCATCAAGCTTACGTGAATAACTTGAACAAAGCCCTTGAAGGCACTCCGTTTGCCGACAAGAGCATCGAAGAAATCGTCGGCAACATCGGTGCGATTCCTGAAGACAAACGAATGGCAGTTCGCAATAACGGTGGCGGACACTGGAACCACACCTTCTTCTGGCAAGTGATCGGCTGGAACGCTGGTGGAAAACCATCGGGTGCTTTGCTCGCCGACATCGAAGCCACCTTCGGTAGCTTTGATGCGTTCAAAGAAAAGTTCGCAGCCGCAGGTGCAGGCCGATTCGGTTCCGGCTGGGCTTGGCTCGTAGTTAACAACGGTAAACTTGAAATCGGCTCGACCCCGAACCAAGACAATCCGTTGATGGGCAAAGCGGTCGCTGGTATCGAAGGTACACCGATCCTCGGACTCGACGTCTGGGAACATGCTTACTACTTGAAGTACCAAAACCGCCGTCCTGATTACATCGCTGCTTTCTGGAACGTAGTGAACTGGAACGAAGTGACCAAGCGTTACGAAGCAGCGAAAAAAGGCTAATTAAAACAGCTTAGTAGAAGGCGTAATCGCTGCTATGGCCGGTGCTACTCTCCTGACGTTGCTCGATGATATCGCTTCGATTCTCGAGAACGTCTCTTCGATGAGCCAAGTCGCAATCAAAAAGACCGCAGGGGTCTTGGGTGACGACTTGGCTCTGAACGCCAAACAAGTCTCCGGCGTCAATGCCGATCGCGAGTTGCCTGTCGTTTGGCGCGTTGCCGTCGGCTCAGCGATCAACAAAGCCATTCTTATTCCTGCCGCTCTCTTGATCAGCGCGCTAGCTCCCTGGGCCATCAAACCATTGCTGATGCTCGGCGGAATCTACTTGTGCTTCGAAGGTGTCGAAAAACTCCTTCACGCTTGGCTGCATCCTCATGCCAAAGAAGAAAAAGCTCGCCAAAAAGCTGAGCAACTCCAAGCCTTAAGCGATCCGGATGTCGATCTGGTCAAAGTCGAGAAAGATAAGATCCGAGGCGCCATCCGCACCGACTTTATTCTTTCGGCTGAAATCATCGTCATCACCCTCGGAACCCTCGAAGGCAAACCTTTCTCGACCTCCCTCGGAGTATTGCTCGCCGTAGGGATCCTCATGACCGTAGGTGTCTACGGCTTGGTAGCCGCGATCGTCAAACTCGATGACCTTGGATTGTACTGGTTGACCAAAAAAGGAACCCAAGGAATCGATCCTGTCTTGCGAACCCTCGGTGCAGGAATCCTTTGGGTCGCCCCATATCTGCTCCGGTTTCTCGCCATCGCAGGAACGCTGGCAATGTTCCTTGTCGGCGGTGGAATCATCGTTCATCAATTCGAATCCCTTCACCATATCGCCGAGTCGATCGCCGAAACGTTGCACCACATCCCATTGCTCGGCGGATTGCTCGCTTGGTGCACCCCTGCGGTGTTCGATCTGTTCTTTGGTGTATTCGCCGGTGGTCTCGTAGTGGCTGTGTTACAATTGACCAAATGGTTCTTTGGCCAATCCTCGCATCCTTCGCCCCACGGATCGAACTCTGTTCATGAGTGAATACGCACTTGAAATCAAAGACCTCTCGCATCGCTTCGGAGACTACCCAGTCCTCGACAAGATCAATCTCAAGGTTTGGCCGGGCCAAATCGTAGCGATTGTCGGACCGAGCGGTTGCGGAAAAAGCACTCTCTTGAAAGCCATCCTCGGCACCCACCCGCCGACCGAAGGAACGGTGCTTGCCGATGGCGAACCGGTAACCGGTCCAACTCGAAACGTAGGTATCGTCTACCAACACTACGCCCTGTTCGACTTCTTAACCGCCGAACAAAACGTCGCCTTCGGATTGAAACTCGACCAAACATCGTTGTTCGACCGAACCATTCTCTATCCGAGATATCGGCGCATTCGAAAGAAACACCTTCAAGACTCCCGCGACTTTCTCCGCCGCGTAGGACTTGAACAAGCTTGCGGCAAATACCCATCGGAAATGTCAGGGGGAATGAAACAACGCGTAGCGTTAGCCCAAGCCTTCATCTTGAAACCCAAAGTCGTGCTGCTCGATGAACCCTTCGGTGCTCTCGATGAAGCGATGCGTGAGGAACTGCAATTCATGCTTCTGCGTTTCTACCAAGAGAACCTTGAAATGAAGCGCGCGGGCAAACGCCCCCAATACACCATCTTGATCGTTACCCACGAACTTAACGAAGCGATCTTTGTTGCAGATCGCGTGATTGGAATGTCACGATTTCACACCGAAGGAGATCTCGGTGCGACCATCGTCTACGACAAACCCTGCCCCGTGTTCCATCCGGACGACCCAAGAGACTACTCTAAGTTCGTCGAACAGCGAGAAGAACTTCGTCGCGCTGTCTTCGATGATGAATACATCAAAGACCGAAACAAATACGTCACCTTTACAAGTGACCTTGGAAAACTAGCCGAAGGACAATCCATGGCTCCGCTTTCCAAACCAGCTAATTAACGTCTACCTATAACCTTCTTCATGTCTCTTATGCACTTCTCTACCATGCTGCATCCAAACTCATTACGACATGCCCTGCGAACTGCCTTGCGCCACAGTCTACCAATCACTGCTGTGGGTTCCATGTTAAGCCTCTGCTTAGGCTTACCGAGCAGCGTTGGACAGGATGCTGCTAATGCCCAGAGTACTACAACTGCCCAGAGTGCAAATTCGCAGCAAGTCAAACCGGTGTTCAAAGACGGCGTCGCCCAAGTCGTACCCGAATTCAAAACCGATTGGATCGAACATGATCTGTTCGTCGAAACCGAGTTCGACTCTGATAAAGACGGGAAGCTCGATCGGGTACACGTCAGCGTTACGCGACCGAAGCAAACCGATACCGAAGGACTAAAAGTTCCTGTCATCTATCAATCCAGCCCTTACTATGCCGGCATCGGATCGACTTCGCCGGATTTCATGTGGAGCCCGCGACAGAACCTTAACTCCCCGCCGCCGAAACACCAAACCGCACCATCGATTCCGCAACAAAGCAAACGCCCTCGACTCTCCGGTGAACATCTCGGCGAATGGGTACCAAGAGGCTTCGCAGTCGTACACAGTTCCTCACCTGGAACTGGATTGTCCCAAGGATGCCCGACCGTCGGCGGTCAAAACGAATCGCTTGCCCCCAAAGCCGTCATCGATTGGCTTAACGGAAGAGCCAAAGGTTTCACAAGCGTCGATGGAGATGAACTTGTGAAAGCTACTTGGTCGACAGGTAAAGTCGGCATGATCGGCACTTCGTATAACGGAACACTGTGCCTTGCAGCTGCCACCACCGGCGTCGATGGATTGGAATGCATTGTTCCTATCGCTCCGAATACTTCCTATTACCACTACTACCGATCCAATGGACTGATCCGACACCCAGGTGGCTACATGGGTGAAGACATCGACGTCCTGTACGACTTTATCCACTCAGGCTACGAAGCGAACCGCAAGACATGCGACTGCGACGTGCGGGACGAAGGGATGCTCAAGGAATTCGATCGCACCACCGGTGACTACAACGAGTTTTGGAAAAGCCGCGACTACATCCATCAGCTCGATCACATGAAAGCTGCCTTGCTCATGGCCCATGCGTTCAACGATTGGAACGTCATGCCCGAACACTCGTACCGCATCTACCAAGCCGTCCAGAAGAAGGGGCTTCCATGCCAAGTCTACTACCATCAAGGTGGGCACGGCGGGCAACCACCCGTGCAGCTTCTCAACCAATGGTTCTCACACTATCTCTACGGGATTGATAACGGAGTGATGAGCCAGCCGAAAGCTTGGATCGTGCGCGAAGGCAAACGAAACAGCAAGCCCGAAAGCTATGCCGACTACCCTAACCCCGAATCCAAAGTAGTCACGTTCAAAGCATCCGGAAGCGGACGGAAATCTGGTGAGCTATCACCTGCGATCAGCGCATCGGAACCGGTAGCGGTTGCATCAAGCACCTCGAATGCAAATAGCCCAAAGAACAGCAGCGTCGAGCAAATCATCGATAACTTCTCGTTCAGCGCACCGCAGTTGATTCAAGCCGAATGGAGCAACCATCGCTTGATCTACGCCACACCAAAACTCCAATCGCCACTACACCTCTCCGGCGTCGCTAAAATCAAATTGCGAGTCGCTTGCAATCGCCCTAACGCTTGCTTGTCGGTCTGGCTCGTTGCATTGCCTTGGACCAACAGCGAGAAAATCACCGATGATATCATCACTCGCGGATGGGCCGATCCTGCGAACTCCGAATCGATCTGGACCGAAAAGCCCATGGTCCCTGGTGAGTTCCGCGATGTAACGTTCGAACTTCAACCCGACGATCAAGTAATCGCTGCTGGCGAACAAATCGGTCTTGTGATCTTCTCGAGCGATCGCGACTTTACCCTCTGGCCCGAACCAGGCACCGAACTACAGATCGATCTGGCTAACAGCGAACTCGATCTACCTATCGTCGGTGGATTGAACGGCTATACCAAAGCGCTAGAAAAGTCAAGCGAACCAGTGTCGGAATCCAGCGAAGAGTAACGAAAGAATTCACCTTTCGTCCCTAGACATTTTGGATCGTTTTTCAGTTCACTTCGCTAGGAACCAAACGCTAGCTTTCTTGATCAAAGAAAGTGGGTCGAATGCATAGCGAAGTTCACGTTGTTTCGTCAATTTCGCCTTGCGAAGTTGGCTGAATCGACCAAACTACTCGGTTTGCAATCCCTGTGATACTCATCGATAGATAAGCGTTCTGCATGGCGACATTGGCTCAACTGGACATGCCACAAGCGAGTGGTTTGATCGTCCACATTCTCAGTGCAATCGCGCAGCAAGAAAAGAAGTTCCGACCTCAGCAACTGCTGATGGCTAGGTACTTCGCTTCGAATGATCTGCCGCGATTGAAAAAAGGGGAATCCTCCCTCGCTTGGCAATTTGAACTCGAAGGGGTCTCCCCTGTGCGAGGACAATTTACCACCGGGATCGTCATCGAACTCGATCCGAAAAGCATGCACTTGCTCGCTGATGTCACCGCCACGCGTGTGATTCGCAACATCGCGATGACATGCTCGTGTACCGAGACAGTCAAACCTTGTGTGCACCAAGTCTACTCGCTGAACTACTTGCGAAGACAACTTAGCCAACGATCCCCAAGCGATGCACTTGAGTGGATGGATAGCTGCGTGACCGATGGTCGCCAAGCTGGCCGCAAACTCATCGAATCACTCGCTTACCTCAAACCCGACATCGAAGAGACCTCCTCGGACTTCGATGCCGACGATGAACCCGAACGCCGCCTGCAACGCCTTCAATGGCGATTGAACTACTCGAACTACGGCGTGCAAATCAACGCGTTCCTCCAGTCATCCCGAAAACGTGGTGGTTGGAATAAAGGTCGCCAACTTCGAGAGAACTTCGACTCGGTGCCCGAAGATGCCTACACGCATCCAGCCGACAAAATGCTCGTTTTGCTGCTGCAATCGGCCGAAGACTCCTACCGTGGTCAAACTCCACGAGTCATCCGCGAATGCCTCCGCATGCTCATCGATCACCCGAATTGCACCCTCGATGATCCCGTCCAAACGCCTCTGAGAATTCGCGAAGTCCCCGTCGAAGTTCGCGTGGAGAACCAAGGCGAAGTCTATCGGCCTGCGGTTTATCAAGCCAACGTGGCCATCGACGCCATTCATGACGACCCAACCTTGTTCCTCGGTACAATTACTCCCAAGGAATCGTTGCTGTTGCGAATGGATCGCGATCGACATGTCCTTTGGATGAGCACCCTCGATCAACGCATCCTACGCTTGATCAACGACCTGAACGCCGCCGAGCGACGCGAAGCTGTTCTTGATCGCGAAGCCGCAGAACGATTCGCCGACTTGATCGTCTACGTCGCCCAGCCGCGACGACTTGAAATCCAACTCCCCGAATCCCTAGCCGGACCCGAACAACCACTTGAACCCAAAGTCGAACTGCACCTCTCCCCACGCGGTAAAGAAGGTATGCAAGTCGCTTTGCGCGTCGAGTGCGAAAATGTTCCGGAACCACCCGTACCAGGACAAGACCCCGAGCGACTGCGCATCGCCACACCGGCCGGTAGGTTTCAATTGCTCCGCGCCCTCGAAGAAGAAGCTTCACGCGCTGATGAATACGCTGAACGACTTCAACTCTCGCTCCTCTCCTACGATGGACCTTACACTTGGATCGCCCCCACCCCGGATGAAGCTCTTGATCTGCTTCAGCGAATCCAAAACTTAGGCGATCTCGCTCCAACCGTTTGCTGGCCTCGCAGCCAACCGCTGCAAGTCGTTGGAGAAATCACTCCCCAACGCATGCAGGTGAAGCTTACAAG
>Ga0255128_1000768_pt1 | contig 14882 bp, 7 predicted proteins | sample Law_Miss_RepC_8d_FD_188562 | JGI IMG/M metagenome (GOLD analysis project Ga0255128, IMG submission 188562) | Freshwater microbial communities from St. Lawrence River, New York, United States - Law_Miss_RepC_8d | ecosystem: Environmental > Aquatic > Freshwater > River | place: USA: New York... | reverse complement strand
GAAGGTGACATCGTCGATGTAGTAGGTGCGATCGGCAGAGGGAGGGGTTCCTACTGCTGCGCCGTCCCACGCATAGCCGTTGTTCCAATCGACGAACATGGTGATCTTGTCGTAGACCACGTCGGTGGCTAATGCGACGCTTGCCGATGTGCCCCATGCGCCCACGTAGCGGGAGACTGGTTGTGAGAAATCGAACACCAGGGTGTTCCAGCCGGACTGGGTGACGGTGGCTTGGGCTTCGACATAGTGTGAATCGTCGGAGCCTGAGGTATCGGCCACTTGCATGCGCACGACTTGGCCGATGCCGTAGTTGCTGTCGACCCAGACGCGAGCGGAGATGGCGGTCTCGCCTGCGGCAACGTCAAAGGCAATGGGATCGACCGAGAAGGCGCTGTCAAGTCCCATGCTCACACCGGCATAGTTCTTGGCGGTGGCAGACTCCACATAAGCGAGCACTTTGTTGGTGGAGCCTTGGGCACTCGGATCGGTGATCACGCTGGCGGTGGTGCCTTCAAAGGCATTGAACTGATAGCCGTTGTCCGAGAAGTCCAGGGTGGTGAATGTTGTTGGAGGTGTGGGTACTTGGCCGATGAAGGTGACATCGTCGATGTAGTAGGTGCGATCGGCAGAGGGAGGGGTTCCTACTGCTGCGCCGTCCCACGCATAGCCGTTGTTCCAATCGACGAACATGGTGATCTTGTCGTAGACCACGTCGGTGGCTAATGCGACGCTTGCCGATGTGCCCCATGCGCCCACGTAGCGGGAGACTGGTTGTGAGAAATCGAACACCAGGGTGTTCCAGCCGGACTGGGTGACGGTGGCTTGGGCTTCGACATAGTGTGAATCGTCGGAGCCTGAGGTATCGGCCACTTGCATGCGCACGACTTGGCCGATGCCGTAGTTGCTGTCGACCCAGACGCGAGCGGAGATGGCGGTCTCGCCTGCGGCAACGTCAAAGGCAATGGGATCGACCGAGAAGGCGCTGTCAAGTCCCATGCTCACACCGGCATAGTTCTTGGCGGTGGCAGACTCCACATAAGCGAGCACTTTGTTGGTGGAGCCTTGGGCACTCGGATCGGTGATCACGCTGGCGGTGGTGCCTTCAAAGGCATTGAACTGATAGCCGTTGTCCGAGAAGTCCAGGGTGGTGAAATTCCCCCCTGAAGACGCACCAGATTGATAAACCCTTACATAGTCCACCACCATTTCATACTGGAAGTCACCCTCTGGGAGGTCTCCTCCCAGTGTGCCGCCGATGGCCAAATTCAGGATGATGTCCATCGGGTTGGTGAATGGCCAATTGTCAGGGGTGGCATTCGCCGGTTTGGTGTACTGAAGATAAGCGGTGTTGATGTTGCCGTCTACGCCAATCCTAATGAATTCAGGGGTCCACCACAGTTGGTAGGTGTGGAAGTTTTCTACAGAGTCCGCAAGGGTTGTTCCGTTTTTGAACTGTGTGTTTCCGGAAGTTAAGTAATCTTCAGATTGATTACCGTCGCCATAAAAGTGCAAAGCCGCTTCAACTCTTTTATCCAGAAAATTCCCATCCGCATCTTTGAAATATTTTGCTGACCATTCAACGATGTCTATCTCTCCCGTTTTAGGCCATGCGCCTTGACCCAGCAGCCAAATAGCGGGCCAAGCGCCCATTTCAGCAGGGAGTTTTGCCCGGACTTCTACGTAACCGTAGGGGTCCAGGGTGTCGCCTAAGTCTGACTTCAAGCGAGCCGAGGTGATGGTTCCGCCCGTGCTTTTTGCAATGATGTGCAAGTGGCCGTCTTGCAGGTAAGCATCGTCTAAACCGTCTTCATAATATTGTGATTCGCCATTGCCCCAGCCGCTATCATCTTCACCTCTACCCGTCTCTAGTTTCCAAATGCTGCTGTCGGGTGCTATTTGTGTGGAGTCAGAGTCAAAGTTGTCGGACGCGACAAGCTTGTAGCCATCGGGAATGGGGCTGATTTCCGCATAATCAATTTCAGCCGGCGGAGTAGCTGACTTCGAAGACAAGGGCGTCAGCTCGTCCAGATAATAAGTTTCAGTGGCTATTTTGTTGACACCCAGATCAAAGAAAACGGCCAACATGTCGTAGGTCACGCCGGGGTTCAACTCAATAACGGTGTTGTAACCTGCGGTGGTATCACCATTTACAACAAACCTTGAAGCCGGATTTTCGAAATCGAAAGTCAAATAGTCCCAGCCTGCTTTCGTGGTGCTGGCTTCAACTTCAACCCAATGGATGTCGTAGGGGTAACCGCCCGCCTCCGAATCGCCAATTTGCAGGCGAACCTTGGTACCCTTTTGAGCGGTATGCACCCACATCCCCAACTTGGCATTGCCCGCTTCGAAAACAATCGGGTCCACTGTGGCTATTTCGTTGGTCTCGCCTGTAGCCAATGTTAAATGTGAGTAAAGACCTTTATTTCCGGCAATTTTTTCAAATTTGATAATTTTGTTGCCGTCATCCTGGACAACTACGCTTGCAATCCCGTTCTCTTGCCCTCTAACAACAGGACTCACAATTTCATCAAAACTGAGGCCATCAAAAATGGCTGGAATCTCAGGCACATCGTCGGTATTATTTTCAACTTCATAATCAAGGTTGAACGTATCAAGCTCTGTTGAATCGCCTTTGATGGCCTCTGTCACACCTTCAGCCAGCGTGGTTTGAGCGACCAGTTCAATTTTGGCGATCATCACAAGTGCTGCACGGGCATCGCCAGTGTTGGCTGCGGCAGCAGTTTCTACCGCATCGTTGGCGCTGGCCACCTTTTCGCTGATGGTATCAAGCACAGCACTGTCGGCAGTGCCAGATGCAAGCCTTAAAGATTCCGTGAATACCGACTTCACATTGTTGATTGTGGTCAGGTCAACCGGCGCGGAACTATTTGCCGGATCGTTGATCAGTTTCACGATCCCGCTGATCACCAGAGAAGACGTGTCTGTGGTCTTGTTGGTTGCTCCACCAATCAAGCTATTGCCTACATCCATGAGGTTGGAGACCATGACACTAGCCGCTTTGTACTGAAGTGCAATGGTCGGATCGTCGGCTAAAAGAGCCGCGTTAATGGGGTTGTAGTTCAACAAGTCGATGCTGTCATCTATGCCAAAAGCGGTCTTGATTTGATCTACAGTAAGACCCGCTTGCACCAAGGTGGACAGTGGCGAAATAACAGTGGAGCCCAGAGGGGCCTTGAAGGTGCTGGTAACCGAGGCGTTGTTGGATTTATCGATGGTATTGGCATTGGCCAGGGCCACCAGAGGGCCGCCATCCGGAGTCCCAATGAAGTTGAATTTTCCTTTCTCATCGGTGGTTGCGAAGGGCTCATCCGCATCCAAGATGCCATCACGGTCATTGTCTTGGAACACCGTGGCATTCTCGATGTAGCCGTTGATCAGTTCGCCGTTAATTTCTGTGGTTGGTTGTACATATTTGATGCCTGCAGACGATTTGCCCCCACCGCCGCCAGCGGCTAGGCCCAACAGCGAAAGGCCTCCAAAAATGGACGACATGCCCAAGCCCGCAGAGGCGGTGGGGGCCGAGGCATTCGCAGGGGCATCGGGAGCCACCGGAAGATTCAACTGACTCAACTGCAATGGGGAGATGCTGCCTGCATCGGTGGTGGCAGCACTCGGGGCGGCGGCCAAGGATCCAAATGTTGAAGCGCTAGCGGGCTGATCAATCTCTTTCAATGCTTCAAAGGAGTTGAGCGTTTCTTCTGTAGAAAGGACTGCATTCAAGCTTTCTGCAGTGATGTCTTCTACACCCGGCACGCGCTTTTTTATTTGTTCTGCCACCACAGTTGTTGGCTGGGCCTTGCTGATGGGCGTCCCATCGATTGACTGTTTTTTTGTCAATTGTTGGACTGGAGTCATCTTTTTTGGTGCAGACATGGGGTTCCTTTTTGGGCAGTCGCCACTCACAAATCGGTTTTGTCAGGGTCTATGTGACCTGAAAGCGTTTTCAGATAAAGAAGATAAAAGGACTCGAAGATGAATGTAATTGGCGTTTTCCCTTAATCTCTGAATGAGTAGTATTTTTATGAATACCAGTTAATGATTGCTTTTTAATTAATTAATAGGGTTTATACTGACTATTTTGGGGGCTTGGCCAGGTTGACAGTGGGTTTGAAGCAGTTGAAACTAGAAGCTTGAAAGGGCTTTCATAAATGCCGCTGTTTGGCTTTTATTCCCGCAAGATTTCAAAAAGGTGTGGACCCAAGATGAAAAAACTAAAACTTGCCGTCTTCAGTTGCGGCTTCATGACGTGTGCAGCGGGCGCTTTCACGTTAGAAGATCAATCTGGAAACAAGTACGAAATAGGTGGCTTTGCCAAGATGGAGTGGTCCAAAGCAGGGCAGGCGCCCAAGATAATTGCCAACAACGAATCCATCTACACGATTGACAACCGAAATGCCCTTAGGGACAGTGTGCCTGCCTCGGCTGTCTCCCTCGGTTCAAAATCTTCTCAGTTAAGCATGCAGCAGGTGACGCTGGGGGTCAGTCGGGAAACCGATTCGGCGATTGGGCTGGAAGCCAAAGTCACCTACAGGTGGCGGTCTGCAAGTGCTTCAGATTTTTTTATTACCCCGGATGTGGACTACACCAGCGGCAAGGGTATTGCCGGCCGTGATTTCACCGAGAAGCTCATAGGCATCAGTCGCCCCGACTTGGGTGCTGTCAGAGTGGGCACTCAGTTGTCGCGTTCCTGGTCGCGATCAGACTCATTTTCGTTTCCTGTGGGCATGTCCAGCCAGTGGGCTGATTCCGGTGCGGGATTCGGTGTTTTGCCCGAGGCCGTGCGTCTGACCTCCCCTATTTTTGAAGACGGCACCGGCAAACTGAGCGCCGAAGTGACCTTGGCCCGCAATGGACTTAACACCAACAATGTGGATCAAAACTTGGTGTTATTGGGTTCCAGCCCAACCCGTCCTGATTTGAAAGAGTTGTTCTTTCAATACTCAAACCAGAAGAACCTGATCGAGTTGGTGATTCAGTCGACCTCGGGTGCAAAGCAAACAGCCTTTGGCAAATCAGCCTTGGTAGGCTGGATTGGGGACCCTGACAACTTGTCTGGTGGCAGTAATGATCCGCGCAGCGCATTGAAACCCAGTCAAAGCGTGGTGATTTTTCAAGGCAACCATTGGCCTAATCCGCAAAACATGATGACCTGGGGTCTGCGCAGAAGCCAATGGTCAGGATCAGCAGCCACTTGCAATTACGACGCTCAACTGGTGTTGACTGGGGGGGGGACTGGTGGATGTGTATTTGGCATCGAACCTGGATTTAATTACGGGCCAATATCTGTGAACTACCAAGGTTACCGCGCCACCAGTTGGGATGCTCTGTTGGGCTGGAGTCATTACGTTGGCTTGTACACCTACACCGTAAGCGGTGTGTATTTTGGCAAAGCCAGCAGCGAGAACCCGATTGAATGGGGACAAAGTAATTCAGCTCTCTCGGTCAATCTAGGTGTTTCCCGAAAGGTCCCCGAGGTTCATAAGGGCCTCACGGTCTCTGGCGGCATTGCTTTTGCCAAATTCAGCCGACTCGGCCCTGCCCCGTTGAGCATGCCAAACAACAGCTTCCTAGGCATTAACTCCTTGTTTGACAAAACCGGCCACTCCATGTCTTTGGGCGCCACTTGGGTGTTTTAAGGGTGCCTTGATGCGATTGTGTTTAATTAAAGCGCTGATGCTGTTTGGCTTCAGCGCGTGGCTGCATAACGCCGGAGCACAAGCTCCGACTGCAGCAAAAGTAGGGATGGGACAAATTTGGCTGGCCCCTAAAGCCGATGCGCCCGTGCGTCCCAAAGAGGCCCCCTTTCGATCTGCCGAGATGGCTAACAGAGCCTTGCCAACCAACACTTGGTATTCGTCGCTGATGTACATGAAGTGGTCCGATGTTTTGCATGCACACCCCTTGACATTCAAGGCCACGGAGGATGGTTTGGAGATGGGCGTTCCGCAAAAGGAGGTCGCAGCCATCGAGAAAATCAAAGCCTGGGGAGCGCCACCTGCTGCCAATGCCCCGAAGGTCGCTGTTGTGTATCCGCATAAAAGTGCGATACGCGTTGCACCGCTTGCATTTAAACCCGATGACGCCAGATTGGGGGCCGCAGGGGATTGGAATGTCGCGATCGACATGAACCAAGGGCCGGATCGGTTCAGGGCCCAAATATTGCACGGCAGTCCCTACGGCTATTTCAAAATCAACCGTGGCGATGTTAACTTGACGATGGCTTCCACGGCGCGCCTGATCGAGGTTGCCGCACCCGTTTCGGCGGAGCAAGACAAGCTCGTCAGGTATTTTCAAGTTGACCAGCAAAACTACGCTGTTTATGCGCCCAAAAACGCACAGATCGAAGGGGGTCAGTCGCAGGTCTGGCGATTGAAACTGAATCAGGATTCGGGTTATTTCTCAATTGCCGCCTTGCCTGACTTGTCTGAAGCGACGCGGCGTCTTTATGCAGATCACGCGTTTGCGTTCGTTGAAAACACGCGCGTGAGTTGGGTTTATGACGAAAAGGCCAGCCTGGTGAAAACCAGATTCACAGTGGAAACGCAAGCCATGGATGGCCAGCAAGCCGTGCCTTTGCTGGGTGTGTATCTACACCAGCAAGAGGCGCTGAGTGCAGACTCAAAAATGACGGCGCTCAGCTTGCCTTCGGTGCGTGGCCCCATACGCTTGATGGCGGCCCGGGAGTTTGAAACGCAATTGAGATTCAATGGCTTATTGCCGATGTGGCCTAAACCGGGCCTTGCTGAGGAAGTCCAGCAAATTCAAAGTTTATTGAGTGGAGACAAGCGACGCGCCCCTTCAATGTTCACAAAAATGGGAAACGGGACTTATTGGACCGGGAAAATGCTGGGGGGCATTGCCCAGTTGATGGCGGTGGCAGAACAAGTTGACGATCAGGCATCTGCGAAAGAGCTTGAAACGATCATTAAGAAACGCATGGAAACCTGGTTTTCCGGTCAAGCTGCCAGTTATTATGCGCACGATTCCAAAACGGGAACCATTGTTGGCTATCCCGAAGAGTATTTCAGTGTTTCTGCCATGAACGACCATCATTTTCATTATGGTTACTGGATCATGGCGGCAGCCCATTTGGCACGGCGCGATCCTGCGTGGGTAGCGCAGAACCAATGGGGTGGCATGGTGGATTTGTTGATTCGCGATATCGCCACCACGGAGCGGGGGCGCAAAGATTTTCCATTCATCAGAAACTTTGATGTGTATGAGGGGCACTCTTGGGCTCGTGGCAACAGTGAATTTTTTGGCCATGGAAATGATCAGGAGTCTTCATCCGAGGCGATCAACGCATGGGCAGCCATTGCCATGTATGGTGAATTCACTGGCAACAAGGCGTTGCGTGATTTGGGTATTTATCTCTATTGCACAGAGATCTCTTCGGTCTTGAACTATTGGTACGACATCAATCAACAAGTGTTCGATAAAACATATGACAAGCCGTTGGCCAGCATGGTGTTTGGCGGGGGTTATGCCTACAGCACTTGGTGGACGGAGGAGCCAAGACAAATTCAGGGCATTAATTTGTTGCCCATCACGCCTGCTTCAACCTATTTATCTCGATTGCCCAAACAAAAGGTCATTGACAGTCTTGATTTTGTAGAAGCTGCTCGGAAAAAATACGACTCCAGTGGGCAGTCAGACGGCACACCCACAGATATTTGGCAGGATATTTTTGCCGCCTCGCTGGCCATCGCCGATCCGGAATTGGGCTTTCAAAAGTGGAAACCCAGAGGTACGGTGGAGTTGGGCGAAACAAGAACTCGGACTTTGCATTGGTTGAGTTTGCTCAAGGAAATGGGTCGCCCTAACCATGCCATCACGGCGGATACAGCCATGTTTGGTGTGTTTGAAAATGAAAAAAAAGGTCAAACCACTTATTTGGCTTATGGTGCTGACAAAAATCCCAAAATCATCAAGTTTTCGGATGGGCAAGAAATGACGGTCAGCCCTGGACAGTTGGTCAAAATAGTCCGAGCCAAAGCAAGCCAATCAGATGTTGTGCAGATGAAATGATGAGCTTTGGGTATTGCAGGTTCGACACCGACAGCGCAGCATGATTCTTACGAGTTAGCAGCCATTAAAATTCAACTGGTGCACTCATTAACCAATCAGATCAAGCCGTCATTCACATGGTTATAAAGTCCGCACCCTTAACCGCTCATATCGAAAAAAGCATGTTGACCGCCCACCGTTCCGCCCGCGCCACCCTGACCATGGTGGCCGAGCGTGCGGGCGTATCTCCCAGCACGGTGTCGCGCATTCTCAATGGCACGGCCCAGGTCAGTATTGAAAAGCAGGCCTTGGTGAAGGCGGTGATTGAGGAGTTGGGCTTTCGCCCAGACCCCGCCGCCAGAAGTCTGGCGGGTGGGCGCACCATGAGCATCGGGGTGCTCACACAATACATAGACAGCCCCTATTACGGCGAAGCCCTGCGTGGCATTGAAGACGAATTGCACAAGGCCAACTATGTGCCCTTGTTTGTCAGCGGCCACTGGAATGAGGCCGAAGAAAAGAACCGTTTGTTCATGCTGCAAGAGCGCAAGGTCGACGGCATCATTGTGCTGACCGGCAAACTCTCTGACGAGACCTTGATTGACATGGCCGCCCTGGTGCCTGTGGTGGTCACGGGCAGGCAACTCGCCGCGCCAAACTTGTTCAGTATTGATTTTGACAACGCTGAGGGCGCGCGTCTGGCCGTGCGGCATTTGCATGCACTGGGGCACAGTCGGGTGGCCTTTATTTCAGGCCCTCTAGATCACCCTGACGCAGGCCAACGCTTGCAGGGTTATCAGAGCGAGGTGGCACAAAAAGAGATGGTGACCGACAAAGATCTGGTGGTGTTCAGCGATTTTCAGGAGACCGGTGGTTTCAGGGCCATGAACAACTTGCTGGAGTCTCGCACGCAATTCACCGCCGTCATCACGGCCAACGACCAGATGGCTTATGGTGCCCGACTGGCTTTGCACCGCGCCGGTTTGCGCGTACCCGAAGATGTGTCCCTGATCGGCTTTGACGATTTGCCACACTCGGCTTTTACCTTGCCCCCACTGACTTCCGTCAGGCAGTCGGTGTATGAAATCGGCACCTCGGCCGCCAATGCCATGTTCGATTTACTGAACAAGAAAAGCCCACCGCCCAAGCTGGTGGCGGCCGAATTGGTGGTGCGTGAGTCCACCCGAATTCACCGGCGCTGAAGCCAACAAGCCCAGTGCGCCGCCCTCACTTACGTGAGGCCAGATAAATACCCGGCAAGATCAGGCAGGCCCCCAAAACATGGTGCCAACCCAAAGACTCGCCTAACACCAGCCAAGCACTCAGGCCCCCATATAAAGGGCCCAAGTACAAACTGGCGGCCACTCGGCTGGCCCCCAAAACCTTCTGGCAAAACCCGTAGGACCAATACGCGCCAACCCCTGGAATCAAGGCCGCCGCCACCACCAACAGCGTGGCTTGCGTGCTCCAGACCGGGGTGCTGGGTTGCCACAATTCCCAAAGGCTAAAGGGCAGCAAGACCACCACGCCGCCCATGCAAATGGCCGCCAGTCGCGCTGTGGAACCCAATGGACTGGACCATTTTTTTTGCAGCAAGGCAAAACCGGCCCAAGACACCATGGCCACCACGATCCAGCCATCGCCCGCGACCCATTCCACCTGCGCCAATGCCAGCCATTGGCCTTTAACCACCACATGGAACACGCCCAGCATGGCAATGACGACGCCCAAACCTTGACGCCAAGAAAAGCGTTCGCCCAGCCACAGCACGGCCCCCAGCGCAATCAGCACGGGGGAAGCGGCGTAAATGAGCGCGATGTTCATGGCGCTGGTGGTTTGTGCCCCTTGGTACACCCAGGCCCCGCAAATCACCATACCCAAGGTGCCCAAGGCCAGGTATTGTCCGGCGGCTTGCCAGGTGCTGCGGCGCTCGCGCCAGAGTTCGCTGCGGGCAATGACGCTCAAAACCAAGCCCGCCAAAGCCCAGCGCCCCAGCGCCAGCATGTGGGGTTCGACCACGCCGGGCGCGATGCGGGCCACGATGTAATTGACGGACCACAGCGCGGGCGTAGTCCACAGCAACCAAAGCGCACGCCGCTCACGCGAAGAAAAATCAGGTAACAAGCTCATGCCCCAATTGTCAGGGCAGTCCAGTCTGGCGTCTGACACACAGGTGGCGATGGCGGGCTTATGTTGATGGAAGCAAGCCCCTGTTTGCGAATGTGGGTTCATAGCCACTGCAAGCATTCGGCCGCAGGGGCAGCCTCCCACGGGGAAAGGTGAGCTTCGCGGGGGATACCTCCCGCGGGATCGCTTCTCACGGGTATTTAAGACTAAGCCAGAAAAGTCTCTTGCCGTGCTGGCTTGAGCCCGTCAGGCAGCAGCTTTGAAACTGTCACACCCTAGGTCTCAATTCGTCTTACCCTTAATTTGTCATACCCGGGCACCACCGGGTATCCATGCCCGCCGAAGCCATGGGCCCCCGATCAGGTCGGAGGTGACGGGTCAAAAGCCATGGACCCCCGATCAGGTCGGGGGTGACAGTAGCGGTCGGCGCGCTGACGTGGCCGGTTCAAAGCCCCCTTGATGGCCCAAGCAAACGCCGCGCCTCGGCCACCACGGCTTCGGGGGTGATGCCAAACAAGCGGTACAGCGCATCGGCCGGGCCGGAGGCGCCAAATCCGGACATGCCCACAAAGCCGCCTTGGTCGCCCAAATAACGGTCCCAGCCCTGGCGCACGGCGGCTTCAATGCCCACGCGCACCGTGCCTGTGCCCAGCACTTGCTGACGGTAGGCCGCTTCTTGGGCATCAAAAAGCGACCAACAAGGCAGCGAGACCACGGCTGTACCGATGCCTTGTTTTTCCAGTTCGTCGCGTGCCTTGGTGGCCAGCAAGACCTCAGAACCGGTGGCCAACAGCGTCACCTGCCGGGGGCCGCAAGTTGCCTCGGTCAGGATGTAGCCGCCCCGGGCCGACAGGTTTTCAGGGGTGTGGTTCAGGCGCACCAAAGGCAGCGCTTGGCGTGCAAACACCAGACTCACCGGCCCCTGGGTGTGGGCCAGTGCGGTGGCCCAACATTCGGCGGCCTCCACGGCATCGGCAGGGCGCATAACCAGCATGTTGGGCATGGCCCGCAGCGATGCCAATATTTCCACAGGTTGGTGGGTGGGGCCGTTTTTGCCAATGCCGATGGAGTCGTGGCTGAAAACAAATTTGACTGGCAAGCCCATCAAAGCGGCCATGCGCATGGCGGGTCGCTCATAGTCGGCAAATGCTAAATAGGTCACGCTTAGCGGCAGCACGCCACCATGCGCGGCCATGCCGTTGGCCATGGCCGCCATCACATGTTCGCGCACGCCGCAGTGCACATAGGCACCGCCGGGGTCTTGCGCTGTGAAAGCGGTCAGGCCGCGTTTGTGGCTGGTGGGGGCTTCCAGGTCGGCACAGGCCACCATGCGTTCGGGCAGCAGCGGGGTCAGCAAGTCGTTGATTTCGGCTGAAATAAAGATGCCGCTGGGCACCACTTGGGCTTGTTGTGCGCGTGCTTTGTAGTCCAGCAACACCTGTTGCCAGCCCTCGGGCAATTCGCCCCGCATCACCCGTTCAAACTCTTGGCGCTGCGCTGCTGGCAGGGCGTTCACGCGTGCTTGCCAAGCACTGTGCTCGTTTTGGCTGAGTTGCCCGGCTGCACGCCATGCTTGCAAAACTTCGGTCGGCACCTCAAAAGGGGCATGCGGCCATTGCAGCAACTTGCGTGCGGCCTGTGCATCGGCCTCAAACAAGCGGCCTGAGTGACCACCGCGTTGCCCTTGCAGCCGGGCAATGCCTTTGGCGATCACGGTGCGACACGCCAGCATCGAGGGACGCGGGTCGGTGCGGGCGGCCTCCAGCGCTGCCGATACCGCCTCGATATCGTGCCCATCCAACTCCACCACATGCCATCCGGCCACCCGAAAACGCTCGGCCACGTTTTCGCTGATCGACAAGTCGGTGCTGCCGTCGTCTGTGATTTGGTTGTCGTCCCACAACAGCACCAGTTTGCCCAGTTGCAAGTGGCCGGCCAGCGAGATCATTTCTTGCCCAACGCCCTCTTGCAGACAACCATCGCCCACAAAGGCATAGGTGTGGTGGTTCACCAGGTCGTTGCCAAAGCGGGCGTTCAGATAAGCCTCGGCCACCGCCATGCCAAAAGCGTTGGCAATGCCCTGGCCCAGCGGGCCGGTGGTGACTTCGATGCCCAGCGCCGGGTTGCGTTCGGGGTGGCCTTCGCAGTGCGAACCCAGTTCGCGAAAACGCTGAATTTCTTCAATCGGAAAACCCGCATACCCGGTCAGGTGCAGCAAGGAATACAGCAACATGGAGCCGTGCCCGTTGGACAGCACTACCCGGTCGCGGTCCCACCAGGTGGGCTCGGCGGGGTTGAACTTGAGGTGGCGGGTGTACAAGGCGGTGGCAATTTCGGCCATGCCCAGCGGCACGCCTTGGTGCCCTTCTTGGGCGCGGGTGATGGCGTCGATGGACAAAAACCGAATGGCGTGGGCCATCGTTTGCTGGGGGTGTGAGCTCATGGGGGCGTGGGTCCGGCGACAAAAACGGCCGGTTGGGGGTTGTTGCAAGGGCTTTGGCCGCGATTTTTGCGGGGCAGCCACATGAAGACAAGCGAAGAAAACTCATGTTTAGATGAAGTAACTTCATCCATAGCGCGGAACCTGTCACCCTTCAGGGCCGTTCCGGGCCGATCAGGGTCGCTGAAAGTCGTTGAGAGTCTTTCAGGGCCGAGCGGGCCGGGCCTCTTCGCGTATCCAGGCCATAAAGCTGCGCACTTCAGGGCGCGAGGCATGGCGTGCCGGGTAGACCATGAAGTGGGCCTGCACCTCCATGCTCATGTGTTCTTCAAAGACGGGTTGCAAACGGCCACTGGCCACCAAAGAGCCGCCAATGCTGCTGCTTTCCAGTGCCACGCCCAGGCTTTGCACAGCGGCATCTAGGCTCATCATGGCGCGGTCAAAGCGCAGGCCCATGCGCTCGGGACGCTCATCGCCTGCAAAGCGCGCAAACCATTCGGGCCATTGCACCACGCTCACGCTGGACTGGATCAGGGGCACCCGCAACAAGTCGGCGGGGGTGTGCAAACCGTGTTGACGAATGAACTCTGGACTGGCCAAGGGCATGATCTTTTCTGAAAAAACCGGCTCTACCTCCAGGTGCGGCCAGTTGGGCAGGCCATAGCGAATGTCGATGTCCATCTGCCCGAGCTGAAAGTCGGAGTGAACGTGCGAGGCCGACAGCATCAGCGAGATGTTGGGATGCAGTTGGGCAAAACGCCCAATGCGCGGCATCAGCCACAGACTGGCAAAACTGGGGCTGGAGTGCACATACAAGGTGTCTTGCACGCCGTGGCGCAAGTCTTCGGTGGCGGCATTGATGGCGCCCAAAGCGCTGGCCACGCGCTGCAGGTATTGCTGCCCGTTGGGCGTCAATTCCACCCCTCTGGCGGATCGCTCGAACAAGCGCACGTTCAACAGACTTTCCAGCTTGGCCACCTGGTGGCTGACGGCTGAGGGGGTCAGGTGCAGTTCGGTGGCCGCCAGCGAAAAACTTTTGCGCCGGGCAATGGCTTCAAAGGCTTGCAAAGCACTCAATGGAGGGATCATGGGAGTTGAATGAAATTGAACCGTTGCACCGCAACATGAATGAATTTAAATCGAAAGGGAGTTTATCGCCATTGTGAATTGGGGTGAAAAATCATGCATTGGGGATAAAGTCACGCCTGCTTATTCTCAGAATTCGAATGAATTAAAGTCCCTTGACGATTGAATGTGCGACTGTTCATAAATCACCTCTTCTTTAAAACCCCCCGTCCAAACCCTTGGATTAACTCACTTGGCTGAGACATGACACTCCCTTTAAGAGCCATTGCCGTTTTTGATGTCGTTGCGCGTTGCTGCAGCCTGACCAAGGCCGCCGCCGAGTTGTATGTCACCCCTTCAGCTGTGAGCCAGCAAATTCATGCGTTGGAGCTGCATTTGGGCACCACCTTGCTGAAAAAAGCCGGTCGTGGGGTGGCCTTGACCGAGGCGGGGGAACGTTATTTCGAGATGATTGCCGAGGATGTGCAACGCATTACGGAGGCCACCCAACGGATTCGGGGCTTTCGCTCGCGCGCCGCACTCACCGTGCGCACCACGCCCACCCTGGGCAGCAAGTGGTTGTTGCCACGTTTACAGAGCTTTCTGGACGCCAACCCCGATGTCGAATTGCGCCTGAACGCCACCACAGAACCCACCGACTTCAGTCGCGAGGCGGTCGATGTGGAGATTCGTCACGGGGAGGGTCACTGGCCGGGCGTCTTTGTAGAAGGCCTGGCCGAGGAAACATTTTTGCCGGTGTGTGCCCCCGGCTATGCCCCGGCGCACAGCCTAGAGGCGGCCGATCTCTTGCAACACCGCCTGATTTACTCGGTCAAATCCCAACTGCAATGGACGCCTTGGTTTTCTGCAGCTGGTGTGGCCCCGTCCGCCGACTTGAGCCGCTTGTTGTTTGACCGAAGCCACATGGCCATCGACGCCGCCACCGATGGCTTGGGCGTGGCCCTGGAAAGCGACTTGATGATGTGGCGTGAGCTGCGCCACGGCCAGTTGGTTTGCCCCGTGCGCAACTCACCGCAGTTCAAACTCACAACCCAATGGGTGGTCTGCCCCTTTGACCACCTGCGCAAGGCCAAAGTGCAGTTATTTTTGGAGTGGCTGCGGCAAGAGCGGGACCACTGGCAAAACGAAAGCTTGTTGTAGACGTTGATTCGTCCGGCCGCCCCTTAAAACGGGTTTATGGACCCCCGATCAGGTCGGGGGT
>Ga0255128_1000767_pt1 | contig 14883 bp, 13 predicted proteins | sample Law_Miss_RepC_8d_FD_188562 | JGI IMG/M metagenome (GOLD analysis project Ga0255128, IMG submission 188562) | Freshwater microbial communities from St. Lawrence River, New York, United States - Law_Miss_RepC_8d | ecosystem: Environmental > Aquatic > Freshwater > River | place: USA: New York... | reverse complement strand
GCGCCAGGCCGCGAGCACCGAGGTGCAGGCCGGCGGCATTGAATTGGGCGCCCTGGCCTCGCTGGCCGAACGGCTGCCGCTGCCGGCCACCGTGCACGACTGGCTGCATCGCCTGCAGCCCAAGGGGCGGGTGGACGAGCTGGAGGCCCGCTGGCCCGGCGAGGCGTTTGATGAGGTCAAGGCACGTGGTCGGGTGGTGGGCCTGGGCCTGGTGGCCGACGCCGAGGCCGCCGTGCCGCCAGGCGAGCACCGCCCGCCCTTGGGCCGGCCCGGCGTGGAGGCTGCCACGGTGGATTTCAAGGTGGAGCCCAACGGGGGCGAGGCCACCGTCGCCATCGACCAGGGCGCGGTGGTGCTGCCGGGCGTGTTCGAGGAGGCCCGGTTGCCGCTGGATACCTTCCGGGGCCGCCTGCGTTGGCGCCGCCAGGGCGAGCGCATCGACGCCACGCTGGACGACGCCCGCCTGGCCAACGCCGATGCCGCGGGCACTGTGCAGGCCAACTGGCACACCGGTGACCCGGCCACCAGCGCCTCGCGCAGCCGCTTTCCCGGCGTGCTCGACCTGACCGCCACCCTGGAGCGCGCCGACCTCACCCGGGTGCACCGCTACCTGCCGCTGAGCGTGCCACCAGAGGCGCGGCATTACGTGCGCGATGCGGTGCGCGCCGGCCACAGCGATGCCGTGAGCTTTCGGGTGCAGGGTGACCTGTGGCAAGTGCCCTTCGATGCCCCGGGAGCGAAGGGCACTTTCCGCATCGCCGGCCCGCTCAAGGCGCTGGACTTCGACTACCTGCCCACCACGTTGCAGACCACAGGCGAGCCCGCCTGGCCGGGCCTCAGGGGCGCCAGCGGACAATTCGTGCTGGACCGCGACACCATCACCATCGACGGCCTCAAGACCAGCATGGCGGGCCTGGCGGGCGTGAGCGTGACCCCCGCCAAGGTCAGCATCGAGCGCATGGGCCAAGGCACCACCGTGAAGGCCAGCCTGCGCGCCACCGGGCCTGGCGCCGAACTGCTGAAGTTTGTGCAGGTCTCGCCCCTGAACGACATGATGTCCAAGGCCTTGGGCAAAGCCCGTCTGGGCGGTGCCGCCCAAGTGGACGTGAACCTCACCCTGCCGGTCATGAGCCTGCCCACCAGCACCGTGCGCGGCGCGGTGCAACTGGCGGGCAATGACGTGCAGATCACCCCCGATTCGCCTTTGCTGGCGCGGGCACGCGGCACCGTCAATTTCACCGAGACCGGCTTCACCGTGCCGCAGGCCCAGGCCCGCCTGTTCGGCGGTGACGCCAGCTTCAGCGGCGGCATGAAACCCAACGCCCAGGGCGTGCCGGTGGTGCAGTTCCGCGGCCAGGGCGTGGCCACGGCCGATGGCCTGCGCAACGCGGGCCTGGGCGTGCTGTCGCGTGCCATGGCGCGCGCCACGGGCAGCGCCACTTACACCGCCCAACTCGGCTTCACCGGCGGCGTGCCCGAGTTGCAGGTGGCCACCCAGTTGCAGGGCATGGCCCTGGCCTTGCCCGCGCCCTTGGGCAAGAGCGCCGAAGCCCTGCTGCCGGTGCGCTACGACAGCGCCATCACCCGTTTGCAGGCTGGGCAGGCCCAGGAAGACCGCCTTTCGGTGCTGATCGGCCCGCCCTCGGCGCCCCTGGTCGATGTGCGCTACGAGCGCGACCTGCGCGGTGACACGCCCCGCGTGCTGCGCGGCAGCCTGGCTGTGGGCCTGGCCGCCAGCGGTGCCCTGCCCCTGCCCAGCCGGGGCGTGGTGGCCCACGCGCAACTGCCCGCGCTGGACGCCGACGCCTGGCAGGCCGCCCTGGGCGGTGCGGTTGGCATGAAAGACCTGGAAGACCCCCAGGCGCTGGATTACCTGCCGCAGTCACTCTCGCTGCAGACCGAGCGGCTCACCGTGGCGGGGCGGCAGTTTCATCAGGTGCTGGCGGGCCTGTCGCGAGACGATCGCCTGTGGCGGGGCAATGTGGACGCGCAGGAACTCAATGGCTACATCGAGTTCCGTGACGCCACCGCCTCGCACGCGGGCAGCGTGTATGCGCGCCTGGCGCGCCTCAACTTGGCGCCGGGCGCGCGCCGCGAGGTGGAGCAACTGCTGCAACAGCCCACCAGCGTGCCCGCGCTTGACATCGCGGTGGAAGACCTGAACTACGCCGGCCGTTCCCTGGGGCGGGTGGAGGTGCAGGCGGTCAACCGGGCGGGCCCGGCGCGCGTGGCCGAGTGGCGGCTGACGCAGTTGCGCGCCGTGCTGCCCGAGGCTCGCCTCACCGGCAGCGGCAACTGGGCGCCGCTGGGCGCGCAGGACGGGCCATCGATGGCGGCCCCCGGCGCCCGCCGCACCGCCCTCACCTTCCGCCTGGACGTGGACGACGCCGGCAAGCTGCTGGAACGCTTCGGCCGTGCAGGCACGGTGCGCGGGGGCAATGGGCGGTTGGAGGGCACCATCGGCTGGATGGGCTCGCCCCTCTCGCTCGACTACGCCACCCTGGGCGGGCAGTTGCAGCTCAACATCGAGCGCGGCCAGTTCCTCAAGGCCGACCCCGGGGCGGCGCGTCTGCTGGGCGTGCTGAACCTGCAGGCCCTGCCGCGGCGCTTGGCGCTCGATTTCCGCGACGTGTTCTCCGAAGGCTTTGCGTTCGACTTCGTGCGCGGCAACGCCCGCATCGAACAAGGCGTGCTCACCACCAACAACCTGCAGATGAAGGGTGTGAACGCCGCGGTGCTGATGGAGGGCTCGGCCGACCTGGCCCGCGAGCAGCAAGACCTCAAGGTGGTGGTGGTGCCCGAGATCAACGCCGGTACTGCCTCGTTGCTGGCCACGGCCATCAACCCCGCCGTTGGCCTGGGCAGCTTTCTGGCGCAGTGGCTGCTGCGCCAGCCCCTGCAGAGCGCCACCACGCAAGAGTTCCGCATCACCGGAGGCTGGGCCGACCCGCAGGTGGAAAAGGTGGTGCGGCCAGCGCCAAACCCCTCATCGTCGCCCTCACTGCAGTAAGCTCAACCGTCCTTACCCACGCCAGTACCGCCATGAAAGTCGCCGCCATTCAAATGGTCTCGGGCAGCAGCCTGGACACCAACCTCAGTGAAGCCTTGCGCCTGATGCGCCTGGCCGCCGCCGAAGGGGCCGAGCTCGTGGTTTTGCCCGAGTACTTCTGCTTCATGGGCGAAAAAGACACCGACAAGCTGGTGCTGGCCGAGACCCCCGGCCTGGGCAGGGTGCAAGACTTTCTCAGCGACACTGCGCGCGACCTGAAACTCTGGGTGGTGGGCGGCACCATGCCCATGGCCACCGACGATCCCGAGCACGTGGCCAACGCCTCGCTCGCCTACTCGCCCAAGGGCAAGCAGGTGAGCCGCTACGACAAGATCCACCTCTTCCGTTTCGACAACGGCCGCGAGCGCTACGACGAGGCCGCCGTGCTCAAGGCTGGCGACACACCCACCAGCTTCACCTGCGAAGACCGCAGCGGCGTGCAGTGGAAGGTGGGCCAGAGTGTCTGTTACGACCTGCGCTTCGGCGAGCTGTACCGCGCCCTGGGCGCCGATGTGCTGCTGGTGCCCTCGGCCTTCACCCACACCACGGGCATGGCCCACTGGGAGGTGTTGCTGCGCGCCCGTGCCATCGAGAACCAGGCCTACGTCATCGCCAGCGCGCAAGGTGGCCTGCACGAGAACGGCCGCCGCACCTGGGGCCACAGCATGGTGATCGACCCGTGGGGCGAGGTGCTGGCCATGCACGCCGAAGGCCCGGGCATTGCGCTGGCCGAGATCGACCCTGCGCGCCTGCAGGCGGTGCGTCAGCAATTGCCCGCGCTGCAGCACCGCCGCCTGTGAAATCCGGCCGCTGGCTGTTGTGGGGCGCCCTGCTGCTGCTCACGGCGGCGCTCCTGTCGGTGCTGGTGTTCCTGGCGGCCGAGTACGAGCTTTCTCGCGACCAGGCGCAACTGGAAGAAGACGTCGCCACGGTGGCGGGTGACATTCGCAGCGCCCTGCTGCGCAACGTGCAGACCTTGCAGTCGCTGCACTCGGTGGCGCCGTCGCCCAACGCCTGGAACGCGCCCGCCTCCGAGCTGCTGCAAACCCACCGAGAAATGATGCGTCTTGAGTGGCGCGACGCAGCGCTGCAGCCCCTGTCGGTGCGGGTGTCGCCCTTCACGCCCGGCGTGTTCGATTTCCTGGACCGCGAGCAGGCCCAGCCAGAGGTGGTGCAGGCCTGCGAAGCTGCCCGCCGCGCGTCCGGCCCCGCCTATTCCGCCAGCTACTTCTGGCCCATGCGCGATGGCAAAGGCCTGGAGCTGATCGAGATGTGCCTGCCGGTGGCCTTCGCGGGCAAACCGCAGGGCATGCTGGTGGTGACATACGCCCTCTCGGGCATCCTCACCGAACTGATCAACCGCGACCTCATGCGCGGGCGTGGCCTGTCCTTCAATGAGGCCGACGGCACGCGCCTGGCCATCTTCAGCGCCATTCCCGCCAACCGGCGCAACCTGCGCGCGCAGACCGTGCTGGATCTGCCCGGTCACACGCTGATCCTGCAACTGGAAAGCCCCCGGCGCGCCCGTGGCCTGTTCCCCAATGTGCTCACCGCCGTGGTGGGGCTGCTGTCCTTGGCCCTGCTGGTGGTGCTGTTCCTGCTGGGGCGTGACATCCGCCGCCGCCAGCGCGCCGAGCAAGACCTGGCCAACGCACTGGCCTTTCGCAAGGCCATGGAAGACTCGCTGGTCACCGGTCTGCGCGCCCGCGACATGAGCGGGCGCATCACCTACGTGAACCCGGCCTTTTGCCAGATGGTGGGCCGCCGCGCCGATGAACTCATCGGCAGCGGCCCGCCCGCCCCCTGGTGGCCGCCCGAACTGGCGGACGAGTACCAGCAGCGGCAGGAGGTGCGGCTGGCGGGGCGGTACTTTCCCCGCGAGGGTTTCGAGTCGGTGTTCCAGCGGCCCGACGGCACGCGCTTTCCGGTGCTCATCATCGAGGCGCCGCTGATCGACGCCCAGGGCGAGCAGACCGGCTACATGAGCGCCATTCTTGACCTCACCGAACAGCGCCGCATCGAAGACCTCAACCGTGCCACCTTCGAGCGCTTGCAGGCCACGGCGCGACTGGCCACCGTGGGCGAGATGGCCTCGCTCATCAGCCACGAGCTCAACCAGCCGCTGGCCGCCATTGCCAGCTACGCCAGCGGCATGCTCAACGTCTTGCGCGACCCGGGCGTTGGCAGCCTGTCGCCAGAAGATCAGCGCCAGGCCATTGAGCGCATCGCCGAGCAGGCCGAGCGCGCTGGCCGCGTGATCAAGAGCGTGGCCGATTTCGTGCGGCGGCGTGACACCGAGCGCGAAGCGGTGCCCCCGGCAAGCCTGATCGACAGCATCTACCCGCTCGTGGCCCTGCAGGCCAAGAAGCAGGGCGTGCGCCTGCAGATCGACATCGACCCCAATTGCCCGCCCGTGCTGTGCGACCGCACCATGATCGAGCAGGTCTTGCTCAACCTCACGCGCAACGGCATTCAGGCCATGCCCATGGGCGATCCGCCGGCGGGTTCCGGGCTGCGTGTCCTGGGCATCCGGGTGGCGCGAGCCTCCCCCGAGCCCGCGCTGTCGCCAGGCCGCGCGGGGCCGGCCTGGGTGTCGTTCGCGGTCACCGACCACGGCCAGGGTCTCTCGCCAGAAGTGGCGCAGCGCCTGTTCACCCCTTACTTCACCACCAAAGCCGACGGCATGGGCCTCGGCCTGAGCCTGTGTCGCACCGTGGTCGAGCAGCACGGCGGCGCGCTCACCCACCAGCCCGCCGAACCGCGCGGCACCACCTTTCGCTTCAGCTTGCCGGTCACGCCGATCTGAGTCCCTCCTCTATCATCGCGGCCATGAACCCCTTCCCCGACGCCAAGGTCTACCTCGTCGACGACGACGTCGGTGTTCGGGAAGCCCTGAGCTGGCTGTTGCGAACCCGGCGCCTGCTGAGCGACAGCTATGGCAGCGCAGAGGCTTTTCTCGCCGACGAAGTGGTCTGGAACAAGGAGCCCGAAGCACCCTGCTGCCTCCTGCTGGATGTGCGCATGCCCGGCATGAGCGGGCTGGCCCTGTTCGAGCGCCTGAAAACCCTGCCCTGGCAAGCGGCCATGCCGGTCATCTTCCTCTCGGGCCACGCCGATGTGCCCACCGCCGTCGATGCCGTCAAGCGCGGTGCCTTCGACTTCTGCGAAAAGCCCTTCTCAGACAACGCGCTCGTGGACCGCATCGAGCAGGCGCTGACCCAGTCGGCGCAAGTCATTCACCAGCGGCGAGTGCAGCGCGAGTGGCGCCAGCGCATGGACAGCCTGACCGACCGCGAGCGCGACGTGATGGATCTGGTGGTGGCGGGTCTGCCCAACAAGCTGGTGGCCGATCAACTCGGCATCAGCGTGCGCACCGTCGAAGTGCACCGCTCGCGCGTGTTCGACAAGATGGGCGTCAAATCGGCGGTGGAACTGGCCAATGCCCTGCGTGCGGCGCCCTGAGGCGATCAGTCGCGTGGAGGCGTCGGGTTTTTGGCGTCGCCCTGCTTTTCCTGCTCGACATCGGCAGGCAGCTCGCCCTTCTTGCGGCCCGAGAACATCGTCCACCAGACAATGAAAATCAACAGCACCAGCGCGCCCAGCGCTTCAAGCAACAGCAAGGTCATGGCGTTTCAATCGAGTTCGGCAAACATGGCGTGGATAGACCCGCTGACCCGCTGGGGGTTCCGAGTGGCGGCGGCCGCGATTGTAGGCAGCCTGGTTTCCTGTGCGGTGGGCCCGGTGGTGGACGTGCCCGAACCCGCCGAGCCGGTGGTCACGTCGGACGACAGCGCGCCGCTGCCCGCCGCCCTGCAACGCGGCAAAAGCCGCTGGGTGCCTGTGCGCTACAGCGAGCTGCCCGGTTGGGGCCAAGACCGCCTGCACGAGGCCTGGAACGCCTGGGTGCGCGGTTGTGAACGCCCTGCACCGGGACACGCTGCCCTGTGCACGGAGGTGCGCCAGCTCTCCATCGCCACCGCGGCCGAGCAGCAGGCCTGGGTGATGCGCCGCTTTCAGCCCTATCGCGTCACCGAACCAGACGGCAGCGTGCCGGGGGGCCTGCTCACCGGCTACTACGAGCCCATCATGAGCGCCAGCCGCCAGCCCAGCGCCACCCACCGAGTGCCCCTCTTCGCGCCACCTGCCGGGCTGCGCAGCGGCCAGACCTGGTACACCCGGCAAGAGATCGACACCCTGCCGGCGGCCCAGGCCGCGCTGTCGGGCCGCGCCATCGCCTGGCTGGCCGACCCCATCGACGCGCTCATTCTGCAAATCCAGGGCTCGGGCCGCCTGAAGATCACCGAACCCGACGGGCGCGAGCGCCAGGTGCGCCTGGCCTTTGCCGGCCACAACGGTCACCCTTACCAGAGCGTGGGCCGCTGGCTGCTGGACCAGCGCGCCATTCGCGAGGCCTCATGGGAATCCATCAAGGCCTGGGCGGTGCAGAACCCGGGCCGCCTGAACGAAATGCTGTGGAGCAACCCGCGCACCGTGTTTTTCCGGGAAGAGGCCTTGTCCGATTTCGACGCCCGTTTCGGCCCGCGCGGCGCGCAGGGTGTGCCGCTCACGCCGGGCCGCTCCATCGCGGTCGACCCGCAAAGCATTCCCTACGGCACGCCGGTGTGGCTGGCCACCCAAGGCCCCACCACCAACCTCAACCAACTGGTGCTGGCACAGGACACCGGGGGCGCCATCACCGGCGCGGTCCGCGCTGATCTGTTCACCGGCTGGGGCAGCTGGAGCGATGCGCCCTACACCGTGGCGGCTGCGCTGAAGCAGCCGCTGCAGATGTGGGTGCTGTGGCCGAGGTGACCAGTTTTCAAATCGAGGCAATCTCCATGCGCACTGGCCAGGCACGAGGGGTATCGCCTGGTGCTGCACTGGTGTCGAACCGGTGCTCCAGGTACACGGTGTGCTGTCCTGGCCCATTGCTGCAAAGGCGGTAGCCTTCGCCAGTTGGTTGCAGCCACACGTCATTGCCTGACGCCACTCGCAGTTCCCAGCCAATGGGATCTGTGGCGGCGAGCCGCAAAGCGGCGCAAAAACCTTGTCTGAGGGTGGTCTGAATGACCAGCTTCTGTTTGGCCACGCCGGTGGCCAACTCCAGGGGGTGGATGTCCTCTTGTAGCTTCACCATCGGAGGGATGGTCACCCGCAGGGCCAGGCGGGCGCTGGCGGCCTGACCGCTTGTGGCGGAGATCGATTCGGCCGCTACGGGGCATAGCGTCGCCGCTCCGGCTGCCAACGCCAGTAGGGGGCTTGTCATGCTGATCCACCGCTTCATGCCTGTTGTTTCGGCGTGCCGCCGCCAGCATGAAGTAAGGCAATTTCTAATCGACTTGTCGGTGCCAGCCGTTTATTCTGTCCGTTGAACTGGGAAGTCCACGATGAGACCATCGCGCAGTCCCACGCTCACTCTCATCTGACCATCGCCCACGATGCTCCAAGGCAAGGGTAGCGAGTCGTTGCGGACCGAGACAGTGTGTTGGCCTACGGCGACCAGGGCGAACTCATAGCGCCCATGCGCGTCCGTTCGCGCCACATAGCGGTTGTCTAGGTACACCTGAACCCCGGACGCACCCGCTTCGTCTGCGTCCTGGCGGCCGTTGCGGTTAGCGTCGAGGTAGACCGTGCCTTCAATCCGGCCTCCGCCCTCGCGCGGCCGCCCACCCATAGGTGCCATGGCGCTGCCAGCTTGCCACTCGAAGCGAAGTACCACGAAGAGCGACCAGTTGTCGAGCTTCAGTGCTGGCGGCGGCGGCGGTGCGAGCGGGTCCAGCGATGGCAGAGATATTTTCCCGCTGTATCGCGTGTATTGCGCCTCCAGATGCCAGTCCCGCATCAATCGCCAAGTCAGTCCGAGCGCCAAGTTCAGGTGTCTGCCATTGGTGCCGTTTATGCCACTGTTCAGATTCAGGCAGGCAGACAAGACAACCAAGATCACGCAGAGGCGGGTCTTCGACAAGTCACCGACACGAGCATTTGGTCCGCCGACCTTTTTGCCAACACAAGGTCACAGGCGCTGCGACTGGGGTGGCAAGGCGGCCTGGTGGTCATGGGCGGGCGTGTGCACGCGACCCGCAAGGTCAATGGGAGCTTTGCACTGGTCGAGGTACCCGGCGTCGAGGGTACCCAAGTCGGCCCCTATGGAGACCGGCAGGCCACCACCGACCGCGATGGATTCGCGCTGGTGACCGATCTTGCCCCGATGGTGCCCACCCCCATTCGGCTAGACCCCGAATCCTTGCCACTGGGCGCCGACATTCCCACCCTCGAGCGCATTGCCGTGCCCCGCTGGCGCAGTGGTGTTCGCCTGCGCTTTCCCGTTCGAGCCGGGCGATCTGCCCTGGTGCAGCTGCGCACACCTGATGGTTTTCCTTTGCGCTCAGGAGCTGAGATCAAGGTGGATGAGACGCTTCAAAAGTTCCTGGTGGGCCCACGTGGCGAGGCTTTCATCACCGGCCTGACCGGACTGCATCGGCTAAGCGTGCAAAGCGAAGGCGTCAATTGCCAAACCCATCTCGTCATGCCAGCAGGATCCATTCAGGAAGTGGAACGCATCGGTCCGCTGACTTGCCTACCCAATACGCCATGAAGGTGCTCCATCGCTTAAGTGCCACGACCGGGCACAGGCGTTTTGCCTTCGTGTTCGCGGCAGGTCTGCTGTGCGCGGGCTGCGCACAGGCGCGCGTGACCTGCCAGGTGCAAAACACCACGACCCCAACCAACCCGTTCACGATCACGTCCAACGTGGAACCCTTCGGTAGCACCGTCCATACGCGCACCACGCTGAGCGTTACTTGTCAGCGAGACGACAACCGCTCCTCCGTTGACATTGAAATTGGCGCATCAAACACCAAAGGCGGCACGTCACCCCGCAAGGCCATCCTCACCACCAATCCTGACTGGGGCATCGGCTACGCATTGGCCCACGGGGGTGAGTGCGCCAGCAACACGGCGGCCAGCAACTGGTTTGACTACGGCATGGGCCCACCCTACACCTACAAGGCAACGCTCACGTTCAACGGCAGCAACGCATCCCTGAACGTACCTGTCTGCCTGACCGTGGGACACAGCAACAACGTCTCCTACCGCACGGGCGCCTACCAAGACAGCGTGCACTTCACGCTGGCTTACCAGGAGTGGCTCGTCATGCCACACGTGACGACATCCGTCAGCATGCTCTACCGAGTCAACGTCTCGGGTGGATGCCGCATCTCTCAGACCCCGAATGACCTGACGCTGGTCTACCCGGCATTCGGCGGCACCGCCAACAGCGCCAGCACCACGCTAGGCCTCACGTGCAACCCCGAACTCCCTTGGTCTGCCTCGCTGGACTCCGCCAGCGGCATGGCCACGCCACTTGGCTTGCCCTACCAACTTTCGCTCAGCGCCAGCCACGGCGCAGGCATGGGTTACCAGCAGGGCATCGCCATTACCGCCACCATCCCACGAGGCTTGGCGGGGGTATGCCCCAGCAGCCAATGCCAGCAATCCACACCCAACCGCCACACGCTGACGATCAGCTACTGACCGAGGCCCCGCGCTGGGTAGCCAGTCAGACCCCGCTACCGCCGAATGGGTGCTCAAAGCCCCCAAGTCCACACCATCACCACTCATCGGAAAGTGCACACAAGGATCAAATACAAGTTATTTTTGTGTACTTTTTATTTGTTTTATTGCCGATTCGTCGCTAGCATCCCGCACCTGTGTCTTACACCACCACACCAAATGGGATCCACACATGAATCGTCCAACTTGGAAGGCCTTTGCATGGGCCTTGATCGCGTGCATCACCACCCCGTCAGCGCTTGCCGAATCGAAGATCGTCACGGGAACCGCCACTACCTCGGGAGCTGCGGCCAAGCTCAACCTCAAAATCGTCATTCCCGAGTTCATTGCCCTGAAAGTGGGCTCCGGCGCCATCCTCACCAACAACACCGCCGTTGATGAGATCACGCTGGCTGTCCCCGAGGCGGACGCCTCCAACGACACCACGATAGCCAGCTCGCCGGTGGCAGTTCAATTGGTGTCCAACGTGGGCAGCGTCAGCTTCAGTTCCTCTGGCGACGCGCTGACCAGCGACACTGAGACCATTGCGCTGAGCCGGATATCGGTGAACTCATCCAACTCAGCCCTGCCACATCCTGGCTTCGGCGCCACGGCCACTCCTTTGGCGCCCAGTGCCGGCACCAAAGTCATCAATGCCAGTACCAACTGGATCTTCAATTACCACCACCAGGGAAGCACCGCACCTGTAGGAGCCGGCACCTTCACCACCCAGATCACCTACACCGTGGCGAAGCCGTAATGGACTCGTGCGGCGGGCACTGACGCGCCTTTCGACAGCAACAGCGTTGATCGGTGCCATCACGTCGCAACAGGCCTGGAGCCATCATGCCCCGCAGCCCATTGATGCACCGCCTGGCTCGCAGTTGGCTGGTCGCGCAGGCCCTGCTGATGCAATCACCGGAGGTCTTTGCCTGGAGCTTCACCCTTCAGTCGGCATCCCAAAGGGTGTTCATGTATGTCGGCACCGCCACGTACACCTACAACGCGCAAGGGCGCGCCATCGGCGTCAGCAACAACGCAACCACCGACTCCATGACCGTCGACCTGACGCTCAGCCTGTTCGACATCCTTACCCGCGCCTACCTAAGACAAATTTTCAATACAGAGCCCCGCAACCGGGCCTACGGCAGCGAGTGGAACCGATCAACAAAATGTCCGATGGGTTATTCCATGATCGTCGGCGCCGGGTACCAGAACAGCAGCAGTTCGCCAGCCAATGCCTCAGTGACACTCAGTTCACCCGCCCAGCTGACCAACCTGGAGGGCGACGGCATCCCGTTTTCAACGATCACGTGGGAGTCCTACTCGCCCGACACCTTGCAAAAAGACAGTCAGTGGATTGGTCGGGGCACCCTGGGCACCACCCAGACCCTGGCTACCGTGCCGCGCAATACTGTTTCTGAGGTTTGCTTCGAGTTCACCTACGGCAGCCCCAATCTCTACCCCGCCGGCACCTATCAGGGAACCATCACCTTCACAGCGTTCACACCATGAGCGTTCGATCGCGGCACCTTCTGATCTGGGGATCACTTGCCTGGGGTATGGCCGCCCACGCAGCGGGGGCTCACCGACTTGACGACAGCTCTAGCACCGTCGAACAGCCGCGCCCGCGCATGGAGTGGTTGCCGCCACTTGTCGGCGCTCCGGCAGACACCCTCACCACCCAGTTCTGGGTGAACGTTCGCATTGATGTGCGGCAATGGGTGGGGCGGCCGGCGCGTGTGTACATGGTGCTGCCGCCAGACGAGTATCCCCCGTTGGAATTGAACTGGACCACTCAGGGGCGCCTACTACCCGGGCGCTTGGTGTCAGGTGAGCGAGCCCTGGTTTACGTCGGACTGATCGACTCTCCCGCGCTGCAAGACAGGCTGAACGTGCGGGTACTGGCTCGGGCCAACTGGATGGGCAACTCGCGACGCCTGTCCGTCCACTTTGAATGCGAGCCCAACTGACCACATGAACACACGCTTGCCGTTTCGACTCTGGCTGTGGTGCAACCTGGCAGGTCTGGCACAGGCACCGGTGCAAGCCCAAGGGTTTGCCGCCTATGTGTCACCGCCGCGTTTGGAACTTCGCTTGCAGGCAGGCGAACGCAAACGGGAGGTCATTGAGATCCAACACGCCGGCCAGACCGAGGGCAACTACCGCCTGTACACCGCCGATTGGAAGATGGACAGCAATGGGGGCGCCTCCTTCAGCACTGAGTTGGCTCCGGGAAGCTGCCGGCCCTGGGTGGCCATCGAACGGCGACAACTGACCTTGGCTCCCGGGGCGCGTTACCGATATCGAATCGAAGTGAACGCACCGCCCGACTCGCCATCAGGCGAATGTCGATTCGCCCTGATGGTGGAAGGTCAGGACCCCATGCGAATGCAAAACGACGTCAACTTTCCCGTAGGGGGTCGGATTGGCGTAATCGTTTATGTAGCGGTTGGCTCCGCCGCCCCCAGGCTCGAGCTCGTGGCCGCGCACTGGGAGGACACGCCCAAAGGCCCGCAACCGGTGCTTGAACTGCGCAACACAGGCCATGCGCACACCCGACTCGATGGTGTGCTGAAGGGAACAGACCAGAATGGAGTTGCGTCAGAGTGGACGCCAATCGACACCCCGATCCTGCCGGGGGAGACCCGAAAAATTCCATTACGCCCGATTTTCGACGCCAACACCTCACCAAGGTTGCCACAGCCACTGCGTCCCCCCCTGAAACTGAAAGGCGCACTGGAGTGGGGTGACGAGCAGCTCCCCCTAGACGTAACCCTGCCCCCATGACCACTGGCGGCTGGCATCCAGCGTTCTGCTGGTGTCTCACCTTTGTGATGGCGTGGTGTGGTGGCGCCAAAGCCGAAGCGCCTGCAGCGCCCGCGGTGCCTTACCAAGACCGTGTACTGGAAGACCTGCCACCGAACAAGCCTCTGGTCGAACCGGACATGGCCCGCAACCTCAACGGATGGCCAAGATTTGTGCGCGTGGAATCTCGCTGGGCGAAGGATTCAACCGTTGAGCAATTGCGAGCCCGACAGAACCCGTACCTGTACGGCCTAGTGGAAACACCCAACCTCGGCATCCTTTCCATCGACGGAGAGATCGGTGCGGACCTAGGGCTCGGATCAATGACCCTGCGACAAAGCGACCTGCCAATGGCAGATGGTTGGTGGGCGAACCATGAGCTCGGGCTCGTCTACACCTCCACCTTGCCACTGTCCCGCAAACCGTCGCGGGTGTATGTGCCGAGTGCGCTGGTGCGCGGGATCAAAGGCGAGTGGATGCAGCGAAGCGAGGGGTTCCACGCGCAAGCCAGCATCGGCGAACCTGCCTGGATCGACAGCACCCAGAGCAACGGGCTCCGAAAGAACGGTGGCAGACGGTTGAACGCCGGACTTCAGTGGGGATCCCCACTCGCGTCCGATCCAGACGAAGAGAGCTGGACGGCAGCGGTACAGGTGGAGTCGGGACGAGCGCTGTCGATGACGTCGACGGGGCTGGACCTTGACCAACAGACCAAACAGCGTCTGAACGCCGACTCGGTTTTACTGGCCGCACGTCATGAGACCCCAGACAGTCGACTGCAAGTCAATGTCTTGCGCAGCCAGGACAACGGCGGACACGCCCGCGTCCACGGCTGGTGGATGGATTCGAGCTGGGGGAGTGACCGGCGCCAGCGAAGCGCCGGCCTGTACTGGCTTGCGCCTGGCCTGAACTGGGCAGGGCTGCCCATGGCCCATGACTTGGCGGGGGTATACGCGCGACGGACTTGGCAGGAGCGTCAGTGGTCAGCGGAAGGCTCGGTTGACTGGCTTCGTTCGATCGACCAGCCGCAACGCCAGGGCTACTACGTCACCAGCGCAGCCCGTTGGCGTCTCCACAAACTGCACCAGATCGGCGCCGGTCTGTCCGTTCGGCGTTATGCAGGCGCTGGCTGGTCCAGCTTTCTTGACTGGCGCTGGAAAAACCCCTGGGGTCTGGGTGGCGTTCGCTGGGATCAAAGCAGCTTCGGGGCTCAGGCGAGGGAACAACAACTCATGATCGACCAGGACTGGACTGTGGTCCGGGGTTGGGGGCTGACGAGCAGCTTTTCGCTGATGCGTGCCGATCAGCAATCGCATCTGAGCGCCGGCCTCACCCTGGCAGCGCCTCTGTCGACCTACGCCAGCGCCAGGGCAAATCTGAACAGTGGCATAAACGGCACCAATGGCAGACACCTGAACTTGGCGCTCGGACTGACTTGGCGATTGATGCGGGACTGGCATCTGGAGGCGCAATAC
>Ga0255128_1000764_pt1 | contig 14886 bp, 15 predicted proteins | sample Law_Miss_RepC_8d_FD_188562 | JGI IMG/M metagenome (GOLD analysis project Ga0255128, IMG submission 188562) | Freshwater microbial communities from St. Lawrence River, New York, United States - Law_Miss_RepC_8d | ecosystem: Environmental > Aquatic > Freshwater > River | place: USA: New York... | reverse complement strand
GAAGAACTGGCCGCCGTGCCCCACCACCTGATCGATACGCTGGACCCCCTGCACAGCTACAGCGCGGCCGAATTCGCCAAAGACGCGACCCGGCTGATGCGCGACATCCGCGCCCGAGGCAAAACACCGCTGCTGGTGGGCGGCACCATGCTGTACCTCAAGGCGCTGCTCGAAGGCCTGAACGACATCCCTGCCGCCAACCCCGAGATCCGCCGCCAAATACAAGAAGAATCCGAGCACATCGGCTGGCCCGCCTTGCACGCGCGGCTGGCCCAAGTCGACCCGCAGACGGCCGCCCGGCTGGCCCCCGGGGACAGCCAGCGCATTGGCCGGGCCCTCGAAGTCTGGACGGCCACGGGCCAAACCCTCACATCTTTTCACCAAAGCGGCAAAGCCCAGGCCCCCGACTGGCACATCCCGGTCATCAGCCTCGAGCCGCAAGACCGCGCCTGGCTGCACCAACGCATCGCCCTGCGCTTTGAGCAAATGATGGCGGCTGGCTTCATGGACGAAGTCAAAGCCCTGCGTGCACGCGGCGACCTGCACCCCGACCTGCCGTCCATGCGCTGCGTGGGTTACCGCCAGGCATGGGAAGGCCTCGATGGAAACTGGCCCGAAGCCGCGATCCTGGAGCGCGGCATCTTTGCCACGCGCCAACTGGCCAAGCGGCAAATCACCTGGCTGCGCAGCATGCCGGTGCGGCGGGTGGTCAATGCCCAGGCGGCCGACGCGGTACAACAGGTCAATCAAACAGCCATTCACGCGCTGACGGCTTAAAAAAGCGCTTTTCGCGAGGATTGATGCTAGGATTTCCCCATGCGTTTTAAAGGCTGAGCCATGCGACTGTCTGAACGTGAGAAAGAAAGCTTAAAACACGCTGCGCTGGCGTGTTTTGGCTACGGCACTCGTCTGCGCTTATTCGGTTCTCGCGCAGACGAACATCGCAAAGGCGGCGATATAGATTTGCTGATCGAGTCGCACTTGACCGATCCTGCAGATATCGCGAAAGCGCACACCCGTTTTTTAAGCCAAATCTATACCTGTTTGGGTGAACAAAAAGTGGACGTACTGATCGACTATCCAGGACGCCGTTCGTATCCACCGATTTTTCAGGTGGCGCAAGAACAAGGCATTGTGCTGTGATCGACACCACGCAAGTCCGTCTGCTGGATGCCTGGCAACAATGCCAGCGCCACGCTCACCACATGGCCCACGCCATCTCAGCCATCGCCCCCACTCTGCCATTGACGGCCAACGCACTGACGCATCTCAGCGATGAAGCCGTTCAGGATTGGGACCAGTTCGTTCTTCGATTCACCAAATTGCAAGACACATTGGGAGCGAGACTTTTTCCGGCTCTGCTCGAACACCTGCAAGAGCCCTACGAAGACCGCCCCATGCTCGACAAGCTCCATCGCCTCGAAAAATTGGGCTATTTTCCCAAACTCGATGTTTGGCAAGCGCTGCGTGTCATTCGCAATCGGCTTGCACACGATTACCCGGAGGACGATGCCCTCAAGGCCGCCTATTTGAATGAAGCCATCTCGGCGGTCCCCCTTATGCATGCATTGCTGGCTGGCATTGCGCCTGTGATTGAAGGGTTACAACCATCCTGAGCCTCCGGCGGTTCGTGGTGGCGGCCTGGCGGCCGATGCGCCTGATGCCCTGCAGCAAGTCCTCCAGGCGGCCTCAACCCACTTGCGCTAATCCCCGGCGTCTTTGCGCCGACCGCTTTTGATCTTGGATTGCATCGCCTTGCCCTGAAGCCGCCTTTGCACCGAGCCATAAGTGGGCTTGGTGGCCTTGCGGGGTTTTGGGGGCTTGGCGTACAGGTCCAAGGTTTCATAAAGCCTGGCCCAAGCGTCCACCCGGTTGGCCTCTTGTGTGCGGTGTTTTTGGGCTTTCAGAATGAAAACACCCTCTAAGGTCAGGCGGCTGTCGCCCGACTGCAGCCAACGCTGCTTCACGTCGTCGGGCAAGGCGGAGCCCGCCACATCAAAGCGCAGCTGGATGGCGCTGGAGACCTTGTTGACGTTTTGCCCACCCGGGCCTTGCGCCCGAATGGCACTGAGCTCGACTTCGGCGTCGTCGATGTGCAGGGCGTGTTTCATGGTGGTGGCCTGTGGGTGCCCGGTTGCGGCCAAAGGCCACAGCGCCTACTGCAGCGGACCCTTGAGGTTTTCGGGCACAGGCAAAGGCATGACATCGATGCCTTCGTCGATCAAGGCCTCAGTTTCTTCGCGTGTGGCCTGGCCCCGGATGTTGCGCTCTTCGCGCTCACCATAGTGGATTTTGCGGGCCTCTTCGGCGAATTGTGTGCCCACATCTTCGGTGTTGGCCATGACGTGGCGCACCATTTTCACCATGGCCGCTTGCAGCTGCTGCAAAGTGTCGGGCGCCACATCGGGCAAATTGGGTACCGAAGGGGGCAACTCCACAGCACGAGCGGAAGGTGTGCCACCAAGGCCGCCAGCACCAGCACCAGCACCAGCACCTGTGGCTGGAGCGCCCTGCGCAGGGGTCGGGTCTGGGGAAACGCCATGGCCCAAATTCAGGCGCGGCGCTGAGAGCTTTTTGGTGATGTCGCTGTCATTGCACACCGGGCAGGTGACCATGCCCCGCTCGCGCTGGGTGTCGTAGTCGGCCTGGGAGCCAAACCAGCCTTCGAAGCTGTGGCCCAGGGCACATTGCAGGTCCAAGACTTTCATGGGGCGGGTGCGGAGAGGGTTTGCCAGTGCAGGGGCCACTGGCCCGATTGCACATTTTGCAACCAAAGCAGACCCGTCAAGGTTTTGGCATCGGTCAACAGCCCTTGCTGGCAAGCGGCCATCAACTCGGCTGGGCTGGCGGTGAACACATCCAAAAACTCATCGGTGTCCAGCTGACGCTCGCCCAAAGACAGATCTTTGGCAAACCAGATCTCGATCACCTCGGTCGAATACGCAATCACCGGGTGCAGCACCCCCGCGCGTGCCCACTGACGGGCGGTGTAGCCGGTTTCTTCCAGCAGCTCGCGTTGGGCACACAGCCACGGGTCTTCGCCCGGGTCGAGCTTGCCAGCCGGGAACTCGGTCATCACCTGCCCCACGGGGTAACGAAACTGCCGCTCCATCACCAGGCGCAAGCCTTCGGGTGTGTAGAGCATGGGGATGACCATCACGGCCCCAGGGTGCACCACGTATTCGCGGGTGGCCAGGTTTTGGTTGGGCAAGCGCACGGTGTCGCGAAAAGCGTGCAGGAATCGACCGCACAAGAGCTCTTCTTGGTGGACCCGGTGTTCGATCAGGTGATCGTCAGACATGCAAACCCGTGTGAGTGCGGCACTGCGCTCAGTGTTTGCGGTGCATCAGGTAGCGGTAAACAAAACCCGGAAAGGCCAGCGTGACGAACATGGTGCCCGTGACCGCATAAAACTCCCAGCCCTGTGGGGCTACCTGACCGCCATGGTTTTCCAGCGCCAGGCCCACACCACCCACCACAAAATACAAGACCACCAGCTCCATCAAGCGCCAAAACAAGGGTTTGGACACGCGCTGGGGCCCCAGCAGCAGGATTCTTTGGTTGAAGAACGGCATGTTGGCGGCCACCAAGGCCAGCAGGATCAACAAACCGATTTGGGTGGAGGTGCTCATGGTGTTGAGGTCAAACAATCAGACCGCGAGCATACTGACAATCGAGTCGGCACACAAAGCCATGAGTGCGCCAGGGAAAATGCCCAGCAACAAAACCAACAAGCCGTTGGATGACAAGACCAAGCGCACATCGAGCGAGGCCGACACGGTGGTGGCCGTGACCGGTTCGTCAAAGTACATGACCTTGACCACACGCAAGTAATAGAACGCACCGATCAGCGACATGATGACCGCAAAAATCGCCAAGCCCAGATAGAAGCCCTGACCCGAGGCCACCAAAGACTGCAGCACCGACAGCTTGGCATAGAAGCCCACCATGGGCGGAATACCGGCCATCGAGAACAGGCAAATCGCCATCACGCCCGCGTACAAGGGGCTGCGCTGGTTCAGACCGGCCAAGTCGGTGATCTCTTCGCTTTCAAAGCCCTGGCGGGCCAGCAGCATGATCACGCCGAAAGCGGCCAAGGTGGTCAACACATACGACACCATGTAGAACATGGCCGAGCTGTAAGCGTTGGCGGCCAAAGTGGTCTCGCCATTGATCACGCCCGCCACAAAACCCAGCAGCACAAAGCCCATTTGAGAGATGGTCGAGTAAGCCAGCATGCGCTTGAGGTTGGTCTGGGCAATGGCGGCCAGGTTACCAATCAGCAAGGAGCCAATCGCCAACAAGGCCAGCATTTGCTGCCAGTCAAACGCCAAGGGCAACAGCCCCTCGACCAGCAAACGCACCAGGATGGCAAAAGCCGCCAACTTGGGGGCGCCACCAATCATCAAGGTCGCCGCCGTGGGGGCGCCTTGGTAGACGTCGGGAATCCACATGTGGAATGGCACGGCGCCGATCTTGAAGGCCAAACCGGCCACGATGAAGACCAAACCAAACACCAGCACCTGGTGGTTCACCTGACCCGAAGCAATGGCTTTGAGCACGGCCGACAACTCCAGGCTGCCGGTCGCGCCGTACATCATGGACATGCCGTAGAGCAAGAAGCCCGAGGCCATGGCGCCCAGCACAAAATACTTCATGGCCGCTTCACTGGCTTGTGTGTGGTCGCGGCGCAGGGCCACGAGCGCGTAGCTCGACAGGGTCAACAGCTCCAGGCCCAAATAGATCACGATGAAGTTCTGGCCCGAGATCATCATGCTCATGCCCAGCAAGGCGAAGAGGCTGAGGCTGAAAATCTCACCGCCGCGCAACATGTCGCGGTCAGCGGCATAGGGGCGTGAATAGACCAGGGTCACCATCACGGCGATGGTGGCAAAGCACTTGAGCCAGTGGCCCATCGGGTCGCTGACCACCATGCGGCCAAAGCCGTACAGGGTCTGGCCAGCATCGGCATACACCGCGTGCAACAAAGCCACACCGCCCAGAGACACCAGGGTCAGCACATAGGTGGCCGTGCGCTTGGTGCTTTTCACGAAGAGGTCAGCCAGCGTCACCACGCAGGCCATGACCAGCAACACGATCTCCGGATACATCGTCATCCAGCTGGAGTTGTCCATCATCTGTGTTCTCTCAATTGTTCTATTCAGGCGAAACGTTCAGGCCCCGGCCGCTCAAGGCAGCTTAGACACGGCCACGTGCTTGAGCAAGTCCATCACCGAAGCATCCATCACATCGGTGAAAGGTTTGGGGTAAATGCCCATGTAGAGCACGGCCACGGCCAGTAGGGCCAGCATCAGGAATTCACGCGCGTTGATGTCGGTGAGGCCCTTGACGTCCTCGTTGGTCACCGGACCCAAATACACGCGCTTGAACATCCACAAGGTGTAGGCCGCGCCAAAGATCAGGGCCGAAGCGGCCAGCAAGCCGATCCAGAAGTTGGCCTTCACAGCGCCCAAAATCACCATCCACTCGCCCACAAAACCCGCCGTGCCCGGCAAGCCTGCATTGGCCATGGCAAACAGCAAGGCGAAAGCGGCGAACTTGGGCATGGTGTTGACCACACCGCCGTAGCTGGCAATCTCACGCGAGTGCACACGGTCGTACAAAACGCCGATGCACAAGAACATGGCGGCCGAGACAAAACCGTGGGCAATCATCTGCACGATGGCGCCGGACACGCCCAGCGGGTTGAAGATGAAAAAGCCCAAAGTGACAAAGCCCATGTGCGCCACCGACGAATAAGCCACAAGCTTCTTCATGTCCTGCTGCACCATGGCGACCAAGCCCACATAGATCACGGCCACCAGCGACAGGACAATGATCAACATGCCCCACTCACGGGCCGCATCGGGGGCGATGGGCATCGAAAAGCGCAGGAAGCCATAAGCACCCAGCTTGAGCATGATGGCCGCCAGCACAGCCGAGCCACCGGTAGGCGCTTCAACGTGGACGTCGGGCAACCAAGTGTGAACAGGCCACATGGGCACCTTCACGGCAAACGCCGCAAAGAAAGCAAAGAACAACAAGGTCTGAACCGTGCCCGACAAGGGCAGCTTGTGCCAGGTCAGGATGTCGAAGCTGCCGCCCGAAGTCACGTAGAGATAGATCAGTGCGATCAGCATCAGCAAAGAGCCGAGCAAGGTGTACAAGAAGAACTTGAAAGCCGCGTAAATCTTGTTCGGACCGCCCCAGATACCAATGATCAGGTACATCGGGATCAAGGTCGCTTCAAAGAAGACATAAAACAAGATGCCGTCGAGCGCACTGAACACACCAATCATCAGACCCGACAGGATCAGGAAGGCGGCCATGTACTGGTTGACTTTGCGGGTGATGACTTCCCAGCCCGCAATGACCACCACCACGTTGATGAAGGCCGTCAACGGCACCAGCCACAGCGAGATGCCGTCCACACCCAGGTGGTAATGCACATTGAAGCGCTCGAACCACATGGCTTTTTCGACAAACTGCATCGCCGATGTACCGAGCTGAAAGCCCGAGATCAGTGGCAGTGTGACCAAGAAACTGGCGATCGCACCTACAAGGGCCAACCAGCGCACAGCGCCCGCTTGGCTGTCGCGACCAAAGGCCAGCAAGACGACACCGAACGCAATCGGCATCCAGATGGCAAGGCTTAACAATCCCATTTTTATCTCGTCCTCAAAACTGTTAAGCGAGCCAGACGAAATACGTCATCAGCACGAACACACCCAAAATCATCACCAGGGCGTAGTGGTACAGGAAACCCGACTGGAACCAGCGCACCACGCCAGAGACCAGACCCACCACTTTCCAGGAGCCATTCACAAAGAAGCCGTCGATGATGGTGCCGTCTCCCACCTTCCACAGGCCTCGGCCTAGACCACGTGCACCCTTGGCCAAGATGTTTTCGTTGATCCAGTCCATGAAGTACTTCTGCTCCAGCACCACGATGAGGGGGCGCAAGACGCGGGCAAAGAAAGCCGGGACCTTAGGGTTGACCAGGTACATGTACCAAGCGGTCACCACACCGGCCAAAGCCAGCCAGAACGGCGCAGTGCTCAGACCATGCACAGCCATGGCCACGGGACCGTGGAACAACTGACCCAGTTGCTGCATGGCGGGGTGTTTGGCCGCATCGATGAAGATCACGTCTTTGAAGAACTCGCCATACAGCATGGGCTGGATGGTCATGAAACCGATCACCACCGAAGGAATCGCCAGCAGGACCAGCGGCACTGTCACCACCCAAGGGGATTCGTGTGGTTTGTCGTGACCATGGTCATCATGACCATGGTGGTCATCGTGGCCGTGGTGTGCGTCCGGGTTCTGGTCGTAACGTTCTGGGCCGTGGAAAACCAAGAAGTACATGCGGAACGAATAGAAGGCCGTCACAAACACACCCGCCAACACCGCGAAATTGGCAAAGCCAGCGGCAGGCAGTGTGCTCAGGTGCACCGCTTCGATGATGCTGTCCTTGGAGTAAAAGCCCGAGAACAAAGGCGTACCAATCAAAGCCAACGAGCCCAGCAGCGAGGTGATCCAGGTGATGGGCATGTACTTGCGCACGCCGCCCATGTAGCGGATGTCTTGGTTGTGGTGCATGCCCATGATGACCGAGCCTGCGCCCAAGAACAGCAGCGCTTTGAAGAACGCGTGGGTCATCAGGTGGAACACCGCCACCGAGTAGGCCGATGCGCCCAGCGCCACGGTCATGTAACCGAGCTGCGACAAAGTGGAATAAGCCACTACACGCTTGATGTCGTTTTGGATGATGCCCAAGAAGCCCATGAACAAGGCCGTGATCGAGCCGATCACCATCATGAAGTTGAGCGCCGAGTCGGACAACTCAAACAGCGGTGACATCCGGGCCACCATGAAGATACCGGCCGTCACCATGGTCGCGGCGTGGATCAGGGCGGAGATGGGTGTGGGGCCTTCCATGGAGTCGGGCAGCCACACGTGCAGTGGGAACTGGGCCGACTTGCCCATGGCACCGATGAACAAACAAATGCAGATCACGGTGATCAGCATGGCATCCATGCCGAAGATGTACCAAGGGAAATCGATCTTGGCCAACTCACCCGCTTTGGCAAACAGCTCGGTGTAATTGAGTGTGCCCGTGTAGGCCGCGATCAAGCCAATGCCGATGATGAAGCCAAAGTCACCCACACGGTTGACCAAGAAGGCCTTCATGTTTGCAAAAATCGCGGTCGGTTTGTTGTACCAAAAGCCGATCAACAGGTACGACACCAAGCCCACCGCTTCCCAGCCAAAGAACAGTTGCAGCAAGTTGTTACTCATCACCAGCATCAGCATGGCGAAGGTGAACAGCGAGATGTAGGCAAAAAAGCGGTTGTAGCCTTCGTCCTCTTCCATGTAGCCGATGGTGTAGATGTGCACCATGAGCGACACGAAGGTGACGACACACATCATCATGGCCGTGAGGCTGTCGATCATGAAACCGACTTCCATCTTCAGGCCACCGACCACCATCCAGGTGTAGATGCTGTCATTGAAGCTGTCGCCACCAATCACCTTGCTGAGTGTCATGGCGGACAGGATGAAAGCCACGAGCACGCCCAGGATGGTGAAACTGTGCGAGAGACGGCGGCCAATCCAGTTGCCACCGAATTGGGTGCCCCAAATACCGGCCAGCAAAGAGCCCACCAGCGGGGCCAGGGGGATGGCCAGCAGTGTGCTGGCATTGAGGGTCTGACTCATATTCTTGTTAACCCTTGAGCGAATTGAGTTCGTCCACGTTGATGTTGTTCTGGTTGCGGAACAACAGCACCAAGATGGCCAGGCCAATGGCCGATTCGGCCGCGGCCACCGTGAGGATGAAGAAGACGAACACTTGCCCGTGCATGTCGCCCAGGTAGTGCGAGAAGGCCACAAAGTTCATGTTCACAGCCAGCAGCATCAACTCGATGGCCATGAGCAAAACAATCAGGTTCTTGCGGTTCAAGAAGATGCCGATCACGGCCAATGCAAACAGCATCGCGCCGAGCGACAAAAAGTGTCCCAGGGTCAGTGTCATCATTTCTTCACCTCTTCAGCGGCTGCTTCAGTGGGCGCAACAGGGGCAGGCGCTGCTTGGGTTGGGGCCATCTTGACCACTTGCATGCGGTCGGCCGCACGCACACGGACCTGAATGGACGGGTCAATCGCCTTGCTGTCCTTGCGCTCACGCAGGGTCAGGGCAATGGCCGCGATCATGGCCACCAACAAAATGGCCGCCGCGATCTGGATGGGCATCAGGTATTCGGTGTACAGCAAAATGCCCAGGGCCTTGGCGTTGTCCACCTGCACGGCACCCGTGCCCATGGCGGGGGCTTCAGACATGCGAAAACCCGACAACAGCACAGCAGCCATTTCGAGGGCCACCACGGCACCCAAGGTGGCTGCGAGCGGGAAGTTTTTCCAGAAGCCTTTGCGCACGGTGTCGATGCCAATGTCCAGCATCATCACCACGAACAAGAACAGCACCATCACCGCGCCCAGGTACACCAGCACCAGCAAGATGGCCAGGAATTCGGCATTGAGCAAGAACCACACCGCCGAGGCCTGCGAGAAAGCCAGCATGAGGTACAGCACCGCGTGCACAGGGTTGCGTGCGGTGACCACCCGGAAGGCTGCAAACAGCAGCACCACCGAGAAGAGGTAGAAGAAACCGGTCTTGACGTCCATAGGTTTGTCTTTTTAAGTGTTCAGGACTGGGCGGCGTTCAACGGTAAGGAGCGTCAGCGGCCTTGGCAGCTGCGATCTCTTTTTCGTAACGGTCGCCCACGGCCAGCAACATGTCCTTGGTGAAGTACAGGTCACCGCGTTTTTCGCCGTGGTATTCAAAAATGTGGGTTTCGACGATCGAATCCACCGGGCAGCTCTCTTCGCAAAAGCCGCAGAAGATGCACTTGGTCAGGTCGATGTCGTAACGCGTGGTGCGGCGTGAGCCGTCTTCGCGCTGGCCCGCTTCGATGGTGATGGCCATCGCGGGGCACACGGCTTCGCAGAGTTTGCAGGCGATGCAGCGCTCTTCACCGTTGTCATAACGGCGCAGGGCATGCAGGCCGCGAAAACGCGGAGACAGCGGGGTTTTTTCTTCCGGGAACTGCACCGTCACCTTGCGGGCAAATGCATAACGTCCGGTCAGGGCCATGCCCTTGAACAACTCCACGAGCATGAAGCTCTTGAGGAAGTCCTTGATCGAAAAAGAGGAAGCAGTCATTGTTGTCATGGTCATTCACCGATCAAAGCCAGATGTTCCACGGCGAGTGCAACCACACGCCCACCACCAGCAGCCACACCAGGGTGACCGGGATGAAGATCTTCCAGCCCAAACGCATGATCTGGTCATATCGGAAGCGTGGGAAGGTGGCGCGAATCCAGATGAACATGGACACGACCAAGAAGGTCTTGAGGCCCAGCCATATCCAGCCCGGAATGGCGTTGAACAAGGCGTGGTCGATGGGTGACAACCAGCCGCCCAAGAACATGATCACGGCCAAGATGGACACCAGCCACATGCTGGCGTATTCAGCCAAGAAGAAGATGGCAAAGCCCATGCCCGAGTACTCGACCATGTGACCGGCCACGATCTCGGCTTCGCCTTCGACCACGTCAAAGGGGTGGCGGTTGGTTTCGGCCACGCCCGAGATCAAATACACTAGGAAAATCGGCAGCAGTGGCAGCCAGTTCCAGGACAGGAAGCTCAGACCCATGTCGGCGGCCGCACCCTTGCCTTGCGCCAGAACAATTTCGGTCAGGTTCATGCTGCCCGAGACCATCAAGACCACCAGGAAGCAAAAGCCCATGGCGATTTCGTAGCTCACCATCTGGGCTGATGCACGCAACGCACCCAAGAAGGCGTATTTGGAGTTGGAGGCCCAACCCGCAATGATCACGCCATACACCTCGATCGAGGTGATCGCCATCACCAGCAACAAGCCGGCGTTGATGTTGGTCAGCGCCACTTCGGGTCCGAAAGGAATGGCGACCCAGGCGGCCAGAGCGGGCATGATCGCCATGATCGGGCCGAGGCGGAACAAGCCCATGCTGGCCGCTGTCGGGTTGATCAATTCTTTGGTGAGCAGCTTGAGCGCATCGGCAATCGGCTGCAACAAGCCCATGGGGCCCACGCGGTTGGGGCCATGACGCACTTGCATGAAGCCCAAGAGCTTGCGCTCCCACAGCGTCAGGTAAGCGACCGCACCCATCAGCGGCGCAAGGATGGCCACGATCTTGAGCAAGATCCAAAGCACTGGCCACACCAAAGTGGCCCACCAGCTGGCAGCGACCAGGTTCAGGCCGCCGTTGTACAGAGCGTCAATCATGGGGTCACCTCCTGACGGGCGTCAGCGGTCAGCTGCAGTGAGGGCGCACGGCGCACGATGCCATCGAGCTGGTAAATCGAAGCGACCGACGGCGCGGGTGTGGTGGTCCCGCTCAGGTTGATCGCAGACCGTGTGGCGCTAGATGCCACCAGCGGCTGAGCCGTGGCGCGGGCCAAGACGTCTTGCGATGTCTCGAAGGACACACCCGGGATGTCGAGCAAATTGGCCAACACGCGCAGCACCTTCCAGGCAGGACGGGTTTCAGCCAAAGGCTTGACCACCGCGTGGAAGCTTTGCAAGCGGCCTTCGGCGTTGACAAAACTGCCCGAGGTTTCGGTGAACGGCGCAATCGGCAGCAGCACGTCGCTGAAAGCCATGTTGGCCTTGAACGGGCTGAGCGTGACGACCATCTCGGCCTGGCCCAGGGCTTTGGCCGCAGCAGCGCCAGCTGCGCTGTCGAACTCGGGTTCGGTGTTGAGCAAGACAGCGGCTTTGATGCCACCGGCCAACATCTGGCCTGCGTGCTTGCCACCCGTTTGGGGTTGTGCACCCACCCACTGAGCGCCCACGGTGTTTGCCGCTTCGGTCAGGTAACCAACGCTGGCACCGGTTTGCTCGCCAATCCAGTTGGCCAAGGCCAAAAGGGTCGAAGCATTGCCATGGTGCGCAGCGGCATTGCCCAACAACAGGGCTTTACGCTCGCCACCCAAGAGCGACTTGGCCATGGCTTGGACTGCGGCAGAGGCCGTGCCCGCACAAGGGGCTGGCACGCCTTTTTCGGCGGCAATGGCCACGGCCAGATCGGCCAGGGTTTGCGCCCAGGCAAACGCCTCGGTCAGGACCGCGTTGGCTACAGGCATCGCCCACGCATCGGCGTGACTGAAAGCCGCGGGCGATGTGATCACATTGAGCTGAGCGCCGTAGCGCACGGCCTGGCGCACGCGCAGCGCAAACAGCGGATGGTCTTTGCGCAGGTTGGAGCCCACCACCAGCACGCGCTGCAAAGTGGACAGCGATGCGATGGACGTGCCCAAGGTGCGCACACCTTCTGTAGCGCCAAATTCGGCGTTGCGCAGACGGTAATCAATGTTGTCAGAGCCCAAGCCGCGCATCAAGGCGCCAGCCAAGTACAACTCTTCCACGGTGCTGTGAGGGCTGACCAAAGCGCCAATGCTGTTGGCGCCATGGTCGCGCTGGATGTTGCGCAGGCCATTGGCCACGTATTCGAGGGCGGTCTGCCAGTCAACGGTCTTCCATTCGCCACCCTGCTTGAGCATGGGCTGAGTCAAGCGCTCGGCGCTGTTCAAGGCTTCGTACGAGAAACGGTCGCGGTCGGCGATCCAGCACTCGTTGACGTCTTCGTTTTCCAGGGGCACCACACGCATGACCTGGTTGTTCTTGACCTGCACGATCAGGTTGGCACCGGACGAATCGTGCGCCGCCACCGACTTGCGGCGCGACAGCTCCCAAGTGCGTGCGTGGTAGCGGAAAGGCTTGCTGGTCAAGGCACCCACGGGGCAGATGTCGATCATGTTGCCCGACAACTCGGAGTCGATGGTCTGACCCAAGAAGGTTTCGATCTCGGCGTGTTCACCACGGTGGGACATGCCCAGCTCCATGGCACCGGCCACTTCTTGACCGAAGCGCACACAACGTGTGCAGTGGATGCAGCGGCTCATCTCTTCCATCGAGATCAGCGGGCCAACTTCCTTGTGAAAGACGACGCGTTTTTCTTCTTCGTAGCGCGACGTGCTGCCGCCGTAACCCACAGCCAAGTCTTGCAACTGGCACTCACCGCCTTGGTCGCAGATGGGGCAATCGAGGGGGTGGTTGATCAGCAAAAACTCCATGACCGACTTTTGCGCGGCAATGGCGCGGTCGCTCTTGGTGCGCACGATCATGCCTTGCGTCACGGGCGTGGCGCAGGCGGGCATGGGCTTGGGGGCCTTTTCGACCTCCACCAGGCACATGCGGCAATTGGCCGCGATCGAGAGTTTCTTGTGGTAGCAGAAATGAGGAATGTAGGTGCCTGCTTTTTCAGCGGCATGCATGACCATGCTGCCCTCGGCAACTTCCACTTTCTGACCGTCGAGTTCTATTTCAACCATGGGTCTTCATCGCTGTTGCATCGGCGTTGACCATGGAGGTCTTGTGCTCGATGAGGTGTACAAATTCGTGACGGAAATGCTTGAGCATGCCGCGCACCGGCATGGCCGCGGCGTCGCCCAAGGCGCAAATCGTGCGGCCCATGATGTTGCCTGCCACGCTGTCGAGCATGTCGATGTCGCTGGCACGGCCCTGGCCGTGTTCAATGCGGTCCACCATGCGCCAGAGCCAGCCTGTGCCTTCCCGGCAAGGGGTACATTGGCCACAAGACTCGTGAGAGTAGAAGTAAGACAAACGCGCCAAGGCCTTGACCATACAGCGCGTCTCGTCCATGACGATCACCGCGCCCGAACCCAACATCGAACCGCCCTCTTTGGCGATGCTGTCGTAGTCCATGGTGAGCTTCATCATCAAATCGGCCGGAACCACGGGCGATGAAGAACCGCCGGGAATCACGGCTTTGAGCTTGCGACCGCCGCGCACGCCACCGGCGAGCTCAAGCAGCTTGGCAAACGGTGTGCCCATGGGCACTTCGTAGTTGCCAGGGCGCTCCACATCACCGCTGACCGAAAAGATCTTGGTGCCACCGTTGTTGGGCTTGCCGCATTCGAGGTAAGCCTGACCACCGTTGCGGATGATCCAAGGCACTGCCGCGAAGGTCTCGGTGTTGTTGATGGTGGTGGGCTTGCCGTACAGGCCAAAGCTGGCGGGGAACGGCGGCTTGAATCGCGGCTGGCCTTTTTTGCCTTCGAGGGACTCGAGCAAAGCGGTTTCTTCGCCGCAGATGTATGCGCCAAAACCGTGCGACGCGTGCAGCTGGAAGCTGAACGAACTGCCCATGATGTTGTTGCCCAAATAGCCAGCAGCGCGGGCCTCTTCGAGGGCCGCTTCAAAGCGCTCGTAGGTGTGGAAAATTTCGCCGTGGATGTAGTTGTAACCCACGCTGATGCCCATGGCATACGCCGCAATGATCATGCCTTCGATCACCGTGTGGGGGTTGTACTCCATGATGTCGCGGTCTTTGCAGGTGCCCGGCTCGCCTTCGTCCGAGTTGCACACCAAATACTTTTGGCCGGGGAACTGACGGGGCATGAAGCTCCACTTCAGGCCCGTGGGGAAACCCGCACCGCCGCGACCACGCAGGCCGGACTCTTTGACAGTGGCAATCACCTGGTCTTGGGTCATGCCCGCCACGCCGGTTTCGGCGTTTGGCGCAGAGCCATCTTTGCCCAGGATCTTGCGCAAGGCCGCGTAGCCGCCACGCGCTTCGTAGTCTTTGATGCCCCAGTTGCGGCCATTCAGGCCCGCATAAATTTGAGGGTTGATGTGGCGGTCATGGAAGCAGCTTTCCACGCCCGTGGCTTGGAATTGGCTCAGGATTTGTTCGACGTTCATCAGGCGGCCTCGGCTTTCTTCAGGCTGTCAACGAGTTGGTCGAGCTTTTCATGGC
>Ga0255128_1000762_pt1 | contig 14904 bp, 12 predicted proteins | sample Law_Miss_RepC_8d_FD_188562 | JGI IMG/M metagenome (GOLD analysis project Ga0255128, IMG submission 188562) | Freshwater microbial communities from St. Lawrence River, New York, United States - Law_Miss_RepC_8d | ecosystem: Environmental > Aquatic > Freshwater > River | place: USA: New York... | reverse complement strand
GAAGGTTCGCTGTGGGACAAGGACGTGGTGGAGTTCTTCTGCGCTCCCAACCCGTCGCAGTTGAATCACTACACCGAATACGAGTGGGCTCCGAACAATGAGGCCCTAGACCTGCGCCTCCGTCGTCCCGAATCCGACTTCGCTTGGAGCAGCGGCATGGAATGGCAGGTACGGGTGGACCGTGGGCGCAAGGTGTGGACGAGCGAGGTCCGCATTCCGTTGTCGGCCTTGTCGGAGACCGCTCCCACGGTCGGAACCCGGTGGCGCGCCAACCTCTACCGTATCGACCGGGCCCATCGTGCGTTCCTCGCCTCGAACCCGCTGTTGAGCGGCAGCTTTCACACACCCGAACGCTTCGGTTGGCTCGAGTTTACTGAGTGAATTGCAAGGAGGGATGAACCCATCCCCAGGTAGGGCTCCTCAGGTAGGGCTGAATCTTTGAGACGGAGGTACATCCCCCCGGCGCTTTCGGAGAAATCGCCCTACCCCCTGAGCCATCGACATCTCCAACTAGCCCACCGTGTAGGCCGGGTCCCCCGACCCGGCGTTCCCCGGCCAACCGGTGCTTTCGCAAAAAAAGCGCCCTACCCTCAGTGCGGCTGCAGGACTGGCTGAAGCACCTTCCAAACATTGGTGGCCACGCGTCGGTGGCCTTCGACGTTGGGATGGATCTGGTCGGGAAGGTTGAGTTCCGCGCGACCTCCCACGCCGTCGAGAAGGAACGGAATTAGGGCAACCTTGTTCGTCGCGGCCAGGTCGCGATAAAGGGTCTCGAATTGACGGGTGTAGGCCTCGCCCAAGTTCTCAGGCATTTTCATGCCGGCCAGCACGATGCGCACCTTCGGATACTTAGCCCGGGTGCGCTCAATCACCGTTTGCAAGTTGGTGCGGGTGGCCTCGAGCGGCAGCCCCCTCAAACCGTCATTGCTGCCCAACTCTAGCAAAAGGGCATCGACGGGGCGGCGCAGGATCCAATCCAGACGACGGAGCCCGCCCGCTGAGGTGTCCCCGCTCAGCCCGGCATTGACCAGCTTCCAAGGCAGGCCCGCTTCACGGATTTTCTCCTGAATCCGCGCCGGCCATGCCTCACTCAGATCGACACCAAATCCCGCAGAGAGGCTGTCACCCAGCACGACCAAACTCTTGTCGGCCGGAAGCGTGCCCGAGGTATTGGATACGGTTTCCGCCGCACACACTCTCCAACTCAGTAACCCGAGACACAACGCCACCCAGAGCGCGATGGGAAAGCAGGTCCGCCGGTTCATGGAGTCAATGAGCCGAGTCGGTCGGGGCGGCCTGATCGGGCTTGGGACGGTACAAAACGACCACGTGGCCGATCACCGTGACCAAGTGGCTATTCGACTCACGGGCCACCTGTTCGCCGATTTCGTGGCGCTTGTCCTTGAGGTCGAAGAGTCGAATTTTCACCAACTCGTGCTGGGCCAACTCGCGATCGAGGCCAGCGAGAAACGCCGGAGAAACACCCCCACGCCCGAGGCGGACGGAGGCTTCGAGGCGTTGGGCCTGTCCCTTGAGCTTGCGGATGAGGGCATTGGAAAGCGGCTCGGCCGCGGGGGTCTCGGAAGACATGTTCAAAGCGTTTGGATTTTGGCCACCAACCCGGTGGTGGAACGGCCTGGCAGGAAGGGAATGAATACGATGCGGCCTCCACCTGATTCCACGGCCCGACGTTCATCCTGATCAACGGTTTCCAGGGTGTAATCTCCACCCTTCACGTAGAGGTCCGGACGAGCATCAGCCAGGAAGCGGACGGCCCGCTTCTCCGGGAAAATCGCCACAGCGGAGACGCATTCTAGGGCCGCTAACACACGGGCGCGATCACCCTCGATATTGAGCGGACGGGTGGGACCCTTGAGTTCACGCACGCTAGAGTCGCCGTTCAGGCCCACGAGCAGTGCATCTCCCAGAGAGCGGGCCGCCTCCAGATAGGCGACATGGCCCGCATGGAGCAAATCAAAGCAACCATTGGTCACCACCAAGACCTTGCCCGAAGCCTTTACAGCTTCGCGCCAGGCGGGGAATGCCTCGGAGCTAATGAGTTTGTGGACCGTGTCCATGATCGGGAGATCCTCTCCCAGCCAACGCCTTCTGCCAATCCGGAACACCCTCTATCCTTGCAAACCCAATCGCGGCAACTGATCGCGATGGCTGCGGCTCAGGGTAACTTTGGCCCCAGATTGAAGTTCAATGCAGTACTCCCCGTGGAAAAGCGGCTCAAGTTGACGAACTCGAGCCACCTGCACGATGGCCGTGCGGCTCACCCGAACAAATCGCTCGGAGGGCAGTCGCTGGGAGATGGCGTTCATGGTCTCGCGCATCAAGAAGGTCTGGGAGCCCACATGCAGCTCCACGTAGTTGTCAGCACTACCAATCCAGTCGATGTCAGCCAGCGGCACAAAGACGATGCGACCATTGTGCTTCACTGGGAGACGATCGGGAAGTTTGACCTCTGGCGGACTGGTCTCCAACCGGGAGAGCGCCAGTCTCTTGGAGACCCGGTCCAGCGCCGTCTTAAACCGCTCCCTAGAAACCGGCTTGAGCAGATAATCCACGGCCTGAACCTCGAAGGCTTCCACGGCGAATTGCTCGTGCGCAGTCACGAAGACCACGGCCGGCGGGGCCGAATCTCCAAGGGCTTCCAGCACCTGGACCCCACTCAACCCCGGCATTTGAACATCCAGGAAGACGAGGTCCGGGCGTTCCCGCCGCAGCACCTCCACCGCCTCATTGCCCTGGGAGCATTCGGCCACCAAAACAATGTGCGGCTCGCGACTCAGCCAGTGGCGAAGCCGCTCCCGGGCCAGGGGTTCATCGTCTACAACGATGGCTCGAATCGGGGGCATGGGCTTACCGTGCCAAGGGAATTGGCGCTGTCGAGTCTGCGGGAAAGGCTTTTAAACGCCCAGCCACGGCGCAAATTCCGGGGCGGAAGCCATCGGCGGATCACCGACTCAGCGGCAATTCGACCACCGCCAGAACCCCACCACCCGGAGATGTTTCCAACCGAAACCCAGCTTGCGACCCATACAGTTGGTGCAATCGGGCCAGGGTGTTTGACGTTCCGACCCCCAAGGCGGGTTCACGATCTGCGGGCAGTCCTTTCCCGTTGTCCTGAACCTCCAGCCGCAGGCGCCCCGGAACGGACTCCGAGGCGCGAATAATAATCCGACCCGGAACTAAGAGCGGTTCAACCCCATGTTTAATAGCGTTCTCGACCAGCGGTTGAAGGATCAAATTAGGCACTTGAGCCTCTTGGACTTCGGGAGAGATTTCCCGCAATACGGACAGTCGATCGCCGAAGCGCATTTGCTCCAACGTCAAATAGCGGTCCAGAAAGGCCAACTCCTCCCCCAGCGTGACCAATTGCCGACCGGATCGGTCTAAGGCATGACGCAATAATTCGGCCAAGCTCACCAGCATAGCATCGGCCGCGTCGACATCTCGGAACATCAGCGTGCCGATGCCATTGAGAGCGTTGAAGAGGAAGTGCGGATTCAATTGCATCTGGAGCGCCATCAACCGGGCCGAGTTCAGTCGACCCTCCAGATCCATCACCCGGCGTTCCCGATCTCGGAGACTCTCGGAATAAGCGACCACGTGAGCGACGGTCACCACGACCCAGTAGACCAGCATGTTGAAGAAGAAGGTCGCCACCAAGACGTAGCGGATGAGGTCATGGAGAGGTTTTTCGAAGCGGTGCCCTGGGAAGAGCCATTCTCCGACACCGGCACGCACGAGGATCCAAACCAGCGAAAACACCGCGCCGCCGACACCGTGGAGCGCCAACCGCATGCGCCAATGATCGCCACCCAAATTGAAGCGCCGCCCCAGCTTGAAGGCCGGTATCGCCAACAGCGCGAACACATACCAATCGGCCAGCGCGCCCTGGATGGCTACTGACAAGGAGACCCCCTCTCCGAACGTGGCCGCCTTGAGGTAGTGCTGCCCAGCGAAGGCCAGTCCCAAGAGAGTCCAACTCAGTCCATAAAGCAGCGGAAACCACCGCTGGCGGCTGAAAGAAGACGAAACCTCGGGATCCACGTCCGCAACAGTGCCGCGCCCGCTGCCTCAGGCAACGCCCATTCCTCCGTGCACGACCGGAAGCCCCCCTCCAAGACCACGTCTGCAGGGGAAGTCTAAAATAGAAAAAGCCCCTCTGGATCGCTCCAGAAGGGCTTTCAAAGTGGTGCGCACGGCAGGACTTGAACCTGCACACCTTACGGCTCTACCACCTCAAGGTAGCGCGTCTGCCAATTTCGCCACGTGCGCATTATGTCGTTCGATTCCCAAACTCATTTCGAGACCCATTACGATTTCGAAACTAGCTTAGACTTCCTTCAGCTCATTCGCCAGAAGTCTCCTTCCGGCAGTGAACAAATGGTCGGGGCGGTGAGATTCGAACTCACGACCTCTTGTACCCGAAACAAGCGCGCTACCAGGCTACGCTACGCCCCGAACCAAACGAGGAGCGGAAAATGCGGAAATGCCGGCCGGGTTACAATGGATTTCTCCTGAAAAGTGAAATCGCCATTTTATTGCCGCCTCGAATCCATGCCTTGGGGAGCGGCAAAGACACCATTTTGAACCCCTTGGCCGCGGACAATTTCGAAAGCTCCCAACTACCGGCGGCCAATTTTGCAAGCACACCCACCTTCAACTTCTTGGCGCTTGGATTGACCCAGAAGGATCATCAGGTTACTCTAAACCCTTTAAATGAAACTGAACTTTTCCGCGGGTCGTGCCCTCCGGCGCGGCTTTACGCTCATCGAACTACTAGTGGTCATCGCGATCATCGCGATTCTCGCCGGGATGCTCTTGCCGGCTTTGGCCAAGTCCAAGTCTAAGGCCACCGGCATCCTCTGCATGAACAACCTCCAGCAACTCATGCTCGGATGGCGCCTGTACGCTGATGACAATTCAGACGCAACGGTGTCGGCCCAGGGCGGTGGTGATCGCCGTCCGAACTGGATCGAAGGCAACATCGACTATTCGGCCGACAGCGCCAACCAGCGCTACCTGACCAACAGCCCGCTCTTCAAGTATGTGGGCGGAGCCCAGGCGGTCTTCAAGTGCCCGGCCGACCGTCAGATGGTCCGCGTGGGCCAACTCAAGGTGCCGCGCATCCGCAGCAACTCCATGAGCCAAGTCTGGGGCAACGGCGACTGGCTCGATTACGACTACAACCAGGGCCAGACGAAGTGGCGCAAGTACAACAAACTGGGAACGGTGGTCCAACCCTCACAAACCTGGGTGCTGATCGACGAGCATCCGGACAGCATTAATGACGCCGCCTTCGCCAACATCATGACCGATGCGCGCAAGGCAGGGCGCTCCAAGGTCGTGGACCAACCGGCCAACTACCACAACGGCGCGGCGGGTTTCTCATTCTCCGATGGACATGCCGAAATTCGTCGCTGGCTCGGAGCCAAGATTGGTCAGGCCAAGGTCAACTTCAATGCAACGGGCAACTACATCGCACTCGGCGGAGTGATCCCAGCCAATGACGCCAAGTCGCTTCTGGACGTGGGATGGATGGCTGACAACACCACGGTGTCCACTCAGTAATCCTCTAAGAGTTCAGTAAGAACCCCAAGAAACGCCGCCGTTCTGGCGGCGTTTCTGCTTTTGATGAACCTCCGCATCACTGCTTCGCTAGTCCTGATCGGCACCTGCGCGCTCTGGGCTTTCAGCTTTCCCTTGCTCAAGTCCATCGAGCAACTGGGTCAACGCAATGCGCCGGGCAACACGAGCCTCTTCCTCTCCACCTTGCTGGTCGCCTGCCGCTTTAGCTGTGCCGCGGGGTTGTTCGTCATTGGCAATGCAATCCGCTGCCGGTGGCGACGACGGTGCAACAGTGCGAGCCCTCTTTCCATCCGACCTACGGCGTTGGAGTGGAAGCAAGGTTTGGGCATCGGGATCTTTGGCTCGATAGGGCTCATTCTCCAGATGGACGGGTTGGCCTACACGGAGGGTTCCGTGTCGGCATTTTTGACGCAGGGCTATGCGGTGTTAATCCCGATCTGGGTCACTCTCACGGCTCGCCGCCTGCCCGGTTGGACGATCGTGGGGGCCTGCCTGCTAGTGGGGTTGGGCGCGGCCGTTCTTGCGGGAGTCCGCTGGGACCACTTCCACCTCGGGAGAGGAGAGTTGGAGACGCTGGCCGGATCTGTCCTGTTCGCGGGCCAGATCCTGTGGTTGGAACGGCCGCAGTTCGCGGGCAACGACTCCGTTCGTTCTACGACCGTCATGTTCGGCGCCATGGCGCTCACGGCTTGGCCTCTGGCCTTCGCCTTGGCTCAGCACCCCCACGATATCGTGAAGGCGGTCAGCTCCAGTGAAATCGCCTCCCTCTTCGCCCTACTGCTCTTCGGTTGCACTTTGGTCACCTTCCCTCTGGCCAATCACTGGCAACCCAAGGTGACAGCCACCCAAGCGGGCCTGCTCTACTGCACAGAACCGGTCTTCACCAGTGTGGTCTGCCTGTTCGTGCCGGGTTGGATTTCCAAAACTACCGGCCTGAATTACCCCGATGAGATCGTTCACCTGCGCCTAATTCTCGGCGGTTCGTGCATCCTGGCCGCCAATATTTGGATTCTCCTCCAACCATCGCCCAAGACCCTTGATTCTTAGCCGGAACGATCCGATTAAAATCGTCCCAGCTTAGGCCTCGAACCCATCCGCGTACCGACGCAGTGATTGCTCTCACTCCTCGACGCGGCTACTTCCAGCTCATGCGGGTGAAGACGGGAAAGTGATCGCTCGGCTGACGCCCTCCCGGGGTCAAGTCCACCACCTCGGACCATGGAATCTCAGCCTCACCCCGAGACAGGATCCAGTCGATACGAGCACTGTTGAAGGTCGGCTTTCCAAAGCCATTGAAGGAATTGAGCGTTTCATTCTTACGCTGAGCCGCAGCGAACCAGGTGTCCGTGAATCCGATGTCCCGGGTCAGCGCTTCATAGACCGTGTTCCGCGTGGCCACGGCGTTGAAATCTCCCATCAGGATCACCCGCTCGTTTGCAGGAATCTTCGCCAATCGGCTCCGAATCAAGGCTGCCCCCTTCTCACGGGCGGGCTGAAGCGCATGGTCCAAATGCGTGTTCCAAAGATGAAACTCCTTCCCTGTTTGACGGTCGCGGAAGTGAATTGAAGTGACCATGCGGCGGTTGGTGTTGCCCCATGTGGACGAACCAATGACCTCCGGAGTGTCGCTCAGCCAGAAATGGTTATAAGCCAACGGTTCAACGCGCGCCCGCCGGTAGAAGATGGCCATAAACTCTCCCCGGCTACCTCCATCGCGACCGGTGCCGATCCAGTCGTGTTCAGGGAGGTCCGAGGCCAGGTCGCGCAATTGATAATACACCCCCTCCTGCGTTCCCATCAGGTCTGGGGCGTACTGCTTTAGGAGCGTCTGCATGGCAGGACGGCGATCGGGCCACGCCTCCGGTCCCTTGGGGGTCGCGTAGCGGAGGTTGTAGGTCATCAATCGCAACTCATCGCCACCTTTGTCCTCGGCTCGAACACTCAAAGCCGGAGCTGCTGCCATCAGGGAAAGGGCCGAAAGGAACCGGCGGCGGGAATTCATCAGCCCAGAAACAACGCCCTAGGCCAAACCTCAAGCAAAACAGTGCACCGCGCCAACACACTTCCTTCGAATCCAGGGGGGCTCGATGGCTCCAGGGGTCAGCGGGGCTTTTCGAGCTGGCTCTCGCGGATTCGCCGGGCGCGTTGCCCCCAGGTCGCGGCGGCGGCGGGCAATTCATGGGCAACATGCTCGTAGAGACCGGCTGCTTCACCGGTTCGACCGAGGCGCTCGAGAATCTCTCCTGTGGCACGCGCCGCCTCCGTCAAGAGGTCGGCGGAAAGTTTTTCGCCGGGCAACAAAACCTTGCCCAGTGCGACATCCAAACCAGCCCGGATGGCCCGCTCCAGGAACTCCCCAGATTCAGTGCCACTGCGCAGCTCAGACATCTTGCGATTCACTGCGGCATAGCCCAACCACGCGCGACAACGGGTTTCAATTCCGGCTTCAGGAAGCTTGGCTGTGCGCAGGTAGAGCTCGGCGGCACGGGTGTAGTCGGCCGGATTGAGGGTACTGAGCTGAAAATGACAATTGCCCATCATGCCTAGGGCCGGCGCGATATAAGGGCTGTTGGTGAACTCCAGAACCCGAGTGAAGGCCTCCAGCGCCAAGCGATAGCGAGACAGCGGTTCGCTCCCGGGTTCTACCGGCTTGGCTTGGAGGAGTTCGCCGTAGTGGAAGAGCGCGGCCGACTGAATCTCGGGCGGTGCCGCCTTGTCGTTGATCAACTCGCGGTAGTGTTCGGCAGAGGAATCGAAGTTCTGCAGTTTGCGACCTGCTTCAGCAGCCCACAATTTGGCACGATACCAAGTGTCGCCCCGCACCGCACGCACCGTGGCATTGGTCAGGATGGCGGCACTGGCCTGCCCGGCCTGAAGGTAGTCTTGTTGCTCGAAGAATCGGCCAGCCAGCCAAAGTTGGGCAGACAAGGTCCCGGGATCCGTAGGGTTCTTGGCAGCCAATTCAGAGAACTTCCCCATGGCCGCCGCAGGATCGCCGGAACGAGACAACGCATAGGCTAAATGAAACCCAGCGCGCACCGCACCGGGATGCTGGGGATGGGCCGCTAACCAACGCCGCAATTCAGCCACCGAATCGGCCCAACGCTCGTCATGCAACCCGAGCATCGCCAATTCCAACTGCACCTCGGGACGGACCGCGCTCTCAGGAAACCGCAGGAGGTAGTCTTGCAACAAACTGCGACCCAACTCGCCGGCCCCCTGCCGCGCCAGGGACGATCCCAGCCACAGGACGCTTTGTCCTGCCCGCGCCGCCGCGTGGGGCAACTCCAACAAACGGCGCAGAGCCGACTCGCCGGCCGGTGCATTGGTACTGGCAATGGCGGCGATCACGGCCTGCTCCAAAGCAGCCGGCATCCAGGTCTCCCGCTCGAGCGGACGCTTGGCAACGGTGTCAGCGACCTCCAAATAGCCCGCTAAGGCCGAGGGCGCATCCCCTAACCACGCGGCGGCATCGGCCGCCTTGAAACGGGCCACTAGATGATCGGTCGATCCGACCGGGAGTTGGGACAAGGCCGTCTGGAAACCACTCAAGGCCTGCGCCATCACCGGCTTGGAATTGCCTGAGAGGGCTTCTTCCCACCGGCACCACGCCAGAGTCAGGGTGAGGGGGCCACGAACTTCGGGAGGGGGATTCAGCGTGGCGGCCCGTTCCAGTTCCGCCACAGCCCGGGTGAGGCTAACGTGGGATTCTGCGATGGCTGAGCCCACCTGATCGGCCCCTCGTCGGGCCAGGTGTTCCCGGAGATGAATTTGCCCCAGACGCAGGCGCAGTGCGGCGACGGAGGCATGGTCAGCCAGTCCGGTGACAACCCCTTCGAGACGTTCGCGAGCCAGCGCTAACTGCCCTTGGGAAACCCACCAGTCACTGAGGTTGCGGATGGCATCGCTGCGGAATGCCGCAGGAACAGCCGGGGCCAAATTCTCCTCCAAGCGTGCCACCGCACGCGCCCCCTGCCCCGCCGCCAAGAGCAGGCGTCCCAAGAGCGCTGAGGATTCGGGGCGTCGCGCCACCAACCCGTCCGCATCGGCAATGCGCCGTAACTGTTCGGCCGCCGCGATGGCCTGCTCCGTCTGCCGCCCCGCCTCCAAGATGCGGACTTCAAGCCGCAACCGATCCCACTGTGCTTCCGGCGTTTGAGCAAAGAGAGTCGCTGCGACCACGACTTCACGAGCCCGACTCCAGTTGCCCGCACCCAGATGGGCCTCGGCAGCCAGCATCGAACCCGTCCAAAGTAAGTCTACTGGTTTACCTTGAATGAAGGCTCGTCGGAACGGTCCTTCGGGCTGATCCAACAAGGCGGCCGCTTCTTGTGGACGAGCGGATCGGAAAAGGGCCTCGGCCTGTCGTACCGAAGCGTGAAGGGCCAACTCGGATCCAGAGAACTGAGCCAGATAGAGCCCGAAGGTTTTCTGCGCTGCGGCATGATCTCCACGCCCTGCTTCGGACTCCCCTTGCGCATACAAGGCCCGCCGCAAGGCCTCGGGCTTCAGGTCGGAATCGGGAAACTGGCTGGAAAATGCGGTAAACTCTTCGGCCGCGCGCGCATAGGCCCCGATCGAGAAGGAGCGGAGAGCAGCATTAAAGGCGACTTGGTCCGGCCCATCGGCCGCAAGAACCGACAGGCCCAGGACAGTTCCCACCATCCAGGCCCACCTCCGACTCGATTCCTCGCGCAACCAACGCATCGGCCCACTCTCTGGACGTACCGTCCAACGAGCAAGCCGAGAGGAGTCGCTCAGCAAGGGCCACTCGGGAGCAAAACTTCCCCGGATGAAGACTAAAAATAGGATCCTTCCCGATTTTGCCACAGAGACTATGCTGAGCGGCATGCAGGGGAGTCACGGGGTTACTGGAGTTTGGACAGGCGGCTGGAATGAAGCGGAGCTCAGCCGCTGGGCTGCGGCATTGCGGGCCCAATTGACTCACTCGAGCGTCACCTTGGGATTGGTCTTCTTGGCCCCATCGCTCTTTCCCTATGCCAAAGATGTCTTGGAGATTCTGCGTGTCCATGGGCGGATTCCCTGCCTGGCAGGCTGTTCCGGCGTGGGATTAATTTCCGATGGCAACGAGTTTGAAGAAGGAGCCGACCTCGTACTCGGGCTTTACCACCTTCCCGGGGCCACTCTGAAGGGCTTCCACTTCGACAACGACGCAATCAACGCCATGGAAGACGCGCCGTCGTGGATTCAGAAAACCGGCCTCCCCCCGGAGCAAGTCAATGGCTGGCTCGTTTTTGCTAGCCCGTTCCACCTCAACGGCGAGGCGTGGCTGCGGCAATGGAATACGGCCTACCCCGGCATCCCTGCTGTCGGCGGCTTGGCTAGTGGCGATTTCTCGGCCGAGCAATGTCAGGTCTACTTCAATGGCGGAGTCCATGAACAGGGACTCGTTGCCGTAGCTCTCTGTGGGGATGTCACTCTTGAAACGGTGGTGTCGCAAGGGTGCACGCCCATCGGCGAGAGTTGGACCATAACGCGAGCGGACCGAAATTTCATCTTAAGGATCGGCAATCGTCCTGCCTATTCGGTCTTGATGGAGACCTTCGAGGGCATGAATGAGGAGGACCGTAAGAAAAGCCAAAACAACCTCTTCGTAGGCCTTGCCATCGATGAGTACCGCGAGGAATTGCACTGCGGTGATTTCTTAGTCCGCAATCTTTTGGGTGGAGACCCCAAGAATGGAGCCCTGGCCGTCGGGGCCTACCCGCGCACCGGACAAACCCTCCAGTTCCAGCGACGCGACTCGGAGACAGCCGACGCAGAACTGTCGGCCCTGCTGGCACAATCCCGCACACAGTTGGGCGGACGCCCGATTTACGGGGGATGCCTGACCGTTTGCAATGGCCGCGGATCCCGGCTCTTTGGCACCCCAAACCACGACGCGGGCCTCGTGCAAGATCAACTGGGCAGCACTGCCATCACCGGGTTTTTCGGACACGGCGAGTTGGGTCCGGTGGCCCGCCAAAATTTCCTGCACGGCTACACGGCCTCGCTCGGACTCTTCGTACCCAAGTCGACGACTCTCCCGAGATAAACAAGTCTGGGCCCCACTCCAGCGTCCCCCTCATCTCCCCTGGAGACGTCTCCGAGAGTTGCCACAACCGCCCCCCTTCTGCCTTTATTTGCGTCCATCTGCTGCCAATCCCGATTCCTGAATGAACGACGAACAACAACCCCAGTTTGAATCCGCCAAGTCTGAGGTTCAGCGCAAGACGCTGGACCAGCGGGAGCAGATGAACGAGTTGATGCGCCTGCGTCACTCCTGCGCGCACATCTTGGCGGCCGCAGTCCTGCGACTCTGGCCCGATGCGTTGTTGGACATTGGTCCCCCAACGGAAGAGGGCTTTTACTACGATTTCGACCTGAAGCACCGCTTCACTCCCGAAGACTTCCCCAAGATCGAAGAGGAGATGCGGAAGATCACCAAGGAGAACCAAGTCTTCGAGAAGTCGATCCAGACCCGGGCCGAGGCGTTGGCCTATTTCGAGGGCAAGGGTCAGACCTTCAAGGTGCAACGCATGGGCGACATCCCCGAGGGTGAGCCCATCAGCTTCTTCAAGAACGGCGAGTTCGTGGATCTGTGCGCCGGCCCCCACGTGATGCGCACGGGCAACGTGAAGCCCGGGGGCATCAAGCTCCTGAAGGTCGCCAGCGCGTATTTTCGAGGCAACGAGAAGAACCCCCAACTCCAGCGCCTCTACGGCACGGCCTTCAAGAACAAGGAGGAGTTGGACAACTGGCTCCTGATGCAGGAGGAAGCCCGCAAGCGCGACCACCGAAAGATCGGCACCGAGATGGGGCTCTTCGCCATGGATCCAGAATATGTCGGGCCCGGCCTGCCGCTGTGGCTACCGAAAGGGACCGTGCTGGTGGAGGAGTTGGAACGGTTGGCCAAGGAAACCGAATTCCAGGCTGGCTACGTGCGCGTCAAGACGCCCCATCTGGCCAAGGAGAAGATGTACAAGACCTCCGGCCACCTCCCGTACTACGCCGAGTCCATGTTCCCCCCGATGGAAATGCTCGAGGAGGACGAACGGAAGAAGCGCGATGCGCTCATGGAACGCCGTGCCGACCTCATCCAACTCGCCGAAGGCATGGGCAAGGCCATTGCACCCAACCCCAGCGGCTACACGGAAGAGCAGGTTCGCCACGACATCCAGAAACTGGAAACCGAGATCACCCTTCTGGGCGGACGGTATTATCTGAAGGCGATGAACTGCCCGCATCACCACCGCATCTTTGCGGCGGAACCGCGCAGCTATCGCGACCTGCCGCTACGGCTCGCCGAATACGGCACCTGCTACCGCTACGAGCAGTCCGGAGAGCTCTTCGGTGTCATGCGCGTCCGCAGCATGAACATGAACGACGCGCACATTTACTGCACGGCCGAGCAGTTCGCCGAGGAGTTCCGGGCGGTCAACGAGATGTACCTGAAGTACTTCAAGATTTTTGGGCTCGACCGCTACCAAATGCGCTTCAGCACCCATGATCCGGCACGCTTGGGTCAAAAGTTCGTCAACGAACCCGAACTCTGGAAGAAGACCGAAGACATGGTTAGGCAGGTCCTCATCGAGTCCGGCATTAACTACGTGGAGGTGGCCAACGAGGCGGCATTCTACGGACCCAAGATCGACGTGCAGGTCTGGAGCGCCATCGGCCGCGAATTCACCATCGCCACCAACCAGGTCGATTTCGCCGTGCCCGCCCGCTTCGGCCTGACTTACCGCGACCGGGACAACACCGAAAAGACTCCGCTGTGCATTCACCGCGCCCCGCTGGGCACGCACGAGCGGTTCATCGGCTTCCTCATCGAGCACTATGCGGGCAACTTCCCGCTCTGGCTGGCCCCCGAACAGGTGCGTGTCCTGACGCTCAACGACGAGGCGCCGCTGGTGGAATATGCCAAGTCGATCACCGCTGAGCTGCGCGCTCAGTTCGTCCGCGTGGAAGGCGACTGGAGTGCCAACCCCGTGAAAGCGAAGATCGCCGACGCCGAAACTTCCAAGGTTCACACCATGCTGGTCGTCGGCCAACGCGACCTCGAGGCCGGGGTCGTTAGTGTCCGCCTGCACGGCAAGGGCAATGTGGGTGCGAAGCCCCGGGGCGAGGTCGTCGCCGACCTGCTGGCCTCCATCCGCGAACGCCGCGCCTGATCCCGAGTGATACCCCTCTCGGAGTCTCCGCTCAGGTGGAGATTCCGAGGGAAAACACGGGATGCCTTGGGGTGCCCCTTGACCCCGTACCGTTGCGCCTCATCCTCCGGCCCCCAATGTTTGATCTGGGATCGCTCAATCCGCAGCAACGAGCAGCCGTGGTCACCCACTCCGGTCCGGTCCTCATCCTGGCCGGAGCCGGCACGGGCAAGACGCGCACCCTGACTTGCCGGATCGCCCACATGATCGGCAAGGGCATCGCTCCCGGTCATATCCTGTCGGTGACCTTCACCAACAAGGCCGCCAAGGAGATGCTCGAGCGGGTCAACGAGATGATCCCTAAGGTACGTAAATCTCGTCAGGATCCCGGGGCGCCGGAAGACCCGTTCCTTGAACGCCCCACCTTGTGCACATTCCACTCGCTCTGTGTGCGGATCCTCCGACAACACATCGAGAAACTGGGCTACAAAAAGAACTTCGTCATCTACGACACCGGCGACCAACTCGCCGCGATGAAAAAGATTCTGAGCCAAATCTCGGCCAAGGGAGAAAAGACCGATGCCGGAGCCGTGCTGTCCATGCTCAGCAAGTTCAAGAATGGCGGCAGCCGCGGTGGCTTCGAAGACCCTTCGGTTCGCGCCCTGGCTGAACACGTGGCTCGCCGCTACGAGAGCGCCCTCCACGCCTGCAATGCCGTGGACTTCGACGACCTCATCCTCCTGACCTTGCGGCTTTTTCGGGAACATCCTGAAGCTCTGGAAGCCTGCCGGCGCAAGTACCGCTATGTCATGGTCGACGAATATCAGGACACCAACGCCAGCCAGTTCGAGCTCATCAATCATCTGGCCAGCGCCTCACGAAACCTCTGTGTGGTGGGTGACGATGACCAATCCATCTACGGGTGGCGCGGGGCCGAGATCGCCAACATTCTAGACCTCGAAAAGCATTACCCCGAGGTCAAAATCATTAAGCTGGAGCAAAATTACCGCTCCACCAACATCATCCTCCGCGCCGCCAACGCCGTCATCCGACAGAACACGCGGCGACGTGAAAAGAGCCTGTGGTCGGCCAAAGGTGAAGGCAGCAAAATCACCCTCTACGCCTTCGACACCGACGAGACCGAAGG
>Ga0255128_1000753_pt1 | contig 14979 bp, 14 predicted proteins | sample Law_Miss_RepC_8d_FD_188562 | JGI IMG/M metagenome (GOLD analysis project Ga0255128, IMG submission 188562) | Freshwater microbial communities from St. Lawrence River, New York, United States - Law_Miss_RepC_8d | ecosystem: Environmental > Aquatic > Freshwater > River | place: USA: New York... | reverse complement strand
ACAGATAAAACACCGGTGCAAAAACCGCCGCCACCATGGAGGCAAGCGAGACATAGCGGCTGAAATACAAGACGATGGCAAAACTCAGCACAGTGGCCAGCGCCAGCGTGCCATGCACGCCAATGACCACGCCCACCGCCGTGGCCACACCTTTGCCCCCCACAAACCCGAAAAACACCGGGTACAAATGGCCCAAAAATGCGGCCAAGCCCGCCAGCGCCGCAATGTCAGTCCCCAAACCGTACTCGGGCCCCCAAGCCAGCACCATTGCCACCGGCAGCCAGCCTTTGAAGGCGTCCAAGAGCAAGGTCAGGATCGCTGCCTTTTTGCTGCCAGATCGCAGCACATTGGTGGCCCCCGGGTTTTTGCTGCCATAGCTGCGCGGGTCGTTCAGGCCCATCAAGCGGCTCACAATCACCGCAAAACTGAGCGAGCCCAGCAAATAACTGGCCAGCACCACGGCCACCGAAATCAAGGCATCCATCCACATCTCCCTATTTCTTGTTCGGGCGTCATTCTGCCAGTGCGCAGTTCACAGGCTTGGCATCCAGCAGTTGGACACACACTTGCGGGTCGATGCCCACCAGATAACCACGCCTGCCGCCGTTGATGCAGATGCGCGGCAAAGCCAGGATGCTTTCTTCGATGAAAACCGGCATGGCCCGCCGCGTGGCAAAAGGCGAGGTGCCGCCCACCAGGTAACCGCTGTGCCGGTTGGCCACCTCAGGGGCACAGGGCTCAACCGACTTCAAGCCGATCTGCCGCGCCAGGTTTTTGGTCGACACTTTGCGGTTGCCATGCATCAGCACCACCAAGGGCTTGGCATCCTGGTCTTGCATGATCAGGGTCTTGACCACGGCAAATGGGTCCATGCCCAGCACCTGCGCACTGTGCTGGGCACCGCCGTGCTCCAAGTACTCATAGGGGTGCTCGGTGAACACCACCCCCTGCTGGCGCAAGAGCGCCGTGGCCGGGGTTTCACTGACTTTGTCTTTTTTGGCCATGGGCCTGCATCACAAGGCCGGGTCGCGCATTTCCCAACGGATGGCATCAATCGCCTTGAGCACTTCGGGCGAAAGCTCGGTGCTCCAAGCGGCCAGGTCTTCATTCAGTTGAGCCAACGAGGTCACACCAATGATGGTGCTGGCCACGCTCCAGCGGTGGTAACAAAACGCCAGCGCCATTTGGGTAGGCGTCATGCCGTTGTCGCGGGCCAGTTGGTTGTAGCGGCGTGCAGCCACCAGCGCCTCGGGTCGGCCCCAGCGCTGCTTGCGCATCGAGTCATAGCGGGCAATGCGGCCACCATCGGGCACCAAAGGACCTTGCAGATCGTCGTTGTCGTATTTGCCGGTGAGCAAGCCAAAGCCCAAAGGCGAGTAGGCCAGCATCGACACGTTCAGGCGGTAGCAGGTCTCGTCCAGACCGTTGTCGTAGGTGCGGCTGACCAGGCAGTAGGGGTTTTGCACCGTGGCCACACGCGGCAGGCCATGCTGCTCGGCCAGACGCACAAACTCGTGCACACCATAAGGCGTTTCGTTGGACAGGCCGATGTAGCGCACCTTGCCTGCTTTGACCAACTTGGCCAGGGCTTCGAGTTGTTCGTGGATGGAGGTGACCGACTTGTCTTTGGCCGGGTCGAAATACGTCATGCCAAAGACCGGGGCATGGCGCTCGGGCCAATGGATTTGGTAGAGGTCGATCACATCGGTTTGCAGGCGCTGCAGACTGGCATCGCAGGCGTTCAGGATGTCTTGCCCGGTCATGCCCGAGCCTTCACGGATCCAGGGCATGCCGCGCGAGGGGCCAGCGACCTTGGTCGCCAGCACCAGCTTTTCGCGGGCACCAGGGTTCTTGGCGAACCAGTTGCCAATGAAAGTTTCGGTCGCGCCGCAGGTGTCGGCAGAAGCGGGCACGGCGTACATCTCGGCGGTGTCGATGAAGTTGATGCCCGCTTCCAGTGAGCGGTCTAGGATGGCGTGCGCGTCGGCTTCATTCACCTGTTGGCCGAAGGTCATGGTGCCCAGGCAAATCGGGGTCACTTGCAGGTCGGATTGACCGAGTTGAACGAGTTTCATGGTGTGTCCTGTGTTGAATTCAAGCCTGTAGGTTTTCCCAGAGGGGAAAACAAGGCGATGGGTTGATTTTGTCACGCGTCAACGCGCGGGGCCTTGGAGCGATGTCGCGCGTGCTTCTTCCTGCAGCCGCAGCACCCGCCGCTGCACCTTGCCGGTGGTGGTCATGGGCAGCTGGTCGATGAATTCGATCTCTTTGGGGTATTCGTAGGGGGCCAGCAAACCCTTCACATGGGCCTGCAGTTCGCGGCGTGCCTCGTTGTCAAAACTGGCCTGGCCCGGCCCGGTGGGCCTGCGGGCCAACCAGTCGGGCGACAGCACCACATAGGCCTTGACCACAGCACCCCGGTCGGCGTCGGGCTTGGGCACTACGGCGGCGTTGGCCACAGCCGGGTGTTTGACCAAGCAATTCTCGATCTCGCCGGGGCCGATGCGGTAGCCAGCCGCCTTGAACATGTCGTCGGTGCGGCCTTGGTACCAAAGATAGCCGTCTTCGTCCGCCACCGCCATGTCGCCCGTGCGGCACCAGTCGCCCGTGTATTTGGCTTGGGTGGCTTTGTCGTTGTTCCAATAGCCCAAAAAGAACACCGGGTCGGGCTGGCCATGCACATCGAATCGGTTCACCGCCACCTCGCCCGGCGTGCCGGGTGGGCAAAGCTGCCCCGCATCGTCGATGACCGCCACCTGGTGGCCCGGGTAGCCCTTGCCCATGCTGCCGGGCTTGGCGGGCCACAAGCGGGCGCAGTTGCCCACCACGTAGTTGATCTCGGTCTGGCCAAACATCTCGTTCACGGTGACGCCCATCTGCTGCTGGACATAGGCAAACACCGCGTCACCCACCGCCTCGCCCGCGCTCATCATGGCTTGCAGCTTCAATCGGTAGCGGGCTTTGACATCGGGTACAGCCTTCATCATGGCTTTGAGTGCCGTGGGGAACAAAAAGGTGTGCGTCACGCCGTGGTTTTGCAAAATCTCAAAGGCCGCTTCGGGTGAAAAGCGCCCATTAAAGGCCACGATGGGTCGTCCAAAGTACAGGCTGGGCAGCAAAGCGTCCATCAGGCCGCCGGTCCAGGCCCAGTCAGCGGGCGACCAAAACACTGCTTTAGACGCTCGGCTGGCGTCGAACGGGTCAAAACCAAACCAGTTTTGGCTGCACACAAAGCCGGTGAGGTTGCCAATCAGTGCACGGTGCGGGATGAGTGCACCCTTGGGGTTGCCGGTGGTGCCGCTGGTGTAGATCAGCACGGCCGGGTCTTCGGCCAGAGTGCTCACGGCTTTGAACGACGCGGCCTGACTGCTCACGGCTTGTGCGTAATCCAGGTCGGCCTGCGCCCCCACCTCCCCCACCCCGATCAGGGTTTGCAAACCGGGGCAGTCGGGCCGGGCCTGGTGCAAGGCCTGCACGGTGGATTCGTCACACACGGCCACACGGGCCTTACTGTCGTTGATGCGAAAAGACAGGGCCTCAGGCCCGAACAGCATGGACAGCGGCATCGCCACCGCGCCCATTTGCAGCACAGCCATGTAGGCCACGGCCGTCTCAAAGCGCTGGGGCAACACAATGGCCACCCGGTCGCCACGCTGCACGCCCTGCGCCTGCAGCACACGGCTCAGGCGGTTAGCGGCAGTTTGCAACTGACCAAAGGTCCAACTCTGGCCCAGACCCTGACCCGCCACATGCTCTCGAATGGCGACTCGCCTTGCCGTGCCGGGCTGCGTAGCCCACTGCCCACAGCAAGCCTGCGCCATGTTGAAGCGCTTGGGCACTTTCCAGCCAAAGCCTTGGTGGATGGCCGCATAGCGGTCCGGGGTGATGGGGCCCCGGCGGTCCTGGTTGCGACTGACGCTCATCGTGTGTCTCCTTATGATCGAAAGTATGTACCAAGTTCAACGCGAATCACAAAGCCACTGGGTGCCGCTGCGCGGCTGCCGCTACCACGTCCGCCAATGGGGCCAGGCCCTGCCGGGCGCCACACCCCTCGTTTTGGCCCACGGCTGGATGGACGTGGCCGCTTCGTACCAGTTCATGGTCGACGCCTTCAGCGAGGCTTTTGTCAGCCAGCGACCCATCATCGCCATGGACTGGCGCGGCTACGGCCTGACCGAGACCCCGTCCACCGACAGCTACTGGTTCCCCGACTACTTGGCCGATCTGGACGCCTTGCTCGACGCGCTCTACCCCGAACAAGCCGTTGACCTGGTTGGCCACAGCATGGGCGGCAACGTGGTCATGATGTACGCGGGCACCCGCCCCGAGCGCATTCGCCGCCTAGTCAACCTTGAAGGCTTTGGCATGGCGGCTACCCAGCCTGTCCAAGCCCCCACCCGAATGGCCCAGTGGCTCGACGAGCTCAAAGCGCAACGCGCGGGAGACAACACCCTCAAGGCCTACCCGGACGCTGCAGGCGTGGCAGGCCGCCTGATGAAGACCAACACGCGCCTGAGCCAAGACAAAGCCGATTGGCTGGCGCAGCATTGGGCACAAGCGGGCATCGATGGCCAATGGCGCATCCTGGGCGACTCGGCGCACAAGGTCATCAATCCTTATTTGTCTCGCTCGGAGGAGACCTTGGCGATGTACCGCCGCATCAGTGCCCCCGTGCTGGTGGTGGAAGCCTCAGACGACTCGCTCAGCCAGTGGTGGAAAGGCAAATACACCTTGGCCGAGTTTCACGAGCGGCTGAAGTCCGTATCCCAACTTGAACAAGCGCAAGTGCAGGACGCAGGGCACATGCTGCACCACGACCAGCCCCAGGCCTTGGCGTCTTTGCTGGAAAACTTTCTGCGCTGAGCCGCAAACTACAATTTGCGGTCTTTTTTATGACCTTCTTTCCCATGCCGTTCTCTATTCGACATCCGCACCAAAGACCTCTGTTGGCCTTAGCACTGCTGCTTTGCCTGGCCTCTGCCCCCGCCATGGCCGAAAAGTCAGACCGCTACTGCCCCTCGTTTTTGGCCGTCGAAGGCGCCCCAGAGCCGACCCACCGGGGAGAAATCAGCTTCTCCCCTTTCACCCACCACTGGAGCCGCAGCCCTGAGCACAAACATGTGGTGCTGGTGGCCCTGGACGAGCAGCTGCCGGGTGACCGCTTGTGCGGCGTGAGCCTGTTCAGCAACTCTTTCGGGCAACCGTCGGTTTATGTGTACGCTGGGCAGCAGTTCAATGGTGTGCTGGGCATGCCCAAGCTGTTCGTCAAGCTCACGGCAGGCATTTTGTACGGCTATGTCAAGCCTTACGAGGACAAAGTCCCCTTGAACCACAACGGTTTTTCGCCGGCCATCATCCCGGTCGTTGGCTACCAATTCACGCAGCACGACTCCTTGCAACTCAAAGTCCTGGGCAATGCCGGGTTGATGGTCTCGTACGGCCGCCGTTTTTAAGACAGGACCCCCGGCAACAAACTGCTGCTTGCAGGGACAAGTCATGAGAAAATGCGAGGTTTACCGAATCGGAGCATTTCCCATGGACGCAGAACACATCAATCAGATTGGCACCACCCTCACCGACCTGAGCGCCCGCACCCAAGAGTTACGGGGGTATCTTTGACTACGATGCCAAATCTGAACGGCTGAGAACCGTCAACGCATCCCTCGAAGATCCCACGGTCTGGAACGACCCCAAAAAAGCCCAAGAACTGGGCAAAGAGAAAAAAGCCCTCGACGGCGTGGTGGTGACCATCACCAACCTGACCAGCGAATTGGCCGACAACCTTGAACTCTTCGAAATGAGCAAGGAAGAAGGCGACGACGATGGCCTCAAGACCATCGAGGCCGAAGCCACCAAACTGGCCCAGCTCGTTGAAGACCTCGAATTTCGCCGCATGTTCCGCCACGAGGCCGACCCGCTCAACTGCTTTGTCGACATCCAGGCCGGCGCCGGTGGTACCGAAGCTTGTGACTGGGCCAGCATGCTGCTGCGCCAGTACATCAAGTACGCCGAACGCAAAGGTTTCAAAGCCACAGTGGAAGACGAAACCCCGGGCGACACCGCCGGCATCAAGGGCGCGACCATCAAGATCGAAGGCGAATACGCTTTTGGCTTGCTGCGCACCGAAACGGGCGTGCACCGCTTGGTGCGCAAGAGCCCGTTCGACTCGTCGGGCGGCCGCCACACCTCGTTCGCTTCGTTGTTCGTCTACCCCGAAATCGACGACTCGATCGAGATCAACATCAACCCGTCTGACGTGCGCACCGACACCTTCCGTGCCAGCGGCGCGGGTGGTCAGCACATCAACAAGACCGACTCGGCGGTGCGCCTGACGCACATCCCCACCGGCATCGTGGTGCAGTGCCAAGACGGCCGCAGCCAGCACAGCAACCGCGATGTAGCGTGGCAACGCCTGCGTTCGCGCCTGTATGACTTTGAAATGCGCAAGCGCATGGAAGAGCAGCAAAAGCTGGAAGACACCAAGACCGATGTGGGCTGGGGTCACCAGATCCGCAGCTATGTGCTGGACAACAGCCGCATCAAGGATTTGCGCACCAACGTCGAAATTTCGGCCACCCAAAAGGTGCTCGATGGCGACCTCGATGCGTTCATCGAAGCCTCACTGAAACAAGGCCTCTGAGCTGCTCAGACCTCAACGAAAACGGAGTTAGTGATGCGTGAAGGACAACCCACCGCGATTCACCGGGCCGCTTATGCCGCCCCGGCTTTCTGGATCGACACGGTCGATCTGACCTTTGATCTGGACCCGGCCAAAACCCGCGTGCTGAACAAAATGCGCTTGCGCCGCAACCCGGATGTGGCGGCACAGCCACTGCGTCTGGATGGCGAAGACCTCAATCTGGCCCGCGTGTTGGTCAATGGCGGTGGCACCTCGTTCAAGATGGACGGCAACCAGCTGGTGCTGGAAAACTTGCCCGAGGGCACGGATGCCTTCGATCTGGAAATCTTCACCACCTGCAACCCTGAGAAGAACACCCAGCTGATGGGCCTGTATGTCAGCCAGGGCACGTTCTTTACGCAATGCGAAGCCGAAGGATTCCGCCGCATCACCTATTTTCTCGACCGCCCGGATGTGATGGCCAGCTACACCGTCCTGCTTCGAGCCGACAAGGCCAAGTACCCGGTGCTGCTGAGCAATGGCAACCTGGTGGAGCAAGGCACGTTGGACGACGGACGCCACTTTGCCAAGTGGGTCGACCCGCACAAAAAGCCCTGCTACCTGTTCGCGCTCGTGGCCGGCCAGTTGGTCGCGCGTGAGCAACGCATCGTCAGCCGCAGTGGCACCGAGCATTTGTTGCAAGTGTTTGTGCGCCCTGGCGACCTCGACAAGACCGAGCACGCGATGAACTCCCTCATGGCCAGCGTGGCTTGGGACGAGGCTCGCTTTGGCCTGCCGCTGGATCTGGAACGCTTCATGATCGTCGCCACCAGCGACTTCAACATGGGCGCCATGGAAAACAAGGGCCTGAACATCTTCAACACCAAGTACGTGTTGGCCAACCCGAACACCGCCACCGACATGGATTTCGGCGGCATCGAAAGCGTGGTCGGCCATGAGTACTTCCACAACTGGACCGGCAACCGCATCACCTGCCGCGATTGGTTCCAGCTCTCCCTCAAGGAGGGCCTCACGGTCTTCCGCGACCAGGAGTTCAGCCAGGACATGGCAGGCGTGGCCAGCGCCCGCGCCGTCAAGCGCATCGAAGACGTGCGGGTTTTGCGCACAGTACAGTTTGCCGAAGACGCGGGCCCCATGGCCCACCCGGTGCGTCCCGACAGCTACGTCGAGATCAACAACTTCTACACTGTCACCATCTACGAAAAAGGCTCTGAAGTCGTTCGCATGATGCAGACCCTGGTGGCCAGCCCCGCTGACCTGCAAGGCCGAGACGGTTTCGCCAAGGGAATGAAGCTCTACTTCGAGCGCCACGATGGCCAAGCCGTGACCTGCGACGACTTTGCGCAAGCCATTGCCGATGCCAACCCAGCCTCGGCGCTGGCCCAGAACCTCGCCGCTTTCAAGCACTGGTACAGCCAAGCGGGCACGCCCCGCCTGCACGCTAGCGGTGTCTACAGCGCCGATGAACGCAGCTATACCCTGACCCTGCGCCAAAACTGCCCCGCGACACCTGAGCAGACCGATAAAAAGCCTTTTGTGATTCCCGTCACGCTGGGCTTGCTCAGCCGAGACGGGGCTGCCCTGCCCTTGCAGTTGGCTGGCGCCAATGACAGCGTGCTGCAGCAAACCCTCGTGCTGACCGAAGAGAGCGCAAGCTTCACCTTTGCCCACATCGACAGCGAACCCGTGCCCTCCTTGTTGCGCGGTTTCAGCGCCCCTGTGGTGTTGGAAGACGGTTTGTCCGCCGCCGACCTGCTCATCTTGCTGGCCCACGACAGCGACCCCTTCAACCAGTGGGAAGCTGGCCAGCGCCTGATGCTGCAAAGCGCCACCGACGCCATTCAGCAAAACAAGGACCTGACGGGCCAGCCCGTGCTGTCCGATGCCTTGCTCGCAGCCTTGCGCAACGTGCTGCGCCACCCCGAACTGGACGCGGCTTTCAAGGACCTGGCGCTGACGCTGCCGTCCGAGAATTACATCGCCGATCAGCTCGATGTGGTGGACCCGCAGCGCGTGCATGCGCTGCGCGAGAACATGCGCTTGACACTGGCCACCGCCTTGCAGGCCGACTGGCAATGGGCTTGGGACGCTCACAAGCACAACGGCGCCTACACACCCGACACCAAGTCGAGCGGTCGCCGAGCCCTGGCCGGACTGTCCATGACCATGCTGTGTGTGGCCGCCGTGCACAGCGGTGACGACGCCACGCCTGGCCGTGTTTTCCAGCAGTTCAAAGATGCGGGCAACATGACCGACCGCTTCAACGCCTTGTCAGCGCTGGTGGTGAGTGGTCATGGTTTGGCTCAAGATGCTTTGGCTCTCTTCCACAAAATGCTCCAGCACGAGGCCCTGGTGATCGACAAATGGTTCGCCCTGCAAGCGGGTGCCCCCGACCGTGCAGGCGATGTGTTGCCGCGTGTGCGCCAGCTCATGCAGCACCCCGACTTCAGCCTGCGCAACCCCAACCGTGCCCGCAGCCTGATCTTCAGCTACTGCAGCGCCAACCCGGCAGGCTTTCACCGCGCCGACGCGGCGGGCTATGTGTACTGGAGCGAGCAGGTGCTGGCGCTCGACGCCATCAACCCACAAGTGGCCGCACGCCTGGCCCGCGCCATGGACCGTTGGAGCCGCCTGGCCGAGCCCTACCGCAGCGCGGCCAAAGTCGCCATCGAGCGCGTGGCCGCCAAAGCAGACTTGTCGAACGATGTGCGTGAAGTGATCAGCCGTGCGCTGAGTGCGGCTTGACCCAACGCACCTGACGTCGATGCCTGAACCCAAGGAATGAACATGAGCAGCAAAATCTCCCTCTCCCGCTACCTCGTCGAGCAGCAACGTGACAAAGGCCATATTCCGGCCGACTTGCGTCTGCTGCTCGAAGTGGTGGCCCGCGCCTGCAAAAGCATCAGCCACGCAGTGAACAAAGGCGCTTTAGGTGGTGTGCTGGGCAGCGCCGACAGCGAAAACGTGCAAGGCGAGGTGCAAAAGAAGCTGGACATCATCGCCAACGAGGTGCTGCTCGAAGCCAACGAATGGGGCGGGCACTTAGCGGCCATGGCCAGCGAAGAGATGGACAGCATTTACCTGGTGCCCAACCGCTACCCGCAAGGCGAATACCTGCTGATGTTTGACCCACTGGACGGTTCATCCAACATCGACGTCAACGTCAGCATCGGCACCATCTTCAGTGTGCTGAAAAAAGTGGACGACAACCAAGGCGTGACCGAGCAAGACTTTTTGCAGCCGGGCAAACAGCAAGTGGCCGCCGGTTATTGCGTCTACGGCCCGCAAACCACCTTGGTGCTGACTGTGGGCGATGGCGTGGCCATGTTCACCCTCGACCGCGAACAAGGCTCCTTTGTTTTGACGCAAGAGAACGTGCAAGTGCCAGCCGACACCAAGGAGTTCGCGATCAACATGAGCAATATGCGCCACTGGGACGAACCGGTGCGCCGCTATATCGACGAATGCCTGCAGGGCAAGGAAGGCCCGCGCGGCAAGGACTTCAACATGCGCTGGATCGCCAGCATGGTCGCCGATGTGCACCGCATCCTGACGCGTGGCGGTGTGTTCTTGTACCCCTGGGACAAGCGCGAGCCCCACAAGGCCGGCAAACTGCGCCTGCTGTACGAAGCCAACCCCATGAGCTGGTTGATCGAGCAAGCCGGGGGCGCGGCCACCAATGGCAAAGTCCGTATTTTGGACATACAGCCGAGCCAGCTGCATGAGCGGGTGAGCGTGGTGCTGGGCTCCAGAAACGAAGTCGAGCGTGTGACCCAATACCACGCCAAAGTTTGATTTCTTGATTTTTTACGCGCGTCCTGTAGTTCGAGCCCCCGAACCCAAGGACAACATTTCGAGCCGATTCAAAGCCCCCAGGGCCTGCACAGCTTTGCGCGTAGCACCCGGCACGTTGCTGCCGCTTGAGCGCAAATAATGCAGTGCCATGGCCAAGGCGTTTTCAGCCTCTTGGTGCATGGCCAAGGTGAAGTGATCCTGGTGCACAGGTGCGCTGATGTGGCGCGTGTTCAAAGGCGTGAAGCGGCTTGCTGTGGTCATGGTTTCATGCTCCTGAGAGTGGTTGCTGGATCGCATGAATGAAATTTATCAGCACTCAATACATATTTAGTACTTTGATCATATTAAATTGCAACAAATTGCAAAATTGAAATTATCCAAGCGAGGTACCGAGGCCACCTGCGCTGCCCCTGAACAAGTCGCCACTGCCTGGCGCAAGCCGAAAAAAAACAGCCACTCCAAGGAGTGGCTGCATCATGTCCCGGCCGTTCAAGAAAGCACGGGACCATCGAGTGAGGCGCCAGAACAAGCCCCATGCTCACCTGCCTACACAGGCACAAAACCCAGATCAGTCGGCCAGATCAGGGGGCAAGCCATCCCCCACCGCAAGTGCTGGGGACGCAGGCTCTGTCACGACCTGACGAAGGGTTTCACGCAACATTTTCTTCTCGGGCAGACTCAATGCGCGTGCCAAGCGCTGACGCATGCGCAGCAAAAGTTGGCGGTCCACTTCCTGAGGAATGCCTCGGCTGACCTGCAGCGCGTCGCGCAGGTCCTCGCGCAGGTCTTCGGGCTCGTCGGCCCACCAGGCGGTGATGACTTCATGCATCGATTTGCGCAACTCTTCCACATCTTCCACAGCCAGGCCCATGCCGGTGGGCAGCTTGCCTTGCAGCATGTCGGCCAAGGCTTGTGAGTTCACCACCACACGGCGGTCGGCCTGGGCCAGCAATCGAGCCCAGCCCGGATCGGTGCGCACCATTTGCGGCATGTTGCGGGCCGACTCGTCTGCCAACAAATGCACGCTCAAGCCACTGAGTTGGGCCTCGTCAATGGTGGCGAGGAAACGCTCGTCGTCGCTGGCCACGAGCACATGGTCGCAAGCATGGTGCTCGGCCAATTGTTTGAGGTCGTGACCCAGTGAGCGCAGCAGCGACGCGCCACCATCGGCATCGTGCGCTTGCACCAGGCGAACGATCTGGTCATCGATGACCAGGCCATCCGAGCGGTCGCTGTACCAGTAGATGCGGCGCAAATCCACATCGAGCGCAGCGTGTGACAGGGCCTGAGACAGCAAGCTGAGCAAGCCCTGGCGGTTGACCGATTCGCCCGTGGCGCCCATGGCACCTTGCTGGGCGAGCCAGATCAGGAAACGGCCATCGATCAGGGCCATGCAGGTGCCGCCACGGTGTTCACCCAAGCGGCGATCGGGTCGGGAGTCGTTAGAAAAATAGTCGCGTTTCATGAAATGAGCTGTATCCATATGTGTAAAACCAGTAAGGTTGCTCAATAAGGCAACCCGCCGTATTTTAAGGCCTCACCCCGTGTGCACTGGCATAAAGTCCCTAGCCTGGTGCAGCACACCATCCCTTGTCGGTTATAAATAGTGCCTGTGTCCAAAAATCCACTCTTTGATCCGCGTCAAGTCCCAGTTTGGCAAATCGACCACGACATGCCCGCTGTGCCGACAGCGTGTTTGCAGCCCGAAGCCTTGAAAGCGCGGTTTGCGCACCCGCCTGTGTGGCAACCGGAAGTGGTGCGGGAAAACTTCACATCTGACCGCCCTCCTGCTCAAGCGGCGGTGCTGGTGCCCATTGTGATGCGCGGGGCTCACGCTTCATCGCCCACGGTGCTGCTGACACGCCGCGCCTCGCACATGAAAACCCACTCGGGCCAGATTGCTTTTCCCGGCGGCAAGGTAGACCCCGAGGACGCCAACAGGCATGCCACCGCCCTGCGCGAGGCGGAGGAGGAAGTAGGCTTGGCGGCCCGTCATGTGCAGGTCATTGGCGAGTTGCCGGTGTACATCACGGGCACTTCGTTCTGGGTCACGCCGGTGATTGGTCTGGTTTCCCCTGATTTCGATCTGCGCCCCAATACCGACGAGGTGGCCGATGTGTTTGAGGTGCCTCTGGCTTTTTTGATGAATCCAGCCAATCACCGCCGCCACGTCATCGATTGGCAAGGTGCTCGCAGGCAATGGTTCTCCATGCCTTACGAGGAACAGCGCACCACGGCCCAAGGCCAAGTGCAGGCCGTCGAGCATTTCATCTGGGGTGCCACGGCCGGTATGCTGCGCAATTTTTACAATTTCCTGGTCGCTTCGCCATCCACATGAGGACGCCATGAGTTTTTTTGCCATCTTGCTGGCCCTGGTGCTGGAGCAAGCCCGCCCCCTCAAGCCCAACAACCAGGTCTTCACCACGGTCGAGCACTGGACAGCCTGGGTGGTGCGCACATTTGATGCTGGAACACGCCCACAGGCTTGGGTGACCTGGGGCATCGCTGTTTTGTTACCTGCTTTGCTGGCCGTGCTCATGCATTGGTTGCTCGATTGGACTCTGGGATGGTGGGTGGCTGTGCTGTGGAATGTGGCCCTGCTGTATGTGACGCTGGGGTTCAGACAATTTAGCCACCACTTCACCGGCATCCGCGAAGCCTTGGAAAACGGCGATGAGGACAAAGCCCGCGAGTTGTTGGCGCAGTGGCAACAGGTTCAGGTGGGACAGATTCCACGCAGCGAAATCGTGCGGCATGTCATCGAGTACTCGGTGATCGCCGCTCACCGCCATGTGTTTGGGGTGTTTTTCTGGTACGCCGCCTTGTCCATCATCGGCTTGGGGCCAGTGGGCGCTGTGATTTACCGCCTGACCGAATTTGCACACCGCCGCTGGCAGGAGCCATCGGCCGATGGCTCTTTACCCAGCGAGGTGCTTCGCTCGGTCTCGGCTCGGGCTTGGCAGGCCCTTGACTGGTTGCCCTCACGCATGACGGCATTGGGCTTTGCCATTGTGGGCAGCTTCGAAGACGCCATGGACGGCTGGCGCAACCATGCGCAGAACTTTCCTCAAGACAACGATGGCGTGATTCTGGCCGCCACATCTGGGGCCATCAACATCCGTTTGGGTGGTGCCGCCTTGCAACCCGCCGCAGAAGGTTTGCCCACGCCGGAGACCCCGGACAGCAGCAGTACACCGGGTCGTGTGGCCGCCGTGGCGCACTTTGCACAGGTGGTGGGCTTGGTTTGGCGCACCGTGATCATGTGGCTGGTGCTGGTGGCCTTGCTGACCATGGCCAATTTGTTGGGCTGAAGGCGCCCTTTCACTCACCAGCGCTGCTGGCCCAACTCCTCAAACAGTTGGGCGTAAATGCGGTGACGGCGCACGCTGATGGTGCCAGGGTGCTGCTCGGTTTCGACCTGTGCCAGCACAGCACAACCTGGCTCATGCAAATGTGTGCAGTTGTAGAACTTGCAGCCGCCTAAATGCTGGCGCAAATCAGGCATGCAGTCGGCCAGGCGGGTGGGCTCGATGTGGTGCAGACCAAACTCTTGAAAACCGGGTGAATCGATCAAGGCCGTGCGTGCAGCGCCCTTTTCAGCCCCATTTTCAGCCCCCGTTTCAGTTGATGCATCGAGCGCGGGCACCCAGTACCAACGCGTGCTGGTCGTGGTGTGCTTGCCCGAGTTGAGGGCCAGCGAAATCTCGCCGGTTTCCACCAACGCACCCGGCACCAAGCGGTTGATCAAGGTGCTTTTGCCACTGCCAGATGGTCCCAACACCAAGGTGGTCAGGCCTTGCAAATGGGCGCACAAGGCGGCCACACCATCGTCGGCCACCGGGGTGCGCGGGCTCAGGCTGATGGGCATGACGCTGTAGCCCATGGCGCGGTAAGGGGCCAAGCGCTCCCAGGCTTGGGCAAAGGGTTGGGCCAGATCGCTTTTGTTGAGCGCGATGATGGGTGTGATGCGCTCGGCTTCGGCCGCCACCAAGGCGCGTGAAAGCTGGCTTTCTGAGTATTCAGGATCAGCCGCAATCAAGATCAGCACGCGGTCCAGATTGGCCGCAAAGGATTTGGTGCGGATTTCGTCTTGCCGGTAAAACAGGTTGCGGCGCTCTTGCAGCTTTTCGATGCTGCCCTCGTCGCCCGCGATTTGCCACAGCACTTGGTCGCCCACCACCACCTGGTTTTTCTTGCCCCGGGGGTGGCAAATCAGGCGTCGGCCTTCGGGGGTCTCCACCAGGCAGTGGCGGCCGTAGGTGGCGACCACCAAGCCCGGCTCCAGGTCGTTGGCCTGGGGCATGGCCGGGCGCACTTTGGGTTTATTCATGCCGCATCATGCCGGTAACAAGGCGTCGGTCTGGGTCGCGGCCTCAAAGTCCAGCCGGCTCAGTCCGCGCACATCGTGCGTGTTCCAACGCACCACACAACGTTTGTAGGTCAGCACCAGTTCGGGGTGGTGGTTGAGCTTTTCAGACAACCAGCCCACGCTGTTGACGAAGAGCAAAGCGTGTGTGTGTTGCTCGAATGTGAACGTTTTTTCA
>Ga0255128_1000743_pt1 | contig 15037 bp, 18 predicted proteins | sample Law_Miss_RepC_8d_FD_188562 | JGI IMG/M metagenome (GOLD analysis project Ga0255128, IMG submission 188562) | Freshwater microbial communities from St. Lawrence River, New York, United States - Law_Miss_RepC_8d | ecosystem: Environmental > Aquatic > Freshwater > River | place: USA: New York... | reverse complement strand
CTCCAGCATGAATCTGGTCTGCTCCAAGTTCTCAGGCGGCTGTGTCCAGCCCACTGTGACTTGGCCGACAAACCGATGGCTGTCTGGCGGTACGCTCACCCGGCAGGTAAAGGTCACGCCCTTTTCGATGTACCACAGGCCAACCTCGGACTGCGCGTAACGATACTCTGAGCAAGGAATCTCGTTGGTCATCAGCTTGACCACATCGCTGTTGTTTCCCGAGTTTTGGGTAAACAAACCAACGTCAATGTCTTCAATGCTTTTATCGCGCCCGTCCTTGGTGTACGCCTTGTAAAGCACCCGAGAGTTAAACAGCGGGTTGACCTTAAAAATGGCAACCACAGCAGCACCAGTTTGCTTGAACAGCATGGCACTGGCTTCATCGGATCGGCTGGCGTTGATTTCTGGCAGCTTCTTAGACTCTTTGTAGGCATCCAGCATGAAGGTCTGGTTCTGCCATAGGAAGTACCCGGCAAAGGCCACTACGCCCATCAGGAGGATGGCAAACAGCTTGAATGGGCTATCCACATACCCAAGCACCTTGTCGAGCGTGGAATTGGCGTCTAGTTTTTCGCTCATCGGATGTACTTGATGTAAATGACAAGACCATAGATCAGGAGTGCGGCAAGGATGATGGAGGCCATGCCTATGGCGATGTATTCGGCCATCTTTTCCAACTGCGCTGCCCTACGAGCCTGTTCGCGTTTGGCGGCTTCCTGTGCCTCTCTACGCTTTCTGGCTGCGGCAGCTTGGAACCTGACCCAATCATTCCACATTCCCGGCCTACCAGCGTAGACCATGCGCTCACGCAACTCTTCCTCTTGCTGCTTAAGTTGCTCGAGCGCCATGAACTCCGCAAGGTCCGAGCCGCCACCCTTTTGAGTGGCCTTTTCCTGAATCTTGGCTTTGTTGTCAAAGTAGTCGAACACCCGACTGCCAAGCTGATGCAACTCCTTGCCATTGGCAAGCGCACCTTTGATGACCGCAAATGCAGCATTAGCAGCAGCTATCTCTGCAATCATAGAAGCACCTCAACAAACACTTTGGCGCACCAGACGATGAGCCCTACAAGGAAGGCCGCTGCGATAAAGCTAACGGCCCAGTCTTTCATGGCTTATCTTGTTTGTTGTCCAGTTTGTCAAAGATTTGCTTGAGGATGGACTTGACCTCGGCAATGTCTGATCGGTAATCGTCTTTTGCCACATAGGTGTGCGGCAACTCGTTTACCTTGTCTTCTAGCTTCTGAATCGTGCGAGTCAGGTTGTTGATGACATAGATTGCCAAGAACCCGGCAACTGATACGACTAAGTTGAAAAGCTGTTGGTTGTCCATGTTGCGACTCGACAAAAAAATGTTACCGCATTTTAACTGTATTTGATTTCAGCAAACACATTCACGAACACAGTGCCGTCTTCCAGCGCCTCGATTTCGTGCCATTCGTTTGCAACAAGGTTTACAGGCTGGGTGTCTTTGGTCATAACCAACTCACGACCCTCTTTGCGAACAATGCAACTTCCAGCATGGCACATTGTTAGATGCGAGTACAAGTGTTCGTGCTTTGGCAATCCCTCGCCTTTGTTGGCGTGATACACATTTAGCGTTGTGCCGTTTTGTGTCACAACAAATCGGGGGGATGTCATCATCATAACGTCTGTGCGCCTTCCACCACTGGCTGTGGCGGTGGAACTGGTTCTGGTGTCAAGATAAATTCTCCTGTTGCAGAATCGTAATACCAAACATCAGCAAAGATATTGTCATCGCAATCAACCCAAAAAAGTGGCAATGCAACCGGGAAATCAGCATCAGACACCTCGGCAACACGCCCACCATTTGGAATGGTTGTGTAAATTGGTTGCGGTGGAACGGAGTCAGTCCAGCCTGAAATATATGTGATTAACTCATTTGGTGAAATAAGTGCTTTTTTCATTTTTTACTCCTTACCAAAAAACCATAACGCCGCCGCCACCGCCGCCGCCGCCACCTGCTGAAGATGACGTGCCAGCACTTCCAGACCCTCCCGGTGCGCCGCCAGCACCACCTGAACCTAAAGCTGTGCTAGAAGTACTAGCCGTACCGTTTACTCCTGCATTACCCGGACCATAAACGGTTCCCGCATTGCCTCCCGAAAGTGGGCCAAATAAAAAGTTTGCACCACCGCCACCACCAGCCGACAATCCTCGACCGCCACCGCCGCCACCATACCAAATATCGCCGCCAGTGGTATCACCTTGCCCATCAGAGCCGCTAGTGCTGCCATACTCTGAACCAATAGTTGGATTGTTTGTAATTCTCGTAGCCCCGCTAACACTTCCTACACCAGCTGATCCAGCTGCCGAGCCTCCAGTACCAGTGGCATAAGTTCCAAATGAAGAAGTTCCACCAGCACCCGGTGTGACCCCCGCCGCTGAACCGTTACCACCTGTTCCAACGGTTACAGTAATTGATGCGCCGGGTGTTAATCCTGTAATTGCGGCTTCAACAAAACCTCCATAACCTCCAAGGTATGATGCTTGATTAATACCACCACCTTTGCCGCCACCACCTGCACCCCATACTCGGACAAACAATGATGTAATGCCAGCAGGAACAGTAAAAGTCCCAGAAGTGGTAAAAAGCTGGAATTTTGCTCCCGGATAAGCTGTTGCAGCAGTTGTCTGCGTAGTGCCATCATTAAACCTGACGCCGTTGGTGAAAGTTTTTGTTCCACCAATAGTTTGGTCACCAGTTGTATAAACTCCGTTGGTAATGGTAATGGGCCAAGTGCCGCTTGCTCCAGTACCTGTTGGGCTTGGCACGTTTGTTCCAATCACAAGCCCAAGGTTTGTTCTTGCGGCTGTTGCTGTTGTTGCACCAGTACCGCCGTTGGCAACAGGAACAGCGTTTACCAAACCATCGGTAGCATCAAGCTGCCCGGCAGTGTTCAGGTTGTTCGCAAGCTGCGAAAGGTTGTAGGCTTGTGTCATTTATGCGGCTCCGTCTCGGGCAAAGGTTTGTTGATTCAAAAGAGTTGAATTGTTGTCGAATGCTGTCGTCAAAATGTAGTTTGCCGAACTCGCAGTGTAATCGTATGAAGCACCTTGAGCAAGCAAAGCGCCGTTGGCGTAAATCTCCAATGACAACGGATTGCTTGTAAATGGATACGTTGTCTGACCTGCTGTTGAGTATGCCGTGACGTTCACTATGTTGGACGCTGGCACGTTCAAGTTGTTTGGAGCATACAAAATAACGGTCATGTTTCCTGTCAGAGGCGCAGGGAATCCATCAATTGCTGCTCCAGTAATGTTGTAATCAATCTCGTTGATTTGAGAGCCGTTGACATAAATTGACTCGGCTCCGTTTTGAATTGCCCATGTTGTTGGCGTGTATGTTGTGGCGTTAGTCAAAGCAAATGTGTATCGGCTAAATGGCTTGTAGTTTGAGCCAGCAGCCCGAGCAATGAACACTTGATTGCCAGCAGTTGCACCCGCAATGGTCGTGGTGAAAGTAATCACCTTTGTCGTGGTGTTGATGCTTTGTACTGTGTACTGCGTTGGTGGACTTGGCAACACAACGTCTGTAAACGTCAACTTGTCGCCCACGTTAACAACTTGCCAAGGCGCATTGCTGTATGTGATGGTGTTGCTGGTGCTGGACGCAATTGTCATGTTTGTCTGGACATACGATGCCGAGGTGCTGACGCCTCGCATATAGAAAACAATGATGATTTCTCCAGCAGCACAGGCGTTTGCCATTACCACGGTGGTTGCTGTTTCAGAGTACTCCGTTGTGTCCAGCAGAATGCCGTTGCGGAAAACCAATATCCAGCCAACAGTGTGCGTGTTGCTGAATGTGGTTTGTGCGGCAGTGGCTAAGTAGACGGTTTCTGTATAGAAGAATTGGTCTTGCTCCAAGAACCCGACAACTCGGCCATACACATCAACAGTCAATTTGGCTACGTCAAAAGATTTTGTGTAAATGCCAGCGCCAAAATTTAAGAACTGCTGCAAGTTAACTCGCATCTGTCCATCGGTGTTGTTTGTAATGGACAGGAATCCATCGTTTTGGTTTGAGCTAGAAAAGCCGTTAACAATTACTTGCCCAGTAGACTTGTCCAAGTCAATAAAACTCTGAACTCCACCAGTAGGGTCAACCAAACCAGACCAAACCGTTGAGTCATACACAGATGTTTCTGTAGGCACAAAAGCGCCGCCAAGGTTGACGTAGCCAGCGTTGCCCACGTTGAAGCTGAATTTTCTGTTGCTGCGGTTTGCATACAGTAAAAAATTATCGGCAGATGTGCCAAAGTTCACTGGCGACAAATACCATTTGTATAGCGTTGGGTCTGTACCACCGTTGGCCGATACGTTGTTGTAAAGGCCAAAATATGACTTGTTGCGAGGGTCATAACTGAAACCAGACGTACCAGTGGCATTGTTTGCATAAGCAATTGCCAGCCATCTGTTTTCGTATTGGAATGTCAATGGCCTCCAGTTAAGGACGGTTGACGATCCAGAGAATCCACTTGTGCCAAGGCTGTTGACGTATTTGACGCTGAAATACCAATCGCCTTGAGGTAAAGTTGTAACGGTGACAACCCCCATTGAACTATTGGGCAGATAGGGGTTTCCAGCGGGATTGATTGCTGTCGTGCCAACAAAAAGTCGTTGCGCCGCAGTAGGTGATGCAAAAGCAGAATAATAAACTTCTGCATATTGCACAACCCCATTGCTTGGCGCAGTAACAGCAACATCAAAAGATGGCACAGGCGATGATGTTTGGATGTTTGTGACAGACGGCGTGTAAAGTGTTCCAAACGTCAGTGGGGAGCCAATGCCTGTGTTTGGTGAAGGTGTGAACTGAGTTACTGGGATGTCATCATAAACAGCGGGGTTGTATTCCATCAATGTCAATGATGTAGTCAACTGACCGCCTTCCTCAAAGTTCTCAACGACTTGACTGACACGAAATACTTTTGCAGCCCAACCATAGTTGGTGTTTGTCACGGTCACAAGATCGCCAGCCTCAAGCTGAAATCCAGAGTAATTGATTGTCAGCTTGACCTGCAAATCTTCACGGCCACCTTCAAGGAATCGGTTTGCCAAGTACTGAGCGCGAACACTGTTGTTCACCAGAGGCAATGAAATTGATTGCTTGTTAACAGGCTCGTTCGGGTACATCAAAGATGGATTCAAAACGGCCAAGTTATATGTGGCTGTGTTGAAGGAATCGTTATCCGTGCCGTCAGGAAATTTGACTTCAGCAATGTTGTAGCTTGACACCATATCCAATGGCGTGACTTGAATGGACGAAATGATGTTGGAGTCATTCAAAGCCATTGCATACGAATATGATGGCGACTGAACAATCACACCCCAAAGACCCGTGATTTCGTTGTACTTGAGCAAGCAATCACAGCAAGCTGCCATTGATTGCAAGTTAGACATGATGGATTGGTTTGTGTCAACAACACCATCAAACCTAAATCTGGCTTGAGTAGCCGTACCACCACCATATGGCGTATATGTGTACGCTCCAGCACTATAGGTATTTAGCGCCGCCAAGCTACCTGTATCAACTCCAGCAACAGGAACTGCTGCGCCATACCTAGTCGATGTCAGGTAATCGTAAAAGCAATCACCGGGAGCGTGTCGGCTGTTGGTGAGTTGAAATTTTGTTTGCTGAATGCCAGTTAAGTTTGCTTCCGAGTTGTATGTGATTTTTAGAATTGCAAAAGCGCAATTTGACATCAACTTTGACGAATCCCATTGATAAGTCAAGTCTGCGTTTTGCATTACTTCGATAGCCGTCAATGCCGTGTTGACACCAGAAGAAGACCCGTTGCGATACAAGTACATGAACAAATTGCCATTTACATTTGTTTCTTGTACGCCAGTTGACTCGTCAAGTAATGCAACAATTCTAGTTGGATCAGAAACATCAAATATGCACTTCTTCCCGCCAAAATAAATATCGCCAAACGTGAACGTATCTGGAGTCCCGCCTGTCTCAGTGTTGGTTACTTCGGCAAGCGAAAGAACGTAGTACAGGTTTTGGTTGTCATCAGTAATGCTCAAGTCGGTAATGACACCGCCAACATAGGCAGACCCGTAAATAACGGGCAACTTGTTGTCGCCAGCGGGAGGCACTTGTGTCCTGTTGCCGGGATTACTCGATTGGGGAGTGTCAATGTTGGGCGCAAAGGCTTTACTGATAATTGTTGAAGCGATCAAGTTGATGGCAAATGCGGCCATAGCCGCTTGCGCTCCAACCAACCCAAAAACCTGTGCTGCAATGATTGAACCCGGCATATTAGATCACCCAAAATTCTTCAAGTTTTTGAAACCCATACCGACCGTAATCAAGGTTTGGACTGTTGACCATTTTACTGATAAAGAAGTTTGTCACACGACCTTCCTCCTTCATCTTTATGGCCTCCTCAAGGTACTTTGCAAGCAAGCGATAGCCTGATGTTCCATTGCGACATTCTTGCTTCACGAAATAAGCAAACTCTGTCAAAAAGAAATGCTTAGACGACCACAGACTTGGCATCACTCCAGCAATCAGAATCCCTTCAATTTGGTCTGTCTCAGCAATCAAAACAATTCCTTGACCTGCTATCAAATTAGAAAGCATTTGCGAAACATACTTCTCGTCATCAGCATCAGACAAAAATCCATATGGCAGTTCAGCGCGATATTCCTTAAGCAATTTATAGATTGTTGGAATGTCAAACGGCGATGCGTGACGAATGTTAGGACGCATTTCTTCCCTTCCAAGGCAAAGAAGGAAGTTCTTTACCAAACGCATAGTTGATTGTGGAAATGAAGTTCACCCGATTCATGGATGTGTCACCGGGGTTAACCGACTGCCATGAGTTGTCGTTGGTGTAGCGGCCAGAAGTTCTGTTCTGCAAGATCAATTGGAAGCTGGATGCGCTCAAGGTCACAGCGCCAGTGTATTGTCTTGCCTCTTCCATCCATTGCTCAGATATGGAGAAAGAGTTGACGTACCCGTTGAAGTACTGATACAGGCCGTTGCCGCCAGTGGCAAGAGTCCACGGAATTTCAGTTTCAAGGTTGTTCTTCCAATCGACTGTCAAAGAACTGTTGTTTATCCAGTTGGCATAGCTAAGTGTCAGAAGCTGGTTGTTGTCATTGAAGAACCCATGCCACAACTGAATCTGCGAACCCTTGATGTTTGAACTGAGAACAAGCCCAAGGTTTGCAGTGTCAATGCCAACCAATGTGATGGTTGTTTCGTTGGCCGTGCTTTTAATGTCTCGCTGCGCCGAACTCACTTGCACAAGCTGTCCGAGCGCCGTGAACGTCCCAATGCCAGCAACAGTGATGTCGTAGGGCGCTGTCGAGAAATAATAAGTGCCTGACGGAGTTGTCAGCTTAAAGAAATCCGCATAGCGAACCACGTTCGTATTTGCAACTGGCAAAATTTCGTTCATAGCACAACCTCAACGGCGCTAAATTGACCGTCCCATTGGATAAAGCTGTCGTTTGTCATTGGAACAAGAGTGTAGGTTGGATACTCTCTCAACACAACAGGGAATGTCACGCCAGTGTACGCAGTTGCTCCAAGTATCACAGTTCCAAATTGACCAATAACAGCGGCTACAGGAGCCGTGACGGTACTCAAAAGAGTGCGGTGGACAGGAATGCTCACTGTTGTCAAAGCGCCTCTTGTTACGTTTGCAGTGGCAATGTAGGAGTAGCGGCCAATCTGGATGAAGTCGCCAACCTTGACGATGAACGATCCAGCACTGATGGCTGGCAAAGAGCCAAGAACAATGGTCTTGTTGGCAGATGATGTTTGCACCTGACAAGCAATGATCTGAGCTTGAGTCATGTCGCCTTGATAGCGAATGTAGTTCAGCCAGCCAGTGGAGCCAAAATTCATGTACTGCTCAGTGATTCGATCAGCCTCTCGCAAGGTAGAAAGCACCCCACGGTTTTGCGAGTACAACAAATAATTCATTGGCTTGATGCCAAACTGAAATGGCTGAACTGTCAGAATTTCCGAGGTGCTGATTCGCATGTTCCTCGACATCATCTGACCTGCAAACTTGTGGTCGTTGATGCTGACAGACTCAGCCACAGAAAGAATTGTTTGAAGACTCATGATGTGCCTTTATACGAATGAGCCAGTGTTTGCGCTTGGCAAGCGAGTGATCTTGTAATAGCTTCCAGCCAATGGAGTAATTGTTCCCGCGCTTGATGTTGCTTGCAAGTTAAGTGTTCCACCTGTTGTGGCGTTCGCTTGGAACACAGCCTTGATTGTGTAATAGTGATTGACGCCAGTTGTGAGCGATCCCGTGGCCGGGAGCGCACCCGCTGTCGCTGTTGACTTCACAATTGCTGCCGTTTGTGGCGCTCCAACAGTCCCTACGCCACCCACAGGACTTCCGTTATACGATGCCGTGTTAAAAATTGGTGCGTTAGAAAATGTCATCGTGAATGTGACAGTTCCAGCAGTCGTTTTTGTGAATTGCACACAATACTCAACCTCATAAAAAGTTGAGGTATCAAGTGATTTGCCAGATGTTGCACCAAAAATGTTTGCGATTGTTGGACCTATTGCCGCACCATCTGCCGTCAATCTAAAAATCTGCGAAACAGCAACAAGACCACGACCACTTGTCAAATCATTGTTGGCATAAAACACGTTGCCATCGTAATTCCAAGCCCCAGCTTCTGGGGTGGTGTCCAAAACACCTGCTGTAAATTTAATAGGGGGCAGTGAGGCCGTACCAGCGCCGAGTGTAAATGTGTATCCCGCTGCAACAGTTGTGTTGCTTTGCAGGTTAATTGTTCCAAGAGAGCCAGCAACAGCCGAGCCAATGTTGACGTTGGTGATCGAGCCAGAGACCCCGGCAGTGCCGATGTCGACAGTCTTGGTTGTGCCGCTGGTTGTTGCGCCGCCAGCCAGACTAACAGTTTGCGCTCCAGTAGATCGACCTAGAAGAATTGCACCTGTTCCAGCAGTGCCACCCATCGTGATGACGGATGTTGTTTGGCTTGTTCCAAGGTTAATGGCGGCAGTAGTTTGGTTGAGCGCAAAAGTGCCGTTACCAATTGTTACTGCGCCAGTTCCAATATTGACTGCGCCCAAAAATGTAATTGTCGTACTTGAAATGCTGTACGCCGCATCGTAATACGCAAAGTTCGCATCCAGATTGGCAAGAGGAATTGCACTGGTTGCGGTAGCAAATGAATTTGGAACTGCCATGATTTATCCTTAACGTGATACTGGAATGCTGCGGTTTGCGCTTTGGTAAGCAGCAAACACACCTTGTTTGTTTTTAGCCAAGAACTGAAGCCCCGACTGTGTATCAATGGCGCTCATGTTTTGAATGATCGGACCATTGTAGTTAATCGTTTGACCGCCCATGCCAGACAAAGCATTGTTCGGTACAACTGTACCCGCTGTTCGTGGGACAAACAACTCAGGTCCACGCTCACCAATGATGTATGGCGTGTTGGCTTGTGCTGGACCACCTTCAGCCAAAAAGCCGCCTAAGTCCATGTTGCCAAAAGCCTTGCCAGTTCCAAAGCCGCCACCAGAAAAGCTACCAGCAAATGAGCTAAACAAACCACGCAACAACGACATGGCTTGCATCTTCATTTCAATTGCTATCAGGCTTTGTATGGTGCTACGAGCAAAGTCCTTCATGTTCAACTTGCCATTCTTGACAAAACTGTCAATGGCTGCACTCATGCTGCCCCATACAGAATCAAAGACCTCCTGTGTGCGCTTTCCAGCTTCTTGCATGGAAACCAACATTTTTTCTATTGCTTCTTGCTTGTCTAAATTTTCCAAGAGAACGGGATTGGCGTTGGCTTTTTCACGCTCTCTCTGATACTTCATTGCAATCTGTGCCAGCTTCAACTCTTCTTCAGTCGCATAAATCAGTTGATACCGCAACTGCAAGTCTTCTTTGTCAAGACCCATCATGCGTGTTTTCTCTTTTGCAGCAAACTCAAGATTTGCAACCATGCCAACGTATGCGTTGTTGATGTCTTCAATTGCTTGCTTTTCTTCAGCCTGTGCTTTGTTTGTGGCAATTCTTTCTTTGCTGCGAATCTGCTTAATTTTTTCCGCAGCTTCAGCCCTGATAACTATTTCATTTTCCGTGAAAATAGTTAAGTTTTGTGTTTGCGCCCGGTATTCTTCTCTCCTGTTTTTCTCATTCATTTCCAGTCTGGCATTTGCTATCTTGTCCGAGGCTTCACGTTCAATCCTCTCAATCTCATTTAATCTTACCTTTGCTTCAGCAAATGCGGCTTCTGAGATTGCTTTCTGTACTTCGATGTTTTTTGCTTTGAGCATCTCACCGTACTGAGCATCACTAGAGATTTTTCCTTTTTGATCTGGTGCGACAACAGAAGCATCCCTTTCATTCATAAGGTCTGCAAATTCATCTCTGCGTTTTATCAATGCTTCCAGTTCTTTGGTTTTGCTAACAAAGAAAGGTTCATCACCAGTAGCATTTCGCAAACCAGTTTGCAAAACCTTAATTTGATTGTTCATTCTTTCTAGCTTATCTTCAGGACTTTCTCCTTCAAAAAATGCCTTTTTAAACCTATCCCAATAGCCACTCAGCGCTTTTGTTGCCTTATCCCATGCGCCCTCAGTTTCACCAAGAATACGTTTTTGCGCCTCAAGTCTTTCAGTGAGTATGTCGGCGGCAAGCTTTGCAGCTTCTTGCTTCTTGCCTGCCTTATCAAGTGCTTCAATTTGTTTGTACTGAGCAAAAGTCAAGAAATTCATCTTGTCATTTAACTGCTTTGCACCAGAAGCAGTTCCATCCAACCCACTCATCAATTTTTCAGCGGCTTCTTTTCCATCAACTCCCGCTATTTTTGCGTAGACCAAAACAGCGTTGGTCACTGAGTCCAAAGAAGTTTTTGTGAATTTGCCCGAGGCAACAAGAGCGTCTAATGCGTCTGTTGCTTTGCCAATTGTTACGTTGGCAGTACTGGCAATTGCGGTAGACATTGCCACAAGCTCTTTTGCTGTAACGCCAGCATAGTTGCCCGTCAGAGTTAAAGAGTCTTGAAACTTATCAAACTCTTTATCTGCTTCGTAAATTGCAAATGCAACAGCACCAAAAGCTGCCGCGACAGTTCCAAGACCAACGGAGAATGGCGTAAACAATGTGCCAATCGCTCGGAACATATTGTTAACGCCACCCATCGAGTCTTTCAACTGACCTCCCTGTTGGATCAGCGCAATGAATGGACTTTGACCTGATGCGATCTGCGTAAACAAGTCAGTTGTCTGATATGTCAACTGCAACTTTTGTTGCTCGTTCATCTTGAACTGAGCGCCAGCCATATTCTTCATTGCGTTGGCTTTTGCGTCATAGGCAGCAGCCTCTTTGCGCAACATATCAATCAAAGAGCCTTCAGCACGTTGATAGCGTCCAGCCTTAATCTCTCTTTCAATCTGCTCAACCTTGGTTAAGGTCTTGCCGTAATCCTCAGTTGCATAACGCAAGGCAACAAGGTCTTTTGCGGCATTGTCAGAATCACGTTGAATTTGTTTTGCAAAACTACCAAACTCTTGTTTTGCTTTGGAAATCTTGACCTCAAGTTCTGCGGTATCAACACCCAGAACAATACCAAGACGAGCAATGTTACTTGAAGCCATTATTTTCTCCTTCCCGCCATTTTATTCGCATATGCCGTCAATAGCTGTGCAAAATTTGTCCTAAAACCGTCCACCACCATGTCTGCGTTTTGCTCTAAGGCTCTACGCAAAAAAGGTTGTGCTGGAATTTTTTTAGTGCCAAACTCTTGCGCCAAAGACACAGCACTTCTTTTGACAGACACAACGGCAATAGCTGCATCCGTTACATTGACATGAATTGATTGGTGATCTCTTTTTGTCGGGATTCTTGCATCCAATCGAACAGTGTCTCGCAAGTGAAGTGGGCTTTTTTCTGTTCTAGGGGATGGGTCGTATGGCGCAGTTGCCTTGACTTGATCTGCAACAGGAACCATTGCAATTTTTGCGGCTTTGACAATAGTTGCTCTTGCCGCTGTATCGGCACGATTGAACTCCATCAGTTCAGAAAGTTTTGCCTCAAGCTCTTCCAAGCCTTCAACACGAAACATCCTGTTTTTGCCATCAGGAGTCCAAGAAGCCATACTATTCTTTCAGGTAAGCCTCCGAACCCGGTCTAGTAGCCAAGAACGCCATCAACTGCTTGCTGGCCTCCTCTTGCTGTTGTTCCTTTGTCAGCGGCGGGACGATGTAATCATGCGTTGATGGAAGGACATCTTTCATCGTGAATGGTCTTGTTGTCTTCTGTATTTTCGAGTTTAAGTTGCCTGTGGTCAAGGAACTTAAAGCCAACAAGATGGCCTTATTCCCCAGCATACCGTCAGACAACATAATCTCGACATTCCTCATATCGTCCACAGGAACATCGTCAGGACACCCACCATGAGCGTAAACATACGCTCTGGCTTGCAGGTGAATGTCCCCGATTAGTTTTTTCGCGAATCCTTGTAACCGGGCTGAATTGCCTCAGAGATTTTGGCAAGGATTTCTAACTGAACGGAAATGGGCCATTCAGCTTCAATTTCCTCATAGGTGATGTCATCAAGCGTTCCATTTGCAGGAACTAACAGCCTGATGTATTCGACAATTCGGTTTTCCATCTGCAAGATGGTTTGCACAAGTTCTTTGGTGGAACGACCTTCAACAATCACATCGTCATCAGTCATCACAACACCATCAATGGTGGTATTTCGGAAAGATGAGGTCATGCTGTCAAAGCGTTTTTGGTATTCGGCTTTGTCAAATTGTTCAATGCGTTGCTGCATGGAATCAAGCTCTTTTGTCAGAGGAACACGAACATTGAAGTTGTATCCTGCAAGCTCAAAAGATTTAGTGCGCAGATTGGAGCTGTCGCCAAAAGCGGATTGGATGCGTGACATGGTTTTTCCTTATCGTGTCGTTTTGATGATCTTGTGGTAGATGGACTCGTTCAGACTCATGGCGTAATCCACCACTTCGTCTGGAGTCATTTTGTCAGCATGGTTTCTTGCAATGTCATGTGCAAGAGCAATTGCTGTAATTCTTTGTTGTTGAAACCCAAACCAATTCTTAGAAGAATCGGATTGGGCTACAAGGAAGTTCAGGAGGTCATTGCTGTCTTTTACTATCATGTGTTTTTACTCTGTAGTGTCTGGCGCAACCTCTGGGGCAACTTCTTCAATGACCACCACGGGTGCGGTCACGTTGTATTTTCTCAGCAAGGCCAAAGCAATGGCTTCTGCTGTGTCTGGCTCGGCAGTGGCTTTTGCAAGCTCACCAGCGTCAACCTCCAAGCCACGGGCAACAAGATTGATGTCGCCGTAGCTGGTCACAATCGTTTCAATTGCGTCAGAAACTTTCATCAGTTGTTCGACCAGCCGTACTGGTTGCCTCGCGGATGAACTGTGAATGTGCATTTAGATTCAGCGCCGGGTTGTGCGTCAATTTGGAACTGACCCACGCGACCGTTGAAGGCATAAGCGACAGTGTTTGTGCCTTCCACTGCTGCAATCACAAAAGTGCGATCCACAACACCAGAATAAGCATCAGAACGAATCTGAAGCAATGCAGCATCAGCAGGGTTCCAAGCAGCCGTAATGGTCAGGCTTGTAGGAGCCGCTTGCGCTGGCATCTTGTCGCTTTGACGCGAACCAGCCACGCTGAAGTTTGCCATTGCGTCATCCATGCCAAATGCAGGGATTGCCTCAACAGGCACAGCAACACCAGCAGTACCAGTGCCGTTGGCAACAGTGCCAACAATGGTGGTTACTTGTGCCAGCCAGACCGACAAGTTTGCCGTGGTCAATGGAGTTGGGGTTGCAGCAGACTGCATCCACAGCGAGGTGCTAAAACCGGGAAGAACTTTTGCAGGAATAGCCATGATGACTCCTTATGCGTTGTTGGACCAGCCGAACTGATTGCCGCGAGGATGGACAGTAAACACCGCCTTGGCTTCAGCACCGGGCTGGGCATCGACTTGGAACTGGCCTACGCGCCCGTTAAAGGCGTAGTACACGATGTTCGCGCCTTCGGTAGCCGAAATCACGAAAGTGCGGTCAATCACGCCAGAATAGGCATCAGCACGCATCAGCAACAGGTTAGTGTCGGCAGGGTTCCATGCAGCAGTGATTGTCAAGCTGGTGGGCGCTGCTTGCACAGGAATCTTGTCAGATTGACGCGAACCAGCCACGCTGAAACTGGCAACAGCATCGTCCATACCGAAAGCAGGAATTGCCTCGACAGGAATCAGGTTGCCAACAATAGCGATGGTAGAAACGCTTGCGACCAAAGACAACTGAGCAATTGTCAAAGGAGTTGGAGTAGCACCGGGCTGTGCGTACAGTGCCGCGCTAAAACCGGGGAGAACTTTGTTTGGTAAAGCCATTTTGAGTATCCTTCAAAAGTTGAACAATTGTCTTGTATTACGCAGGAATGTCAATGGTGCAGTCTAAAAAGATTTGCGCCATTTTTTCCTCATCGTTATAACTGTTGTACAGCCACATGACATCAGCTTTGGAGATGTAAAACCCTTCAGCCGGGCTTCCCAAAATCCCGCTATACCCATGCAAGGCTTGCAGAATCTGATTTGAGATTGTAAATCCATCTTCAATCTGCTGAGTGAAAATAGAAATCTGAAAAACAGGACGGTCGATGCCTTTGTTGTTTTGCTGCGGTCCCGTATATACAGGCTGATGCACATTACGCAGCATCCAAGTAATGAACTTGGGCTGTGTCGCAAAGTTGCGGTTAAAAGCCGCATACACAGGCACAGGCGTGACAATGTTAGCCAGTTGGTACTGGATGGCTTTGCCGTAAACAACAGGGTTGAGTTGAGTTGCCATTACACCGCCGTAACTGGATCAGAGCGATAACACATGAAAGTAACATTCATCCTGTCATCAGACTCACGCACATTATCAATACGCCAATCTTTGCCGCGCCACGTAATCGAATAGAGGTTTTGGTTATCCACTATCGTCTTCATGTTTGGCGTGTAGTTCAG
>Ga0255128_1000739_pt1 | contig 15076 bp, 8 predicted proteins | sample Law_Miss_RepC_8d_FD_188562 | JGI IMG/M metagenome (GOLD analysis project Ga0255128, IMG submission 188562) | Freshwater microbial communities from St. Lawrence River, New York, United States - Law_Miss_RepC_8d | ecosystem: Environmental > Aquatic > Freshwater > River | place: USA: New York... | reverse complement strand
GTGTGGGGCAGTGCCTTGCGGGTGGTGCCCACGGCGTTGGCGGGCTCGAAGTCGTCGGGCAGGGTGGGCAGGGGCGCGCTCACCACCAGCAGGCGGTGGTGGGCGGCGAGTTCGGTGATGAAGGCGATGTAGCGGTCGGCGGCCTGCTGCATCAGGCGTAGCGGGGCTTGTGCGTCCTGGGCTTCTCGGGCGGCGCGGGCCCAGATGGTGTAGCCCGTGTCCACCTCGCCCAGGTTGAGCACCACGCTGTCGTGCGGCACCGACCGCAGCGCCGCCAGAAAGCGCGAGGCCGCCTGGGTTTGCGACTGCGGGTTGGGCAGGCCGGTGGCGGTGCCGCCGGGCACGTATTCGATGTGCCAGCGCACGCGGGGCAGTGCCCACAGAAACCACCAGTGCTCAAACACCCGCACGTGTGAGTCGCCCAGCACCAGCACGGTGTGCGTGGCGCGGCGTTCGCGCCGGGCCTGGGCCCAGCGCAGCAAGGGCAGGCGCCAGTCAGCCACCGGCCGCCCCCGCTGGGCGTGGCACCAGGCGCACGCGAATGCCCTCGTCTGAGCGCACGGTGAGCCGGCCCACCACGCGCGGCGTGGGGCCGCTGCCGGGGTGCAGCTCAAAGCGCTGCAACAGGCTGCCCAGAATGAGCGCCGCCTCTTGCTGCGCAAAGCCCGCGCCAATGCAGGCGCGCGCGCCCAGGCCAAAGGGCAGGTAGGCCCCCTTGGGGTGCTGGCTGTGGCCCCCGGGCCCGAAGCGGCCGGGGTCAAAGGCGTCGGGTTCGGTCCACCAGCGGCGGTGGCGGTGCAGCAGCCAGGGCATCACCAGCAGCGCGTCGCCCCGGCGCACGCGGGCACCGCGAATCTCGTGGTCGGTGGTGGCCTCGCGCGGGAAGTAGCCCACCGGGGGGTACAGGCGCAGCACCTCGCGAAACAGGGCGTGCAGGCGCACCAGGCGGCGCACATCGGCGGCCTGCAGCTCGCCGCCGCCGGTGACGTCCTGCCACTCGGCGCGCAGGCTGTCTTGCAGCTCGGGGCATTCGGCCAGCAGGTACAGGCACCAGCTCAAGGCGCTGGCCGAGGTTTCGTGCCCCGCCAGAAAGAGCATGCAGATTTGGTCCAGCGCCTCGGTCTCGCTCAGGCGTGAGCCGTCTTGGACGTCTTGCGCGCTGCGCAGCCCGGCCAGGATGTCGGCGCCCAGTGCCTCTTGTTCGGGCGCCAGCGTGGCGAAGCGCTCGTGCACGCGCTGCGCCAGAAAGCCGCGAATCACCGCCGCGTGGCGCTGGCGCCGCCGCCCCAGGCCCAGCGAGGGCAGGCGCAGCAGCTTCAGAAACACCACCCGCTGCGACAAGCGCTGGTAGCGGGTGAAGGCGTCGAACAGGCGCTCGGCTTCGTCGCCGCGCAGCGGCCGCGAGAAGATGGTGCGGTAGACGATGTCGGCGGTGACGTGCGTCATGGCGCCGTCCACGTCCAGCTCGCCGGGGGCCAAGCGGCCCAGCATGTCGGCGCAGGCGGCCTGCATCAGCGGGAACACGCGGCCCAGGCGGGCGTGGCCAAAGGCCTGGTCGAGCATGGCGCGCTGGCGCTGCCACAGTGGCCCGTTGGTGGTGAAGGGGCTGGAGCCAATGAGCGGCTCCAGCGCCTCGTGCATGTGCCGGTGCTTGGGGTAGTGCTGCGGCTCGCTCACCAGGATGCGCTCTACCCAGGCCGGGTCATTGATGACGAACACCCGCATGGCCGGCAGCCAGAAGTGGCCCATGAGCATGTCGTAGCTGCGCGCGGTGAGTGCGTCCAGCCACGAGTGGGCCACCCGCGCGAAGCCGCGCAGGCCCAGGCGGCGCTGGCTGGCAGGTTCGGGGCGCGGCGGTATCACGGCTCCCCCTTGCGTTGCACCTGCTCGACCAGCGTGCGCGGGCCGTAGAGCACGTCCAGCGGCTGGAAGTTGCCGGGCTTGTCCGGTGTCATGAGGTAGAGAAAGTGGGTGGTGAGCTTGTCGCGCCGGATGTGGGCCCAGCGCGCGGGCTCGTACATCTGGAAGAACTTGGCGTTGTGCCGCAGCGGCTGGGGCGCGCCCCGGTGCGGCACGCCGCTGCCCGCCAGGGGGTGCACGTTGTAGAAGCACAGCGGGTCAATGCGGGCCGTTACGTCCCACCACATCAACCGGGGGTGGTGGCTCAGGCGGTGTAGGGCCTCGCGCAGGTGGGTGGCGGTGGGCACCAGGGCCACGAAGGGAATGCACTGGCCCAGGGTGACCATGCGCGTGGGCTGGCTGGCGGGCAGGGCCTGCCAGCGCGGGTCGGCCAGCAGCAGGTCCACCGCGTCCACCATCACCAGCGTGCCCACGCTGTGGCCCACCAGCAGCACCTCGTCCACCGGGTCGGCCTGCTGCATGGCGATCACGGTGTCGGCCCATTCGCGGGCGCGGGCCTGCATCTCGGGCAGCGGGGCGCGCCCGCTGCGGATGATGAAGGTGAAGATGCGCAGCAGCCAGAACAGGCCCTGCTTCGCGCCAAAGGCCCAGAGCCCCGCCACCAGCGCCGCGCCCAGCGCCCAGGCCAGCGGCCCGATGAGCAGCGCCAGCAGCGCACCGGCCAGCGTCCCCAGGGCCAGCGTGCCCAGCAGGTACACCGCCGGCAAGATGCCGGTGAGAAACGCGGTGCGCGACAAGGCCCTTGCCCGCATGGGCCCAACGCCTTGTGCAATGCCGGCGTAGGTGGCGAAGAACTCGCGCAGCAGCGCGCCGGGGCGGCGGCTCCAGTGGCGGCGAATGATGTCGTCCCAGCCCATGAACACGTGCTCGGTGTCCACCGCCGGGTGGCCATCGGGCTGGGCGTGCCATTGCACGCGCCAGCGGCTGTTCAGGGGCGAGAGGCGCTCGCGCCGGCCCACGCTGAAGTGCCCGCCCTGGGGCTGGGGCTTGGCGGCCTCGTCGCGGCACAGCCGGTGGTAGAAGGCCGGGCCGCGCGGGTCGAAGCCGCTGAAGTAATGCACGCGCCGGCGACGCAGCGCGGGTGCTTCGCTCATGGCGGGCGTCAGGTGGTCAGCAGGTCACGCAGGGCGTGGCCTTGCTGGTCTTTGGCCGAGAGCAGCGGGGGCTCGCCCAGGTCGGGCCAGGCAATGCCCACCTCGGGGTCGTTCCACATCAGGGAGCGCTCGTGCGCGGGGGCGTAGTAGTCGGTGGTTTTGTAGAGGAAGTCGGCCACTTCGGAGAGCACCACAAAGCCGTGCGCCAGGCCGGGCGGAATCCAGAGCTGGCGGTGGTTGTCTTCGCTCAGTTCCACCCCCACCCAGCGGCCAAAGGTGGGCGAGCCCACGCGAATGTCCACCGCCACGTCAAACACGGCCCCGCGCACCACGCGCACCAGCTTGCCCTGCGGCTGCTGCACCTGGTAGTGCAGGCCGCGCAGCACGCCCTTGCGGCTGCGGCTGTGGTTGTCTTGCACAAATGGCACGTTCAGGCCGGTGGCTTCCTGGAAGCTGCGCTGGTTGTAGCTTTCCAGAAAGAAGCCACGGGCGTCACCAAAGAGCTTGGGCTCCAGGATGAGAACGTCGGGGATGTCGGTGCGGGTGACTTGCATGCGATTCGATGGTGTGAGGGTTTTGTGTGGTCAGGGCAAGGCTTAGGGTCAGCCCTTGAGCCAGGCGTGCAGAAGGATACGGGCCTTGCGGGCCTGCCGCCGCGCCCAGCCGCTGCGCAGCGCGTCCAGGCCGCCGCTGGCGACCAGCGCGTCGCGCTCGGCCTGCAACTGGCGCAGCACCGCCATGCAGGTGGTGTGGCCGCGCAAGGTCCAGTCCCAGTAAATGGGGTAGCGCAGCAGGGTGCCGGCCACCAGCTCGTCCAGGCTGAGCTGGCGGTGCCGCCGCGCCAGGGCCACGCCACCCACGGCGCGGTCGTCGGTGAGGCCCCAGCCGGCGTAGAAGGGCTGGCCGTGGGTGACCACGTGCTTGCCGCGCAGCAGCGCATCGAAACCGGCGAGCGATGTCATGGTGTGCAGCTCGTCGCAGGCCTCAAGGCAGCTCACCACCGAGAGGCGGGGCTCCACGTGGTCGGCCCACTGGCGGGCCTGGGCCAGCGCCAGGGCACCCGCGCGGTTGCCGCTGCTCACGTCGGGGTGCGGCTTGTAGACGATGAAGGCATCGGGGCAGGCAGCGCGCGCGGCTTGCAGCAGCGCTGCGTTGGTCTTGACGGTGGTGCAGCCCAGGCGAATGGAGGCGTCGTCTTCCACCTGGCCAGGCACCAGCACCACGCGCCGGCCTTGCGTGGCCCAGCGGGCGGGCTCGCGCGGCTCGTGGTTGTATTTGGTGATGCCGTGGGCCACGATGAACGCCCGCACCCGCGCGGCCTCGGCCAGTTCGTCGGCGCCAAACTGCGCCGTGGCCAGCAGGCGCTCCAGCGCGCTGGGCTGGCTCGGGTCAAAGTAAATGCCCTCGGCGTCCAGCACCAGCGAGCGCGGGCGAATGAGGTCTGAGCCCAGGCCCACCGAGCGCACAAAGCCGTCTTCCACCCGCACCAGCCGCGCCCCGCTGCGCTGCGCCAACTCGGCCATGCCCGGCTTGGGCGTGCCCCAGCTCACCAGCGCGTCTGCGGCGGTGGGGTGCAGGGCGGCGGCCGACGCTGTTGTTGCTGTGTGTGTCAAAGTCGGCAGTCGCACGCCTAGCATGGGGCTCAGGTTGTATCGACGCCAGCGCGGAAAGCCCACGGTGATGCCGCACCGAATGGGCGGGCGGGTGTCGTCCAGCAAACCCGCCTCGCGGCGCTGGCGGGCCAGCCAGTCGATCACGTCAAAAATGGTGCCGCGCTGCAGGGTGTCGGGGTTCAGGTAGCGCGCGTGGTGCAGGTAGGCCGCGGCGAACAGCTCGTCCACCGAGCGCGTGCGCGTGCGGCGCGGGCAGCGCTGGCGGTCTTGGGTGGCACCCCAGCCCGCGTACCAGGGCAGGCCAAAGCAGGTCACCGGTTTGCCCGCCAGCAGCGCCTCAAACCCCAGGGTGGAACTGACCACGTACACATGGTCCATCTCGCGCAGCAGGCTGGCCGGCTCAATGGCCTGGCGCAGCACCACCACACGATCGCTGTTGCCCAGCGCGCCAAAGTGCCCGCCCTTGCGCCCGGCGGATACCTCGGGGTGGGTTTTCACATACACGGTGGCCTGCGGGTGCTCGGCCAGCGCGGCGGCCAGCATGTCGGCAAAGGTCTGCGCGCTGGCGCCGCCCAGGGCAATGCTCAGGTCACCCGCGGTCTGGTCCACCACCAGCACGCGCTGGCAGTCTTGCGGGCGCAGCAAGGGCGGCAGGCCTTGTGCTGCCTGCTGCGCTTCCACCTGCGCCAGCGGCGGTGCGTGGTTGTATTTGCTCAGGCCGTGGCGCTGCATCAGGGCCCGCGCCTGCGCCACCGTGGCCTCGTGGCCGGCCAGCACATCCACCTCGCTTTGCAGCAGGTTTTCCAGCGCACTGGGGCGGGTGCTGTCGTAATAGATGCCCACCTCGTCCACCACGATGGACAAGGGCGGAAAGCGGTCACCCGTGCCGAACGAGCGCAGAAAACCGTCTTCCAGGCGCAGCACCGGCAAGCGACGGCGGGCGGCCCAGGCCTGTGCCCGATCGGCGCTGGGCTTGCGGCCCCAGGCCAGCACACCGGCCAGGCCCCGCCCCAAAGACCAAGGTTGCACCCGTTGCACCGCGCCGCCCAACAGCGCCGGCAAGGTGGGCAGCCCGGCCAGGGCGCCGCTGGTGGTGGCCCAGCGCTGCGCGGCCGCCACCCGCTCGGCGAAGCGCGGCACACCGGCCTGCGCCAAGTTGTGGGCCAAGGCCTCGGCGTCCACCGCAATCTCGGCCGGGGCGGCAAAAGGCCGCTGCCGCAGCACCGCCAGCGGGCACACCGGCAGCATGGGGCGGCTGCGCGCGGCCAGTGCCTGCGCGTGCCAGCCCTTCCACGCCTGCACATAAGCCTCGCGGCTGGGCGAGGTGCCGGCGGCGTCGTAGCCGGTGGCGGCGTCCGTCATCAGCGAGCCAGGGCGGTGGCTGCCCAGCGCCAGCAGTTCGCTGACCCGGTGAATGGCCTTGGGCCCGAACACGGCGCGCAGCCTGTCAAGAAACTCGCTGTCTGCCCCCGTGCGCACCACGTCCCACGCGCCAGCGTGGGCCAGCACCACCTCGCGCCGGAACAGCGGCGACGACGGGTTCCAGCGCATCAGCGGGTACACCTGCCGCGCATGAAACACGCCCTCGTCCGACACGCGCACCCAGCACGAGGTGCTGGCCACCACCGAACGCCGCGCCAGCAGCGGCGCCATCTGCCGCTCAATCTTCTGCGGGTGTGACCAATCGTCAGAGTCGTGGCAGGTGACGAACTCGCCCTGCGCGTGCTGCAAGCCCACGTGCTTGGCCGCGTAAGTGCCTGCGTTGCGCGGCAGGCGAATGAGTCGCACCCGCGCATCCGCAGCGGCCAGGGCCGCCACCCGCTCGGCCGTGCCGTCGCTGCTGGCGTCGTCCACCACGATCAGCTCCAGCCGCTGCCAGGTCTGGCCCAGCACCGAACTAACGGCTGCGCCCACCCGCTCCGCGCTGTTGAACGTGGTCATGATCACGCTGACCAGAGGTCCATTGCCCACAGGGGCTACCCAAGCGGCTGGCTTTAGGTTTTGCGGGGTCATTGCGAGCGTGTTGTCAACCAGCTTCAACTGGGCCAGTCCATGGGCCTCAAGAGTTCTATTCAAGTAGCTGAGTCGCTCGCCGGCATCCGACGCCAGAAAGTTACTTGCGATCAGGTGCAGATCAGGTGCGTTACGCGCCGCCCCTGAAAACACGGCATTGTCCAGCCAATGCCGCAGCCCATCCTGATTGGCCGCCCCCAGGTTGATGACATCTCGCTGCAAGGCTGCCATCCGGCTGGCTTTGGAATACGGTAGGAATATCGATGGCATTGAGTTGTTCGCGGGCGAGGCAAGTCGTCTGGTCGCCTGGGTCCTATCGTGAATCTGCTTTGCGGTTGTCAGTGAGGCGCCAAAGGGGCTGTCTTTCCGGAATCGCAGGTGACAAATTAATAAGTTGATTCGGTCAGCAGGAATTGTGAGAAAGCTTTGCTGGACCCAATAACATATCCGGGGCTGAGGGATTCTGCTAAAAATTAAAGGATAGGGTAATAAATGGGGCGCTAAAATTCAATGGTTGCTCATGACCGCGAGTGGTGGTGATAATTTGAGCGCTATTGGCGCCTATTGGGGGCGTTTGGGTTGTGTGAAAAATATATTACTCAGGGGCGGTTTGTGCTGAGTTGGGCGTGGTGAGCCTCTCTAGGTCTATCGGCTTTCAGATGGGGTGTCGACGTTTGGTGTGGAGTGACTGATTGCTGTGTGCGGGATGCTAATTTAAACGATCGAACTCCTTGGAAAAATCGAGCATCATCTCTTCTTGCTTCTTTTCAAGCGACCCGTAGTAGGTCTGTAGATTTTCGGAGAACTGTGTGGTAATGAGGTCCTGGGGCTTGAATCTTAGTGCGCACTCCAGAGCAATTTGATCGCCGCACAAGCCTATATTGATTGTTTTGTTGAGGGTGATGAATGATTTCATTAGAGAGTTGGCGAATAACTTTCCTCGAGTGCTATTTCTGACGTAGACAAAACCGGCTGCTGCATTTCTCCAGTGTCTCGGATAGTTGTCATGCCAGAATCTGAGTCGAATGTCCCCGTATCTGTTGGGAAATGCAAAATCAAAATCTCGCGGCATCACCAGATCTAAATCGGTGACAACTGCATGGTCGCATAGGTCATCCAATAAAACCTGAGATAGGGTGGCAAATCTGATTGAAGAGTAAAAGGAGTGAGAGTTTGGGTTGAGGATGGAGTTTGCCGGTTGATCAATTGGGATAATGTAAACGGAATTAGGCCAGTGGCACAAGTTGAGTATTTCTGAGATTTGTGTGCGTGGAATTGCTATGACTAGCCCGCAATCAATCTTTTCAAGGACTCTCCTTTTGTAAAACTCATAAAATATATCAAATAGGTGTGTTAAGTAATCGCTGGTTGCGGAGACAATGTATAGGAGTTGGTGACGGCCTATTGACGAGGTGTTAACTTCGTGGGTATCGGAGTTTTTTAAGAAGTCGGATGATAAGAGGGCAAATCCAAGTTGCCGAATAGAGGCCGGAAGTAGTGCGGGTCTCGGTAAATTCTCTTTCAGAAAAAATGTGTCTCTGTCGAATTTATTGAGGTCGCCCTGCTGTGTGTGTAGATTATTTTTCCAGTATGAGGATATGAGAAAATAGTTGCGAAAATACTCTTCAAAGAAGGCGATTGCGGCTTTATTTTCCGGATCGTCTTTTGGGCTTTGGGATTTGTGGAAAAAGAAACTGTCCTCAATTTCCTTCGGGGACATGGATTTTAAAAAGTTTTCGCTCATTTTTGATTTTTTGGTCGGTTGTGTCGCGGCGAGTAGGTTGGGCTGGCTAGTGGTTGTTGCCCAACTTCTGATTGGTGCATTTTCGATGGCCTGGCTCCAGTTGCACGAGTTCAAGGCGGCGAATGGGGAAGATCTCGAAGGATCGGTGGAAGGAGCACATCTGTAGTAGCGACCAAAATAAACGCAATCTTGATGCTAGGCGGTTCAACCTTATGAAGGCGAGTGGTCAATGGCGTAGCGATTATTGGTTTTGCTGATTGTTGCTTGTTAAGGCGATAAGAATTTGTGCTTCCGGTAGGTGTTTTTGATCGGCGATGTGGGAAATGACTGCTGCTTTGTCTCTTGTGTATTTTATGACTTCGTCCCAATGAATTTTATAAACTGAGTCCTGTTCTTGTGGGTCGAGTTTTGAAATGGTGTCTTGAAAGCGTTTGAGAAACTTTTTCTTGATTTCCAGAAGGGCTTGATTGAAAACTTTGTTGGAAATCGAAGATGGGGCGGGGTTAAGTCGGACGCCGGGAAACGCTGCGCCGCCGATTTCATATTGTTCAAAGAATCTTAGGTTGAACTCGAGGTCTTGATGGCGCCTGAATGTTTCGTCAAATCCGTTTAGTGATGAAATTGCTGAGGCTCGATAGGTTGCCGTGTTGGTGTGTAAATAATGCGCCTTGTAATCGAGAAACAAAATTTCTCGAGTTAGGTCGCCAGTCTTGAATCTCGAATCATCCAGTTGTGGTGAGTTCCAGCCTAAAAATCCACAGTAGACCGCGCCAACGCTAATCGGGGCATCCTTTAGGGCTTGAATTGAATTGCTAATTCTTCCGTCAAGGTATACGTCGTCATCATCAAGGAAGCATATGAATTCACCAGTCGACTGCAAGAATCCGGTGTTTCTGGCTGCGGAACCGTTTCTGTTTACTCTGTGTTGAATGAATTTAATATTCGATTTTGTGTATTTTGCCGAAATGCTGCGCACTGTACTCGCGCTTTCGTCTGCGTCTGGTGAATCTCCTTCGTTATCGCTAACGACAATAAGCTCGATGTCCGGATAATCTTGATTTATGACTGATTCGATGGCTCTGGCAAGGTTTTCCGGCCTTTTGTACGTTGGGATGACGATGGATACGCGATCTTTGATGCGCCCCTTTTTAGAGACTTTCTTCGGCTTTAGATTTGTGTGTAGGCTCTTTGATAAGAGCTGGTTTTCGATAAAGTTGCGTATTCCGCTTTCAGTTAGGGTCTCGGCCTTATCCAGAAAAGCGTGAAACTCAGCCTCGGGTGCATCGTCGGTAGGTGTATCGGTTATATCGCTATTGACGGATAGCGTTAGTGACGCGGCCGAGTGGACGGGTCTGACTCCGTCAGATCCATAAATGTAGAGTTTTATGCGAAATGGTTGGCTCTCTGGCTCATCGAAATTCTCTAGGTATTTGAGATTTCTTATCGAAGTAACCTGAATGGCAATCGTAGGTTTCTCTATAGGATATCGAAACTCATTCAATTTCCATCGCATCTTGTCGCTGTGCGTCTTTTGATCTCTGCTGTTTCTGATTGAGCTCTCGCCAACGTCTGGCATCACGATGTTGGGATACGCAACAAAGCACTTGCCCAAGTGTTGTTCGTACACTTCACCAAGTGGCAGGTGGTCGAAGGGCGCTTCAAATGCAGATTGAGCTTCAATAAGCTCATCGAATACGGATGAATCAATGGCAATGGCGAATGAGCCACAGGTGTCCAATCGACGCGGGTGGTAGTGGCCGGCGCTCAGAGCCTCGCTTTCGTTTACGGAGTCCCAGTTGTATTGGGATGCGCCAAGCTGAATAACTTTCCATTCTTGATCCACGCTGCTGATGAATTTGAATAACTTGGCGTGGAAGTTTGGATGAAGGATTACATCGTCCTCGAGAATTAGTATCCGTGAGTGCTTGGCCGACTTGGCCTGCTTGAGGATCGATATGTACGTGTGGATGTACCCAAGGGCCCCAGGGGATTCAATGAAGTGACTTCCCCTTTTTATCTCTCTCTGGTTGAACTCTTTGTATCTCGACAAAGAGCCTAATGGTCTTTCCTGGTATTCCTTGAATTGCGTTAGCACGGGCTCGTGATAGCCGTTGACTGCTTCGGTTAGCTTGTACTTGATTCCGTGCTTTTTTAATTGAAAGGCGGCGGTTATTCTCCGGTCAACCTCTTGTGTCAAGTTAACCAGGTATATTTCATCGAAGTAGCTATTGATGAATGCCTCGGGGTTGTCTGGCGTTGTGTTATTGTTATTTTTTGCCAATGCCTTTTCGCATGCCTTGATGTTTGCGGATACCAGGTGTGGGCCATATATCTTTGCGGCCATCTTGTATAGAGTAAGCGCGGTTTGATGATTGCCTTGCTTGAACTCTGTATTTGCTTGACTCAATACTTTCATTTAAAAGGCGTATGAATTGTTGCTTAATAAAAAAATTCCCTTTTCACTCGCGATCGTCGCTTCCTGGGTTCTTATTCCTCGTTTTGCCAGAAAACGTCGCCATGACTCTATTGAAGCCATTTCCTCGGGGCGATTGGCGTCGTCAAGGACCACGTCAATGTGATGCCGAGCCAGACGGTTGAATACCTGTGGTATGGCCGGGTAGCGGGCGTTCTTGCAGGTAACGCCAGGGGGGCCGTCAACGAGGACCAAAATCTTGGCTCTTTCCGATCCGAGAGAATCAGCGGCCTTTTGTAGTGCCACGCCGCAGTCGTAATAAAGGTAAGTCCCAGTTTCGTCCGTCCAGTCGACCAGTGGAGCATGGACAAGATCGACAACGGAATCCACGCCGTTGGCCACCAACAGTTCACGTGTGCATGCGAGATATTTCAGGTCATGCTCAAAGGTCAGCACGCGTTTGGTGGTTGCATTTTCTGGCTGGCTTTTGATGGCATTGGCCTGTCTTTCTTGGGCTCTTAACGCTTTGGCAAACAAGAGGGTTGACGTGCCGCTCCCGAATTCGATGATCAGATCGTAGTGGGTACGTTGCAGTTTCTCTAGGAGAAAAAGGCCAATGTCCGGGCTGATTGGCCACCCGTGGAAGTTGGAGATGGTTTCCCCAGTGGTCAAAAAACCCTGAATGGCATGAAAGGCTTCCAGCTGCTTGACGGCATTGGCCAGTGCCTTGTCGAGGTGCGTGCGTGACCGCGATTCGACCTCTTTGTTAGATTCTTGTTGTTTGGTTGTGATCAGTGCCGTTTGCTGCTGCAGCTGTTGATTCAGTTCTGCTGCCAGGGCTTTCGTCAGCCCTGCTTGGTGGTTGGCGAGTTCTTTTTCAATGGCGCTGCAGGTGGCCTGGAGTGTGGACATCGCTTTCTCGTGTCCTTGCTCCTTGAGCGCAAGTTGCTGTTGGGCGAGGTTGAGCGTACCCGTCAAACGCGTGGTCTCCTCGCCCAGTGCCTGCTCCCGGGCCAAGAGTTGTTGAATCTGCTGGGAGCTGTGCTGCAGGGCCTGTTCCGCCTGTGCTTTGGCCTTCTCCAGCTCCTTTGCGTGAGCGGTGGCCGCCTCCAGAGCCGCTTTTGCCTTGGCGAGTTCGTCGGTTCGCTGCGCCAATGCGTGGGCGGTGCCTCGAAGCTGGGTTTCAAGTGCCTCATTGGCGCGGGCGCTCTGCTGCAGTGCCTGTTCCGCTTGTGCCTTGTCCTGCTCCAGCTCCTTTGCGTGAGCGGTGGCAGCCTCCAGGGCCGCCTCTGCCTTGGCGAGTTCGTCGGTTCGCTGGGCCAATGCGTGGGCGGTGTCTTGAAGCTGGGTTTCCAGCGCCTGACGGGCGTGGACGCTTTGCTGCAGGGCTTGTTGGGCCTGCGTGTTGTTGGCTTCCAGCGCTACCGCCCTTGCGGCGTGTGCATCGCGGCTGGTTTGGGCTTCGGTCAGAAGGGTGCCAAGTCGCGCAACTTGTTCAGCCAACTCCACCTCGCGTACGGCCAGGCGTTCCGCTTCTTGCTGCCAGTCCGCCAATGCGGCTTTGCTTTGAGGTTGGGCGTCGGGCTCTCGCACATACAGCGCGTGCCCCACCCCTGGGTGACGGCCGGCGTCGGTGGCGATGGCGCGGAAGCCCTGGGCCACGAGCTGCGCCTCTACCTCGGAGGGGTTGAGTGTGTCGGGCGTGTCGGCGCCCAGGGTGGTGCGCACCATGGCCACGTCCATCTGCGACAGCGCCTGTTGGCCACCCTGCAGCAGTGGCAAGGCGGGCCAGCAGTCCACGATCAGCCAGTTGGCGCCCTGCTCGTCGTCTTGCAGCAGCTCGTCAAGCGTGATGGCCTGGCGGGTCTGTTTTTGCCGGGTCTTGAGGTTGGGCCACAGGCCTCGCAGGCTCTCGGGCTCCAGCAGGCCGCTTTCGCTGGACACGCTGGCCACATGAAAGGTGACGGTGGCGGTCTCGGGGCCGATCACTTGCTTGCGCACGCGCCAGGGGCCAGGGGCAGTGGCCACTGCGGCCTGCAGCGGGTGGATGAGGGCATCGTCGGCTTCCACCAGCGTGGCCGATGGCACGGCGCGTGACAGCAGCCACTGCACCCACGGGCCGCTGCCGTTGCCCGCGCCCACCAGGGTCACGTGGCGGGGCGGCATCAGGATCCGAAGGTGGTCGAGCCAGGAAAGTAGGTGGTTGGGGGCCTGCTGCATGGAGGGTCTTCGGTAATGGCGGGGGCGTCAGGTGTGCTGGCGTTGGCGGAAGGCTTTGGCCTCTCGGCTCAGGGCGAAGGGCATGCGCAGCCAACCGATGGGGCTCTTGGCGTTGGCCAGGTAGGCCCGCCCCAGGCGGTATGACAGGTGTTGCTTCACGCGCTCGGCTTCGTGGGCGTCGCGGTAGGTGTGGATGGGGGGCAGCTTTCGGGCCTCGCGCTCAGGCTGTTCGCGCTTGAAGCGCCGCACCTCGCCCAGCACGGCCCAGGGCATGGCGATCCAGCCGCCCAGGCTGCGGCTGTTGTGGATCATGCGGGCGCCGATGCGGTAGCTCAGTTGCTGGCGCACGCGGTCTGCCGCGCCATAGAAGGCCGGCTTCTCGGGCTTGGGTGGCGCCACCTGGGCCTTCAGGCGCTGGTTTTCCAGGTAGTAGCGCTCCAGTTCCTCTTGCACCCGGTGCAGTTGGGAGAGCAGCAAGTCGTTCTCTTCGCTGAGCTGTGGGTCCACCGCCGGGCGGGCCTGCAGTTCGCTCAAGGTGGCCTTGAGTTGCTGCGTTTGTTCTGCTTGCTGTTGAACGCGTTTGGCCTCTTCCGCCGCCCGGTTTTCGGCGGCGCCGAGGCGCACCTCCAGTTGGCGCTTCTGTTGTTGCAGGTCGGCCAGCTCCTTGGCTGCCCGAGCCTCGGCTGCAGCAAGGCGTTCCTTGAATTGCGCGGCCTGCTGTTCGGCCTGCTGCTGTTGTGCACTGAGCGTTTCGAGCTGCGTGGCCTGTTGCTGGCCGTTGAGGTAGTGGCGCTCCAGCTCTTCTTGCACCTGGTGCAACTGGCTGAGCAACAGGTCGTTGTCTTGCTGCAGTTCGCGCTGCTGTTGCTCTATCTGTTGGCGTGCGGTGCTCAGGTCGGCCAAGGCCGCGCTGTGGGTTTGTGCGTCTTGCGCGCGCAGTTGCTGCTCGGCCTGCAGCAGGCGCCAATGCTCGGCGGCCAGGGCTTCGGCCTGGGTCTGCCCGGCTTCGAGTTGCCGCAGCAGCTTGTCTTGATGGCGTTGCTGCTGGCGCTGCGCGTTGAGCGCGGCCCAGGCTTGCAGGGCCAGGGCGGTGTCGCGGCCGGGCTCGTCGTCCAGCGCCAGGGGCAGGTTGGCGGCGGCCTGCAGCTCTTCGTACAGCTGGCGGCTCTCGGGCTGGTCGCGCAGCAGGGTGTCGGCCACCAGCAGCGCCAGCGGGGCGTCGGGGGTCTCGCCGGTGTCGCCCGAGGCCAGGGCTGGTGGCAGGTCTTGGGTGACGGAAGGCGTTGGGGTGCCACTGGCGTGTGGCTCGGGGTGGCTGCCTTCGAGTGCGATGCGCTCAGCCCAGGGGGCGTCGATGCGGGCGCGCACCTGGTTCAGGTAGGCCGAGGCCGAGCGCCGGGCTTGCTCGCTGTGCACCAGCAGGCAGCGCTGTGGGTTGCGGTGGAAGAAGTGCAGCAGCGCGGCGTTGTAGGCGGCCCATTGGCGGGCTTGCCGGGCCAGGTCTTCGGGGCTGTCGGGCGTGGCGGGGTCGGCCTGGCTGCGGGTGAGCAGGCTGTGCGGCCGGTCGTACACCAGGATGAAGTGCAGGTCGGGGTCGAGGTCTCGCCAGTAGTTCAGCCAGTGGATCGCCTGCGGGTCGGCCCAGCCCCACAGGGGCTGGTCAATGTTGCCCAGCATCAGGTCAAGCGCCATGCCGTGCCACACCGGGCCCGGCGTGAGCTGGCGAAGCTCGGCGTTGCCATCGCCATCGCCCAGGCGCTGCAAGGCGGGTGCGTTGTGGGCCTTGGCCAGGGTGGCGCTGATTTGTTCGGGCAGAAAACCGTCGCGCCGCGAGGGCAGGGCCGGGGCCATGCCGCAGGCGCGCAGCAGGCGCTCCACCTCTTGGTAGCCCGAGAGCGGGTGCCCCACGATGAGGATCTTGTTCATGCGTGGCTTCCTCAGTTGATGCCAAACACCACGCCCGCCGTGATCGCGATCTGCGACAGGATGCGGGTGATGTCGAGCGCGAACTGGCGGTTCTTCACGTCCACCTTGGGCAGCACCAGCACCTGGTCGCCGG
>Ga0255128_1000738_pt1 | contig 15094 bp, 8 predicted proteins | sample Law_Miss_RepC_8d_FD_188562 | JGI IMG/M metagenome (GOLD analysis project Ga0255128, IMG submission 188562) | Freshwater microbial communities from St. Lawrence River, New York, United States - Law_Miss_RepC_8d | ecosystem: Environmental > Aquatic > Freshwater > River | place: USA: New York... | reverse complement strand
GAGTATCCCCGCCCACCCCATCCGCAGCCAGTACGAAGATTTCATGCGCCATGTCTACACGACCGGCGTGCAAAAGGGCGACCGCACCGGCACCGGCACGCGCAGCGTGTTTGGTCACCAGATGCGGTTTGACCTGAACGAGGGCTTCCCGCTGATCACCACCAAGAAGGTGTTTTTGCGGGCCATCATCGTGGAGCTGCTGTGGTTTTTGCGCGGCGACAGCAATGTGAAATGGCTGCAAGAGCGCGGCTGCAGCATCTGGGACGAATGGGCCCGCGAAGACGGCTCACTTGGTCCCGTGTATGGCGTGCAGTGGCGCAGCTGGCCCACGCCTGGCGGCGGCCACATTGACCAGATCCAGCAGGTCATGGACACCCTCAAGAACAACCCGGACAGCCGCCGCATCATCGTCAGCGCCTGGAATGTGGCAGAACTCGACCAAATGGCGCTGATGCCTTGCCACGCGTTCTTCCAGTTTTATGTGGCGCCGCCCCAAAAGGCCGGCGAAAAGCCCAAACTCAGTTGCCAGCTTTACCAACGCAGCGCCGATATCTTTTTGGGGGTCCCCTTCAACATTGCCAGTTATGCCCTGCTCACCCACATGATCGCGCAACAGTGCGACATGGATGTGGGTGACTTCATCTGGACCGGGGGCGACTGCCATATTTACAGCAACCACCACGAACAGGTCGAGCTGCAGCTGAGCCGTGCGCCGATGGCCTACCCCACCTTGAACATCAAACGCAAGCCCGCTTCGATCTTCGATTACGAATTTAAAGACTTTGAGGTCTTGGGCTACGAATGCCACCCCGCCATCAAAGCGCCAGTGGCAGTTTGATGAAGTTGCACCTGATTTATGCCCGCGCCCGCAATGGCGTGATTGGCAAAGACAACCAGATGCCCTGGCACTTGCCCGAAGACTTGGCACATTTCAAGCGCGTGACGCTGGGCCAGCCAGTCATCATGGGTCGCAAAACCTGGGACTCATTGCCTGCGAAATTTCGCCCCCTGCCCGGCCGTGTCAACATCGTCATCACCCGCCAAGACGATTGGCAAGCCGAAGGCGCATGGCGTGCGGCCTCTATCGAAGGGGCATTGAGCCTGTGCGGCGATGCGCCCGATGCCTGGATCATGGGCGGCGCCGAGATTTACCGCCAAGCCGAGCCGCTGGCCAGTACGGCGGTGGTGACCGAAATCGACGCTGACTTTGATGGCGACGCCTATGCCCCAGTGCTGGGCGCAGACTGGCTCGAGGTGCAACGCGAAGCACACACCGCAGCCAGTGGGTTGGGATTTGCCTTCGTCACTTACCAACACGACATTTAAGGAAAGCACCATGTCAGGACACGGATTTCACGTTCACGGCCCACACGATCACGAACTCGAACACGCTTCGCAAGGCCATGGCGGAAGCCATACCAACAGCATTGCCATGTTCACCGCCATCATCGCCACGGTTGGGGCCTTGTTCGGGTACATGGGAGGCGCCACGCAGGCCAATGCGGGCCTCTACAAAAACAACGCGGCCATCAAGAAAACCGAAGCTTCTAATCAGTGGAACTATTACCAAGCCAAAAGCAGCAAACAAAATCTGAGTGAACTGGCGATGGAATTAACCCCAGCCAAAAAAGATTTTTACCAGGACGAAATCAACCGCTACAAGGGCGAAAAAGCCGAGATCAAGGTGGCGGCCGAAAAGTTGGAAGCCGAATCCCAAGACTGGGATAAACGATCGGACGAACAATTGCATCAGCACCACCGCTGGGCTCAGGCCACCACCGTACTGCAAGTAGCGATTGCCATGGCCGCGATTGCCCTCTTGTCCAAAAAGAAATGGCTGGAATATGTGATGTACGGTGCGGGTGTTATTGGCGTGGGCGTGGGTGCTTTGGCTGCTTTCCATATCTGAGGTCCCCATGAAAATAGCCACTTGGAATGTCAACTCACTGTCGGTCCGCCTGCCCCAAGTGTTGGACTGGTTGGCTGCCCAAAAAGAGTCGGGCGGCATTGACGTGCTGGCCTTGCAAGAACTCAAGCTGACCGACGATAAATTCCCCATCGCGGCTTTCCAAGAGGCTGGTTTCCAAGCCCAGTGGTTTGGCCAAAAAACCTACAACGGTGTGGCCCTGATTTCTGTGGCCGAGGGCTCCGAGGTGGTCAAAAACATCCCTGACTTTGAAGACGACATGTCCCGCGTGATTGCGGCCACTTACACCGATGGCCAAGGCAGCGCGGTGCGGGTGATTGGTGCGTATTTCCCCAACGGTCAGGCCCCGGACAGCGACAAGTTTGTCTACAAGATGCGTTGGCTCGATGCACTTCGCGAGTGGGTCGGTAGCGAGATACAAAAACACCCGAACTTGGTGCTGCTGGGCGACTACAACATCACCTTTGACGAACAGGACATGTGGGATCCGGTGGGCCTGAAAGATACGATCCACTGCACCCACGCCGAACGTGAAAAGCTCCAAGCCCTGATTGACCTGGGTCTGACGGACAGCTTTCGCCTGTTTGAGCAAGCCGAGAAAAGCTTCAGTTGGTGGGATTACCGCGAGTTCGCTTTCCGCCGCAACCGGGGCCTGCGCATCGACCACATCCTGATCTCAGAGGCACTCAAGCCCCGCACCAGCGCCTGCGCCATCGACCGCGCTCCGCGCAAAAACGAACGCCCCAGCGACCATGCGCCTGTGGTTTTGACGCTGGCCTGAATCAGGCCGCCTGCGGCATCAAAAACTCGCGGCTGATGCGCACCCCCAGCACATTCACCCGCTCCAAAAACTGCGTCAAATAAGCATGCAGGCCCGTGGCCAGGATCTCATCGATGCGGCCAAAGGCCAGTTCTGAGCGCAGACGACCGGCCTGGCGCAAGGTGTCGCTGCCCGCATCGTGCGAAACCAGTTTGAGGTTGACCACCACCTCGTTGAGGCTGGCATGCAAAGAGCGCGGCATGTCCGGACGCAGAATCAGCAACTCCGCCACACGCTCAGGGCGGATGACGTCGCGGTAGACCTTGCGATAGACCTCAAAGCCGCTGACGCTGCGCAAAATCGCGCTCCAGTGGTAGAAATCGTACTCTTGCACCGCTTCGGCAATTTCGGCAGATGGGCCGCCTTGTCTCTGTGCAGCACCAAAGTTCGGCGCCCCAAAAAAGTCGTTTTGCATGGCGTGGAACTTCACATCCACCAGCCGCGCGGTGTTGTCGGCCCGCTCCAAAAACGTGCCCATGCGCATGAAGTAAAGCGACTCGTCCATGAGCATGGTGCCCACCGTCACGCCGCGTGACAGGTGCGAGCGGAACTTGACCCATTCAAAAAACTGACCCGGATCACGCTCAAATTCGCCGCTCTTGAGCATGCGGTTGACTTCGAGCCATGTCTGGTTTTGGGTCTCCCAGACCTCGGTGGTCAGGGTACCGCGCACCGCGCGGGCGTTTTCTCGTGCCGCTCGCAGGCAAGACAAGATCGAGGAAGGGTTGTTTTCGTTTTTGACCATGAAGGCCATCACATCGCGCGGCGTGATGGTTTTGTACTGCGAAAGGTACAAAGGCAACAACTCGCTGATGGACAAAATGCCCTCCCAACCCGCCTCTACGGCGGCGGCCGATTGCGGCAGCAAGGAGGTTTCATAGCTCACATTGAGCATACGGGCGGTGTTCTCGGCCCGCTCCATGTAGCGGGACATCCAGAAAAGGTGGTCAGCGGTTCTTGAAAGCATGTGTGTTCTCCCCTTTTCAGTCCTGCAAGATCCAGGTGTCTTTGGTGCCGCCGCCCTGAGACGAGTTCACCACCAAAGAGCCTTCTTTCAAAGCCACGCGGGTCAAGCCCCCGGGCACCATTTGCACCGTGCGGCCACTCAGCACAAATGGCCGCAGGTCGATGTGGCGTGGTGCAATGCCGCTGTCCACATAGGTGGGGCATGTGGACAAGCTGAGGGTGGGCTGGGCAATGTAGCCCTCAGGGTTGGCCAACAGTGCGCCACGGAATCGCTCGATCTCGGCTTGGGTCGAAGCCGGGCCAACGAGCATGCCGTAACCGCCTGCACCGTGCACCTCCTTGACCACCAGGTCTTTGAGGTGGGCCAGGGTGTACTTCAAATCGTCGGGCTTGCGGCAGATGAAGGTGGGCACGTTTTTGAGGATCGGCTCCTCGCCCAAATAGAACTTGATCATGTCGGGCACATAGGGGTAGATCGACTTGTCGTCAGCAACGCCCGTGCCCACTGCGTTGCAGATCGCCACATGCCCGGCTTTGTAGGCCTCCATCAGGCCAGCGCACCCCAGGGTCGAGGTGGGGCGGAACACTTTGGGGTCCAAAAAGTCGTCGTCTACCCGGCGGTAGATCACATCCACCCGCTTGGGGCCGCGCGTGGTGCGCATGTAAACGAACTTGTCTTTCACAAACAGGTCTTGACCCTCGACCAGCTCCACGCCCATTTGCTGCGCCAAAAAAGCGTGTTCAAAATAAGCGCTGTTGTACATGCCAGGCGTGAGCACCACCACCGTGGGCTCGGCCGTGGTGGCGGGGCTGCTGGCCCGCAGGGTCTCCAGCAGCAAATCGGGGTAATGCGCCACCGGGGCCACGCGGTGTTGGCTGAAGAGGTCTGGAAAGAGCCGCATCATCATCTTGCGGTCTTCCAGCATGTAGCTCACGCCGCTGGGCACGCGCAAGTTGTCTTCGAGCACGTAGTACTCGCCCTTGCCCGCGCTGTCCGGCGCACGCACGATGTCAATGCCGCTGATGTGCGAATAAATCTGGTTGGGCACATCCACACCCACCATTTCGGGGCGGAACTGCGCGTTGCGCTCGATCTGTTCACGCGGGATCACAGCAGCCTTGAGGATCTCCTGGTCGTGGTAAACGTCGTGAATAAAGCGGTTGAGTGCCGTGACGCGTTGCACCAGACCGGCCTCCATGCTCTTCCATTCCTGGGCGGCGATCACGCGGGGGATCAGGTCAAAGGGGATCAGGCGCTCGGTGCCCCCTTCGTCTTGGTTGTTGTCTTCGTCCAGTTCGCCATACACGGCAAAGGTGATGCCCACCCGCCGAAAAATCACCTCGGCTTCTTCACGGCGCGAGGCCATGGTTTGGGGGTCTTGCGCTTGCAACCAACGGGCATACGCATGGTAATGCGCCCTCACCTCGCCCGAATCTCCCGCAGCGGGCAAGCGGCTGTACATCTCATCAAATTGGCGCATGAAACTTCTCTCCTGAATCGTTCCAAGCAATTACTGTACCTACCATGACCAGTCTTTTTCACCACTTTCAACGCGACGACGAAACAGGATCACTTGAACCTGGCTTGACGCGATGCCAATACCGTTGGCGTTCAGCCCTCTCGCACTGCACCAAGGTCGGCGCTTGGCTGCGCCAAGTCGCCGCACCACAAAAAGAGGTTTCCACCAAGGCAATGCCCTGCGTCTGGTACCGCATCACCACTTCAGGGGCTGGATGGCCAAAGCGGTTGCGATAACCGGCCTGAACCAGTGCCATTTGGGGTTCAAGTGCTTGTAAAAAAGGCAGGCTCGACGATGTCTTGCTGCCATGGTGGGGTGCCAGCAGCACATTGACTGGCTCCAGACCCGCCCGCACCAATGCTTGCTCCTGCGGGCTTTCGATGTCACCCGTCAGCAATGCCGAGCCTTCAGGGGTGTGGATGCGCAACACGCAGCTGACCTCGTTGGGCTTGCGACTGGGAGGCGACAGCTCGGGTAGGGGAGGATGCAAGACCTGAAAAAACACACCGTCCCAGACCCATGACTGCCCGGCCTGGCAGCGCGTCCAGCCCGGGCGCAGGCGGTGCAAGGGGTGTTCGTCCTCCAGCGATGACCACAGCTTGGCCTGCTCTTGCATGGCCAGCACCGCGGCCGCTCCGCCCGTGTGGTCGCTGTCTCGGTGGCTGAGCATCAGCACATCCAGGCGTTCGCCCATCTGGGCCAATAATGGCACGAGCACCCTGTGCCCTGCATCGCTTTCGGCCGAATAGCGCGGTCCTGCGTCGTACAACAGGCTATGGCTGGCGGTGCGCACCAAAACTGCATTGCCCTGACCGACATCTGCAGCCAGCAATTCAAATTGACCATGGCCCGGCCGAGGCGGTGACCAAAACAGCACGGGCCAAAGCAAGGGCATGCACAACAACTTCCAGGACAGTGGCATGCGCAGCACCAGTCCCAAAGTCCCGATCAGCGCCAGCACGGCCAAGCCCCATGGCGGCGTCGCCCTCGACAAGCTGGCCATTGGCCATGCCGACATCCAGCCCAGCAGGGCTGACAAAGGCTGCAAGGCCCAAGAGGCCAGGTCCCAGGCCACGGGCAAGACAACCCCCAGCATCGCCAGGGGTGTGACCAACAACGTGATCCAGGGAATGGCCAGCACATTGGCCAGCAAACCCACCAGCGACACCTGCCCAAAAAACAACAAAGTCAATGGTGCGAGGGCCAGAGTGACTGTGGTCTGTTCGCGCAGCAAGGCTCGAACGCCCTGCCCCAAGGTCACGGCCCATTGGATCCACATGCGTGCACCCAAACGGTGCGGCCACGACAAAGACTGTGCACCCACACGCCAGATCGGTGCGTCCTTGGTTTTCTCTTGTGGGGCAGACTCCGCCGGCCGTTTCTCCTTCATGCCAGAGGCCATCAACACACCCACCGCCACAAAGCTCAACCAGAAACCCGGTTGCAACAAAGCCCAAGGGTCCCAGACCAAAACAGTGGCGCAAGCCGTCAACCAGATCAAGGCCCCATGCCAATGCCGTGCCGATAGTTTGAGCACGACCACCACCAAAAGCATCAACAAGGTGCGCTGGGCAGGCAAGCCCCAGCCACTGAACAAGGCATACAAACCGGCCAACATCAAACCGGACACGGCCCCAACCTGCGCCGCAGGCCAGCGCATCGGGCCGGAAAAGCCCCACAGGGCCGATCGCCGCCAGATCCAACCCACACACAACGAGGCCAACCAGGCGAACATGGTCACATGCAGGCCCGAAATGCTCATCAAATGCGCCACGCCCGTGGCCCTGAACACATCCCAGTTGCTGCGGTCAATTGCGGCCTGATCGCCCACCACCAGAGCCGCCAGCACGCCAGCCCTTTGGGGGGCCTCGGCGTCGCTCCCAGCCGAGCTCAGTTGTGTCAACAACCGGTCGCGCACGGTCTGACGCCAACCCTCTATGGGATGCCTCATGGTGCTGTCGATTCTGAGCGGCGGCGGATCCTTGGCGCGGCTGCGCACATAGCCCGTGGCGCGAATGCCCTGCTCCCACAGCCACAACTCGTGATCAAAACCGCGTGGATTCATGTGACCATGGGGCGCTTTCAGGCGCACGCGCAAGCGCCAGCGTTCCCCGGCCTTCACAGGCTCGGGCAAGGGCGACAAGTTCCAGCCACTGTCGTGCAGGCCCTCTTGCCCATACCAACCCAGGTAAACCTGCGCTGGCACATCGGATTCGACCTGCAAGGCGCGGCTGGCACCCCATGCGTTCACTTGCCAGGCCTGCTCGATGCGAAACCGAAAGCGCCAGCCCAAGTCTTGACGCTGGGGCATGGCCTGCACCACCCCCACCACGTCCAGGTCTTGCCCCTCCAGTGCCGGTTCCAAGGTGCTCATCCGCGCCCATGCGTGCAGGCCGGTCACGCCAAAGGCCGCTGCAATCCAAAGGACGGAACCAGCCGCCATGAGGCTTATTTTTCGGGAGCGATCCGAGGTCCGGCCACTGTTGGTTCGCTCAAGCAGTCGCCAGGCAGCAACTGTGACCCAGACCAGGACAGCCCCATAAAAGCCCACGGGCCACAAAGCAGCTTGCTGCAATTGCAGCGCAACCCCGATGCACCAAGCCAGCAGGCCAGAGCCCAGACCCCGTGCCCAGAACAGGGACGTCATGGCCGCCAGCCCGATGAGCAGCAAGGCGCACGCCCGTGCCCCGCCTTGCGGCGTTGTTGCATATCAGCCTCCCTGATTTGGCTGTTGTGTGAATCGGCGGGTCTTGGCCCACCTGCGCCACGCACCTTGGCTAACCCTTGAGCAGGCGCTTTGTGCAGCACGGCTGGCGCGTGTCTTGCTAGTTGTAAACGCCCAAGCTGCATTTGTCATGCGTGCAGCCCCTGTTGCGCTGAACGAGATATGTCGATACAAGTTGCCCTGCACCACGTCACCCATTACACCTACGATCGTCCCGTTCAGCTTGGCCCCCAAGTCATCCGCCTGCGCCCTGCCCCGCACAGCCGCAGCCGCATCCTGAGCTACAGCCTGAAAGTCGAGCCCGAAGAGCATTTCATCAACTGGCAGCAAGACGCATTTGCCAATTACCAGGCGCGGCTGGTCTTCCCCAAAAAAACCACCACCTTCAAAGTCACGGTGGACGTGGTCACCGAGATGGCGGTGTTCAACCCGTTTGACTTCTTTTTGGAGCCCTCGGCCGAAGAAGTGCCCTTCAAATATTCGGAAACCGTGCGTGAAGAGCTGCAGTCCTATCTGGTCAAAGACAACAAGGCCCCGTTGTTCAAGAAATACCTGGCCAGCATGGATCGCCAGCGTCAGCGGACCATCAACTTTTTGGTGCAGGTCAACCAACGGCTCCACCAGGACATCCGGTACACGATCCGCATGGAACCTGGCGTGCAAACGCCTGAAGAAACCCTGACCCTGAAAAGCGGCTCTTGCCGCGACTCGGCTTGGCTTTTGGTGCAACTGTTTCGCCACATGAACATCGCGGCCCGTTTTGTGTCGGGCTATTTGATCCAGCTCGCGCCTGATGTGAAATCGCTCGATGGCCCCAGCGGTACAGAAGTGGACTTCACCGACCTGCACGCCTGGTGCGAGGTGTATTTGCCCGGTGCGGGCTGGATCGGGCTTGACCCGACCTCGGGGCTTTTGGCCGGAGAAGGCCACATCCCGCTGGCCTGCACACCGCAGCCGTCGGCAGCCGCACCGATCGAAGGCCTGATGGACAAGGCCGAAGTCGAGTTCATCCACGAGATGAGCGTCACGCGCATCCACGAAACGCCGCGGGTGACCAAGCCCTACACCGATGAACAATGGGCCGATGTGCTGAGCCTGGGTCACCAGGTGGACGCGCTATTGGTGACGCAAGACGTGCGCCTGACCATGGGCGGCGAGCCAACTTTTGTGGCCACACAGGACCGTGACGCTGCGGAATGGAACACCGATGCTTTGGGCCCCACCAAACGCGGTCTGGCCACGGCGCTGGTTCACAAGCTGCGCCAGCAATACGGCCAAGGGGGGTTTTTGCATTTTGGCCAAGGCAAGTGGTATCCGGGCGAACAGCTTCCGCGTTGGGCGCTCAGCATTTACTGGCGTGCTGACGGCAGCCCGTGCTGGCAAAACCCCGAGGTCTTTGCCGACGAGCGAGAACCCAGCCAATACACCAGCGCCGATGCCCAGCGCTTCATAAAAGGGTTGGCGACTCAGCTGGGCCTGAGCGGCGACACCGTTTTGCCCGGTTACGAAGACACCTGGTATTACCTGTGGCGCGAGCGCCGCCTGCCCGTGAACGTTGACCCCTTTAACGCCAAACTGGACGACGAAATGGAGCGCATCCGTTTGCGCCGCATCTTTGGCCAAGGGCTTGACCACCCTGTGGGTTATGTGCTGCCTCTACAGCCTGCTGAAACAGCCTCACAACAAGCCACCACAAACAAGGCCCCCGCAATGAACGGGCCAGCGTGGCAAACTGGCCACTGGTTCCTGCGCGACGAACGCATGTACCTCATGCCCGGTGACTCCCCGATGGGCTGGCGCTTGCCACTGGATGCCTTGCCCTGGGCAGCCCCAAACGACCGCTGGCAGCTGATCGAGCAAGACCCCTTTTCACCACATCTTGCTTCCCGCAACCCCTTGCCGCCTTCACCTCAGGTGACGATGCAGCCGCATCGCGCCGCAATGCCAACGGCGCCATCTGCGCCAGCAGCCAAGTTCAAGTCCGATACCTTTGTCGTTCGCACCGCCTTGTGCGTCGAAGTGCGTGACCCGCGCCGCGCCAACGGTCCCAAGGTCGAAGCGGAGGCGCAAAAACAAAGTGAAACATCTGGCGTTCTGTACGTCTTCATGCCGCCTCTGGCCATGCTCGAAGACTACTTGGCTTTGATCAACGCTGTTGAAGCCACAGCCAAAACGCTGGGCATGAAAATCGTTCTGGAAGGCTACCCACCACCCCGGGACCCGCGCCTGAAACTGCTGCAAGTCACCCCCGATCCAGGCGTGATCGAGGTCAACATTCACCCTGCCCACAACTGGACCGACTTGGTCGACCACACCGAGTTTTTGTACCAAGCTGCGTTTGAAACGCGCCTGTCAGCAGAAAAGTTCATGTCCGACGGTCGGCACACAGGCACGGGTGGCGGCAACCACATGGTCATGGGCGGCGCAACCCCATCAGACAGCCCCTTCTTGCGACGCCCCGAATTGCTGGCCAGCCTCATCCTTTATTGGCATAACCATCCGAGTTTGAGTTATTTGTTCAGCGGCATGTTCATTGGCCCCACCAGCCAGGCTCCGCGTGTGGATGAAGCGCGAAATGACCAAGTCTATGAGCTGGAGATCGCCCTGCGCGAGATCGTTCGCCACCGGCAAAAGCATGGCGAGGACATGCCACCATGGATCGTTGACCGCACTTTGCGCAACATCTTGATCGACGTGACCGGCAACACCCACCGCAGCGAGTTTTGCATTGACAAAATGTACTCCCCCGACAGCAGCACCGGGCGCCTGGGCCTGCTGGAGCTGCGGGCTTTCGAGATGCCACCACACGCCCGCATGAGCATCGTGCAGCAACTGCTGCTGCGTGCCTTGGTGGCCCGTTTCTGGGACCAGCCCTATTCGGCCCCGGTGACCCGATGGGGGACCGAGTTACACGACCGCTTCATGATGCCGCATTGGATCCAGAAAGACTTTGACAACGTGCTCACCGAGCTGGGTGACGCAGGCTTTCGTTTTGACCCCAGCTGGTTCGCGCCGCATTTCGAGTTCCGCTTCCCTTTGGTTGGCCAAGTCAAGGTCGACGGCGCGGTGCTCACCCTGCGCAATGCGTTGGAGCCCTGGCACGTCATGGGCGAGGAAAGCGGCGCAGGCGGTACGGCCCGTTATGTGGACTCGTCGCTGGAACGCATCGAGGTGCATGTCACAGGCATGAACCCTTCGCGCCACACCGTCACGGTCAATGGCACGCCCTTGCCCCTGCAGCCCACGGGCGTGGTGGGCGAGTACGTGGCCAGCGTGCGGTACAAAGCTTGGAACCCCCCCTCGTCGCTGCACCCGAGCATCGGAGTGCACGCACCGCTCACGGTGGATTTCGTCGACACCTGGATGAAGCGGTCTCTGGGCGGCTGCCAATACCATGTGGTTCACCCCGGTGGCCGCAACTACGACACCTTCCCAGTCAATGCCTACGAGGCCGAAAGCCGACGCATGGCCCGTTTTTTCCGCATGGGCCACACGCCTGGCGCGATGAAAAAGCTGCCAAGCCTGAAGCCCAACGCCCAGCGCTGGATTTGAGACGACAATCGTTGAATGATTGATCGCTCGCCTCAAACAGACGGTGCCCCGCAAGCCCAAGCCCTGACAGGGCTGGCCCTTGCCCACGAGGCCGCGCCCGTCGGTCATTGGGACGAGTTGCGGGGTGGTGAGACAGGTCGTTCGCTCAGTGCACCCTGGCAGCGGTTCATCGCTCCTTTGGACAAGTCTGCTTCAGCCTTTGAGGCAGACCTGAACACCCGCATGGCCAATCTGCAGCGGCAGGTGCGTGACAACGGCATCACTTACAACGTGTACGCCAGCGCTGATCAGCCGCAGCGGCCGTGGTCTCTGGACCTGTTCCCGCTCATGCTGGGCCACAGCGACTGGCAGCAAATCGAGGCGGGTGTGATGCAGCGCATGGAGTTGCTCGAGCGCATCATGGCCGATGCTTACGGACCCCAACAATTGGTGTTGCAAGGTCAGCTGCCCGCCGCGCTGGTGCAGGGCCACCCGGCCTACTTGCCCGCCATGCACGGCGTGGCTCCGGTGGGTGGGCGTTACTTGTCCTTGGCCGCGTTCGACCTGGCCCGTGGGCCAGACGGCTGCTGGTGGCTGCTGTCGCAACGGACCCAAGCGCCTTCGGGCTTGGGCTACCTGATCGAAAACCGGCAGATTGTCTCGCGCCTTTTCCCGCAGGCCTTCGAGGCTTTTCCTGTGCAGCGCCTGGCGCACACCTACCGCACCCTGATCGACGGTATCAAAGCCCGCAGCCCAGCAGGTGCATCGGCCCACATCGCCCTGCTCACACCCGGCCCCTACAACGAAACCTATTTCGAGCATGCTTATCTGGCCCGCTATCTGGGCCTGAGCTTGGTACAAGGCAACGACCTGACGGTGCGTGACCAAAAGCTCTACCTCAAAACACTGCAAGGCCTGCAGCCAGTGCATGGCTTGCTCAAGCGCGTGGACGACGACTGGTTGGACCCGCTGGAGCTGCGGGCCGACTCCACGCTGGGTGTGCCCGGCCTGCTGCAAGCGGTGCGCAGCGGCAATGTGTTGGTGGCCAACACGCCCGGCTCGGGCTTCTTGGAGTCCAACGCGTTATTGGGTTTCATGCCCGGCTTGGCGCGTGAGTTGCTGGGGCAAGAACTTCATCTGCCCGCCATTCCCAGTTGGTGGTGTGGCGAAGCCGCAGCGCTGCAAGACGTGATGCCGCGCATTGCGAGTTGCGTGATCAAGCCCACCTACCCCCACCACACCGACCGCCACAGTTTTGAGCCGGTGCTGGGTCACCGCCTTTCGCGGCAGGAACAGGAAGAATGGGCCAAGCGGATCCTGCGCGACCCCGACGCCCACACGCTGCAGTCGTGGTTGCCGCTGTCGCACCAGCCCACTTGGCAAACCGCCCCCGATGGGCGCTCCAGCATCGCGTCGCGCCCGGTGGTACTGCGCGTGTTTGCGGTGGTCGACGGCCAAGGCGGCTGGCAAGTTTTGCCCGGAGGTCTCGCCCGGCTGGGGACGCGCGACGGCATCGCCTCGATGCAGCGCGGCGGCTCCAGCGCCGACGTGTGGGTGCAAACACCAACCCCGTCCACACCGCCTGCGCCCATTTCCGCCACCACCAGCATCCCGGCCGCCAGCGACGCCGTCGCGCAGCGCCAGCGACTGGTCACCAGCCGCGCCGCAGAAAACCTGTTTTGGATGGGCCGCTACACCGAGCGCACCGAAAACACCTTGCGCCTGGTGCGCCTGAGCCTTGAAATTTTGGGCAGCGAAAACCAGAACCTGACTTGTTTGCTCAACTTCATCACACACATGGCCACGCGCCACGGCCTGGTGCGGGCCGGGGTGCCTGCCGCAGCGCAAGCGCACCGCGTCTTTGAGCGTTCCCTGATCGCCGGTTTGTGGGACCAGGAACTCGCCACCAGTGTGGGCTTCAACCTGCGCTCAGTTCGCTTGGCTGCCGCATCGGTGCGCGAGCGCCTCTCCCCAGAGCACTGGCGTTTGCTTGAAGAGACCGAATCGCGCTTTTTCCAGCGGGTCAAAACGTCTGGCTTGTCCCAGCCCGCGTCAGACGCCTTGCCTGACACCTTGGCTGTGCAGCGGCTGTTGGCCGAGACCAGCCAAATGCTGGCCGCCCTCACAGGCGCACAAACCGACCGCATGAGCCGCGACGACGGCTGGCGTTTGCTTTCCATGGGCCGCCACATCGAGCGCTTGGAATTTTTGTCGCACGCCCTGAGCGAAGCCGTGCAGCTGGGCCTGATCGAAGAACAAGCCGGGTTTGACGCCGTGCTCGACCTCTTTGACAGCACCATCAGCTTCCACGCGCAGTACCAGCAAAGCCGCACACCGCAGGCCCTGATGGACCTTCTGGTGACCGACCCCGACAACCCCCGCTCGCTGGGCTGGGTGGCGCACACCTTGCGCTCGCGCTTGCGGCGCATGGGCCATCTGGCCAATGGCGCGACCTTGCCCCTGGCCGATCGATTGCCTGCGCTGATCGAGCTGAATCCCGAGGCACTGTGGCCCTTGGACACTAACGCCCGCGCTGCGACCCCAGCGATGGGCCAAACACTGCCCCTGCAGGCCACCCTCAGCCAATGCCAAAGCGCGGCCCGCGAGGTCTCGGACCAGCTTTGCAGCCTGTTCTTCACGCACAGTGGCGAAGCCCGCTACAGCGTGGGCGCTTGAAGTTCAAGGCGCAAGGGATAAAGGACTAGACACACCATGCGCCTGGCCATCACGCACGACACCCTATACCGCTACAGCCCTTCGGTGCAAACCGCTCAGCATGTCGCCCACCTGCAAGCGGCCGACACGCCCTGCCAAACCGTGCTGCGCCACACGATGCAAATCACGCCGCAGGCCTCGGTGCAGCACAACATTGATGCCTTTTTGAACCACCGCGCCTATTGGGCGCTGACGCACCCGCACGAGGGCCTGAGCGTTCGGGCCTACACCGAGGTCGAGACCCGCGCTATCGCTCCAATCGCCCCCACCGTATCCAGCGCCCAACAAAGTTGGGAAGCCGTGCGTGAGCATTTTCGCTACAGGGGTGGTCAGGCGGGTGACGTGCACGCAGGGATGGTCTTTGGCTCACACCATGCACCTGTGCACGCCGCTTTTTCGGACTATGCCCAAAGCTGTTTCACGCCTGGGCGGCCCCTCATGCAAGCGGCCCAGGCCCTCACGGCCCTGATGCACCGCGATTTCCATTACGAAACGGCCAGCACCGACATCAACACCCCGGCGCTGGAGGCGCTGCAAAACAAACGTGGGGTTTGCCAAGACTTTGCCCACATCCTGGTGGCTTGCCTGCGTTCGCTGGGCCTGCCTGCCCGCTACGTGAGCGGCTACCTGCTCACCCAGCCGCCACCGGGCCAGCCCCGTCTGGTGGGCAGCGACGCCTCGCACGCTTGGGCTTCCGTTTACGTGCCCGAACTGGCCAGCCACTCCAGCCAAGGCTGGTTCGACCTGGACCCGACCAACGACCGCTGTGGCCTGGCCAGCCCGGGCGAGGACTACGTGCGCCTGGCTGTGGGCCGCGATTTTGCCGATGTTTCGCCTCTGCGTGGCGTGCTGCAAGGTGGCGGCTCGCACACCCTGGAGGTGGCTGTCAC
>Ga0255128_1000718_pt1 | contig 15299 bp, 8 predicted proteins | sample Law_Miss_RepC_8d_FD_188562 | JGI IMG/M metagenome (GOLD analysis project Ga0255128, IMG submission 188562) | Freshwater microbial communities from St. Lawrence River, New York, United States - Law_Miss_RepC_8d | ecosystem: Environmental > Aquatic > Freshwater > River | place: USA: New York... | reverse complement strand
TCGTCTGCGATTCATTTTCCAGAGTAAGCGATTCTCCGGGTCTTGGGCTACCCCTTGCGCGTTTGCCGAACTGGAGGATCTGCGAAATGCATCCGTCGTCACGATTTGACGGATCAACCATCGCGTGCTCCATCCATGCTCGATGAACTCCATCGTAAGGGCATCGAGAAGTTCCGGATGAGAGGGGCGATCAGAGCGCGTCCCAAAGTCGCTTGCGCTTTGCACAAGTCCGGCGTAGAAGAGTTGTTGCCAGACCCGATTGACCCATACCCTAGCAGTAAGTGGATTATCGGCTGAGGCAATTCTGTCCGCGAGCTCCAACCGACCACTCCCTTTGGTGAAACCAGCAGAGTTGGTGAACCCCGTAGAGTTAGAAAAACCCGTGGATGAATTTCCATTGTTCGTATCGGTGATGTATTCCAAGAATCCTCGCGGGACGCTTTCCCCTTTGAGATTAGCGTTGCCGCGGCGCAGCAATCGCGCATCGCTGACCAACTGGCGATCTCGAAGAATCCCAACTTCGGGCACCGGGTCCGGAGCTTGCAATAGCCACTGATCGATATCGACTTGGGCTTTCCAAATCTCGACACAGGTCCCATTATCCCAGTACCATTCCGTGCTATCGATCGGTTCATCGGGGATGTAGAATCCAGAATTACGGTCGAGGAGCAATTGCCGCAACGATTCGATTTCCGGCTCGCGCGATGTTGTAGGTTTTGCTCCTTCGCTCGCGGTGCGTTGCTCAACTTCCTCCTTCCATCGCTTGTCTGTCCGCTCAATCAACTCTGCATACCGCTGAGCGAGTTCGCGATGAGACTTGGGCAAAGGATCCAAAGCTTGTTTGACAAAGGGATGAATCCCGATGGAGTCCGCTTCAAGACTCGCGATCACATCCGCTGCGCGAGATTCGAAGTCCGATGCTGAGACGCCGGCGAGGGTTGTCCAGACTCGCATGACGGGATGTTGTGCGACTTGAGGGATGGCCAAAAACCACTCCCAGCGGTGCACAAGCGCAGGAATTAAATCTTCTTTGGTTGAAAGCTGATTAAACGAGCCTTCAGGGTATTTCTCCAACTCGATTTGGGTTTCCAGATATTCAGCGAACCTTTTTTGAATCCGGTCGTTTGCTTCCAGGCGATGCTTCTCTGTCAGCTCTCGCAACTTGGTTTTGCGTTCCGCCAAACCTTGGCGAAACTCGGGTGTATGTTTCTGTAGTTGGCTGGGTATCTCAACTCGCTGGTCAATGCAACTTTGAAAAACTCCTGACAAGCTGTAATAGTCCTTGGCTGAGATCGGATCGTATTTATGGTCGTGGCATCGAGCGCATTGAACGGTCAGCCCCATCAGCCCCCGAAAGACCGTATCGATCCGATCATCGATAATGTCGTATTGGATCGCGAGAAATCGTCGTCCAAGGGTAAGGAACCCCAAAGCGGCAAGTTCTGGTGAGTCTTCGCCGACGAGCTGATCGGCTGCCAATTGCAAACGGATGAACTGGTCGTAAGGCATGTCGGTTGCGAAAGCTCCGATCAGCCAATCGCGGTAAGCTCGCGAAAAGACAAATGTTCGCTCTTCTCGCCCGTATACATAACCTTTGGTATCTGAATAGCGTGCGATATCCATCCACAATCGAGCCCATTTCTCAGCGTGCTCAGAACCTGATAACAACGCATCGACGCGGCGCTCCCAAGCACCTGGCTGTTCGTCACGAACGTAGCTTTCGACTTCCTCATTCGTCGGATACAGACCCGTGAGTGCAAGATACAGTCGGCGCAACTGCGTTCGACGATCCGCTGGAGCATTCGGGGTCAAATTCGCATGACGAAGTGACTCATCGATAAACGTGTCGATCCAATGCTCAGCGCGATCTGTATCCAAAGAATTGTTCTGTGAAGCGTTCTCACTGGGCGCAAGCTTAGAACTGTGATTTCTCAAAGGCTGAAACGCCCAGTGTTCTTGGGCAAGTTGAGCCATAGACCGTTTGGCGGGTAGCGAAGTTTTCGGCCAATGCAATCCAGAGGTAATCCATTGCTTCAAGCGATCGATTTCAGGAGTGGTGAGGGACTCCTTTGCATCTTCAGGTGGCATCCGAATACTCGGATCATCCGAAAGGATTCGCTTGAGTATCTCGCTCGCCTCCGACGAGTCGGGCAAATAGGCTGGCCCAGAATCTCCACCTTGGATAATCGATTCCCGAGAGTCGAGGCGCAATCCACCCCATTGCTTGCTCTCCGCGTGGCACCCCCAGCACTTTTGCGCCAACAATGGACGGATCTGCGATTCGAACCAATCGCTTTCCTGCAAATCGATATCTTGTCCGCGCACACGTTGAGGCAAAAGCAACGGCAGCAAGATTGCGAGCCGAAGGATCAGGGTCAAGGAGCATCGATCCATTTGCATGAGCAGTTCAGGTGGGAACGTGGAGAGTGTTTGGAGGGAGGAGCAGGGAAACTAGGAAAGACGTCTTCGCAGCATCGCGGCTTCAGGAGTAGAATATAGCGTATCGGCGATCGACTTTCGATCCGCCGAGGGTGATCGTAATGGAGCCGAAGTTCTTTTATGCCAGACTTGATCGCTCAAGGACCTTCCGCAGCAGACCGTTGGCGACGGCCATTACCGGTCCCCGGGGATGTCGCGGTTTTCATTCTCGGGCGAACTTCGCACCCTTGGTCGGTCCCGTGGGACGATCGGATCTCTAGGCAGCATGCCGAATTAAAGTGGACCGGCGAGCGACTGCTGGTAACCCGGTTGCTCGAATCGAGAAACCCTGTCTTTCATCGCGGCTTGCGCAAGGATTCGTTCGAACTAGGAGTCGGCGACCACTTCGTAATCGGCCAGACAACCTTCAGCTTGGTCGACCAGCGGATTCGGGTCGTTGCGAAGTCGGAACTTCCACCTGCAATGACCGAGCAAACCTTTGCTCCTTCGCAGTTGCGCTCGGTTCGGTATCGGGATGCGGATCGGCGAATCGATGTCCTGAGTCGCTTGCCGGAAATAATTTCAGGAAGCTCGGGAGATGAAGAGCTTTACGTTCGGGTCGTAAACTTGCTGATGCAAGGGATTCCGCAAGCGACCTTTGTCGCGATTGTCTCTCGGCATCGGGAATTCGATACTGAGCCACCTTTGCCTCCGATTGATATGACTCCGTGGACACGGCAGTGGCCCGAGAGTAGCGATGCTGGAATACGGATCCTTCATTGGGATTCTCGCGGCCTTGTGGCAAAGCCATTCTCACCGAGCGCACAATTGATCCATCAAGCGATCGGATCGAGCGAGAGTGTCTTGCATGTTTGGAGCCGAAGTCTCGATCGACATACTCCATCGCAATACACGCAATCAGAGAACATCGATTGGGCTTTTTGTACTCCGATCTTAAGTGAAGCAACGCAAGGCTGGGCCATTTACGTTGCAGGTGACTTCTCAAGTATGAATGCGGGTGCAGCTCGCAATGCGACGATGATGGTCTCCGATGACCTTCAAGACGACATCAAATTTGCCGAATTAACCGCTTCGACAGTCGGGACGTTGCGTCAAACGCGTTTGCTGCAACGCCGCCAAGACTCCTTGCGTCCGTTCTTCGCTCCGATCGTTCGCAAAGCCTTGCAGACCCGCGACCCCGACCAAATCCTTACACCGAAAGAGACCAAGGTCTCCGTTCTGTTTTGTGACTTGCGAGGCTTTTCTAAGCAGAGTGAAGAATCGGGTGAACGACTCCTCGATCTGCTTCGGCGCGTCAGCGATGCACTCGGGGTGATGACCCACCACATCCTTGATCGCAACGGAGTCGTCGGTGATTTTCATGGGGATGCCGCCATGGGTTTTTGGGGTTGGCCACTTGAACAAACGGATCGTGTCCTACAAGCCACATCAGCAGCGTTGTCGATCCGCAGAGAGTTCGAAGAATCGGCAGCCATCTCCCACCATCCCCTGAGCGGATTTCGCGCAGGGATAGGAATCGCAACAGGTACGGCCGTCGCTGGTCGAATCGGTACGGTGGACCAAGTAAAGGTGACTGTCTTCGGCCCCGTTGTAAACCTTGCATCGCGACTCGAAAGCATGACGAAACAACTTCATGCTCAAATTCTAATCGATGAGACCACCGCAGAACAAATCCGCAAAGAAGTCCCACGATCGATCGCACGAGTTCGCCGCGTCGCAAGAGTCATACCCTACGGCATGAGCAATTCGTTGATGGTAAGCGAATTGGTTCCGCCGGAGAATGAACCGGGCAATGTCTTGAGCGACCAACACATCGCACTCTACGAAAAAGCTCTCGATGGCTTTCTTGATGGAAACTGGAACGAGTCGTTTCGATTGCTTCACCAAGTCCCCGCTGAAGACCGAGTGAAAGATTTCTTGACGGTCTATATCGCCCAAAACGGTCGGGTCGCTCCGCCCGATTGGAACGGTACGATTCGACTTCCGGAAAAATAAGGACAGGGGCCCGATGGTGGCGGGTGTCTTACAAGCACTTGACGCCTCGCTGCGCTCGGCTACGCGGCCCGGAGGACCGCACTACGTATAGGAGCGCACTACGTGTAGAACCGCACTACTTATAGGATCTCGCTACGTATAGAACCGCACTACTTATAGTAGCGGACTACGTATAGGAACGCATCACGCACTCGACGCCTCGCTGCGCTCGGCTATGCGGCCCGGAGGACCGCACTACGCTCAGGACCGAACTACGTATAGAACCGCACTACTTATAGGAGCGGACCACGTATAGGAACGCATCACGCACTCGACGCCTCGCTGCGCTCGGCTACGCGGCCCGGAGGACCGCACTACGTATGGGAACCTCACTGCATACAGGAACGCACTACAAATAGGAACACGCTACGTACAGGAACGTGCTACGTATAGGAACGCGACGTATAGAACCGCGCTACGCTGCGTCTTTGCTTCTTTGCGTGAGACATTGGTTAGAAAGTCTAAACGTGAATCAAGTCTCGCCGTGACTATCAAATGTTTCACATCACCATGTCTTGAAGCTGGCGAATCGATGTGTGGGTTAAGAACCTTCGCGTGACGAAATCACCCAAGTCGTTCAAGGCCTTCGAAAATTCGTCAAGCCGAGTGCGCAGATGCTCACGATTCTTCGCACCCGTCGAAGCATCGGTTGCGATTTCGTCTCCAATCGCATCGGGATCAAGCAATCTCAAAGCTCCTCGGCATTCTGACATCCGCTTTCGCTGCTCTAGCAGTTCGGTTTTATCACCGACATTCAATGCATCGAGGTGATTGACGATTTGCATAAACTGGAATGCCAAGCCTCGGGGGTTGGTTTGATCGACCACCAGCAAATCCAAAACCGGACCGAGTTCATAACTCATCAAATACCGATAACGGTAAGTCATCGAACTGTCGCAGATATCCAGGAGGGCTTCTAGAATCCGCCGAGTTCCTGCGGATTGAATATTGCTAGAAACGGGTACGAGAAGATCATCGAGGAGCCGAAGCAAATTCTGCGCTCGATCGATTCGTCTGCCTAAATCCAAGAAATGCCAACCCGGCCCACGCGTCATACTCTCCGAAGCCAGTCCGGCGAATGCCGAAGACAAGCCGATGATCTGGTTGAGGATCAAAAGCGTATCGCCAACGGTATTTCGTGGCGTCGCCCAAGGAATAAGAACTGAATAATCGAGCTTCGAGATAATCTGCCATGAATCGAAACTCAGCCGGTCTCGAATGTTCTCAGCGTTGCGTAGGATCCCGTCAATAGCGCCCGCAATACCATCGTAGCGTTTGCGATCGAGCAAAAAATCAGAAACAGCTTTGCGCATCCGCTGAGTCGCTGATTGCATATCGATCTCCACCGGATCGACCACTGCGGGTTCGCCACCAGCAGTTTGCTCAATGAGATTCTTCGCAGGATCGGACAACGCTCGGACCACTTGCCAATGCGCGGTGAGAACCTCTGGACTCAGATCGCTGGTGAGTTGTTGGGTGCAATACCTTGCGTGTCGAGCCATAAACTCCGCACGTTCGGCGAATCGCCCCAACCAAAACAAATGTTCGGCAACACGACTAGGTAGATCCATCGCGGACCTTTTCAATTCGACCGACTGGCGATTTCCGCTAAGCAATGTCGTTGGCTTGACCGGTCCATCGCTCAACACCCATACGTCTTTGCTGAGCGTTCCCGAGGCGAGACTCTCGTCGAGTTCCTTTTCATCATGAGCAACACGCGCAACACCGCCCGGCAGCACTTCGATTCGGTCTTTGCTCGCACAGGCAAAGAAGCGAAAGATAGCGGGTCGAGCGACGATGGTTTGCTCGGCCCAAGTCGGCACGTAACTCAGTCGCGGACGTTCCGAGGCAACGTAAGCCCAAGGTTGCTGTTCGATGCGTGCGATACATTGCTGCCGCTCATGGGCGGAAAGCAACGCACTATCGATTTGATTTCCGGAGTGACGAACAAACGCGTCGCGAATCAATAAGTGCTCAATGTTATCACGCACAAAAGCCAGAGCTGACGGTTCGCCACACCACCACATGGGACTATTCTCCAATCGAAGCGGTTCGCCTAAGAGTATCGGAGCAAGCTTAGGGAGCATCGCAGTAACCGCAGGGCTCTCGCACCAACCGGTTCCCAAGGAGTTGGCCATATGCACGTTTCCTTGCCGCTCAGCGAGTGCTAAACCTGGTACCCCATCACTGCTTGTCGGATCGATTTCCAATGGATCGCAACTGCTATCGGCAAGTCTTCGTAGTATGGAATCCACCCGGACCAATCCTCCGAGGGTCTTTAGGTATACGTTCCCCCCTCGGACGGTCAGATCTGCTGTTTGAGTTAAAGTGAATCCCAGGTAGCGCGCAAGGTAAGCGTCTTCGAAATAAGTCGGGCTCTGTACCCCGGGGCTGAGCAGCACAGTGCGTGCACCTTTCTCCCGCGACTTCTCTTTGCCGATTTCTTTGCCCGAATTCTCTTTTAAAGTTTGCTCACTTCTTGGTTCTCGCCGCAGTAGCTCACGAGCGGCGGCATCTTGAAGACCCGTTCGCAGACTTGAGAAAAAGCCCGCTAAGCGCTGGACTTGCATCACTTGGAAGCTATCCGCATGGATTCGAGAAATCGCCAGACGGTTTTCCACTGCGTGCCCGCCACCGCTCGGCCCTTGAGTGCGATCCGCAGCCACCAACCATTTGCCCGAACCCGACCGATAGGCTTGGACGGCGTACAAGCTGAGCATTCGATCAGGAGGGCTCGTCACGTTGCGCGCGGCTCGAAGATAACTCGGCGCATCGAAAAGCAAACTCGGTGGAAGATGCCCGTCTCGCAGCAACTTCTGTGGGCCATAGACGTCGCGCAGCAGCAAGTCGATTAAGTCCATCCGTTGCCGAATTCCGGCGGCAAGTTCGTCGAAATCTTGAGGACCGATAACAACGGGAATCGGATCGAGCTCCCAAGCTTGCGGGGCCCCGGCTTTGATCCTCTGGCCCGTCGAAGCTGGCGGATGATCCAAGAGGGATTGCTTCGCCCCCTTCCATCGCGCTAGTCCCTCGAGACCACTGGTGTTCGAATCGAAAAGCTTCAAATACTCCGAGCGGATGCGGTGGTGCGTCCCTTGAGTCGCTTCCTGAGACTGCACGAAACCGGTCGAATCAAAACCGGGTGGATCGTTCCTATCAGGAGCAAGCAATTCGTCATAATGTCCAACCGGCGTGTGGTATCGAAGCAACACGGAATCATGGGGGCCATCGGACATAGGGACCTTGGAAACGATGAGTGGATTGGTTCAAACGGGATCCGCAGGCGATTCAAGTCGGTGAGACTTATAGTTTGGGAGGAAGCAGGTTTCAGGTCGGGCAACCCGCATGCCGGGCGATTATAGCACGGGTATTCCGAACCGAAGTTCCGCAGGGTACTTGATTTCAGGGTGAATGTCTAAGAGATTAGGGACCTTTGACGGCGCATCAGCGTCGTGATTTTGAGACAGTTCGGGAGTGCAAGCGATTATGAGTTCAACAAACACGCAAGCGGGCCAAGCCACGGCAGCTGGAGAATCGTCAGAGGGTGGAATCCGTTTAAAACTTTTCCTGATGATGGTTCTACAGTTTTTCATTTGGGGAGCTTGGCTTCCTCTTATCTTCGCCTATCTGCCCGGCATCGGTTTTACGCCTTGGCAAGTTTCCTTGATCCTCAATGCATTCCCCGTCGCTGCAATCATCGGGATGTTCTTCAGTAATCAATGGGCTGATAGGAACTTCTCAGCGGAAAAGTTCTTGGCATTTAGCCATTTGGTCGGTGGCCTTGCCATTATGGGATGCGGATTTACCAAATCCTTCGTCCCGTTCTTCCTGCTAATGCTCGTTCACTGCTTGCTTTACGTGCCAACCATTTCGATTACCAATTCGATTGCGTTTGCGAACATGAAGGACCCGGCCAAGGAATTCGGGCTCGTCCGCATGGGTGGAACCATCGGTTGGATTTTGGCAGCATGGCCATTCACTTTCATTTTCGTCGATTGGGCCAAAGTTGAAGCGGCGAAGCCTGAGGGATTTGTCGCATGGCTCGGAACGGTTCTGGGAAGTGGGCTAACGGGCGACGCGTTGATGGACGCAACAAAATGGACTTTTATCGTTGCAGGGATCGCGTCCATTGTTCTGGCAGCCTTTAGCCTTTTGCTACCTCACACACCAGCCAAGAAGCCTACCGGACAGGAAGAGAGTTTCGCAGCACTTCAAGCGATTCGATTGCTCAAGCATCCGTTTGTGCTCGTTCTGTGGTTGGTCACTTTCATTGATGCCTTTGTCCACAACTGTTACTTTAACTGGACCGGTGGATTCTTGCAGGCATCACGCGAAGCCGGCGGGGTTGGAATCGCAGGTAACTGGGTTATGCCCGTGATGAGCGTCGGCCAAATCGCCGAAATCTTGACGATGTTTTTCTTGGGGATGACCCTGAAAAACCTTGGATGGCGATGGACAATGATCGTTGGAATTCTCGGACATGCGTTGCGATTTTTTGTCTATGCGTTTTTCCCTGAAAACCAAAACTTGATCATCTTGGTCCAAATCCTCCACGGAATTTGCTACGCATTTTTCTTCGCTACGGTCTACATTTTCGTCGATGCTTACTTCCCTAAGGACGTTCGAAGTAGTGCTCAAGGGCTCTTTAACGTGATGATTCTCGGGGTCGGCGCGTTGGTTGCCAATTCCGTTTGTCCTTGGTTGATGGAAAATGTGTTTACCTCCACCACCCTGATCGATGGAGTGGAGTCCAAGACGGTGGATTTTAAGAATATGTTCTTATTCCCAAGTGCCGTTGCGGCGTTGGCTGCCATTGCTTTGGCGGTCTTCTTCCATCCACCTAAGCAAGTTGATGCCACGCTCGACGGGGCATCTGCTCCCGCTCACTAAGCCTTGCTGTTGCCCGCTGGGTGCTTGGCACCTAGCGGGATCCTCGGTTTCTGTGGTAAACTCTCGATCCGCCCAAGGGCCGGTTTGGTCTTACTTGGGCGATGCGGAATCACTTTATTCACGACAATCACGGTTGAACCTATGTCTTCACTCGATCAGTATAGTTTGTGCCCTTGCGGGAACGGTAAGAAAATCAAGTTTTGCAAGTGCAGCGAACATCTTGCCGAGATGCAAGAAATCCACCGAATGATTGTCGGTGAACAAAATGTTGCGGCTTTGGATCGAATCAATGTCCTTCTGAAAACCATGCCTTCCGAGCCATGGTTGTTGGCCATGAAATGCGATCTGTTGCTGCAACTTCGCGAACTCGAGTCTCTCGAAGAGACGTCGGCGAAATTCATCCGACTTCAGCCCGATAATCCACTCGCGAAGCTTTACCGATCCTTGGTTGCGATCATTCGCGGCAATACCGAAGATGCCGCGAACCTCTTGCTCCAATCGATCGCCGACTCCGGCGAGCAGATCCACCCGATGACCCTTACGGTCGCCATGAATCTGCTTGAATTCCTAGGTCAGCGACGCAAGATGTTGCCAGCGATCCTGCTGTGCGAAATGCTGCTCGACATGGACGAGAACACCCAGTCGGTGGCGATGGAAGCCTACGAGTCGCTTATTACGCGCGCTCAGGAAAGCTCACTGCAACGTGAATCGCTACCATCGATCATCGATTACGAAAACGCACCATTCGCAGAACGACTCGCCGAAGCCGAAGCGTTGGTCACTGCTCAACGCATCAGTGGAGCGAAAACAAAACTCGAATCGATGCTGCGTGAATTCGGTCCGCAACCAGCCATCTTGCAAACCCTCCTGTACTGCCAACTGATTCTTACAGACGAAGAATCCGCTGCGGGGACTTGCGCGAAACTCGCGGCTTCGACTTCTCTTCCAGAAGCGCAACGCATTTACTACCAAGCTCTCGCATTCGAACTTGCACCTGCTTCCCAAGGAATCACCATCCGCGAAGAAGTCGTCGTCTACAGCATTGAAGACGCCGAAATCGAACAACGCCTTGCAGCGAGCAAGTCCTTGATGGAGGTGAAGGTGGATGAACTGCGTCCAATTCTCGACGCTTTGCTCCAAGAAGAAGTCCCGCCGAAGAACGCCTACGGATTGATCGCTCCCGTAACCGAATCCGAATCCAGCGAAGTCTTTGTCAGCCGACAAGGAACTTGGATGGCTTACTACGGAAAGCAAACCGATAAGCCGGCCAGAATCGTATTGCTCGAAGCCTTCGACGGATACCGAAAGGAACTTTGCGCTAAAGTGAGATCAGAGCTCGGTCTCGACGGCCTCAAGCGCGAACTTGTCGAGTCCTTTCCAGTCCTATACTACAGCCGTGGCATGAACCCGCTGATCGCCACCAAACAAATCCCAGAAGAACGCCAAGCGTCCATCAAGGATCTTGCGAAAACCTTGATGACCGACGAAGTGTTGAACTTGAAGCTTGAATGCCTCGGCAACAAGTCGATTCTTGAGTCGGCAGGCACCTCGGAAAATCGGCTTTCGCTTCAAGCTTTGTTGCTTCTATGGCAATCCGAAAACATGGGATCGCTCGATGATGCAGATTTCCGTAGCTTGCACAAACGGCTCCAAGTCTCCTCACCATCGTTGCCCTCGAGCTCCGATGTGTTCGACACCGTAGGTGGTGCTGCATATTACTGGACCGACCTTGAAACCATCGACCCGCAAAGCCTTGTGCAGTTAATGCAGTCCGCTTTGACACGCGGCGTAACGTCGATGTACTCGGCTTACATCGCCAAAGCCGAAGCGACACAGTGGCCGGAAGAACTCAAGCTTTCTGCTGAATACACTTTGCTAAATCTCAAGCTTCGCATTTCCGGCGATGCCGCAGAAGCAGAGAAAACCCTAGCTCGCATCATCGAAGCAGGCAAGAAACTCGGCGTGCCGGTCGGCAATGCCGTCCTCGAACGCTTCGAAATTCTTTCGATGCTCGGTCGCCAAGGAGAAGCTAGACAGTTCCTAGAAACGTCGCTGCGTGAGAACCCAAATGATCCAGCTTTGCTGCGGTTTGTCCAAATGGCCATGATGCAACAAAGACAAATGGCTGCTCGAGCCGGTGGGGCAGGGGGGCTCATCTCCGACGCCGCGGGTGGTAACACCGATCCATCGTCCGGACTCTGGACCCCAGATTCGGGGAACTCCGGTCCTTCGGGTTCCGGTGGCTCGAAACTATGGGTTCCTGACTAAGCCTTATTCGCTGGCACAAAGGATTCTCTTTCGACTGGCGAATATTGAAAAGAACCGGGTTCGACCTTGAGCCCGGTTGCAAGTCTCTTCTTCATGCTACGTAGTTCGTCCGCATGTGTTGGCACTTCTACGTAGCGTAACGCAATCAAACGTCACGGCACGTAACGGAAAGAGAATCATGACACGAGACGACCTGACTGGCGACGATTCGGCAATTACGGACCTGACTCGCGATGGTGGATATCTGGAGTACAGCAAAGCCTCCAACCCACTTGCTTCCGGTGCAATACCAGCCATCCCGATCATTCAGTTCCCCGCCAGCATTCATGCTTCTGGCCCATCGCAAATCCTACCCTTGGATATCAGCGAACAACTTCGCTGCTCCGCTCCTGCATCGAGCGCAAGCTTGCTCGCAAGTTTCGTTCGAATCCGCGCCGGGGAACATTTAGCTACTCCCAACCGAGCCACATCGCACTTGTTCTACGCGTTGAGAGGAACAGGGGTCATGCGGTTCGGTGAACAAGAAATATCCTATCGACAAGGTGACTTGGTGACGCTTCCCTGCGGGCAAGACATCATTCACTCCGCTACGGAAGAGACCGTATTCTATTGGGTCAACGATGAACCGCTGATGCGTTACTTGGGAGTAACCCCTTCACACCCCCAATTCGAACCAACACTCTACGCTCATGCCCAATCGCGCCAATCGCTCGAAGAAGCAGCAGCAGATCCACTTGCGGCACAACGCAGTCGCATCAGCGTCCTGCTTACCAACACCCATTTCCCGCAAACGCTTACTATCACCCACGTCCTTTGGGCCATGCTGGGAATTCTACCCGTCGGTGCCAATCAACTTCCGCATGCGCACAAGTCCGTTGCCTTGGATTTGATCCTCGAATGCGAACCAGGTTGCTACACCATGGTCAGTGAGAAAGTCGATGCGGATGGAAACCTAATCAACCCGGTGAAAGTTCCTTGGGAAAGCGGCGGGGCATTCATCACGCCACCGGGCTGGTGGCATTCGCACCACAACGAATCAGGCAAACCAGCTTACCTGATGCCTATCCAAGACGCGGGCTTGCACACCTACTTGCGAACACTCGACATCCAGTTCCATCGCAGCAATGTTGTTTAGGGAGGCTTTAGGCAGTCGAGGGCTATCGCATTATTTGCCGCATCGGCGCTAGCCAGCGGTTTCGTCCGTATGTCAGCCGCATTGGCGCTAGCCAGCGGTTTTCGGTGATGTTCTCCGCCCGCGACCGTCAAATCTACTCAATCCATCTGTAACACGCTCCCCACAACTTCATAGTTGCGAATGGGTTCGACGTTCGGATGGAATTGAGCCGTGTACTCAATACACCGGGCTGCTTGCGCAGCTCCGCTGCAAGCACAGGGCTGCTTGGGCAGCACCGCTAGGGAAATTGTTAGCGGTATTGGCGCGAGCCATCCGGTGAGTTGCATCGATCCCAACACCGGGCTGCTTGCGCAGCTCCGCTAAAGTCGCCGGGCTTTCAACAGTCGGGGTGCGGCTTAAAAACCGCACTTTCTAGAAGCAGCTAACTTGTCGATTTGACGGTATGAGGCGTCAGGCGACAGGCGACAGGCTTTTAGGGGAGCGAGGCGGGTTATGGATACTTGCCTTCTGCGATCTCCTGCTCCCACTGCTTCATCAACGGCCAGTCGATCGCACAAGTTCCGAAATCGGACAAATGCAGATAGCCTTGAAGTCGCTCGATGACTTTATTGAGCATGTCCGGATCGCGTCGGAAATACGGACCGTGACTAGGAAGCAACCATTCGACATCTGAATCGCGGATTCGTTCCAGGGACCGGATAAACGAAGGTATGTCGCTACCATGATGTGCATCGATCGCACCTACGCCTCCATCTCGGTAAATGTTATCACCGCTGAAAAGGATGTTTCCCAAGCGGAACGCAAGTTGGCTGTCGGCATGACCGGGAGTGCTCCAAACTTCCAACTCCAACTCACCAACGCTGAGCTTGTCTCCTTCGCTTAATCGGTGCTCGACGATGACTTTTGGCATCGGCTCGGAGATGCCTTGGGCATCGATCTCGGCAAAGGTCTGCAAGCGGTTTCCTGATTCAAGCAGATCCGCAGCGCGGGGATGGGAAGTGACACTCGTCTTGAGTAGCACTTTCGCTTTGGCCAATCCTTGGCAATGGTCGACATCTGCGTGGGTAGCCAAAAGGGTTTTGCAACGCGAGAGTGGGAAATCCAAATCTCGGATCAAATCCACGATTTCGTCGACGGAATCTTCGTATCCAATATCGATCAGAATCCATTCGTCACCATGGTAGACCAAGTAAACATTGCAACCGATCAAATGCCCGGCTTGAATGTTGAGTTCGATGACGTTTGGGAAAATCGGTTTTCGAGTGATCATTGTACTTTTAGAAAAGAAGATTCGTGCGCTGACCTTAACCTACCAAACCGGTCCGGAGTTCTCAAGGACAACAGGAAGTTTAGGCACTTCGCCACTGCCGAAGGACTTCGAACATTAGCAGTGCGCCGCTGACCGAAGCGTTGAGTGAATCGATGGCCCCTAACATGGGGATATGGACCGACTCGATACCCTTGGTCTTCCAGCGATCCCCGAGTCCTTCGGCTTCATTACCGATAATCAATGCTGTTTTCGGTGGGAAATTCGTGTCGGTATAGGATTGACCTCCATCGGCGCGTGCTGCAAACAGGCGCACTTGGTTTTTAACCAGCCAATCCTGGATTTCTTCAGCCGATGCAATCGCCAAGGGAACCGTGAAAATCGCACCCAGGCTTGATCGAATCGCATTGGGATTCCAGGTTTCGCTTACGGGATCACTCAGGAGCACACAGCGAACACCGGCCGCATCGGCCGTCCTCAATGCGGCCCCGAGGTTCCCCGGTTTCTCCATGCGGTCTAAAACCAAAAATAATTCGCCATGACTCGACTTTTTAAGGTCGCGAGTGGCAGGATTGCCAGATGACGTAGGGACTTGAGAAGGGGCACTACGAACTGCGATCTTCGAGAGCCGAAGACCCAAGCTTTCGAGGGAAGTCTCCGGTGGTATTGCAACGGCGATTGCATCGAGTTGCCGCTCTCCATATTGAATGCGATCCATCGGAACATCGCTTAAGCGGGTGCAACGTATTCCTTCGGGAAGACGCCGCAAGAAATCCCGCAATTCCAGCGAAGGCTCTTGCAGAGCGGACTCACGGAAAAACAGTTCACTCAGCTCAACTCCGTTGGATAAAGCCTTCGTAATCAGGTCTATCCCATCGACGAGGATGCGGCGCTCGCCGCGACGAGCTTTCGCATCGCGAAGAGATAAAGCGAATTTCACACGAGGATTGCTGGAACTGGTGATGAGGTCTTGAAACACTCTTAAGCACCTCGTGGATACCCCGAAAAGCGGGCTGATGGGTTAGCAGGCTAATCGGGGGAGCGGGCAGATAGAATCAAGCTCGGTAAGCAATCCTGCCGTCGCTAGCCAGTCGTTCTGCGATAACTGAACGCCTGGGAGTACCTTGCAGTGGCCACTCGGGGAGTCGAACCCCGACGCCTCTCGGCACAAGATCCTAAGTCTTGCGTGTCTGCCAATTTCACCAAGTGGCCATCGAATGGGACGGTAAGTGTAGCTTGTAAGAGACTTGATGTCGACGGTTGGTT
>Ga0255128_1000701_pt1 | contig 15482 bp, 16 predicted proteins | sample Law_Miss_RepC_8d_FD_188562 | JGI IMG/M metagenome (GOLD analysis project Ga0255128, IMG submission 188562) | Freshwater microbial communities from St. Lawrence River, New York, United States - Law_Miss_RepC_8d | ecosystem: Environmental > Aquatic > Freshwater > River | place: USA: New York... | reverse complement strand
ATCAGCCTCGTAGTCCCTGATCCACAGTCACTGACCGAGAAGACAAAAGAAACAGACAGAGAGCTGAAAAACAACCGGCACCTATTGACAGGTCAATCCATACCAGGAGCCAGCCTGCTGGCGATGGTTTGTGATCCACAGCCCATTGCTTGCAGGCAAGCTCCCACAAACCCACAAGCCCACAAACCCACAAACCCACAGGCCCACAGGCCACCAAATTACAAGACCAAGCATTGCAGGTGGGTGAATGGGCGTCAGGCTTGGTTGAGTTGTGCCAGTCGTTCGGGCGTGCCGACATCGGTCCAGCGGCCCGTGTAAACCTCGCCGCTGACGTCGCCCCGGTCCATGGCCGCGCGCAGCAAGGGAGCCAAGGCCGCTGCCTGGCCTGTGGGGTTGCCAGGGGCGATGCCCGTGATGGCGGGGTCAAAAAAAGCACGCTTGTACAAGGCGATGGTGCTGAAAGTGAAGCGCCGCTGCAGATCGCCCTTTGGCAAATTCAGCACCTGCCCTGCGGCTGACAAACCAAAATCGCCGCCGGGGTTGTGCGCCGGGTTGGGCACCAGCCACAGGTGTGCCGTGCACGGGCTGGCTGCAAAGCGCTGCAGGGCTTCGGGCGTGAAAACAAAGTCGGGCGCGAACACATCGCCCGCCAGCACCCAAAACACCTCGGCCAGCGCAGGCAACGCACGCACGATGCCGCCGGCCGTTTCCAGCGCCTGACCAAAGTCGCGGCCTTCGTGCGAGTACACCAGCTGCAGCTCGGGCAAGCCAGGCCAGCTCACGCGCTCACCGAAGTACGCCGGGATCTGTTCGCCCAACCAAGCGGTGTTGATGAGCTGGCGAACGAAGCCACCTTGCCCCAAGGCCTGCATGGGCCATTGCATCAGCGGCTGGCCATGTACGGTCAGCAAGGGCTTGGGCGTGCGGTCGGTCAGCGGGCGCATGCGTTCGCCACGACCCGCAGCCAGGATCATGGCCTGGGCCAGGGGGGCTGCCGGGTTGTGGGAGCTGGGCTGAAGCGGTGTGTGTTGAGGGGCGTCCATCCCCGGATGTTGCCATGCCTTGGCGCACGCGAAGCCCGAAAAATCTCGGCTAAAGTCAAGCGATCAAAAGTAACTGAGCACCTGACCGCAAAAACCGGCGGTCAGGCGCGCAGACAAGCACAGCAGGAGACGCCCCCATGACCAGACCCCAACACGCCATCATCATCGCGGCCCAAAATGCTTCGCAGCGGCTGGCCGACCGCCACACGCCTTTTGTGATGGACGACTGGTACGTGGCCGCTTTCGGTGACGAAGTCAAACACCAGCTGCTGGCCCGCACCTTGCTGGGCCGCCGCCTGGTGTTCTACCGTGCGGCCGATGGCCGTGTTGTCGCCCTGGAAGACCGCTGCCCGCACCGCTCCATGCCGCTGTCGGCCGGAACGCTGGAGCAAGACACCATCGTGTGCGGTTACCACGGCTTTCGCTTCAACACCGAGGGCGATTGCATCGAAGTGCCTTCGCAAGCCACTTGCCCGAAAAACGTGGGCATCAAGGCCTACCGCACCCACGAGCGCGGTGCCGTGGTCTGGATCTGGATGGGTGAGGCCGAGCAGGCCGACCTGTCCAAATTGCCGCCTCAAGACTGGATGGAAGATGTTGCTTGGGAGCGTTCACAGGGCTATCTGAGCTTGCAGGCCAATTACGTGCGCCTGCACGAAAACCTGTTGGACCTGACGCATCTGAGCTTTTTGCATGCCAAGAGTTTTGGCACGCCCGATTACGCCAAGGCCGCATTTGAAAGCGAGATCGGCGATGGTCAATTCGCTTTGCTGCGCAACGTGGTGCCCACCACGCTCCCGCCGGTCTGGGGCATTCCGACGGGACTGACGGGCCAGGGCCAGGCTGCCCGCATCGTGCGTTCCGAGTTCCGCAGCCTGGGCCTGCACGAGGTGTCGGTGACTTTTTACGATTGCCATCTGCCGGAAAACGAGCGTCCGCAGTTTCGCATTCGCACCGCGCACATGCCTACGCCCGAAACAGCCACCACCACGCATTACTTCATCGTGCATGGGCGCGATTTCGCGCAGGACGACCCGGCCACCACCCGCTTCATGCACGATCAGCTGTTCGTGGCTTTTCAAGAAGATGTGGATGGCCTGGCGCTGCAGGAACAAGCGCTGGCCAACACCCCGCCGCAAGACCTGTACGAGTTTTCCGTGGCCGCCGATGCCCCGGCCATCGCCATGCGCCGCTACGTACTGGCGCGTCAGCAAAAAGAAGCGAAGCCCTGAAAACCAACTGCAGACGGCCTCCTGCAAAGGCGGCAAGGCAATCGTCTGCGGGGATGTTTGCAGGAGCGCACCCCGTGCGCGATTTTGGGCGTAGCGCCATCGCATGCAATCGCCCACAGGGTGGGCTCCCACAAAGGTGGCGAGGCAATCGTCTACGGGGATGTTTGCAGGAGCGCACCCCGTGCGCGATTTTGGGCGCAGCGCCATCGCATGCAATCGCCCACAGGGTGGGCTCCTACAAAAGTGGCGAGAAAATCGTCTACGGGGATGTTTGCAGGAGCGCACCCCGTGCGCGATTCCCGGCGTAGCGCCATCGCATGCAATCGCCCACGAGGTGGGCTCCCACAAAGACAACCAAAACCATCGCCCACAGGGTGGGCTCCCGCAACACTGCCACCATGGGAACTCGCTGAGTCTTGGTGAAGCATGGTTTTTGTGGGAGCTTGCCTGCAAGCGATGGCCAGTGGACCCCGGGTGTCCTATCGCCAGCAGGCTGGCTTCTACAAAAGAGCAAGTGCCAGCAGGTGGGCTCCCACAAAAGAGCAAGTGCCAGCAGGTGGCCTCTCGCAAAAGTCGACTGGCATCGGCCACAGGCTGACAACCGCTAAAATCCCGGGTTTACCAGAATACTTTCCCGGAGCTGCCCACATGGCAAACCAGCAACAAATGGCCAACGCCATCCGCGCCCTCGCAATGGACGCTGTTCAACAAGCCAACTCCGGTCACCCCGGCGCCCCCATGGGCATGGCCGACATGGCCGTCGCTTTGTGGGGCGATCACCTGCAACACAACCCCAAAAACCCGCACTGGGCCAACCGCGACCGCTTTGTGCTGTCCAACGGCCACGGCTCGATGCTGATCTATTCGGTGCTGCACCTGACCGGCTATAAACTGCCGATTGAAGAGCTCAAAAACTTCCGCACTCTGCACAGCAAAACCGCTGGCCACCCCGAAGTGGGCGTGACCCCCGGCGTGGAAACCACCACCGGCCCACTGGGTCAGGGCATCACCAACGCCGTGGGCATGGCGCTGGCCGAGAAGATGCTGGCCGCTGAGTTCAACAAAGCCGAGCACAAAATCGTCTCACACCACACCTACGTGTTCTTGGGTGACGGCTGCCTGATGGAAGGCATCAGCCACGAAGCCGTGGCCTTGGCTGGCGCCTGGAAGCTGAACAAGCTGATCGCCCTGTACGACGACAACGGCATCTCCATCGACGGCCAAGTGGCCCCCTGGTTCATCGACAACACGCCCCAGCGTTTTGCCGCCTGCGGCTGGAACGTGATCGACGCCGTGGACGGCCACGACGCCGCTGCCGTCTCGGCCGCGATTGCCAGTGCCAAACACAGCGCCGACAAGCCTACTTTGATCGTGTGCAAGACCGCCATCGGCAAGGGTTCGCCCAACCGTGCGGGTACTTCCAAAGCCCACGGCGAGCCTTTGGGCGCTGAAGAAATCAAACTCACCCGCGAAGCCCTGGGCTGGACGGCAGAGCCTTTCAAGATCCCCAAAGAGGTGTACGCCGACTGGGACGCCAAGGCCGCAGGCGCTGCCCGCGAAGCCGAGTGGAACACCGCTTTTGCCGCTTACAAAGCCGCCTTCCCGGCCGAGGCCAAAGAGTTTGTTCGCCGCATGAAGGGCGACTTGCCCAAGAACTTCAACCAAGTGGCGTTTGACGCCGTGGTCGCGGCCCACACCAAGGGCGAGACCGTGGCCAGCCGCAAGGCCAGCCAGTTGGCGCTCGAAGCCTTCACCGCCGCTCTGCCCGAAATGCTGGGCGGCTCGGCCGACCTGACCGGCTCCAACCTCACCAACACCAAGAGCACGCCCGCTTTCCGCGTGGACTTGGCTGGTGACGTGGTCAAGACCGAAGACGGGAAAATCGGCCGCCACATCAACTACGGCGTGCGCGAATTCGGCATGGCCGCCATCATGAACGGCGTGGCCCTGCACGGTGGTTACATCTCTGACTACTCACGCAACGCCATCCGCATGGCCGCGCTGATGAAGCAGCGCGTGGTGCATGTGTTCACCCACGACTCCATCGGTCTGGGCGAAGACGGCCCAACCCACCAGTCGATCGAGCACGCCGCCAGCCTGCGCCTGATCCCCGGCTTGGACGTGTGGCGCCCCGCCGACACGGCCGAAACCACCGTGGCTTGGGCCGTGGCCCTGCAAAACGCCCACCGCCCATCGGCCCTGCTGCTCAGCCGCCAAAACCTGGCCTATTCGCCCAAGAGCGATCTGGGCGACATCAGCCGTGGCGCTTATGTCTTGTCCGAGCCCGAAAGCGTCGGCATGAAGAAGACCCACGGGGTGATCATCGCCACCGGCTCTGAAGTGCAACTGGCCCTGGCCGCACAAAAACTGTTGGCCGAACGCAAGATCGGTGTGCGCGTGGTCTCCATGCCCAGCACCAATGTGTTTGACCGCCAAGACGTCGAATACAAACAAAGCGTGTTGCCCAAAGGCCTGCCCCGCGTGGCGGTCGAGATGGGCTCCACCGACGGCTGGTGGAAGTACGGCTGCGCCGCTGTGGTCGGCATCGACACCTACGGCGAGTCGGCGCCTGCACCTGTGCTGTTCAAACACTTTGGCTTCACCGCCGAGAACGTGGCCGACACGGTCCACGCTGCGCTGCTCAAGGCCTGATTGGCATCCCACACCGCGAACCCACTGGGGTTCGCGAGTGGCCAATCGGCCACTGACCGGCCGGACCGCTTCAGCGTCATGTCGCTTGACTAAGTGCGCAAGACAAGTCCGAGGGATCAGGCTCACGCAAGGGTCTTGGTTTCCAATCCGGTTACGTAACGGTTTAGTAACTTATCTCCTGAGGCTCTCACCATGACCATCAAGCTGGGTATCAACGGATTTGGCCGCATCGGCCGTCTGGCGCTGCGCGCCGCGCTCAAGCATGGCTACGACGACATCCAGATCGTCGGCATCAACGACCCCAAACCCGCCGACTACCTGGCCTACATGCTCAAGTACGACAGCGTGCACGGCCGCTTTGATGGCACGGTGGACTTCACCGAAGACACCCTCATCGTCAATGGCAAAAAGATCAAGCTCTCGCACGAACGCGACGCACACAACCTGCGCTGGGGCGAGATGGGCGTGCACACGGTGCTCGAATGCACCGGCCACTACCTGACCGAGCCCACCAGCCAAATGCACTTGGCAGCGGGTGCCAAAAAAGTCGTGATCTCGGCCCCGTCCAAAGACAGCATCCCCATGTTCGTCTACGGCGTGAACCACAAAAAGTATGCTGGCGAAGCCATCGTGTCGAATGCCAGCTGCACCACCAACTGCCTGGCCCCCGTGGTCAAAGTGCTCAACGACAAATGGGGCATCAAGCGCGGCCTGATGACCACGGTGCACGCCGCCACCGCCAGCCAAATGACCGTGGACGGCTCGTCCCGCAAAGACTGGCGCGGCGGCCGTGGCATCCTCGAAAACATCATCCCCAGCAGCACGGGCGCAGCCAAGGCCGTGGGTGTGGTGATCCCCGAGATCAAGGGCAAGATCACCGGCATGGCCTTCCGCGTGCCCACCTCGGACGTGTCGGTCATTGACCTGACCGTGGAGCTGAACAGCGACGCCAGCTACGCCGAAATTTGCGCCGAAATGAAAGCACAAAGCGAAGGCGCGCTCAAAGGCGTGCTGGGTTACACCGACGAAAAAGTCGTCTCCACCGACTTCCGTGGCGAGCCCTGCGCCAGCGTGTTCGACGCGACTGCCGGCATTGCCCTGGACAAGACCTTCGTCAAGATCGTGGCCTGGTACGACAACGAGTGGGGTTACGCCAAGCAGTGCCTGGAGATGGTGCGGGTGGTGGCCAAGAAGAAGTGAGCTTGACCGCTCGCATGAAAAAAGCGCCTTCGGGCGCTTTTTTCATGGGCGTTTAGGGTGAGGCTGACGTGAGGCTCAGCGGTGCGTCGCCACTTTGGGCGCTCGTTGTAAGGGCACATCAGAATTCGTCGCCTGAAGGCGCTCGGCCAGCCAGACCTTGATCACGGACTGCCTCGTCACCCCCAGTTTGCTGGCTTCGCGATCCAGTGAGTCAACCATCCATGTTGGGAAATCAACATTCACACGCTTCTGCGCTTGCTGCACGCGCCTGGCTTTGGACAAGTCCAAAGAGGCCATGATGTCGGCGCCATCATCAAACTGCTGTTCGAACTTTTTAGCTTTCATAAAGTGCCACCTCTTCTGTGCGTGCGCGACGCACTGATATCAATCGGATATTGGCTCCCCGGTAGGTGATAACTGCCGACCAATGCTTCCCATCCATGACGCCAATCACCAGATAACGCGGTTCATCTTCTGTTTTTGCCGGAATTTCCAACAGCATCGGGTCGTTCCAAAGCACCTGAGCTTGGACGAAATCTATCCCATGCTTGGTGCGATTGGAAACACTCTTTGCGGTGTCAAACTCAAAGGACATCATGGTATAGAAAATATACCTTAATTGGCATCTAACGGCAAGCCGACGTGAGCTCTGACGCTTAACATTTATCCGCCGCCATGTGGACCTGGCTTGAACACTTTGCGGTGTTGGCTTATAGACTTTGCGTGACCGCCTTTGCCCGCGTAAGAGGCCTAACGTGATGTAGACCGCAAAACCCGGTTGATACATCCGGTCCGTGTCGATACATCTTGTTGTTGAAATCATTGAAAGTGGCTTGCGCTTTGTCTTGCAGACCCGCAGGGCACCCAGCCCCTTGCAACTTCCCTCCCACTCTATTCAGCGCAGCAGGCGTCAAGTGCTCCACTATACCGAAATAATTACGAAAAATTAGCTACAAAATATTTTGGTGGGTTCAACGTTTTTCAGTGGCAAGCCACTGCAAAGAAAAACATAAAACCGAGTATCGCAACCACAAGCGGCCCGGTGAAAAGCCTCAATGCGCCACACGAATCCAGTCTGCCGCCTTGTCTACAAACATGTTCATCGGCGCATGGGTGTTGCCGCTCACGATGCGTGGCATGACCAACGCATCGACCACGCGCAGGCCCGCCCCAGCCGACGCTACCAAGCGCTGTGGCATTTCGCACACGCCCCGCAACTCCCAGCGGGCTACGCCACCATGATTTCGGTGGCTTTCAGGGCGTGTTCCACGCCCATCGCCCACGGGGTGGGCTCCTACAAAGAGAAAAATAGCCGCATGGCCGATAAACACTGGGGCCATTCAAAATTGATCGGGCCGGATCAATGAGATTCAACAAACGCCAACACGGCCTCCAGCATCTTGCGCACATGCGGCTGCACGCCCGCTGCCACCTCGGGCAGGTAATCAAAGGGCCAGCTTTCTTGCATGTAACTGCTTTGCGTCATCTCCAGCTGCACCGCGTGAATGCCTTGCGCCGGGTTGCCGTACTGGCGGGTGATGTGCCCGCCTTTGAAGCGGCCGTTGAGCACCGCTGTGTAGCCGGTGGCTTGCTTGCCGATGGCCAGCAGCTGTTCGGCCAATGCCGGGTCGCAGCTGGCCCCGTTGGCCGTGCCCAGGTTCAGGTCGGGCAGCTGGCCTTCAAAAAAGCGCGGCAGCACCGAACGGATGGAGTGGGCGTCCCACAAGGCGGCGACGCCGTGCACCTCGCGCAGCCGCGCCAGCTCTTGCGCTAACTGCGCGTGATAGGGCTGCCAGATGGCTTCGCGGCGCTCGGCGATTTCGGCTTCGCCCGGCACATCGGCCGGGTCGCGGTACAGCGGCTGGTCGTCGAACAAATCCACCGGACACAAGCCGGTGACGCTTTGCCCGGGGTACAGGCTCGCGCCGTCCGGCGGGCGGTTCAGGTCGATCACAAAGCGTGAATGCGTGGCCACCAGCACCGAAGCGCCCAGTGCATCGGCAAAGTCGTACAGACGCTCCAAATGCCAGTCGGTGTCGGGCACGCGCCGGGCTTCGTCGGTCAGGCGGGCGGCCAATGCGGGCGGCACATGCGTGCCCACATGGGGCATTGAAATCAGCAACGGGCGTGTGCCCTGGCGAAAACGAAACGGCGGTTCGGTGGTCTGAAAAGTCATGGCGTGTTCTCCAGCAATTGTTGACGTGCGGCCACTTGGCCGCTCATGGCGCTGTCGTGCAAAGCGTGTTGTCCGCGATCGACCCGCAAATGACCCGCCACCCACACCTGCTGCAGGGCCGATTGTCGGTGGCTGGCAAACACATGGGCCGACAGCATGGCCTCGGGCGTGGGCAAGTCGCGCAGCAGCGGATGCTGGGCATCGAGCACCACCATGTCGGCTTGCTGGCCAGGCACCAAACCCGCGACGGCGCGGGCGCTGGCCTGGGCACCACCGGCCACGGCTTGCAAGGTCATGGACGTGGCCACCGAAGGCTGCGCGGCACTGGCCAGCACATTGCGCTGGCGCGTGGCCAGGCGCTGGCTGTATTCGAGCTGCATCAGCTCTTCGGCCGCGTTGACGCAGGCGTGGCTGTCCGAGCCCACACCCCAGCGGCCATCGGCTTGCAGCCAGGTGGGTGCATCGAAAATGCCATCGCCCAAATTGGCCTCGGTGCTGGGGCACAGGCCCGCCACCGCGCCGGTCCGGGCGGCACGGGTGCTTTCTTCGGGCGTCATGTGGGTGGCATGCACCAGGCACCAACGCGCATCGACAGGCGCATGGTTGAGCAGCCACTGTACCGGGCGCTGACCTCGGCGGTTTGCTCGGCAATGTGGATGTGCACCGGGGCCGTGGCGTCGATGGCGTGCAAACCGGCCAAGGCCTCGCGCAAGCTGTCGGGCGGCACGGCGCGCAAAGAGTGCGGCGCCAGCCCCAGTCGAGCGCCTTGCGCATCGCACAGCGGTTGGAGCTTTTGCAGCAGCGCCAGCATGTTGTCGGTGGAACGGATGAAGCGGCGCTGGCCAACGCTGGGCGGTGTGCCACCAAAGCCACTGGTCTGGTAGAGCACGGGCAGCAAGGTCAGGCCAATGCCTGCACGGGCAGCCGCACGCAGCAGACACATCGACAAAGCGGCGTCATCGGCATAGGGGCGACCCTCTGGGTCGTGGTGCACGTAATGGAATTCGCACACGCTGGTGTAACCAGCTTCCAGCATCTCGACATAGAGGCCCGTGGCAATGGCTTCGAGTTGTTCGGGCGTGATGGCCGACGCAAAGCGGTACATCAGGCTGCGCCAGCTCCAGAAGCTGTCTTGCGTGGCCCCCCGGTATTCGGTCAAGCCTGCAAACGCCCGTTGAAACGCATGCGAATGCAAATTGGGCATGCCCGGCATGACGGGGCCAGTTGCGCGTGGGGTGCTTTCAGGGCAAGCCGTTTGCGCCCTCACATCCGTGAGCACACCTGAATCGTTCCACGACAAGAGCACATCACGCGCCCAGCCCGTGGGCAACAAAGCGTGTTCGGCAAACAGGCTGTGTTTGTTCATGCCGAATCCCTCTGCACACCCATGCCGTCAACCGCCAAACGCCCCTGGCGCACCACGCTGCAGGCTGGGCGCTGGCCCAGCCAATAGGCCAGTTCGGCCACATCGCCCAAAGGCCACAGCACAAAATTGGCGGGGCAGCCCACGGCAATGCTCCCGTGTGTGGCCTGAAGGCCCAGGGCCTGCGCGGCATGGCGCGTCACACCCGCCAGTGCCTCAGGCACCGTCATGCGGAACAAGGTGCACGCCATGTTGACCATGAGCAGCAGGCTCAAGGCCGGAGACGTGCCCGGGTTGTGGTCGGTGGACACCGCCATGGGTACACCCGCTGCGCGCAGTGCGGCAATGGGCGGCAGGTGGGTGTCGCGCAAGGTGTAGTAAGCGCCGGGCAAGAGCACCGCCACCGTGCCCGCTTGCCGCATGGCAGCGATGCCCTTGGCGCTCAGGTGTTCGATGTGGTCGCACGACAGCGCGCCGAAACGTGCCGCCAGCGCCGAGCCGCCCATGTCCGACAGCTGCTCGGCATGCAGCTTGACCGGCAAGCCCAGCGCTTGCGCGGCCTGGAACACCTGCTCGGTCTGCGCCAGCGTGAAGCCGATGGTTTCGCAAAACACATCCACCGCATCCACCAGGCCTTCGGCCGCCAGCGCGGGCATCATCTCGTGACACACCAGACGGATGTAGTCGTCGCTGCGCCCGGCGTATTCGGGCGGCAGCGCGTGCGCACCCAAAAACGTGGTGCGCACCGTGACGCCAAACACCTCGCCCAAGCGCCGGGCCACGCGCAGCTGTTTGCGCTCATGTGCCAGGCTCAGGCCATAGCCCGATTTGATCTCGATGGCGCAAACGCCTTCGGCCAACAAGGCTTGCAAACGGGGCACAGCCGCGTCGAACAAGGCGTCTTCGCTGAGAGCGCGAGTGGCCTTGACGCTCGACACAATGCCGCCCCCGGCACGCGCCACCTCTTCGTAGCTGGCTCCGGCCAGGCGCATGGCGAATTCGTTGGCCCGCTGCCCGCCGTACACCAGGTGTGTGTGGCAGTCGACCAGGCCGGGCGTGACCAAAGCGCCTTGGCCGTTGTGTTGGGGCAGTTGCCGATATGCGTCTGGCAAATCGGCATGCGCGCCCACCCAGGCGATGATGCCTTGCGCCACCACGATGGCCGCATCGGGCACGGTTGGAGTGCCTGCACCCAAGGCCTCGGGGGCCAGTTGCAGGGGGTGCCAAACGCCGTCGGCGCTGGGCCATACATCAGGGGTCAATGAAGTGCTCATGTTCAATGAAAGTGAAGTGTCAAGACCAGCAGCGCCGGGTCATCGCCTTGCGGCTGCAAGCGCCATGCCGGGCAAGCCGCAGACCACCACAGGCCTTGCTGCGGCGCGAGCGTTTGCGCATGGGCGCCTTCGAGCTGCCAGCGCCCTTGTACCGCCATGAGCAGGCCCTGCGACGTGACAGGCCAGTCGCAAGCGCTGCGCAAAACCTGTAGCGAAGCGCTGCACGCGCTGCGCCGGGTCATGACGTTGAAATCGTGGCAGTCGCCCGTCAGCAAGCGGGCATGGATGGGCGCTTCGCCCGCAAATGCCAACGGGGCCAGCGGCGTGTCCAGCAGGTGGTCCACCTCGCCACCCTCGCTGAGCAAATGCACGCCGCCGCCGCTCAGCAAGGTGATGATGCGGTCCACACCCGGAAAGGCCGAAAACGGCCCATCGCTGGCGATGTGCGCAATGCTTACGCGCCAGTCAAAATCGTTGATGCCCGCACCGGGTGGAAGGCAGACGATCTCGCGTGTGACGCCGCCGCCGTTCTTCCAGGGCATGGCCGGTAAATCATCCACAGTGAATCGGTGCAGTGTCATGGCTTGTAGATCCGGCTCTGTGAAGTATTCAATGGTCAAAGATGTTGCAGGTCGGTGGCTTCAGCCCCGACAGGCAGCCTGCGCCGACGCCATCCATGTCGGGGCTGAAGCCGCCGACCTACGGGGAGAAGGTGCAACAGTTTCAATCGTCATCGCGCCGAATCAAGAGAGGGGTTGGACGTATTCAACGGCGCGACAAAATCGCCTGCAAAAAACTGCGGGTGCGCTCTTGTTGGGGCTGGCTGAAGATGGTTTCAGGCGGCCCGGATTCGACGAGCATCCCGGCGTCCATCACCACCACCAAGTCGGCCACCTCCTTGGCAAAGTCCATCTCGTGCGTGACCACCATCATGGTCATGCCTTCGCTGGCCAGCAGCTTCATGACCTGCAGCACCTCGCCCACCAGCTCCGGGTCCAGGGCCGAGGTGGGTTCGTCAAACAGCATGACACGCGGCTGCATGGCCAGTGCACGGGCAATCGCCACGCGCTGCTTTTGCCCGCCCGACAAACTCGCAGGCATGGCATCGGCCTTGTGGGCCAGGCCCACTTTGTCGAGCAAGGCCAGGGCCTGAATCTCGGCTTGCGTCCGGCTTTGGCCGCGCAGCTTGCGCGGCCCCAGGGTGATGTTGTCCAGCACCGTCAGGTGCGCAAACAGGTTGAAGGACTGGAAGACCATGCCCACCTCTTCGCGCAAGGCGTTCAGCTGGGCTTCGGGCAGCATGCGCCCCTGATCCACCAAGGTTTGGCCGCAGATGTCCACTCGCCCGGCTTCGGCTTGCTCCAGTCCGTTGCAGCAGCGCAGCAAGGTGCTCTTGCCCGAACCACTGGGGCCAATGACCACGACCACCTGCGAAGGCAGCACATCCAGGTCAATGCCTTGCAAGACCGGCTGCACACCAAAAGACTTGTGCAGGCCGCGAATCCGGACGATGGGGTCAGTGTTGTGTGACAAGGCATTCATTGCACCATGCCCCCCACGCGCAAGCGCTGCTCCACATGGCGCAGCGCCAGCGTGGTCAAGCCCGTCAACACGAAATAAATGAGGGCGATGGCCAAGTAAACCTCCAGCGAGCGGTAAGACACGCTGATGATTTTCTGGCCCTCGTGCATCAGGTCATGGATGGTCAGCAAGGACACCAAGGCCGAGTTCTTGATGAGCGCAATGAACTCGTTGCCCAAAGGCGGAATCATGCGCACCACCGCTTGCGGCAAGATCACATTCCACATGGCCTGGCGCGACGACAAACCAATCGAGCGCGCCGCTTCCATCTGGCCCCGGTCAATCGACTGGATGGCGCCGCGCACGATCTCCGACACATAAGCGCCCGAGTAAATGCCCAGCCCCAGCACGCCACACAAAAATGCGGGCAACATGATGCCAAACTGCGGCAAGCCAAAAAACAAAATGAACAGCTGCACCAGCAAGGGGGTGCCACGGATGACGGCCAGGTAAGCGGTGCACAGGCTGTAGAGGATGCGGCGCTCGGGGTGCAATCGGCCGATGCCAATGAGCAAACCGAGCACGCAGCCGAGCAGCAAGGACACGCTGGTGACTTCCACCGTCACCAGGGCGCCTTGAAGCAGTTGCGGCCAGCCGGACCAGACCGGAGAAAAATCAAGATCCATGGGGAGCTGCTGAAGCCGGTGGTTTTATTTGTTGCTGAACCATTTTTTGACGATGGCCGCATAGGTGCCATCGGCCTTGAGTTTGGCAATGGACGCATTGACCGCTTTGGTCAGCTCGGGCGTGTCCTTGCGCAAGGCCATGCCGTATTCCTCGGTGGTCAGCTGCTCATCGAGCACGCGCAAACCGCCCCGGGTGCGCACGTACTGGAAGGCGGCAGGCTTGCCGGTCACAGCCGCATCGGCGCGGCCGATGTCCACCAGGTTGAACATCTCCTGGTTCTTTTCCACTTCGACGCGTTGCACCTTGGGGAATTTTTCAGCCAGGTAGCTGACCGATTTGGTGCCCACTTGTACGCTCACCTTCTTGCCGTCCAGATCGGTCAGCTTCTTGATGGCCGCGTTGTTGTCCTTGACCATGGCCACCAGACCGCCTGCGTAGTAGGGGTCGGTGAAGTCCACCACTTTTTTGCGCTCGTCGGTGATGTAAATGGCCGAAACCGCCATGTCAAAACGCTTGGAGATCAAGCCGGGAATCAGGCCCTTGAAGTCGATGTCGATCCACTCGATTTGTTTGCCCATGTTTTTGGCAATGGCTTCCATCAGTTCGATGTCAAAGCCCGTGCGCTTGCCGTTGTCCACAAACTCCATGGGCGGGAAGGTGGCATCGGTGCCCACGCGCAAGACGTTGTCCTGGGCGTGGCCCACGCTGGCACCCAAGCTGGCTAGGGTCAAAGCGGCAGAAATGAAATGGCGGCGCAGTGTCATGAAGATGTCTCCAGAAGGTTGAAGGGGTCAGAATAGGTCAATACACAAAGGGCGTCATCGGGGAATTCACCCGGGCTCACTTGATCATGGGCAGTTTCAGCCCCTGCTTTTTGGCGGTGGCCACGGCCAGTTCGTACCCGGCATCGGCGTGGCGCATCACGCCCGAACCGCTGTCGTTGACCAGCACACGCGCCAGGCGCTCGGCCGCCGCGTCGCTGCCGTCGGCCACGATGACCATGCCCGAATGTTGCGAATAGCCCATGCCCACGCCACCGCCGTGGTGCAGACTGACCCAGCTGGCGCCGCCTGCGGTGTTGAGCAAGGCATTCAGCAGCGGCCAATCGCTCACAGCGTCGGTGCCGTCTTTCATGGCTTCGGTCTCGCGGTTGGGGCTGGCCACCGAGCCGGTGTCCAGGTGGTCGCGCCCGATCACGATCGGGGCTTTCAATTCACCAGTGCGCACCATTTCGTTGAAGGCCAGTCCGGCCAGGTGCCGCTCGCCCAGGCCCAGCCAGCAAATGCGTGCGGGCAAGCCCTGAAAGCTGATGCGCTCGCGCGCCATGTCCAGCCAGCGATGGGTGTGCGTGTTGTTCGGGAACAGTTCCTTGATCTTGGCATCGGTTTTGTAGATGTCTTCGGGGTCACCCGACAAGGCCACCCAGCGGAACGGACCCTTGCCTTCACAGAACATGGGGCGGATGTAAGCGGGCACAAAGCCGGGGAAATCAAAGGCGTTGCTCACGCCATGGTCAAACGCCACCTGGCGGATGTTGTTGCCATAGTCCACCGTGGGAATGCCCATGGCCTGGAAGTCCAGCATGGCTTGGACTTGGGTGGCGCAGCCTTGCGAGGCTTCGGCTTTCAGGCGGGCGTGTTGTGCGGGGTCGTGTTGGGCGGCTTTCCACTTCGCCACACTCCAGCCCGGGGGCAGGTAGCCGTTGATCAGGTCATGCGCAGAAGTCTGGTCGGTCACCAAGTCGGGGCGCATGCCGCCCGCTTTGGCGCGTCGCACCAGCTCGGGCAAGATCTCTGCCGCGTTGCCCAGCAGAGCAATCGAGATCGCCTCTTTGGCGGCGGTGTGCTGCGCAATCAAGGCCAGGGCATCGTCCAGGTCTTTGGCCTGTTTGTCCACGTAGCGGGTGCGCAAACGGAAGTCGATGCTGCTTTGCTGGCATTCGATGTTGAGCGAGCAAGCCCCAGCCAACGTGGCAGCCAAAGGCTGCGCGCCGCCCATACCGCCAAGACCCGCAGTGAGGATCCAGCGGCCTGTCCAATTGTTGTTGTAGTGTTGGCGACCGGCCTCGACAAAGGTCTCAAACGTGCCTTGCACGATGCCTTGGGTGCCGATGTAAATCCACGAGCCGGCCGTCATTTGCCCGTACATGAACAGGCCTTTGCGGTCGAGTTCGTTGAAGTGCTCCCAGTTGGCCCACTTGGGCACCAGGTTGGAGTTGGCGATCAGCACACGCGGCGCGTTGGCGTGGGTCTTGAACACGCCCACCGGCTTGCCCGACTGGATGAGCAAGGACTCGTCTTCGTTCAGGTCTTTGAGCGAGGCCAGGATCTGGTC
>Ga0255128_1000693_pt1 | contig 15570 bp, 15 predicted proteins | sample Law_Miss_RepC_8d_FD_188562 | JGI IMG/M metagenome (GOLD analysis project Ga0255128, IMG submission 188562) | Freshwater microbial communities from St. Lawrence River, New York, United States - Law_Miss_RepC_8d | ecosystem: Environmental > Aquatic > Freshwater > River | place: USA: New York... | reverse complement strand
TTCATGCCAAAGCGCCAGCAAACGCTCCCGGTCGGCATCGTCACGCACGATGGCTTGTCGGTCATTGCCACGCTGAATGACATGGTGCGGATAGGCTGCAACAGTGAGTCGGGGTTGGCGGGCCATGGGGATTACCTCTTTAAGAAGCGCAGTTTAATCGGGATCTGACCCCAATTATTTAGCGGGAACAATTCTGATCCGACCCCGATTAAATTCAATTTCAATTATTGGGGTATGAACCCAATTATTATTTAAACTGCTAGGCGGTAATTATTACACTTTCCACTGCTTAAAGACATTTTGCAAGTGAAATTCGAGGTTAATAATGGCAACGCCTCGAATTGACTCATTAACAATATCCTCAATATTTTTGTTGAATCCAGCGCGCTCAGTCAAGTCTTGAATATTCGCCTTAATATCCATGTTGACCAAAGTATTTTCAAACAAAGGCTTTGCTTGTGTAATAATTTTTTCGAGTATTAAAACAAATTGCTCTTCATCATTTGCAAGCTTTGCAGATGATGCCTTGATATACATTTCATTAAGTATTTTAAAATCTTTGGATAATTTCTTTATTTTCTTTTCATAGTTTACCTCGTCCGTAACAACTTTTTTAAGCTGTCCATCATGGTGTGATATAAAATCTTTAATAGTTCTTTCGGATATATTATCATATTGACTTTTTCTATAGTCCACCGCCCTTCCCGTAGCAAAAATAGTATGAATTCTATCAAGAAGTGCACTTTTTCGGCGTTCAGCAAAAGGAGTTGTTTCGGGTATTTTTTCAACTTTTAATTTGAATTTTTCCATTAAATCTCTTGCCTTTTTTTCATCTGAAGCACCATCTTTTATAACCTTAATCGCAAGTAAAAATCCTGCAACAATAATTATAATAACCAATACAACAAAACCATATTGAATTCCACTTGCGACATTGTCAATAGTTTGACTGGATTTAGGTCTTCCCTCTAATTTTCTTTCAAAATCTTTCAATGCTTCTTTTTGTCTTTCTTCTTCAATCTTTCTAGTGTATTCTGTCAAACCTCTATCTAATTGTTGATTTTGCACCGCTGACTGGCTTTGTGCACCAACGCTAAGAAAATAAAATATTATTAAAATAAAAATATTTTTAATAAAAATCATGAGAGCCTCTTTTTAAAATTGTTATGAAACAAAACATAGCGGATTCAAAAGTGAAATGCAACACCCTTGGAGTTAATGGATAAGGGTGGAGTTGAGGGCTGTTGATCAACAGCCCACAGTAGACCGACAGAGACGATCGTACACCCAGCCCTGTGCCCGGGCGCTCAATAATCTCATCAGCTATGGCATCCGACTGCTCTTGACCGTAAATGCTCAGATCAGTCCCCTTGAGCAGGTATTGGCACACCAGGCCATTTATGTTTTCATTGGTGCCCATTTGCTAAGCACTATGAGGATTGCAAAAATACACCCCAATGCACGTGTTTTGCATCAACTTCTTATACATTGACATCTCGCGCCCTTGGTCGTAGGTCATCGACAGCCGTAGGGGCAGGGCGATGCTAAGCAGTTTGTCCGGGAAGGCTTGCAACACATTTGCTGCGCTGGCTGGCTTGAATAGGAAAGTTCAACCAGCATGACCGGCCGACTGGTGCGCTCGACCTAGGTCCCCACCGCACTTGCGTTCGCTTCACCATTGATAAGGTCGCCCTTCCAATGTCCTGAGAACTGGCGATCTTTAATCTCTAGTGGGCGCACATGGATGCGCTGCATGTCGGGTATTCGCCCCCTATGGTCTTGCCCTTTGCTGCGTGGCACACGTTTGCTGTGGGCATTGCGTAGGCAGGCAATCAACTCGCAGCAAAGCCTGGCCAGTTTCCGGCGTGACCAGCAAATGAAAGTGGTTGTCCATGATCACGTAGGCATGAATGGCCACCTTGAAGGTCTTTGCATGTTCATGCCAAAGCGCCAGCAAACGCTCCCGGTCGGCATCGTCACGCACGATGGCTTGTCGGTCATTGCCACGCTGAATGACATGGTGCGGATAGGCTGCAACAGTGAGTCGGGGTTGGCGGGCCATGAGTTGAAGTTTTGAAGAAAGTGTCCGCAGTTTAGCGGGAACAATTCTGATCTGACCCCGATTAAATTCAATTTAACCTACTTAAAACGCTTAGTCTAAAATTTCTCGAACTTAAAGCAAACAAATTTGATAAATGAAAAAACTTATCCGCTTATTTTTTTTATTTCTATGCTTTGCACAGTTATCGAATCTACATGCCATGAAGCTCGAACGCCTCGGCAACGACCTGTATGCCACTGGCCCGACAGTCGACAGTGACTTTTTAAGCTTCAGGGAGGCTTTTGCAAAAGACGGCGTACAGCGCCTGATACTGGTCAACGGACCGGGTGGCGACCTATGGACGGGCATGCAAGTGGCCCGCATGGTCCAGCGAGCCAAGATCAAAACAGTGGTGTCGGGTTATTGCATGTCCGCCTGTTCCCTGATCTTTATTGCGGGACAAGAACGAGCCTTTGGTACAGGCCACTTACCCCGAGTGACCCTGTTGGGCATCCACGGCGCCCATTCAAAAGACACCAAGCAAGTCAACCCTCAAGCCATGCCACAGATGTATGCCTTGTACAAACAGCAGTTGGGGGAAAAGTTCGACAGCACCGTCATCAACCAAGCTTTGTACGACATCAAAGAGGCTGGCGGATTTTTGCGCATCCGGGAAATCGAACGCAATCTGGAAAAAGACCGTACGCCGTGGTTTTGCCCAACGGGACAAACCCCATTTTCAGACTGCCAACAACACCAGGGGAAAGATGCCTTGTCACTGGGCTTGGTCACTCAAGCCCAAACCGAAGTGCTGGAACTGCCTGAAAGCATGAAATTGCAGATGACCTATTTTGGGCGAAAACTCGGCCCGCCCACCCTTCAAAACCAAGATCATTCAGACAAACTGATGGAGCGTTATTGCAAAGGCCAAGCTGCATGCATGACCACATTCCGAGGCGCATTACAAAATTACCTGACAGCCAACACCCATAAGGCGTTGGCGTTTGGCACAGCTAAGCCCGGTTACGGTGCCGCTTGGGGGATCGATGAGCCGGGCATGGCCTTGTTGCGGGCGCTCTACCTTTGTAATCATCCCAAAAACAACCCCAAACTTTGTCGCTTGGTCGCCCTCAATGACCACGAACTGACGCCTGACGACGAGAACGAAGCACTCCAAACCGAAGCCCTCCAAAAAACCTTCCAGAGCATGCCCTTGCCAACCCCGGAAGTTTCAGCGCAAGAAAGTCAAGAAGTTGGGACCCTAAAACCCTCCAAACTTCGCCCAATACACCAATTGACAGGCATGACGCCGCGCGAACTAGAGGGCGTGGCGCGTTGGAACACCCACGAAATGGTGACTGCTCTGAAGCAAACCGAACGTCCCGTGTTGGTCGATGTAGCGACCTCCGGCCCCATGATTCCAGGTGCTTTGAACTTCATTCACGGCGGCTTGGCTTTCGAGGATGAAAAAAAAGAAGCCGCTTTCTCTGAACGCTTTCGCAACATGATGTTGGCCGCGGTCCCCGACATGAACCAGCCCGTGGTTTTTTACTGTGCAAGTTCTGAATGTTGGTTGTCGGTGAACGCTGCCATGCGTGCACGCCAAATTGGCTACACCCGGGTCATTTGGTACCGGGGAGGCTTGGCCTCTTGGGCCCGGTCAGGCTTGCCCACCACCGATCGCTTGCCCGTTGCCGTTTTAAATTGAAAAAGCCCAACTGCGGCTGACCCGGCGTCTGCGGCTCGCAGGTGACAGACCCCTGCATCCCCTTGCGATTACGCTCGGCCCATGGACAAGACAATTCTTAGCATCGGCGCCGGTGCCGGTTATGCGGGTGACCGCATCCCACCCGCCTTGGAACTTGCCGAAAAGGGGCAATTGGACTACCTGGTGTTTGAGTGTCTGGCCGAACGCACGATTGCTCTGGCCCAACTCGAGCGCCTGCACCATCCGGACGCTGGTTTTGACCCCCTGTTAACCACCCGCATGCAGGCGGTTTTGGAACCCTGCATTCGGCAAGGGGTTCGCATCATCAGCAACATGGGGGCAGCCAACCCTTTGCAGGCGGGTCATGCGGTGCTGGCCGTGGCCCGTCAGCTGGGCTTGCACCAAGTCAAAGTGGCCGTGGTGCTGGGCGATGACGTGCTGACCACGCTCTGTGCCCAAACTTCCCCTCTGCCCCTGATGGACACAGACCAGACCTGGGCCGAGTTGCAGCCCAAGCTGGTTTCTGCCAACGCTTATTTGGGTGCAGAGGCCCTGCTGCCCGCTTTGCAGACGGATGCGCAGGTCATCATCACTGGGCGGGTGGCCGATCCAGCCCTTTTTTTGGCCCCGCTGATGCACCACTTCGGCTGGGCGGCCGACGACTGGACTCGCCTGGGAAAAGGGGTTTTGATCGGGCATTTGCTGGAATGTGCGGGCCAAGTCACGGGGGGCTACTTTGCCGACCCGGGTTACAAGGATGTGCCAGACTTGGCCCGCTTGGGGTTTCCTCTGGCCGAAGTCAATGCTGCGGGGGATGCCGTCATCACCAAAGTGGCGGGCTCGGGCGGGTGCGTCACCGTGGCCACCTGCACCGAGCAATTGCTGTACGAAATTGAAAACCCGGCGCGGTACCTGCAACCCGATGTGGTGGCGGATTTTTCACAAGTCCAGCTGAGCCAAATCGGTCCGGACCGGGTTCAATTAAGCGGGGGCAACGGCCACCCGCGCACCGACACCCTCAAGGTCACGTTGGGCTACCGCGACGGTTTCATTGGCGAAGGCCAGATGTCTTATGCCGGGCCGGGCGCTCAGGCACGCGGCCAATTGGCCCTGGAGCTGGTGCGCGCCCGACTGGCAGAGTCCGGGTACGCCGACTTTGAAAGCCGCTACGAATTGATGGGCGTCAACGCCATTTGGGGCGCTAGAAACAGCCCTAACGCCCCCTCCCAAGCCACAGAAGTCCGCGCCCGTGTGGCCCTGCGTGTGCCCACGCGAGAACACGCTCAGCATGTGGCGCATGAAGTGGAGGCTTTGTACACCAATGGCCCTGCCGGTGGCGGGGGTGCCAGCCGAAACGTGCGCGAAGTCGTGGCCGCTGCCGCCGTGCTGATGCCGCGCAGCGCCATTCAGACCACCACCGTGCTGCTGAACGCAAACAACAGAGACTGACATGCTGCTGCGCGACATTGCCCACACCCGCACCGGAGACAAAGGCAACCGCTCCACTTTGTCGGTCATCGCTTACGACCGCAAAGACTTTGCCTTGCTCGAAAAAGTGCTCACCCCTGAACGGGTCAAAGCCCACTTTGCGGGCATCTGCCAAGGCTCGGTCGAGCGCTACGCACTGCCCCAATTGGGCGCACTCAACTTTGTCATGCACAACGCCTTAGGCGGTGGCGTGACCCGGTCGTTGGCACTCGATGCCCACGGGAAATGCCTGAGTGCCAAACTGCTCGAGCTTGTGCTTGAATACGATTGATTTTTTTTACCCTTGGAGACAACATGAAAAATAGACGCATTGCTGGCCTTTTGACTGCATTACTGGGTTTGAGTCTGGGCCTGGGCGCCCTGCAAGCGCACGCGCAGGCTTACCCGAACAAGCCCATCAAAGCCATCGTGCCCTTTGCTGCGGGCAGCGCCACCGACCAAATCGGGCGTGCCTTTGCGCAAAAGATGTCCGATATCTTGGGTCAACCCGTGGTGGTGGAAAACAAGGTGGGTGTGAACGGCATGCTGGGGGCCGATGCGGTGGCCAAATCGGCACCCGATGGCTACACCCTCTTGGTGGGCACCAACAGCACCAATGCAGCGCTGAAAAGCCTGATGAAAAAGCTGCCCTACGACCAAGACACCGCCTTTGCCCCCGTGGCGTATTTGGGCTCGGTGCCACTGATCGTTGCCATCAACAACGACGTGCCGGCCAAAAACCTGAAAGAACTGGTGGATCTGGCCAAGGCCAAGCCCTCACAAATCACGTTTGCCAGCGCCAGCACCTCACAACTGGTGTCCACCGAAGTGCTCGCCAGCATGACCGGCATCCAGATGACCAACGTGCCCTACAAAAGCGGCCCCGCTGCCATGACCGATCTGATTGGTGGGCAGGTGAATTTGTTCACCGCCGACTTTGCCGTCATGCTGCCCCAGGTCAAGGCCGGGAAAATCAAGGGCTTGGCGGTCACTTCCACCCAGCGCTCCAAAGCCATCCCTGAACTGCCCACTGTGAACGAGGCCCTGGGCCTGAAAGACTATGAGCTGATTGCTTACTTTGCGGTCTTTGCCCCGGCGGGCACCCCTGCCGACATTGTCCAGAAGCTGAATGCCGCCATCAACACAGCAGCAAACGACAAAACCATCATCGAACGCTTCTCGGCACTGGGCTTTGAAACCGCTCCGGCCAGCCCCGAAGCACTGGCACAACGCTCCAAAGCTGAAACCGCCAAATGGGCCAAAGCGATACGCGACGCCAAGATTGAGCCCCAATAAGGGCCAGGCCGACTTGGCGTCGGCTTTAAAGGTTGAGTAACAACGGATAACGCTCCGCCATCAAGCCTTCCACCCCAAACTCCTTGAGCAAAGCCTGCAGGCGCTCCCCTGCGGCTTTCTTTTTTTGTCCGGTGAATTTGGCCAGAATCAGCTCGTTTTTCATGCTGTGTTCCCAGCCCACCAACTCGGTCACGGTGACTGCATAGCCTTGAGACTCTAGGTACAAGCAACGCAGCACGTTGGTCAGTTGGCTACCCACTTCGCGGGTGTGCAGGGGGTGACGCCAGAGTTCGGCCAAAGGCGTGCGTTGCAGGTTCATTGCTTTGTTTTGGTTCAGCGCCCGGGCCAACTCGGCTTGGCAGCAGGGCACCAGCACCATAAAACGGGCTTTCTTTTGCAGGCCAAACGCAAGAGCGTCGTCGGTGGCGGTGTCGCAGGCGTGCAGCGCAGTGACCACGTCGATCTGGTCGGGCAGGGCATCGCTTCGGGCCGATTCGGCCACACTCAAGTTGAGAAACTGCATGCGCTCGAAGCCCAAACGCTGGGCCAGTGCCCGAGACGATTCGACCAATTCGCTGCGGGTCTCAATGCCGTAAATCGTGCCTTGGCCCAGACTTTTGAAAAACAGGTCGTAAATGATGAAGCCCAAATACGACTTGCCTGCGCCATGGTCGGCCAGCACCGGGCCGTGGTCCTTTTCCTTTTCGGGCAACTCCAACAACAGCTTTTCGATGAACTGGTACAGGTGGTAGACCTGTTTGAGCTTGCGCCGAGAGTCTTGGTTGAGTTTGCCCTCGCGGGTCAAGATGTGCAGTTGCTTGAGCAGCTCCACCGACTGGCCTGGGCGCACCTCGGGCGGCAAGGCGTCAGGGCTGGCGGCAGTTGATTTGGGTGGGCGAGGTGAGTTTTTCATCTGATCAAGCAATATAACGTGGCTGGCATGGATTCCCGCGTGCGCGGGAATGACAGATATTGGCGGGCTGGCATGGATTCCCGCGTGTGCGGGAATGACAGCGCGCTTGCGCGGGAATGACGGGCTGCTTTTGTGAAATTAGCCAAGAGCGCCCTCAATGGGCGCCTACATCCAGCGCTTTCCAGCCTTCGACACCCAGTTTTTCCAACGTCTCGATGTTGGTTTCGTAAATCATTTCCGCTTCAGGGAAAGCCTCCACTGCACGGTCGATGCTTTCTTCACGCAGCAAATGCAGCGTGGGGTAAGGCGAGCGGTTGGTGAAGTTGCTGATGTCGTCGGGCTCGGTGTCGGCGAATTGAAACTCGGGGTGAAAGCTGGCCACCTGCAGCTCACCTTCCAGATCAAGCTCTTGCAACACGGCATCGGCTTCGTCCAGAAAATCGTTAAAAGCCAAAAAATCGCGCAGCATTTGCGGAACGATGAGCAACACCGTCTCGCGCTCGTCCGCTGGGGCAGCGGCCAGGGCTTGCAGTTGCTCAATCAGTTCGTCGCGCAGGCCTTCCAGCCCTTTGGCCTCACTCACCACGTAATGGATCTGCCCCTTGACATGGGGGGCTTTGGCGAAGGGGCAGAGGTTGAGGCCGATCACGGCGCGTTCGAGCCAGCGCACGGTATCGGCAATTTCAGGGGTAGTAAGGTCAGTCATGGGCGAGATTGTGCCTCTGCCGCAGCCCTTTCAGTCCTTTCAGTCTTTAAAGCCTGCCGCTGAAGCTCGGCGTGGGCGCCCATGGCCAGCAATACGCCACACACACAGCAAGCCCCGGTGACCCAAGGGGTGAGCTGCCAGCCACCGGCTTGGGCCGCCACCCAGGCCACCAGCGGGGGACCTGCAAACTGGCCCAAGGCCGACAACTGTTGCATCCAACCCACGGTGGTGGCCACCTGTTGCTCGCCGGGCGCCAGCCTTACGGCAAGCGAGAACAAGGTGCCCGGCACCAAGCCGCCCACACCCGAAAACAACAACACCCCGGCATAACGCCACCACGGCCAGCCTTCAGTAAAGGGCGCAAAAGCCACGCTGCTGCCCAAAGCCATGGCCAAGAATCCAAAGACCAGCAATTGCGCAGGGGCCCAGCCGCGATGCAGCAAGCGGCCCGAGGCCATGTTGCCCAAGATGTTGACGGCCGCTGCCAACGCGGTCAGCACCCCCAGCACCGCACCTGCCAAACCTGCATCGGCATATATAGAGGGTAAAAAACCCACCACCGCCAGCCATTGCCCCGAATACATGGCAAAAATAAGGGCCACCCACCAAGGCCCTGGGGCCGACAAAGTGCTGCGAAGACGCTGGGCCATGCCACTGAAGTTACTTTTTGGCAGAGGGGCAGCGCCCATGTCGGGCTCAGGATCGGCCGGCACCGCACGCCGAAGCCAAAGGGCCATGCCCAAAGAAGCCAAGGCCAGCAGGTTCCACCACATTGACCAACCAAAAGCCGGAATAAACAAAGGCCCTACCAGCAAGGCCAAGGCGGTTCCCGTGGGCATGTAGGCCCCCCAAATACCCAGCATGCGGCTGAGGTGGTGGTTTAAAACCAGTCGGCGAATCAAGGCCGGCGCAGGCAAAGCGACCATTAAAAAGCCCAGTCCTTCGATGGCCCGCAACAACAACAAGGCCGTCACCGACGTGGCCAATCCGCCCAAGCCACTGGCCAGCGCCAGCAAGCACAAGCCCCGAATCATGCTGCGCCTCAAGCCCATGCCATCGGCCAACACCCCCATGAACACTGCCAAGCTCAAACCCGCCAGCTGCACGATGGACAACAAAAAACCAGACTGCACCAGCGTCAGGCCCAGCTCGGCCTGCAGCGCGGGCAATGCCGGGGGCAGCTTGCCCACTTGCAAGGCGGCCACGCCACCTGCCAACACCACCAGCCAGGCGGCCCGGTCAGCGCGGAGTGTGGTCACAGCAACCTGCGCCCGGTCAGGCGTTCGTGTTCACGCAGGGCAAAGCGGTCGGTCATGCCGGCAATGTAATCGGCCACGGTGCGGTGCAGATCACGCTGCAGGTCTGCACCGGTGGCAAAGTCGGCGGGCATCCCGGCCGGGTCATGCAGGTAAGCGGCAAACAACTCTCGCACCGCTTGCTGCGCCTGAAGCGTGGTTTGCATCACCTGCGGGTGTCGGTACAAGCTGGCAAACAAAAACTTTTTGAGGGCGTCCGATCGGGTTTTCATGTCCGCACTGAAAGCCACCAGTGGCCCAGCCCGTCTGGCCTCTGCCAAGGTTTTGACCCCAGCTTGTGCCACGTTTGACCGGGTGGTTTGAATCACGTCGTACACCTGGTCACTCAGCATGCGGCGAATGGTTTCGTACAACAAGCGCCGAGGTTTGTGCACCAGATCCGGGTGTTCACCCAAGGTTTGCTGGTGGTAGTGCGCAAACAATTCAACTTCGAGCAATTGCTGCAGGGTGATCAAACCGGAGCGCACGCCATCGTCAATGTCGTGTGCGTTGTAGGCAATGGCATCGGCCAGATTGCACAACTGCGCCTCTAAGCTGGGTTGGGTCCGGTCCAAAAACCGCCTGGCCACGCCGCCGGGTTCGGACACTTCCAAATGCTCGGCATTGATCCGCGAGCAGTGCTTGAGCACACCCTCACGGGTTTCAAAACTCAGGTTCAGGCCATCAAATGCCGGGTAACGCTCTTCCAGTCGGTCCACCACGCGCAGACTTTGCAGGTTGTGCTCGAACCCCCCATGCTCGGCCATGCATTCGTTCAGCGCATCTTGCCCAGCGTGTCCAAAAGGCGTGTGCCCTAGGTCGTGCGCCAAGGCTATGGCTTCTACCAAGTCTTCGTTCAGTCCCAAGGCACGGGCAACGGACCGGCCCAACTGCGCCACTTCCAGCGAATGCGTCAAACGGGTCCGAAACAGATCCCCCTCGTGGTTCAAAAACACCTGGGTTTTGTACACCAGCCGCCTGAAAGCCGTGGAATGCACGATGCGATCCCGGTCGCGCTGGAAAGCATTGCGCGTAGGGGCGGGTGGTTCTGCGAAGCGCCGACCTCTGCTTTGCGCCGGGTCGCTGGCCAATGCAGACAGACTGGCAAAAACCGTGCTGGCTTCACCCGGCCCGGTGCGGACATCGTGCTGCATGGGCCTACACCTGACCCTTAAGCGCAACAGGCATTGACCACGTCGCGCACCATGGCATCGGGCGCACCACACACCACGGCCTGGCCCGGCCCGTCAATCACGACAAACTTGATGTCTCCGGCCTCGGCCTTTTTGTCCAGCCGCATGTGTTCTATATAGTGCCCGGCATTGTCAGCCGCATCGATGACCGGCCCGCGCACCGGCAAGCCCGCACGCGCAATGAGCGCTTTCAGGCGTGCCACAAAGGCCGCATCGACCCGGCCCAAGCGGTGCGACAACTCGGCCGCCATGACCATGCCGCAACCCACGGCCTCGCCGTGCAGCCAGACACCAAAACCCAGCCCGGCCTCGATGGCATGGCCAAAGGTGTGGCCAAAGTTAAGGATCGCCCGCACCCCGGTTTCGCGTTCGTCTTGTCCCACCACCCAGGCCTTGATTTCGCAACTGCGCTTGACCGCATGGGCCAAAGCAGCGGGGTCTTGCGCCATGAGCGGGCCGATGTTGGACTCGATCCAGTCAAAAAAAGCCATGTCGGCAATCGGCCCGTATTTGATGACTTCGGCCAGCCCGGCGCTCAGCTCACGCGGGGGCAAAGTCTTTAAGGTCGCCATGTCGCACACCACGCGGCGCGGCTGATAAAAAGCGCCAATCATGTTCTTGCCCAAGGGGTGGTTGATGGCGGTCTTGCCCCCCACCGAAGAATCGACTTGAGACAGCAAGGTGGTGGGGACCTGCACAAAAGGCACGCCGCGCATGTAGCTGGCGGCGGCAAAACCCGTCATGTCGCCCACCACACCGCCGCCCAAGGCAAACAAAACGGTCTTGCGGTCGCAGCCTTTGGACAGTAGCGCGTCAAAAATCAGGTTCAGGGTTTGCCAGTCTTTGTGCACCTCGCCGTCGGGCAGCACCACGCTGTGCACCTGCTTGTAATGCGGGCCAATGGCCTGGCGCAAAGCCGCTTCATACAAAGGGGCGATGGCGTCGTTGGTCACGATCATGGCCGTCTGCGCCTTGGGCAAACCGGCCCAGGTTTCAGCATGGCTCAAAAGGCCTTGGCCAATATGGATGTCGTAACTGCGGTCGTCCAGCGAAATGGCGACCTGTTCAATGGGGGATGTTTGCTCTGACATAACCCCCAAGTGTAGAGGCTGGCGGCGTGGCGGCAGAGTCACCCCCGGCACGGTGGGCTGTGCACGCCTGCGCCCAGCGCGCTTGGTTTTCAGGGTGTGGGGCCTGCGGGGTTCTCACGCGCAGGCAGCCGCCCGGCCAATTCGAGTTGCATGACGATCATGTTCACCAAGGTGGCCACCGAGGGGCGGCCGGTTTCGATGACAAAGTGAGAGGCTTCGCGGTACAAAGGATCGCGTGCGTCAAAAAGCCCCCGCAAACGGCCCAGCGGGTCATCCACTTGCAACAAAGGCCGCGCCGTGTCGTGGCGCACCCGGCGAAACACGTCTTCCGGGGTGGATCGCAGATAAATCACATGGCCGCGCTCTAGCAAATGGCGGCGGTTGGCTTCACGCAAAACCGAGCCGCCCCCCGTGGCAATCACCCCTTGCTGGGTTTGGGTCAGGTCGTCCAGCACTTGTTGCTCCACATCGCGAAAGCTTTCCTCGCCCTCACGCGCAAAGAACTCCCGGATCGAACAGCCCAGACGCTGCTCAATCACATGGTCAGAATCGACAAATGGCAAGCCCAAACGGCGAGCCAATTGCCTGCCGATGGTGGTTTTGCCCGAGCCTGGAAGGCCCACTAGGATGATGCTCAAGTCAATCTCACACAGAAAAAGGTCGGCTAGGCCCACTGCCAAAGAAGCCCGTTGCCCGAAGGCTGCAAGTGTATTCGACCGATTTAATCTCTTCAGGGGGGCAATGTGGCGGGGCCATCGGCCATGACCCGGGGGGTCAGAAAAATCAACAACTCACTTTTGCGACGGGTTTGGTCACGGTTTTTGAACAACCAACCCAAGCCGGGCACATCGCCCAGACCCGGCACTTTGGCTTCGTCGTTACGGTTGGTTTCTTCGTAAATCCCCCCCAACACCACCGTCCCGCCATCTTCCACCCGGACCTGAGTTTTCACATGCTTGGTGTTGATGGCGTAACCGGCCGGGGTGATTTGGCCCACGCTGTCGCGGTTCACATCGACATCCAGCACCACCGAGCCATCCGGGGTGATTTGCGGGGTGACTTCAAGCTTGAGGTTGGCTTTTCTGAACGAAATCGCAGTCACCCCATTGCCCACGGCCGTTAAATACGGCAACTCGGTGCCTTGCTCAATCAGGGCCTTGGTCTGGTCAGCGGTGACCACCCGAGGGCGTGAAACCACTTTGCCCAGCCCCGCCGCCTCCAAGGCCGAAATCTCCACGTTGATGAACCGGTCGGCCGCCGCATTGAACAGGGATACCGCAAATGTGGCCGGACTGTTTAACACTTGCCCAGCTGAACCCGCTGGTAAGTTGACTTGATTGCCCGCCGCCACACCGGCTGCCGCTGCCACGTTGGTAGCCCCCACGGCCAGCGTGTTGGAGCCGCCTTGTATTTTCAAAGGAACAGCCATGCCCGCCCCCAGTCGCACCCCCAAAGACTGGCCAAACTGGTCATCGGCCTCCACGATGCGGGCCTCGATCAGGATTTGCCGCACCGGCACGTCCAGTTGCAACAACATTTTTTCCAGATCCGGTAAGCGTGCAGGCAAGTCCGAAATGAACAGCTGGTTGGTTCGGGGTTCGGCCAACACACTGCCACGGCCACTGAGCCAACGCCCGCCCGTGCTGCCCGCCGTGCCGCCCTGCAAGCGTTGGGCCACTTCAGTGGCGCGGGCATATTGCAGGCGCATCGACAGCATTTGCAGCGGCATGACCGATTCCAAGGCGGCCTGGTTTTCTAGACTCTTTTTTTCGCGCAGTGCCCACTCGCCTTGCGGGGCCACCCACAGCACCCGCCCCTCTTGGCGCGAGACCAAACCCTTGGATTGCAAGACGATGTTCAGCGCTTGCTGCCAGGGCACCTGGTTCAGCCGCACACTGATGAGCCCTGCCACCCCCTCGGTCGGCACCACATTCAAACCCGAGTAATCGGCAAAGATTTGCAACAAAGCAGTCAATTCGATGTTCTGAAAGTTCAAACTGATGGCTTGCTCTAAGGGCGGGACAGAAAGAGGAGCCGATGGGGGGACAGAAAGGGAAACAGAGGGTGTGGCGGATGGTGGGACGGATGAGGCAGTGACCCCGCGGGCAAGCGGTTCAAGCGCCATGACCGAAACCGTCGGCAAGGCCATGGGCGTGTTTTGCGCCCCCGCCGAGCAGGCCAGGCCAAGACATACAGCCCCCAAGCAGCAGTGCACCGTGTATTTTTTCAAGCCCATGACCCTTGCGAGGCTTTGGATGCGTGGGGTGATGAGGCTTGTGGTCATTTTGTGACTTTCGCGGTTGTTGCGGCCCAAGGAATCTCAATCACGGGGCCCTGTGCCAATTGCAAGCGCACGCCTTGGTCGGTGATGGCGGCCACCCGATGCCCTTCTAAGGTCACGCGTTGCCCGTGGCTGACCTTGGCCCAATGGGGTCCGGCCGACAAAATCGCCAAGTGCTCAGACCCTTGCTGCCAAAGGCCCAACAAGCGCACCTGCGCCAAGGGCCAGTGCTGCGGGTCTTCCGACAACACTTCAGTGACTGCCACTGCCTTAGCCCCTGCAAGGCTTGCATCCGGCGCAACGGGCAAACCGCCCGCATCCACCCCAGTGGTTTGGGCAGGCTCGGCCAGCGTTTGGCTTGGGACAAACAAGGCCCCGCCCCGAGGGCCTGCCCGCCGGGCAGCAGAGGAGGAAGAGGAAGAGGAAGAGGCGGCGGCTAAGGGCAATGCGTTGGCCAGACCGGGCCAAGCGCCCTCTTCTTGACCCGGACGCATCCAAAGCCGCAACACGGCATCGATCTGAACCTCGGCGGGTTGACCGGTAGCGGCCACACGAATTTGCTCGATGACACACAAGGGTCCGGCCTGGGTCAGGGCGGCCCATGTCCGCGACCAATCCTCAAAACGCCCTTGCAAGCGCACCTCTATGACCTGGCTGGACAAACGCCCGGCGCTCACTTTTTCTGTTGCCACGGGGTTGGCAGGGGTTGGCGTGGCTGAAACTGGCTTGGCTGGGACCGGCATAGGGGCTACCGGCCTCAATGAAAGCAGCCTTAAACCATTGGCTGACAAGGTCTGCTGCAAATTGAGCCAGACCGGCGCTGGATTGGACGCCCCCGGCAAGCTGGCCCACAAATTTTGTGAATCTTTCGCTGCCGGTACAGCAGGCGGGGCCGGCGGTGTTGCAGGCAAGGCAGCCACTTGAGTCTGCAAGCGTGCAAGCGCTTGCGTGGCCAAGGTATGCGCATCGCTCGACGCCGAATAAATGAACCCCATGCCCGCCAAACCCAGCAGCAAGCCGGCCAGTGCAAACCCCCAACGCCTTAACCACCGCTGCATCAAGCGCTGCCAATGGGGCCAGCGCAATGCCCCCGTGGGTGCGCCAAGCAATGCACCTGAGACGCCCGAAGGGCTTGAATAAGCGATCATGGCCTTGAATTCATGGTCGTACTTTCATGGTCTTACTTTCATGGTCTTAGTTTGGGCAACTTTGCAAGCGACGGCGTACTGGGGAGCCCCACAGACCAAGGGGCTTCCCAAACAAAATTGACCTGGCTTTTAGGCCCCACGGCCATGCGACTCAAACCCAGTGGCTGTTGCAGCGGTTCAGACAGTCTTTGCCGGACATCGGTGACGGCACGCACATCGGGCAGGCTGCCTTGCAAGACCATTTTTCCGGCCATCGCCTGCAAGCTTTCCAGCCGAAGGCCGCTGTGTTGGGCTTCAGTTTGCAAGCCTTCATGCAGCGATTGCCAAACCTGTTGTTCTTGCGCAATTTGGTTCAGCTGCAGCATTTGCTCTGCCTGCAAGCGCGTTTGGACAAGCCATTGTTCCGCTGCCTGGCCTTGGCGGGTCCGGGT
>Ga0255128_1000691_pt1 | contig 15580 bp, 15 predicted proteins | sample Law_Miss_RepC_8d_FD_188562 | JGI IMG/M metagenome (GOLD analysis project Ga0255128, IMG submission 188562) | Freshwater microbial communities from St. Lawrence River, New York, United States - Law_Miss_RepC_8d | ecosystem: Environmental > Aquatic > Freshwater > River | place: USA: New York... | reverse complement strand
CTGCGATGGTAGAGGCGGACGAACATAGGAAGCCATGTGTAATTCGGAGGGACTCAGGATGCATCCGGTGGGATCTGTTTGCCGTGTGGGTCACGGGTCGAGTTGCCAGCGCGTTGACTGAGATTTTCGCGAAGTTCTTCGGAGGTGAAGTGTTCGAGGGATTCTGCGTTTGCGTGCAAGCGGGGATCGCTGAGGTTGGTTTCTTGATAGAGGACATGTTCCCACAGACGGTGGGTTCGTACAAGGTTTTGAGCTTGCCGCAATCCTTCTTCAGTGAGATTCCAATACGAGTTTTGAGGAGTTACCCACCGCTTTGCGCAGAGGTCTTCGAGAGCTTGTACCACCGCGGCCGATGAGCGTTGAAGTTTGTTTGCAATGGTTGCCGTGGCGAGGGTGGTTTTGTTTGCTAGCCAAGCGGCATCGGCAGAGCGAGTTGTATCTGTGGTGCCAGTGGATTCAGAGGTGGCATTCGTTTCAGCGTGCCGGTAGAAAAGAGCCAAGATGTCTTCGGCGAGAATGCGGCGACTCAGTGCGCGTTGCTCGATCCATTTCCACAGCAATCCGCTTTTGGGGCTCAGGATGATGGCTATTGTAAGTAGCACACCGGATGTCGAAGCGACCATTGCGGCAGAGTTTGCTGACTTGAACCCCAGGAGGTGTGGAAGATAAATCGCGGCGAGGTGTCCGAAGATACTTGAGATGATCGCGACCATGACGCTTATCGAGATCATCGTAGAGAGTCGGTTGGAAAGAAGCCAAGCGGTCGCCGGAGGTACGATCAGCATGGCGACGACGAGGATATTCCCGACGGCTCGAAAGGATAGAACGCATACCATCGCCACCATGGCAGCGAGTAGGTATCGCATGAAGTGAACCGGGATCCCTTGAGCTGCGGCGAGGATTGGGTCGAAAGTTGAAAGAGTCCACCATTTGTACAGAGCAAGCATGCAAATGGCATTGAGCAAACAGAGGGTGAAGAGTTCGAGTACGACTACGGGGACAAAGCCCAATGGGGTTTCGATCGTATCGAGGATGATCGTTTCGAGGTTTCCATACAAGACGCAAGAAGGGTCGAGATCTGCATGATCGACACGTGAGATCAGGACGATCCCCAACGCAAAAAGAGCGGTGAAGACAACTCCTGTCGCGGCACTTTCTTCGATTCGGCTCAATTGCCGTACAAGTTCGATCAGCCAGACGGTAAGGACCCCGACGATGGCGGCCCCGAAAAGAGCGATCCAAGGACTGCGGCTTGCGAAAAGAAGAAAGCCGGCGGCAATTCCTGGCAAGACCGCGTGGCTGATCGCATCCCCGACAAGGCTTAGGCGGCGGAGTACGAGAATATTTCCAACGAGGGCACAAGCGATACCGCACAATGCCGAAGCGAGGATCATCCAGCCATCGACTTGCCAAGCCCAAGAGAGTTGGCTTAGGGGGTGGCTGATTAGGTTATGCATTGCTAGCCGAGGGTGTTTTTTGGGGGAAGCAATCAGCTTTTTGATTGTTCCATTTGAGCGATTTCATCGCCGAAATCGAGGGTGGGTTCGGCGAAATTATCCACTTCGTTCGATTCCTCTTGGGTTTCTTCTTCAGCCCCCTTCTTTCCTTTCTTCTTCTTTTTCGCTGGTTTTACACCAGGTCGCTTGGGGCGATTGGTCAAAGCAACGATGGTCGGTACGAGGATGACCGCCGCCATGAACGCTATCCAAATATAGGAAAGAATTTGAAAGAGCATGGTGAAATTAGGATCCGTGAACGGAGCGGAAGTGATCGTTTGGGGGCTTCGCAGGCCTTTCTGGAGATCGGCCAGCTTGCGGAGAGCCCTGGACGGCACAAGGCCGCCGAGTGTACAAGGTTAATTCACGGCAGGGCCCCAAGCAAGTCGTGAGGGGGAGTTTCGACGGATTGGTCAGGAGGACGGGGATGCATCAAGAAGTCACGCAGTTTTTGCGGTATTTGGATGTTGAGAGGAATGCATCGGATTTGACGATCAAGTCCTATCGGGAGGACTTGATGGACTTGGCTGACTTTTTGACCGACCAAGGGCAGTCGCCTCGTCGTCCCCGGGATGTGACTCCAACGGAACTTCGGGGATATGTCACGGCGCTGCATGAAGCGGGTTATGCCCGAACAAGTATTTCACGCAAGCTCGCATCGTTGCGAAGTTTCTATCGATTCGCGCAGCGCCAGCAGATGGTCGATACGAATCCGGCCAAACCATTGCGCAATCCCAGGGGGGCTCGCAAGCTACCCCATTTTTTGACCGGGGATGAGATCAAGTCGCTTTTGGGGGCACCTGATGGTGAGAATGAGATGGGGATGCGTGACCGCGCGATTTTAGAAGTTATCTATAGCGCAGGGTTGCGTGTAAGCGAACTGGTCGGAATGAATGATCGAGACATTCAGGTCGACGAAGGGACGGTAAGGATCCGTGGTAAGGGACGCAAGGAACGGATCGGGCAACTCGGACAGTACGCGATAAGAGCTTTGCTGCTGTACTTTCAAACACGTCGCGCAGCGCCCAACGGAACGAAGGAGCCGGCAACGTTTCGGAACAAGTTCGGCGGACGACTGACTTCCAGAAGTGTCGCGCGCATGTTGGAGAAATACATCAAACAGTGCGGACTAGATACTCGCACAAGCCCTCACACCCTTAGGCATTCGTTCGCAACTCACTTGCTAGATCGCGGCGCAGATATCCGCAGTGTCCAAGAATTGCTCGGTCACAAGAGTTTGGTTACGACACAAATTTATACGCATGTGAGCACGGCAAACATCAAGGCTGCGTATGACAAGGCGCATCCACGAGCGAAGAAGAAGCCGAATGCAGGGTGACGCTCTTGCGCGTCACCGCTTAGATTGGAAGCGGAATGGCGCGAGCCCAATACCGTTGATATAGACATAAACCATGTCCTTTGCTGAAGTTATGGGTGCAAACTCAAACAACTCCAACAAAGGAACATGGAAGATGATGACACAAGGAAGTGTCGATGTACGACAGGCACGTCAGCAAGAATCCCTACTGAGGCTTACCCAGGTTATCAAGCCGGAACTGGTAGCTCAAGTGCTATCGGCTTGCCAGAAGAACCAAACCAGAAGAGCTAATCTCGATTTTGAGACGACACTCTGGATCGTTCTAGCAATGGGTATCTTTACCGACTTACCAATTCGCGATGTATGTCGCTTTACGTGCACAAAGCCATCGATGCGCCTGCCCGGCAGGTCTGCCCTGTGTAGAGCTCGCAAGCGATTAGGAGCGGAGCCTTTGCGTCAGTTGCATGCGGAGGTCGTCCAGCGGTTGGGGAAGTCCGAGTCAGACGGCAGCTTTTATAAGAACCATCGACTCGTTGGTATCGATGGATGCCTGTTCAACACGCCTGATACACCAGCGAACGAACGTGCCTTTGGTCGTCCACGCGGTGGCCATACTAAAGATAGCCAGGGAGCTTACCCGCAAGTGGGCAAAATGAGCCTCGTCGAGCTAGGGACGCACGTCGAGTTGGCCTTTCATCTCCGAGCTCATTGGCAAGGTGAGCAGACGATTGCTTACCGTATTACAAAGCACTTGCAGCCTGGCGACCTGCTGTTGATGGACGCGGGAATTTTCTGTTTCCGTATGGCAAAACAAACGAAAACACAGAACGCTGAGTTTTTAGCACGCTCGCCATTACGAACGCTTGAACCGATCAAGAAACTTGCCGATGGGTCGTACTTGGCCCAGATCTATTCGCATAACAATCATCGCCGACGCGGACAAAATGGTATGGTCGTTCGCGTGATTAACTACACGCTTAACGAGCCATCGCGAGCGGGGCATCAAAAGCCAAGACGATTGATCACTTCGTTGCTCGACGACACTGAACATCCAGCATGTGAACTTGTTGCGCTTTATCATGAGAGATGGGAGCAAGAACTCCTATTCGACGAACAGAAAACACACCAGGATCCTCGTCGCCCGCACAAGCCCACGCATCTGCGAAGTCAAAGTCCTGCAGGTGTCGTACAAGAGTTATACTCGCTGTCACTTGCACACTTCGTTGTTCGCAAAGTGATGGTCGAAGCGGCACAAACGATCAACACCGATGTCGATCGAATATCTTTCAGTGGCGCAATACGAATCATTCGCTGCCGCCTGTCTGAGATCACCCACCAACAACCAACCACCTGGTACTCCCAGTTGATTGCCGAGGTTGCCAGGGAGATTCTCGACGCACGGCGAAACCGTATTAACCCGCGCGTCCTACGGCAAAGCCGATCGAAATGGAAAAGTAAAAAGAAACACCATTATCAATTGCCGAAACTCTCGCAACCCTTTAAAAACTCGGTGGTTATCATTATGTAAACGGTATTGGGCGCAAGCCGCCCGGTGTTTGACGTACCCGGTTCAATTCCATTTTAGTGTTGAACCAATTAGCCCCCATGACGTTGTGGTGCTTGGGTTACATACGGATTGGGGCTATTCGACAGCATTCGACTTAGGCCTTCGCGACCATCCAGCCATCAATCGGCTTGGTGGTAGCACAAGTCGGCCCGCCATCTTTGCCGGTTCCGGGAATTGTGGCTTGTATTAATCGCTTTGGTTTCTCCAGAACCGCGTCGATCAACTCCCAAGTGATCCCGTCCAAAGGAATTTTGATGCGACGTTGCCAGCCGCTATCGAATTGCCCTGCCGACTTTCCGATATCGATATAGATAAATCGTCCGCTTGGAGGGCCTTGTGAGATTGGTCCACCAAAGTTTGGCGGACCATCATCACGATTGCCTTTGACTTTGATCGTGCAATCGAGAACCAAGTTACCTACTTTTGATCGTTGGATCGCAATTGTTTTGTAATCGTTCCCTTTGCCTTCCTGGATGCCAAAGTCCACGCCTGGTGGTGGGGCAACGAGGATGATCCTTAGCGGTACAGCGATTTCTGTTTTGATTTCTTTTGACATACTAACTCTTTACCTTTCCATAAAACACCGCAAGCCAAACCGTTGGCTCATCGGGTGTGGTCCATTCAACCCGATGCTTCTGATGCGCCGGGATGTTAATGAAATCGCCCGGTTTAAGCACTTTGATTTCACCTTCAATCGACAATCGAGCGGCACCTTGTAGTACAACAACCCATTCATGTTCGTCTTGGTCGTACCAAAAGTCTTCTGGCGATGAATGACCGTGCGAGATGATGCGTTCGATGCGCAAGTTGGTTGCGTCGAGCAATGTGGTAAAAAGCTCGTCGGGAAGGTTCGATGGAAGATCGGAGAAGAGGTTGGTGATCATGGTTTGCTGCGAGCCTTTTTGAAGAGGGCTACGCATTTCTCGTAAGGGGCTTTGGTTAGTTTCCCGCCACGCAGACCGTAGTACCCAACGTGTTCGGGCCAGTCATGGCTATTTAGCTCTTGCGATTGAATCTCCCACCAAGACCATCGTTCAACACTGGATTTGCGAATCAGGTTGATAGCTTCTTTCAGGCTATCACATGTGTAGAAAACCATCTCGTCAGCACGGCAATCGTCCAGCGCTCCCATGATTTCGTGATGTAGGACAATGTAGATTTTCATGATCTGCTGTGAACTGACCCGTCGATTGATTATGTGATCCTATTACCAATGAGCATCTGACCATACGAGTCAAATAAACTGCGTGACTCCATTCCAGATTCGAGGGTATTTACCGAAGACTTTCCTGTCCTTTATTGGCAAGTCCTTTACCAAGCACCGGATCAATTGGACCTCCTTCTGGTGGCTTTGAACTTCGATCCATTCGATGATTCTGTCGAGGTCTCGGAACCGGTGGCTGAACCTCCCGACTTCTCAAGAATGAATGTAAGTCTTCACGACGGATTCGGTATCGTGGACGATTTCCGTCCCCGACATTGATTACCTTTAACTCTGCTCTGCGAATCCAGCCAAGAAACTTCTCAGGAAATATACGAAGTAACTTTGCAATTTCTGGTGGCGTCAAATACGGCTTTCGCGAATCGGTCATGCTGGTTTCCTATAGCCCCTACTCTCCCAAGTCGTTCACGGTGGCAGTTCGATCCTTCTTGGGTCTTGTTACCCCCAGTTTCTCAGCGATCAATTCAAATCCAAAATCGTTTTTGAACGGCTCAATCTCTTGTTGCAGCTTCTTCAACTTCACTTTTTGCCAAGAAGAACTAGGGTCGTGATGCAATCGAATGAACTCGTTAGAGAGCGTGTAGAACTCTGGTTCGAGACTCCCGGATGATCCATCGTTTTTTCCAAAGAACTTCCCAATGTTCAGGAAGGCGACAATGAGAAAATCGAATGCGTCAAGACTAACTTCTTTTAACGGAAAGCCCCTATCGCAGTCGCTTGCGTAGCGACTCTTAACCTGAACTCGGACCTGGGGCAATTCATCGCCCTTTGGCTGATGGCGTGGGTTTGGATGGATACAAATCAGGTCATATCCCTCATTGTTTGGAGGCGCTTTGTAGGCCAGGATATTCCGGCGCATCAAATATCCCATGACCAGGTATTCGGCACTTGCTGAGACGACTGGGAGTCGCAAAAAATCTTGTTTTGCCATTCATCAATTCACTCTGGAAACGAGTTAATGCCTTTGTCCAAAAAACTCTTTTTCGATCTCCGCCAATTCCACGACGGTAAACACATTGTAGTCGGAAAGTGCTTTCATGATGTCTGAGCTTGGAGGTTCATTCAGTTCGAGTTCGCCAATTGATTCACGTAGCTCTTTGCAATGGTCAGGCAAGCACTCCCTTGGTCGAGAAGGCGGCGTGCCCCATGTTGCAGATTCACCGGGGATATAACGCACTCTCTGGACAATCAGCAACGCCGCCCTTATCTGTCCGAGGAAATTAAGTTCTTTGCATACTTCCTGGAGATAGTCAGCATCACCTAGATTGTCGTAGACGCTGTACAGATAGCCTTCGCTATAGTCCTGCGATGTTTCAATGCCATAGGTTGCAATCTGAAGGTATTTGCAGAAACGACCAATTAGCTTGTTGCGATTCACCACTCCTCGCACGTGGTAGACGTACAGCAGACGAACCAACGATGTAAAAACATCGAGGAAGTTCTCCATGCCGTTGATATTGCCACGTTTTGCGTGTTTACGAAGACGCTGCTTTTCGTGACGGTCCACAAAGTCATAAATCGCATCAGCAAGATCGGCTTTATCCTCTTTGGCATTCAAGAGCCATTCAGGTGCTTCGTCAGCCCTAAACGGATCACGAACACGAATTCGGAAACGTCTGCCAGCTTTGAGTCCACTTCCACCATCGTTGAATCGAATATTCAAGTGACGAAGGTATTCAACAACTCCCGCTACGCCATCTCTCTTACCAAGCACTTCAAGAAACTCGGTTAGTCCTTCACCCGTCTCCTCTACTTTGGATTTGGATGATGAAGAACCTTCTCCACTTGGCTCATGTGTCAATTTCCCTTCCTGTATGATCCAAAAAGGAGGGCTTTCTTCACGGCGATCACCCACTTCGGCGACTAGCGATGCAAGAATAGTTCCGTTAGCATCCTTCAGAGTCGCATCTGAAATCTTCAGTGTGGTGGAGCCTTTCGACCTAATTGGTATTTCCAGCGATGCACGGGGTCTTGGTTCTCCCGGTGTCCGAATTGCAAGTCTTAGACTGGTCGGAGATTCCTTCAGTTTATGCCGATAGCTCACTTGAAGTTCCCCAGATTCGGCGAGCAATGCACACGTTATTTGGAGAGATGACTCATCCGAATCATCGGACTCAGGTGCATTCTCCGTCCCCGGCTCAAACTCATCTATCTTGATAGTTCGTTTGACAAAATGGCCGTCGAACAGATCATCAACAATCTGCCCTGCTTCAGACATCAAAAGGCAAGTCTCAACATTTCGAGCATCGAAAGCTGCTGTCGTGAAGTTTGCACTTCCTGCTACACAGCCGACACCTTTTGGCGTTTCCCACATCAATAGCTTCGCATGTAATCGTCGAGAGGAGTTCCGAAGTTCAGAGAGGGTGATCGATTTCTCAATACTCCTGATTGCCGCCACCGGAAGATTCGATGTCAATTGCTGTACGACAATCTCAAGTTTGCATTTAGGCCATAGTTTGAGGATTCGATGAGCTAGTTCTCCATCTTGATCGAAGAATGGCGAGATGACGAAGAATCGCTTTGGCGTAGCGCCATTCAGTGCATTCACAACTCGGTCCCACAAACTACCTTCATAGCTGTGTATTAGTTGCACAGGACCATTTCTGTCTCCAAAATTGTCCGGCACCAACCAAGGGAAAGCGGTTCCTATTTCCTTTAGCCATTGGCGGGCGATTCGACCAGTTTCTTGCTCGGCATCATCGCAAACTAACGTGAAGAATTGATAGGCTTGCTGGGCGAGCAATACTTCGTCCGAACTTTCTGGGGTAATCTGGAAGGAGTTTATCAACTCCAAATTACTCGTACAGCCGGATCGAGTTAGGTTGTTACTCCCACAAAGCACATGGCCACCATCATCTCGAACAAGCAGGCTCAACTTCGGATGAAACACTCCTTTTTTGGGTCGAACAGGAACGACCAAATACCTTCGATTCATGAATCTTGCAGGTACGTCCTGACGCAACAATTTGAACCACTGACTCGCATCCATAAAGATCAGAATCCTTCGAGCCTTGAGCAATGCTGAACATCGCAACAATCGTCGCTCAAAATAATCTGGGTCGAATTGGAACGTAGAAAGAACTGCGAGTTGCGCTGGCGTTGATTCGAGAAGGCTAGAGAAGTCAATAAACTTCATGTTATGGCCTCGTCGCCAAGCTCGACGCTAAGGAAAATCTGGCCCTCTGGCGTGAGTTTACGGCCACTTTCTTCATCGTCTTCCATCAAACCAAGGTCAACGAGGATTTGGAATGAACTACGAAGACGGGGATTGCCCAGTCCAATTTTGTCGAACCCGCCAGTTGATACAACTTTGTCGCCATCAACTTGAAGGAGGCAACGCTCACCAGACCACGTTTTCTCGTATGACATCGACTGATGCTGCTGGATGATGTAGCGTGTCAATACGAAGCTAGTCAACTCACTGAATGGCGTGTTCCACCAATCACTGAAGCGACGTGTTAGCCCAGTCGTTATGAGCGGTGGTACAAGGTCCAAATACGGATCATTGGCCACGTTTGCGAGCCACTTTCCGTAGTCCGTGGTTTCCCATTGAGAGAATCTGGCGAGAGTGCCTGCGAGCAATATCATCGGCAGCGCCAATCCAGTGGGACCAAAGTGATGCTCACCGCCACGAATCACGGATTCCAACGAGTCTTCAGCCATCGAAGAGAGGCTTGTCAACTTCTGATCGAACAACTTACTAGCTGTGACATCAAGATTTTGTACAGATACGCCCGCCAAAGCGAACAACTGCGATGGAGTTAAATCACCGAAGTTTCCAACTATTTGGACACCGATTACTTCGCTAACTTGTTTTGTAACAGCACGCTCAGAGATTTGCCGAACCAAGTTTGGAACCGTTTGCCCCGCAAGTCCATGATTACTGAGTTGCGAAACGAGCCATGCGAACAACGCTTCCAAAGCAACTGCCATAAAGTGGTGAAAGTAAAACATGCGCCATCTCATTGCGATGTCAGCCAATGGCTTTGGAATTGAGACGCTAAGACGGCGTTCTTCATTGCACACTTCGTCGAAATAAACTGCACCGCAAAATCCCGGCTCGTCCAACGCCCAACCTTCGACACTAAGTTGGTGGCAAAGTTGCATGGTCAGCAATAACGACAGACGGCGAACTGGATGCGACTCGCCTTTTGTCTCGACCTTTGCAAAAAAGATATCACGCAGTAGCTCTCTATCTGCGCCTTGTTGCGATAGCTCTGAAAGCCCTGCGTATCTCCCAAAATCCTTGAGTGACTCTACTGTGCAAGTTCGATCCTTGGCATTGAGAGCTTTTGTGGCTGTTAGGCTCGAAACCTTACGGTCGAAGTGCTTTGCCAATTCGATGCCGACTTCTGAAAGCTGGATGTCATCAAAAGTAAGCTCCTCTTGAGTCTCTTCATCATCAGTGTCCGGCTTTTCCGCATCTGTCTTGAACATCCCAAGATTTACAAGCGAATTCAGATAAGCACCAACGGCATGGTTTTTTGAAAACTGCTTCTTCATGATCTTCTTGAAGTCAGCATATTCACCGCTATTGGCGTACCATTTCCTTGCTTCTCTTGAACCAACCAGACCACCACCTGGATCGGCTTCGCCCTCGTAAAATGCAATGCTCCCAAGCGTAAGAGCCTGCTCCCTTAGAATGATTCCATCTCGCAACCCGAAAGCGTAGGGAAGTCCTTTTTCACGCTCGGTGTGGTCAAAGATACACCAAGGAATAAAGGAGAAATACCTCGCCCTTGGTGTGATCGACGTAATGCAATACAGCAGCCGACTTGCAAGGCGTGTTGAGCCACGCAGTCCAAGACCTAAAGGGTCTTGGACATCTGTGGATGGAACATGGTCGCTCCATCGAAGCAAGATTTGAGAGGGCTGCGTGTTTTTCGCCATATTGTGCGAAGTCTTCCAAAGTTAGTTGATACCACCATCAATTGGTAATTGAAGCTAATCATTTCCATAGTCAGGTTCATAGTCTGCTTCACGCAATTCTGTTCGCATGAACTCCTTGTTTTGCACATCAGCAATCTCAAGCTCATCTTGGCCATCAAGTTTTAACTCACAAATCTTGCATCGCAACGCTGAAACGACGTAAACAGTGTCAACAAATTCGAGCCAAGGTTCTTCAGGGTCTTCGGCATTGGTGATTTCCTCGCTCCATTCTTCACCCGAAATACCACACTTACAGCCACAGGCAGGGCAAATAGCTGCGTCGTAGGAGTCACCAGCAGAGTCCTTAAAAAGCGGTAGAAAAGCGAGGTAGTCAAATGTGGTTGTCGTTCGTATGGACTCTCTATCCGCTTCGGTAGGAAACTTGCTTTCAAACTTCGCTTTACTTGCCTTGAGTTTCGCATATACAATTTTGAGAGTTGGCGCTTTCGCAATTTCTTCCTCAGCAGCAGATGCGTCTTCTGCACCGATCCAATCAATAAGTGTTTTGTTTTGAGATTCGAGGATGATCTTACACACCTTCCACATTTTTGGCACCCATGCAATTGCCCGCATACCAACGAACGGAAGCTCTCCCGAATGTAGCTCTGCATTTCGACGATTTGCTAGTTCCATGCAAAAGTCTTGCTCGTCTTTAAGGAACTGTTTGCTCACATGTGAAAGCCTTTCAAAAACGGTCTTCGCCATAATTGATCGGCGCTTAACGGAAAAGGGCTTACCACATGCTGCGAAAAGCGAATCGATGTTGTCCGGGTCCGCTACGAGAACCGGGTGAATTTCTGCAAGCGCAGCCTTTCCGAGAAGTTCGATACTCAAGGACGCCCAAAGTTGAAAATCTTCTAAATTGCCATCCTTCTGAGCAGCAATTGCTCGTCCTATGTATACTTTCGACTTTGCGTACAGCGATATTGCTTCAAATGCTTGCGTCATTTTTTCCCCATAGATTAGATTGAGTTTGAACCAATACTCTGAGCAGTAATCGGTCATCATCTTCAGGACCGTCTCCTCGTCCATGAAGAGTTCTCCAATTGTCGATCAATAGGATATCGCCGGGTCGCCAGTTGATCGCAACAGGAGTGGCTTTGCCAATTTTGTGTAGGGCTACCTCCCATGCTTTTTCAGCTTGGGATGTTATCGGTGTCATGCAACCGGGGTCAAAGCGAATATACCTTTCATTCTCTGGCATCATGCCTGAATAGAAGCTACTTCTGCCGTTGGTTACGAGAAAAACACCTTCAGTAAAAAGGCGACGATCTGTTGGCTGAAAATCAAGCCTATCAACGGGCAAAATAAGAGTTGGACGATTCGCTTGTCCTGGAGACACACAGGCAAGAACGACGAAACGAACAGGGGCAAGCCAATGTGCTGTGTCGGTATGAAAGGGAAATGCCCCAGTGCCGAACCTAGCGCTCAGTGAACAGGGATGAGATTTCTCGGTCGCAACTGGCGTTAGTTTTTCGACCAGCCCTTTCCCTTTTCTTGAGGGTCTGGGTTCGCCGATCTGGTGAGCAAACTTCAAAACCGAGTCTTCTAGTCCAATTTCAGTAGGGCCCAGCTTTATCCACCCGTCAATTCTCAGTTTAAGAATCTCTCCTTCACCTAGAGCAAGTTGACTTTGTGTCGGATGTCCTGGCCCTCGTATCTCCATCTCATTTGTTTTCATCAATTTGCTCATCAGTGTCTATTTCCGACTCTACTTCGACTGATTCAATTGTGACCGTATCTGAATCGGTTTTTGACTTTGCCTCATCAGAACTACCTTCAGCTTCATACCATGCTGAGGGAACAAGCCTAACTCCATTGCGCCATCGCTCCTTTACCGCAGCCTGAAACCAATCCTCATTCAAATCCGCATGGTCTGTAAGGATTACTTGAAGTTTTGACGATAAACTGGCAGTTATCTCAGAAATAAATTCAAACAATCTTCTATCGGCACCACGGTCATCGTCTGGCAATTCATTCAGCGATCTGTCTGATTGCGGTACTGTTGGAAAGTACACCTGTGTTGGCTGATAGAACATGCGCAGCCCTGGAACTGGTCGATTCTTTTCTGCAAACCATTTTTGTAAAGCAAGGTGAGTTATAACATGGTAGCCCATCCATTTCTCGCCGCTTCCCATTTGCGGCATCCGAATTGAACCGGACTCTTTGTAGGCGATGACCGTGGGGTTCGTCAGGTCAAACCCGATTGGCGTTTCACTGTGTTCGAGGTCCAAGCGTTGTGACCAAATTGACATGGTTCTTCCAATGATCTGGAGGATTGAGTTCAACTGGTCATCCATTAGGTCATCTGTCAAGCTCTCCTCCAACTCAGCAACCTGTTTACGCAAATCCGAAACCTTTGCCGCAAGGGAATTGTCTTCCACCTGACGCAAACTATCGATAAATAGACTTAATCCTCCAATTACACGGGCCTGCTCTACAATTTGATTTCTCTGTTGCTGTAAAACCTCTTCTTGTGCGATCAGGGCTTCGATAGCAGCCTTGCTTTCAAGTAACAATTGTCGCAATTCGCACTGACGACTTTTCTTTTCGGCTATCCACCGCTGTGGGAATGGGAAAACCGGGGGGATTTTGAAACACAGAGCTCACAGAGGACACGGAGGGAGGGAGAGGGAAAGAGAGAGGGAACGAGGAAGAGGAGCGGAGGGAGGGGCAAGGCAGGTAGCAGTTAGCGAGGGATAGGCCTTCGTTGAACTGCTTTGTAACTGCGAATTTTGAGTGTGGGCAATCGCTTTAGGCAAGGGTACGGAGCGCTCTGGGGAGGGGGAAGTGGACGTCCTCACGCCGAACTTCGCGAAGCTCCACCGTGGCTTGAAATCGCTCTTCTAACCAAGCTATCGTGCTTTGGACTACTTCCTCCGGCGCACTTGCTCCAGCCGTTATCAATACGACGTCGTCCATAGTAAACCAATCGGGACTGATGTCTTGCGGGCCATCGATCAGATAAGACGGTTTGCCCCGTTCTGCCGCAAGCTCCTTGAGCCTCAATGAATTACTGCTGTTCTGAGAACCAAGTACGATGACCTTGGTCGCTTCCTCTGCAATGATTCGTACCGCCTCTTGGCGGTTCTGTGTTGCGTAACAAATGTCTTCCTTCGGCGGACCGACGATCCAAGGAAACCTCGATTTTAGCCGCTCGATGATTCGAGTCGCATCATCAACACTCAATGTCGTTTGGGTCAAATAAGCGAGCTTCGTTCCCTCGGGAAAACTCAATTGATCGACTTCCTCGGTATCTTCGACCAAGTGAATGGCTTCCGGTGCTTCGCCCATCGTACCGATCACTTCGTCGTGACCTTCGTGCCCAATGAGGATGATGGTGTACCCCTCTTTAGCAAACTTGATGGCTTCGAGGTGGACTTTGGTTACCAATGGACAAGTCGCGTCGATGGCGAATAGCTCCCTTTCCTGCGCGACCCGGCGGATTTCCGGAGAAACACCGTGAGCGGAGAACAAGACGGTCGATTTCGGTGGGATCTCTTCGAGGTGGTTGACGAATACCGCCCCTTTACCACGAAATGTCTGTACCACGTACTGATTGTGGACTATCTCGTGATAAACGAAGATCGGAGGGCCAAAGTGATTCAGGGCCAGATCCAAGCTTCGGACGGCCATATTGACCCCTGCGCAAAATCCACGGGGAGCTGCAAGCAATATTTTCATCGTCATGCCATGTGTTCTGTTAAAAGCTTTGGTTCTAGAATGAGCTTCCTTAGTGTAAAATCTTAACCGCTCTTGCGGTTTTCGCGAGGCACACCGAGTCGAACTCGGATGTTTTCGCCAATACGACGGTTTTTGCCAATCCTATAGCGTCGAAGAGTGCATCGTTGGGTGTTCGAGCTGGTTCGAAACAAGTAATCCAAGACCTTTCCTGGTGCGGTCCAGGTTCGGCTCAGCGTCGTATGGGAATCGATGAAGCTTTCGAGTACTGTCGAAAGCTTGCGGCAAACCACTACGAAAATTTTGCTGTCACAAACATTTGGATTCCATCGGACATCCGCCCCCATTTCACCAGTGTCTATGCCTACTGTCGCTGGTCTGACGATCTGGCAGATGAAATGTCCGACCCCGCCCAAGCCACGGAATTACTCCATTGGTGGAAGGATGAGTTGCACAAAGGATTCTCGGGCCGATCATTCCACCCAGTCTTCGTCGCCCTTCACGAGACTCAGCGAAATTATTCGCTTCCAATCGAACCCTTCGAAGATCTGCTGTCTGCTTTCATGCAGGACCAAAGCATCCATTCCTATGAAGATGACTTGCAGGTTGCAGACTATTGCTCTCGCTCTGCAAATCCAGTCGGCCGGATTGTCTTGGCATTGGCTCGTTGTGCCTCCGAGCACACAATCCGATGGTCGGATAGCGTCTGCACAGGTTTGCAACTGGCGAACTTCTGCCAAGATGTCAAACTCGATGCGGAGCGGAACCGATTCTACCTACCTCGATCCCGAATGCTCGCTGCTGAAATTGATGCAAGCGATTGGAGTCGAGGCTCGGGGCGTGCCAAGGAGGCTTTAGCAGATTGGACGAAGCTTGCCCGAGAATCGCTACTCGGCGGCATGCCGCTGGTCAGCACCGGCCCTTCGTGGTTCCGCCGCAGCATGCGACTCTTTATCGGAGGTGGTTTGCAAATCCTCGATAACATTCAAAACGCGCAATGGGATGTCTGGAATCAATCGATCGAAGTTAACAAGTATCAGAAAGCTCGACTGGTTGCGAAAGCTTTCCTGGGACTACCCAAGCAAACTAGTGCGGATGCACTAGCTGCTCAACCACGATCGGCTACGCCTAGGTCTTCAAGGTCACGTGCTTCGAACTCGCTTACGCCTGGTCAGCCGGGTGCTTCCTCATGACCGATTCCCTTGAAATGTCCTACAAGATCTGCCGAAAGGTTGCTCAATCAAGCGGCTCGAACTTCGTTAGGACTTTCGATTTTCTCCGCGAGGACCGTCGTCGCGCGATGTTCGCTCTGTACGCATTTTCCAGGCTTGCTGATGACGCTACAGATGGCATCGAAACGGATGAGA
>Ga0255128_1000682_pt1 | contig 15717 bp, 11 predicted proteins | sample Law_Miss_RepC_8d_FD_188562 | JGI IMG/M metagenome (GOLD analysis project Ga0255128, IMG submission 188562) | Freshwater microbial communities from St. Lawrence River, New York, United States - Law_Miss_RepC_8d | ecosystem: Environmental > Aquatic > Freshwater > River | place: USA: New York... | reverse complement strand
TTGGACGACGACACCGTCTCGATAAGCAACGATGGCCGTTGGGATGCTTAGGTGTTGAGCAAAGACCGTGAACTTATCAGCCTTTCCGTCCCCATTCGAATCTTCGCAAATTCGGATGCGGTCTCGGCCTTGACCTTGCGGTTGTAGTTCGTTCGGGTAGTCAACGGTTTCGCAAACCCAGAGTCGGCCGCGATGATCCCAATTCATAGCGATCGGTTTTCCACCGAGACCAGCGAGGCTCAAGTCGGCTTCGCCTTCGAGTGTGCTTGCTTCCATTGCCCAGAGTTTGACGGAGAAATTCTCCGGAGCAACGTAGTGTTTGATCGACTCGGTTGCAGTGAGTGGGTCCTGCATTTTAGTCATCGGTTCAGCTTGGCCACCTCGAGCACCCGGTTGATAGTTCGGGATCTCCTTGCCAACTTCGGTGAAGGTAAAGGGCGCTACATCAGTTCGAGCAGCCGATAGTTTAGGGATATCGAATCGGTTCGAATCGCGGAAAGCCGGGAGGGCTTCCGGGTTGCGTTGGCAAGCCCAAGAGATGCCGCGAGCGACGAGGTTTTGGAAGCCCGGGTTACCCCAAGTATCCATGTTGTGTCCCCAAGCGGTATAGAAGACGCGACCTTTTCCGTGGGTGCGTACCCATGTCCAAGGCTCGGCCGAAGTCCCTTCAGCAAGTTTTCCTTGGCGGCGTTCTTCAAGAACAATCCGATCCTTGGAGTTATGCATGTGGTGCACATAGGTTTCATCCCAGCTTTCGAAACCACCGAATCCCTTCATGATGGGGTGTTCGGGCTCGACGATATGGGTTGTGAAGCGTTCGCCACCGTGCTCTTTGAATTGAGCACCGACGAGTTCTACGTAGGCTTTCGAGTTGCGGAAGCAGTACGATGCGCAGTGCAAAGGAATGATCCCGTGGCCTTCGGCAACATAATCGAGCATTGCCTTTTCTTGTTCAGGCCCGAGTTGATCGATATTTGCATAGATCAACAACGCATCGAATTCTGCAAGTCGCTTTGCGTTCAAAGAACTCGGTACATCTTCGCTGTAAGTCAGCTCAATGCTGAACTTCTTCATCGATGGCCCCAGAACGCGGTACAAATCCGCTGGACGATGGTGACCTTGGTCTCCGAGGAAGAGAACCTTTAGCGGTTTACCTGTCGTCTCGTTGTTTTGCGAGCGACCGACGTTCACCGAGGAGAACAGGAAGGTAAGCAGGAGAGCGACCAGCATTGGGCCCCCTGCGTTAAGTGGCATGCGACAGGAACTGCGCTTGCCATAGAATTGCCTAAGCATATTAAACATCATGGTATCCTGAGGATCGTTGATAATGGTTGATTTCACTAGTGGATTGGCACCGGTGAGTTAGTTTTCTATTTGGCGACTGTTTAGCCGAGGGTAGAGTTAGCCGAGGGTAAAGCCTGGCAGTTGAACAATCTTGCCACCTTCGACGGCGCTTTGGTGAGCACAGATTCCGACGCAGGTCCAGTTTGCCGAAGTAACAGCATTGGGCCATGGATCTCGATTCTCTACCAGTGCACTTACGAACTCGTGGACCAAGTGTGGGTGGGAACCACCGTGGCCGCCACCTTGGATGAACGACAGGTGATCCGCGTCTTGGATGGATTGCGTAAATGGTCGAATCGGTTCAGGAAGCAGATGAGCATAATCGGGAACTTCGACTTCCGAAGCGATCTCATGTTCCGGCTTCTTGGCCGTGTGCATAATATGCGGCTTGCCTTCGACCAGCGACCATTCGAAGCTCTTCTTGGTTCCATACACATCAAAGCTTTCGCGGTATTGACGTGCGGTATCGAAGAGGAACCGCCAAATGTGGGCGGCTACATCGCTGTCCTTGATCTTGATGTGGCAAGATTCGACCGCGAAGGAATTCCCGGACTTCTTGGCCAGATCTGAGCGAATGGTTCCAGAGCCAAAACAAGAAACGTATTCTGCGCGACCGTTTAGAAGTCCGAGTACTGGGGAAACCACGTGGGTTGCGTAGTGCATGGGGATCATGCGTTCCCAGTATTCAGGCCAGCCTTCCATGTCTTGTGGGTGCGATGCAGCAAGGTACTGGATCTTGCCCAATTCCCCCTTTTGATACATTTCTTTCAAGAAGAGGAATTCGCGGCTGTAGACGACCGTCTCGGCCATCATGTACTTCAATCCGGTCTTCGCGACGGTTTCGCAAATCTGATCGCACTCTTCGATCGTCGTAGCCATCGGAACGGTGCACATGACGTGCTTTCCCGCATTGAGGGCTTTGAGACTCATCCAAGCGTGATCGGGGATCGGTGAGTTGATGTGAACGAAATCCACGGTCGGATCTGCAAGGACTTGCTCGTAGTCGGTGTACCGATTCGGAATCCCGAACTTGTCGGCCGTCTCATGCAATTCCTTTTCGTTGCGTCGGCACACGGCGACAACTTCTGCGTTGGGATGCCGTTGATAGATCGGAATGAATTCCGAGCCGAAGCCTAGACCGATCATTGCAACACGAACTTTTTTCGCCATTCAAATGCTCCTGGATGTTCAGTGGGAGAGGATTTTTTAAGTAGTTGTTTTCGACGCGAAGTGGTTTCAAGCGACCGAATGAAACCACCGTTCCATGCGATTAGTGGCGTATGAGGTTCCATTCCGCCAAGGGTTACACAAGGATTTCATCCCAACAATGTCGCAGAAACCCTAGCCGGTCGCCATGAAAAATTGCGCAAAAAACCTAAGATATTTTACACGGCTAATGCCCGTGCGGATGAGCGATGGGGCGTGTACTGTAGCTGCCTCGTTGACACTTCGGGTTACTGCTTCGTGGCCTTCGGCCACTTCATAACCCTCAAGAAATCGTTAGACACTAAAACCCTGAATAACCAAAAAAGGGAACCTGTGAACCTTTCGGAACCCTTTCTCAGCCATCCCAAGATTGACCATCCCAAGCTACCACGCGCTCGAGCCAAGCGACTAGCGCATCGCTGAAGAGATCCAATAGCAATGCACCCTTTTCTTTAGTTGCGAATCGGGGCTCACCGATGTAACCAGGCACCGTGCGATCTTGGGTCTTCCAAGCTCGAACTCCAGGGCGGAATGGGTTCCCTGTTGAGACCGACTCAAGCCCCTTGTAGTCGCGAACTAAGTCGGGGCGAAGTTGCAGTACCATGGAAGTTTCCCATTCACAAGCATGACCCATGTCGCGCTGAACGATCGTAGGATCGGTCGTCCAAGGTTCAACACCGAGCCCCCAATATGTCGTCATCAACAGGAGAAGGTCCTCGCGATGCGAGTACTTCTGCCGAATCTCAAATGTGGCTTGCTTTGCAGGTACATCATTGCCACCGTGACCGTTGATAAAGACGATACGTCGAAATCCTTGTTCGATGGCATTGTCCATCAAGCTGCAGAGCATATCGAGATACGTTCTTGGTGCGGCGGAAAGCGTACCGTTGAAATCGAGGTGGTGGTGGGAGTTTCCAAACCACTGCACGGGTGCGAACAGGACTCGATCATGCAATCGCGGTTCAATGCGATCGATCAAACCTTGGGTCAGCAACGTATCGGTCATCACAGGCAAATGCGGACCGTGTTGCTCGATAGCAGCTATCGGAAAAACGATTGGGGTGTCGGGTGCCAAGTCTCGGATTTCGGGAGCTGGAAGTTCATGGAACAACACGCGAATTTCGCTTTCTGATCCAGTGGATCGTCGGAGGGAATCAATCGAATCGAGGCACAACAGAAACTGGCTAAATAACGCCTGAGGTAATCTGTTGTTGGCAAAAGATGAAAGGTCTGTCTGATTGGCTTATGGATTAGGTAGCTCGAACTCTTTGGGAAGAGTCGCGTTGTTACCTTCAGCCCAAGCACGCGTGGTCAATTCAAGTTTCTTCTTTGTTGGACTGCTTGGGTCATCGAGCAACAACCAAACGACCTTCTGGTCTTTTTCATTGGGATTCTGAACGGTCGTCACTGGGTTTGCACGGCGGACCAACGCGGTTAACAAGTCGCGGACAGGGGTGTCGGAGTAATCGAAGTTGCGAATTTGCTGATTGCGTGTGATACCATCCTTTTGAAAGGCTGTCCCGTTGATAGCCATCGGTATTGGTTCGGTATCTGCGCTTTGGCTTTCCTTCAACTCCGTCGCTATGGCTTGCAAGACGACTTCGAGTGACTCTTGCTCGATTCGCAATTTCACTTTGGTTGCGAGCAAGTCATCGATTGATTTCGAAGCTGTCTTCGGTGCGGTAGTAGTCGTTGTTGGCTTTTCGCTTCCCGTCTTAGACTTTCCAGCACCACTGAGCGCGACATCGCTTCCGACTTGCAAAGCCATCCATGACCCGATAGCAAGATTCACAGCGGACTCTTTAGGAAGGTAAGCATTGAAGACGACTTGGCCATCTTCAGCGCCGGATCGAGAGTACTTGTGCAATGCTCTTAGCATTTGCGGGAAACGATTCGCGATCGGTCGCCAATAAGTTGCGGCAGGCTGGGCCGTAAGCTGACTTTCCACTGTATCAGCAGCTTCGGCAAGTTTCTTTCTAAGGTCGACTGCATCGCGAGATGCGCTTTGCAAGTCGTTCCCAAAGGTTCGGTATTCCACATAGAACTCGGGCTCGAAATGCACACGGCATAACAAGGCTTGAACGCGATCGTCGACGATCTCTCGCATCGCGTCACGCACTTTGCCTGAATGCTCTCCAAGCCACTCTTTACCATCCCCGAAAAGAAAACTCGGTGCTGCCAGAAAAGTAACATCCGCTCGAGAATCGGTAGATTGCAAAAGTGAATCAAGTTGTCTTCTTAGCGGCCCCGACTTGCCTTCACTCTCAAACATCGGCTTGAGCAACTCTAGCGGTCCGATCGTCAACCGCTTTACTTGATCTTCGGCTTTAGAGCTAAAATCATCCGTCACAACCGCATACGATCGCCCTTCGGAATCCTTTGTCCAATATCGATATTTTTTGCTCCCAACATCAAGCGTGTTGGATTTCCAAGACTCGAAATCGTTGAGCATACTGCTAAGTGGGCCGGGATCTTTTCGGCTCCAACGCAGGACATTGTGATACGTGCCAACGCTTGCACCCGGATACCAACCTACTGCAACAGTGTTGAATGCGTCAGTTGCGACGAAACCAAATTCCGGCAGACCACCAGTACCCGAAGTTTTGGACGACGGATAAACACTCGACCACCAACTCGAAAGTGCAGACACACTATTCGATGCGGACGCTTGGCCCGCAACAATCTCTTGCTTCAAGAACAATACCGCTTCAAGCCCAGGTGGAAGCATCTCGGTCGAGTAAGGAGCACCGACACTTGGAGGAGTCCACGGGACATTCGATGCGTCGCTCTGGATCGAGAAAAACTCCAGCATGGGATCGATAGCCGACGCACCCTCTTTGTTCGCTCCTTCAGTTTTAACAACTGGAGTCGCATTATTTGCAACTTCGTTCGGTTTCGGCCCCTTCTGAATCGTCACTATGCCTTTCTTGTTCCCTTGGAGAACAACAAGCAATAAAGAGAGCAGTAAGATGGAGCAACCGACAACCATCGGCATAAACCAAACGGGTCGCTTCGGTTTTGATTTCTTTTTGCCAGTAGGCATCCCTTTGCCCACCGCTTTCGCCGGCTTGCTTCCGTCTGCCGACTTCGACTTGGTTTTCGGCGCCGCAGTAGCCGCAGTTGGTTTACTTGAAACGGGCTTGCCTGAATTCGTTGTGCTCGGGGACTGTGTATTAGTCGTTGGCGTAGTTACAGACGGTGTACTTACAGACGGTGTACTTACAGACGGTGTACTTACAGACGGTGTACTTACAGACGGTGTACTTACAGACGGTGTACTTACAGACGGTGTGCTTGCAGACGGTGTGCTTGCAGACGGTGTACTTACAGACGGTGTACTTACAGACGGTGTACTTACAGACGGTGTACTTGCAGCCGGTGTGCTTGCAGCCGGTGTGCTTGCAGACGGTGTGCTTGCAGACGGTGTGCTTGCAGCAGGTGTGCTTGCCACCTTGTTGATTGTCGGAGGTTTGCTTGATTGGGGAGTGCTACCCGGAGGTGTATTTGTAGTCGGTGTATTTGTGGCTTTATTGGGAAGTGCCGGTGGAAGACTGGCGGATGGGGACTTTGCCGGAGAGGGTTGCGCAGAAGGCTGTTTTACGGGGGAGGATGGTGTTGGCCTGGATGCATCCTGTATTGGTTTGCCCGGTATTGCTTTGTCCGGCGTTTGTTTGTCCGGTGTCGATTTTGTTGGCGATTGTTTTGCCGGGGTTGGTGTTACTTTAACCGGTGCTGCCTGAGTCGGCTTGATTGGTTCGACCTTTACAGACTTCTCAGCAACTGTGTTCGCTTCATCTGGTTTGGGAACAATCGGTGCCGCATTTTGAGGGTCTGCACTTTTCGTTGACGGGGAAGATGCTGTTTTTTCGAGTGGTGCGTTGTTGCTTGGGTCAATGTTCTTCGTGGTGGATTCGGCAGGCAGAATCAGTTGATCTAGTGCTCGGAGCAACGGGTCAACATTAGCGAAACGAACAGCAGGATCTTTTGCCAAGAGGTGCATCAAGCATCGAACTTGGGTTGCCGGCATTCGTTCCGGTGGTGTTACAGGAACATGAGCATGGAGTTTCGCCCAGTTCTCAACTGGAGCATCTTTTCCAGGGTCAACGGGCCATTGACCGGTAAGGCATCGGTACCAGAGGCAACCAAGAGCATAGAGATCCGAGGCGACGGATGGGAGTGCATTGGGGGCGAAGAGTTCGGGTGCGGCTAATGCCAAGCGGTGATCCAGTCCCCCGAGGACACTTTGAGTGGGGGCATGGTAAGGAGAGCGTGGTGGGAATAGAGGATCTCGCAGAAGTCGAAATCCGTGCATTTCGTTCCAAACAACCGCATCAAGACAAAGATGACCGTGCACGAGCTTCGATGTATGAAGGAACTTTAAACCAGCAGCGACATCGAGAACTAATCGGTGAGCTTGAGAAATAGACAAAGGACCTTGTTCTAGTACTTCTCGCAGGGACAACCCTGGGACTGCTTCGCAAACAGCGTAGAGGTGTTTTAGAGTTGCACCGGATTGCATCCAGCGATCTAGGTGAGGGGCGTGAACATGGCAGTGTCGTTCGGCCCATCGCAAGCTTGGGGGCCAAGCTTGCATCGACTCATTGGCGAGTGTTTCGTCAGCGATGGCAACAATCCAGAGAGCTTTCGGTGGGAATGCAGACCAGCGAGCCGTCGCTGCATCTTCTCCTTCATACCAAGCCGTACCGCGTTCGGCTTCGAGGGAACGGGTCACGCGAAGCTTGCCAAGTTGCAGTGGGTGGGAAAGCTCTCGGTACAGCACGTTCGCTTGGTAAGCGCTGAGTTTCTCTTGCTGAACCAATTCTTTGATCACCAAGGCGGGATCGATTTGGTTTTCTTGACCGATCGCATCGGCGACCGCGCGTGCCCACTGACGGCACTGCTCCGGCGTAGCAAGCCCTGCAAGGTGGACGCGTTCCCAAAGTTGCGCGGTAGTCAATGCCATCCGAAAGGATATCCCTTGCAAATCAGACGTTTTGGCAATAGGTTTAAGGCCGAGCGAGGACTTGGTTCTCGACGTATCCCTGATTGCTCTCTAGAAAACTCATTCCTTAGTATAATGGCTTCTCAGCTAATCGTGAAACCGACTTCAAAAGAAGTCGCATCGAGTGCCTGCGATTGGTTGATCGAATCGATCTCCGAAGCGATTCAAGAGCGGGGACGCTGCGTGGTGGCCTTGTCGGGCGGCACAACCCCTCGACAACTCTACGAATTTATTGCGCAGAGGCATTTGGATACGTTGGATTGGCGAAACGTCCATTTGCTTTGGGGGGACGAGAGAAACGTCCACCACACGGAAGACGAGAGCAATTACCAAATGGTCCGCTTCTCTTGGCTTGACCGCGCCGAGGCTACGAAGGATCCTCGGGCCATTCCCAACGCTTATCCGGTCCCGATCAACATTTCTGCTCCCGTTCAATCAGCACAAAAGTACGGCGAGACGATCCGGCAGGTTTTAGGAGATTCGCCATCAATCGATATCGTCTTGCTCGGGCTCGGCGACGACGCTCACACCGCATCGCTCTTCCCAGATACGGAAGCGTTGAATAGTCTCGATGGATTTGTGGCGAACTATGTGCCGAAATTCGAAGCTTACCGGCTAACGATGACTGCTTCGTTGATCAACCAAGCCAGAAAAATTGCTTTCTTGGTTTGCGGCTCGATGAAAGCCCCGGCGCTGGATGTCGTCTGGCACGGCCCGCGAGATCCGATGAAATTCCCCGCACAGTTGATTCATCCGGCCTCAGGGGATGTTTGGTGGTTTGTTGAAGCTTGCGCCGCTCCAAGATCCGGTTGGATTTAAGTCGGCTCCGATGGCGTTCGGTTTGAATTGAATCGAGTACGTCAAACACCGAGCAATGAAAGCGGTGCCGCGCAAGCGGCCCGGTGTTTGGTTTACGCGGTTTAATTCCATTTGATCGTCGAACGAATCGGACACCGGGCTGCTCGCGCAGCACCGCTAGAGACACCGGGCTGCTCGCGCAGCACCGCTTATATTGGGCTTTAAGCCAATATCGGCTGGACGACGTTACCATGCACGTCGGTCAGTCGGAAATCTCGACCTGCATAGCGGAACGTCATGCGTTGGTGATCGTACCCCATCAAGTGCAGGATGGTTGCATGGAGATCGTGAATCGATACGGGATTCTCAACGGCCTTGAACCCAAATTCATCGGTCGCTCCGTAAATCATGCCACGCCGAACACCACCACCCGCCATCCAAATAGAGAAGCCCCAGTGGTTATGGTCTCGCCCTTGGCTTGCTCCACTACCATCTTGCCCCATTTCGACGGTGGGAGTTCTACCGAACTCACCGGTACACAAAACGAGTGTTTGATCAAGCAACCCTCGTTGCTTCAGGTCGATCAGCAAAGCTGCGAGTCCTGAATCGCATTCGTTTGCAACTTTGCGATGCTCGTCTTTGATGTTCGAATGACTATCCCAAGGTTGCATTTCGCCGTGCCAAGTCTGAACGAATCGCACTCCTCGCTCGACGAGTCTGCGCGCGATCAAGAGTTGCCGGTTTTGCGGGCCATCGCCATAGAGTTTCAAAATATGCTCTGGCTCTTGAGAAATATCGAACGCATCACTGGCTTCGGTCTGCATCCGGAATGCGAGCTCGAAAGATTTCAAGCGAGCTTCGATCGCTTCCTCTCCCTTGCGATCCTCGAGATGTTGTCGATTGAATTGTTGCAGTAGAGCGAACTGAGCCGCTTGCTCCTCCGCACTGACATTTTGGTTCTTAAGGTGATCGATCAGCTTGGATACATCGGTCTTCGATGTATCCACACGAGTGCCCTGAAAAGATCCTGGCAGAAACGCGGATCGCCAGTTCCCAGCTCCACCAACGGGCAGGCCACCGGGACACAACGCAACGAATCCAGGCAAATTTTCGTTCAGACTACCCATTCCCCATGTCAACCACGACCCGAGGCTTGGTCGTACCAATCGCATATCGCCAGTATTCATGAGCATCAACGACATCTCATGGCTGGGCAGCTCCGCATGCATCGATCGGATGACGGTCATCTCATCGACACAAGCCGATAGCTTTGGAAACAGGTCGCTAACGGGAATGCCGCTCTCGCCATGCTGCTTGAACTGAAATGGACTCGGAAGAGCAACACCGGTCTTTCTTTCAGTTTGCAAGTTGGAAAACGGAAGCATTTGACCGGCACGGCGTGTAAGTTCCGGTTTCGGATCAAACGTATCGACTTGGCTGACACCACCGTTGAGAAACACATGGATGATATGTTTCGCTTTACCAGGAAAATGGGGTGGTAGCAAACCAAAAGTCGGCTCGGAATGGTTCGATTGCGACTCGTTCGCTTGCAAATTAGAACTTGGTGAGTCTATTTGAAGTAGTTGGGCAAGAGCTAGCCCACCAAAGCCCGTACCACAACGGCGCATCCAATGCCGTCGAGAAGTGTCGATCGGATGGCGAGGTTGATCCGCAGATGTTGAGAATGACTGGTTGTGCATAATGATTAATCGATGAAGTTGAATTCGTTCGAAGCGAGCAGAGCGTGGGTTAATTGCGTCCAGCGTCGTTCTCGCAATGTTGGGTCGAGGTTTGCCAAGTTAGAATCAGCAGGTTGTCCAGCTAACAGAAATGTCTCTGCGGCCAACGATTCCTCTTGTGTGGGATCTCGACCAAAAACGTGTCGCACAATCGCTTCGAAGCGAGGTCGCAGTTGAAGCTCAAGAGTCGTCGCTGGAGCGGCTCCGTTCGACTCAGTCGCAACACTTGGAACTGAAACTGCTGTCATCGGCTCGGAAGCGATCTTAGCAGATAGCTTGCTTGCCCGCTCATAGATGAAAGTGGAGTTCAGCGCAAAGAGAGTTTGCTGTGGTACGTTCGTATCGGGACGTTTGGCAGTACAAGCATTCGGGTTCGCAACATCGAAGGTGCTCATCAAGGGAGACACCACGTCACGATTGACGAACCCGAAAACGCTTCGGCGCGCATTCGTCGGTGTGGCTTCTAGATCCACGGGACGCCCACCACGGGTTGTATCCAGCTCTCCCGATAGCGCCAGCATAGAGTCTCGCATCGATTCAAAATCAAGCCTGCGTCGTGGCATGCGCCAAAGCATGCGATTCTCAGGGTCGATTTCCCGAAAAGCTTTGTTCTCAACCGCAGCTTGGCGATATGCCCGACTTGTTACGATCTTGCGATGCAATTCCTTCAGTGACCAACCTTGAGTGCGAAACGAGTCAGCAAGCATGTCAAGTAACTCTGGGTGAGTTGGAGCCTCACCTCGAGTTCCGAAATCATCTGGAGTTCGTACAAGACCAAGACCGAAGTGGTGTTGCCAAGCCCAGTTGACGATCACGCGAGCGGTCAATGGATTATCAAGCGAAACGACAGATTTTGCCAACTCAAGTCGGCGAGTGCCGTTTTGGAACGTGACAGATCCGTTCTTCGAAAGTGCACTGAGGAATCGAGGTTTGACGATGTTACCGGGTGTGAGCGGATTACCTCGCAAAAGCACTCGCACCTCATCCGGAGATGCTGCTTCTTTGACAACCATCGCTCTGGCTGGAGCGCCGGGGGCCGCGAGATTCAATTGATGAATCGCTCCACGCTTTCCGCTGATCATGTCGTTGATGGTCCGGTTCGTCAGCCTGGAGGCTTGGGACTCGGGGACTTCAAGCGGACTATCTGGGCCGTAGAGATGCTTGCGCAATTGGCGATGCGTGGGACTATTGATAATCAAATGCTCAGGATGATCATCCGGTAAGAGTGCACCTGAGGTGGAAGCTTCCAAGGCTGCGTTTAACATAGCCGTAGACCAGCGTTTGTGTTCTTCCGCAAAGATCTCGCCGTACGTTTGAGCAAGCTCCATGAGATTCTTGGGTCGCTTGGCTGCAAGAGCTTCGACGACCAATGGGTTCCAAATCGGTGGCTCGCTTCGCAATGCATGAATCGTCTCCGGCTTGCTGCCAGCGGCTTCGAGTTCCTTGCGCATCTTCGCGACGAGTTCGTCGATGCGACCGAGGAATACCTCTTCTTTGTTTGGTTCTGGCTCTTTGTTTGGTTCGGAATTCGGTTTTGGATTCGACTCCCAAGAGCGAGCGAGGATCCAAGGGCCGAAGACAGGGTCGTTTGGAGAAAGGGACGCGAGGTATTTAAGCCATCGATTTTGGACCATTGGGCGAAGATCGTCGGTGCGATAGGACAAGAACTGCGTCGAGACATCTTGTTCTCCAACACCTTTGGCGATTTCCGCAAGGTAAAGTCCGACTTGCATGCGCAATCGGCCTCGCATGACTTCGTTTTGCTCTCTCGCAAATTCCTTATGCTTTTCGTCCAAGGCTGCAAGTTCGGATGAATAAGCTGGGGTCGCATTCGGATCGGGAGCAGGGCCGATGATCGGCAAGCTCTCGGGAGCTTGGCTCGGTGCGATGCAAGCGACCATCGCGTAGTAGTCTTCTGTCGTGATGGCGTCAAACTTGTGATCGTGGCATCGTGCGCACGAGACCGTAAGCCCCATTAATCCGCGCGAGATCACATCGATCTGGTCATCGATCGTGTCATGCGGATTACGGAACTGCATTCCAACGGTGAGAAACCCTAGGCCGGCTAAGCTTGGGTCGTTCTCTGGAAGTCCTAGTTGATCCGCAGCGATTTGTTCGACGATGAAGCGGTCAAAGGGGACATCGCGGTCGAAAGCGTTGATGACGTAGTCGCGGAACGTGTATGAAAAAGGAAAGCTAGTGAAGCCGATCGCAGCGCCCCCAAGAGTATCTGCATAGCGTGCGACATCCAACCAATGTTTGCCCCATCGTTCCGCATAGCGGGGTGATTCAAGCAATCGATCTACAAGTCTTTGCGTAGCATCTGGGGAGTTGTCTTCGAGAAAGGCCCGGGTTTGTTCCCAAGTGGGTGGCAGCCCAGTTAAGTCCAGCGAAACGCGTCGCAAGAATTGCTGCTTAGAGATTTCAGGAGCGTAACTCAATCCATGCGTTTGAAGTTTGTGTTCGAGAAAACGATCGATGGGGTTCTCATTTGGATTCGCATGTGGAGGTAGCTTGGCGAGGAGTTCATCGGCGGGCTTGATGGGCTCGAAAGCCCAATGCTGAGCATAGTTTGCACCTTGAGCAACCCAGTCCTTTAGTCGTTGGATTTGCTCTGCGCTCAGAGGTTTCGCAGATTCATCGGGGGGCATGCGATCGCTTGGGTCGGTCGACTCGATGCGAGCGACAAGCAGACTTGATTCGGGATGGTTTGGAGCGATTGCTTTAGCGATGGCTTCATCGCGCAGATCGAGTCGAAGATCCCCAGCGCGTTTTTGGGCATCGGGACCGTGGCAAGCGATACAGTGATTCGCGAGTATCGGACGGATATCGCGATTGAAATCGATAGGCTCAGACGCCTTGCTTGAAGAAGTCGCTGCACTAGAAGTAGCTGCGGTGCTGGCGGCGGGATCTGCAGGTGGTTCGGCGGCTTGCAACCTTGCGGAGGTTGCAAGCCATAGAGAGTCCAGAAGAACCAAGCAGGCGAATAACAACAGGATAGATCCGGCGATGCGCAATGGATGATGGATCGCAGGGTGGGGGAGGAAAGACCTCATCGGCGAGTTCCGTTTTGTAGGTGGGAGCGGAGCGATCGGCCGAATGGGTCTCCAAGCCGACGCTCCTATTGTATCGTAATCATCTTTTCGGCGTTTTCATCACGGATAACCAATGTGAGTGGTTCACCGGGATTATTTTCCGAAATGGCTTGGAGGAATTCCTCTGGGGAATTAACCGTCTGTCCGTTAACAGAAAGGATAACATCACCGACTTTCACGCCGAGAAATTTACTGCGGCGCGCTAGCTCAGTAACGATGACACCTTCTCCGCTTTCGAGTTGCAGTCGTTTTGCGATGCTACTTGGAACCGAATCGACAGCGATCCCTAGCTTTTGCATCTTTTCAATCGATTGTTGGTCGACTTGAGCAAGCGCTTTTTCATCCAGCGGAGCGACGGTGACGGGAATATCAAGGGTCTTACCGTTTCGGTAGACTTTGACGTTGACCGTTGTACCAGGTTTCGTCTCACCGATAGCTCGGCGCATCGCAGAATCGGATTTGATCGCAACTCCATCGATCTCGACGATCACATCTTTGATTTTAATCCCAGCTTTGTCCGCAGGCATGCCTTTGGTGACATGTTCAACCAATGCGCCTTTCAGGTTCGAAGGTAGATCCAATTGGGCAGCGACTTCGGGAGACATAGCTGCTGGTCGGATTCCGACGAAGCCTCGGGATACGGCCCCGGTATTGATGATATCCGAGAGGACACGAGAAGCGGTGTTGCTGGGAACAGCAAAGCCGATCCCGTTGTATCCACCACCGCGCGAAGCGATTGCCGTGTTGATACCGATGATCTCACCTCTCAAGTTCAGCAGTGGACCACCGGAGTTTCCTGGATTGATCGCTGCATCGGTTTGAATGAAGTCATCGTAAGGGGTGATCCCTTGATCGGTTCGTTTCGTCGCACTGATGATCCCGGCGGTAACCGTTTGGTCGAGACCGAATGGGCTACCGATTGCAATTGCCCAATCCCCGACTTCGACTTTACCCGAGTCACCGATCGGTGTGGCGATCAAACCGCTTGCATCGATCTTGAGAACTGCCAAGTCTGTGCGAGGATCGGTGCCAACAACTTTGGCAATGTATTTGGTATCGTCGCTGAGATAGACTTCGAGTTCCGAAGCGTTTGCAACAACGTGGTTGTTCGTAAGGATGTAGCCGTCAGCACGTACAACGACCCCGGAACCGAGCCCCAGTTGAACCATTCCGCCTGGGCCTTCTTGCATTGGCTCTTGGTCCATCTCAGGTAAGCCAAGGCCTGGTCCGAAGAATTGCTCGAACTCAGGTGGGAGTCCTTGTGGCAGCCCACGTCTTGGGCCTCGTTGTGCAACTGCGCGACGCTCTACGAGTGACTTAATGCTAACAACCGAGGGCTTGACCGATTTCGCGACATCGCGGAAAGCTTTCGAAAGCTGTTCTGCGTGAGCGACGAGTCCCGGGTCGAGCTGCGTGCGGGCTTGGGTCGCTTCGGCCGCTTGCTGCGCATAGGCCGCCGTCGGGCTTGTTCCGCCATGAGAGAAAATCCAGAAGCCGATAGGGCCACCGATGGCCGCGGCGAGCAGTACCATTTTCCAGCTTGATAACGGTCGATTCATTGTGCGCGACTCCTAAAAAACTTTGCTATCACCGATGGCGACAAGAGCCTCAGTGACCGATACCCTTCTATTCGCAAGTTGGGAGTTGGAAGTTCATTCCAAATCCCGGTTCCCAACGGGCGGTTTGCCAAATTGGCCCACGGGAACAAAATCTGTCCACTTAAATAAGCAAATCGCGTACCGATTGCGAAGGGCGGATGACAATTCGTAAAATTCCAACCGAATACTCGCATACACTCTATGGCCGGTAAGGCGATATCATAAGCAAGAAATGATTCATTCTGGGGATATTGCGAGGGGACGATGGGGAATTCAGAAGGTTCAGAAAGATCAGAAGGATCGAGTGGGGCATCGAACGGGGATAGCATCCCTGGTGGATGTGAGAGTCAATCGCATGAGCTTGCAGTATTCGAGTATGAAGTTGCGGTACGTCCTGAAGACATCGACATTGTTGGGCACGTGAACAACGTCGTGTATGTGCAATGGATGCAGGATGCGGCCGTAGCGCATTCAGAAGCGTTGGGTTGGCCGTTTCGACGTTATCAAGAGCTTGGGGCGGGGTGGGTTGCAAGGTTACATCAAATTGAATACTTGCAACCGGCGATGCCTGGTGATCGGGTTGTGATCAAGACTTGGGTGGCGGATATGAAGCGGGTGACTTCGACCAGGCGATATCAGATGGTGCGTTATGAGGGTGAGGATCGCAAAGAAGTTTTATTAGCTGCCGCGCATACTCAATGGGCATTTATCGATTTTGCGAAACGGTTACCTCGACGTATCCCTGAGGACATGGTAGCCACCTTCGTATCGTCCAACAAAACCAAATAGCAACTCCCTCTCATCCCTCCGTGCCTCTGCGCCTCTGTGTTTCAAAAAAGAGTCACAGAACCATTAGTCCTTCGATGCGCGGTCGTTTGGAAACACGGAGACACAGAGTTCACAGAGCAAACAGCCTACCATCTAGTCCCTTTCCA
>Ga0255128_1000677_pt1 | contig 15769 bp, 9 predicted proteins | sample Law_Miss_RepC_8d_FD_188562 | JGI IMG/M metagenome (GOLD analysis project Ga0255128, IMG submission 188562) | Freshwater microbial communities from St. Lawrence River, New York, United States - Law_Miss_RepC_8d | ecosystem: Environmental > Aquatic > Freshwater > River | place: USA: New York... | reverse complement strand
GCGTTGCCAAAAACCGGCAAGCTTGCTGGTCGATGCAAACTCATCGGACATGATGGAACCATCGCCGTACTTCGATCTCATGGAGATTCTCTCTATTCAGGAAGCTTCGATACCACGATTCGATCTTGGAACATCTCCGATGCTCTGATTCATTTAGATGACGAAGGGCGATTTATCCATCCGGTCAGCGCACAGTTTGAAAACTCGGGTGCTCAGGAGCGGATTCGATGAGACACTCGAACGATAAGAGAAGTCTGAGATCATGGGGGCGCAAGCTACGAGAGTGGTTTGTTAGCAACCCGATCGAGTTTCGTCGAAGCACGCTTGAACGACTCGAACGCCGCGACCTTTTCGACGCGAGTGGATTCGCCGAGCCCTCGCTATTTGCAGAGCCTCTCGCTTCGGCCACCGCTATCACGAACACGCCTCTTGAGTCTGCCATTGCTTTTGAATCTGCTCTGGCTCAGGAATCTGCCCTGGCTCAGGAATCTGATCGCACCGTTTGGATCGGTGGCGTATACATCGAAGAAGACACCGGATCCGATGCCCATGGCGATTCGTTCTTCGTTACGTTCGAAGGAGGGGCTGCACGGACGCAATTGACCCAATTGGTTATCGATACCGACCAAGGAACGGCGGGATATAGCGTCGCGGACAATTTCTTCGATACCGATGAAACTCCGACCATTGTCGGTGGAACAAGCATCCCGAGTCGCGGTGCCGATCACGCTTTCCAATTCGAAATCATCTCGCTCGAAGCGAAAAACCCGAACGCCAAAGTAACGGCATCTGTCCAAGACGGATCGATGCAGGTCATCCTTACGTTTGAGAATTTCTTTGCTGGTGACAAGCTTCATTTCTCGATCGATGTTGACGAAGTTCAGCATCTTTACTCGGTCGACGACATCAGCGAGTTCAACGAAGGTCTCGACCCGGTAACCTCGGGTGCTGAATTCGAAGGTAGCCGGCTTACCGCTACCTTTAGTGCGCCAGACTACGAAGTTGCAACCACAAGGGGATCGTTTCTCAATCGCTATGATGCCCTGTTAGGAAACGCAAGCAGCGCTGGATTTGCGCTGAACCTACCAGCAGATAACGCAGATGGCCGGCGTGATCGAACCGCTGGTGTAGCGGTCGACGCTACACAAAAAATTATCCCCGCTTCCCTCTCAGGTTCCGTCTACCTCGACAACAACGATAATGGCCTTTGGGATTCTCAAGAAAAGGGTGTCGCAGGAGTCACGATCGAACTGGTTTCTATCGAGACCATCACCGGTCAGAAGATTCAAACAAGCACGACGACCTTAGCGGATGGATCGTATCGATTCGATGGCTTGCCCGCAGGTCGTTATCAAGTATTCGAGAATCAACCTTCGGGGCTGTTTGACGGCAAAGATTCCGTTGGACGTGTCGGCAGCGAACAACGAGGTATGCTGCTTGCTAACGACACCATCGGCAATATTCTGCTCAACGGCGGTGATGTCGGGCTCGAATACAACTTCGGTGAACTGGAGCCATCGACCTTAACAGGTCACGTTTGCATCGCTTTGCCAGGATACCCTTGCTTCGCGACCGATCCAGCCGGTAAACGGCCACTCGAAGGTGTCCGTATCGCATTGCTGAATGATCAAGGTCAAACGGTCGCTATGACATTGACTGATGCTCAAGGCTCATATCGATTTGAAGGCCTCCCTAAAGGGACTTATGCGATCGTTGAGACGCAGCCGACAGGGCTTATCGATGGCCCTTCCAAAGCAGGTCGAGTCGATGGGAAAACCAACGGCCAAGCGATCAATGGCGTGCGAATCGAATCGATCACCCTTCTCGGTGGCCAAGCCGGTTTCGAATACGATTTTTGCGAACGATTACCGAGCTCGATCGCAGGTAATGTATTCGAAGACCTCAACGAAGATTTCGAGCGAGATCCAGGGGAAGATGGAATAGGAAGTGTCGTTATCGATTTGATCGATGACGCTGGAAAGGTCATCGCTTCGACCCAAACAGCAAGCGACGGAAGCTATCGCTTTGATGGACTTGCTCCTGGTAAGTACAGCTTGCGACAAAGGCAACCGCAAGGGTATTTTCAAGGTGGTCAGCGGGCCGGAAGTCTCGGTGGAGTAGATACCCAAGTCGACGCGATCCAAGGGATTGAACTTCCTGATGGTACCGACGCTGTGAAGTATGACTTCATGGAGGTACCACCCGGAAGCCTCAGTGGCTACGTCTTCCAAGACGGCGGTGAGATTCTTACTGTCGATGGCAAGCCACCGGCAAGCCTTCAGGGAATTCGAGATGGGGTCCGGACTCCTGATGATATTCCCATTCGTGGTTCCATCGTAGAGCTTCGCCGTATCGACGGGACGAAGCTTACTAGCCAGGACGTTTTGCCTGGAATCTATGGATCCCAGATAGAAACCCAAGGTGCTCTTCGTTTCACCGACTCCAATGGGTTCTACTATTTTGATGGATTGCGACCGGGTAAGTACCACATCTACCAAACCCAACCAGTCGGTTGGTTTGATGGTATCGATACGCCGGGAACCACGGGTGGATTCGCGATCAACGTCGGAGAGAATTTGCCTCCCGAAGTTGCGGAGTTACTCCGGGGTTTGCAATCGAATCCGTCGACGAACCCAGGTACCGATGGCATCTTGATTGTTGGTGTCGCGGCTCGCGGCGTTTCGACAACAAATCATTTCAGCGAAATTCTAGTTGGTGTACTTCCGCCTGAGCCACCAGAGCCCCCCGAACCTCCTGAGCCACCAGAGCCACCAGAGCCACCGGTTCCACCAACCATTCCACCGGCACCTCTGTTGGATAAAACGGTCGTGATTCCGGGTTTACAGCGAGATGATGTATTCGTCTTCCCTAAGCCATCGTACGCCGTCTTTGCACCGTTTGATCCAATCCGATTACCTGAGAGCATCGCCGGGTTCTCGGTTGAATACACATGGCACTTGAGTGTCATCAACGCAGGTGAGCCGCGTGGCTATCAAGATCAAAAACGGGTCGACCAAGAGAAAGTCGCACAGCTAGCCAAGATGCTCGACGTGGAGACTTGGACCGTCGAGACAATGGATCGCGGAAGATGGAGGATTGTCTCAACGCTCAAACGGCCCGCGAAGTTGGCTTCGAGAAATGCTTTTAGCGTTGAAGGAGCGATGCAGCTCGCTGGTGACTTCAACGGTGACGGAATCGATGAACTTGCTCTGTTCAAAGATGGAGAATGGTTGATCGACATCAACGGAAATGGCGAATGGGATCGATCTGATCTTTGGGCCAAACTCGGAGCCGTTGGCGATCTGCCAGTCATCGGTGACTGGGACGGCGATGGCAAGGACGATATCGGTGTATGGGGCGTAGCTTGGCGAGGGGATGGCGCAGCGATCGAACGTGAGCCGGGACTACCCGATCCAGAGAACATGCGCAGCACGACTCCGAAAAACCTTCCCCCTCAAGAACTTGAACAGAGCGCCGTTAGATTGCTGCAACGCAGCGAACGAGGTGAAGCTCGCAGCGATGTGATCGACCACGTCTTTGGATTCGGCACACGCGGAGATCAGCCTATCGCCGGTGACTTCAACGGCGGTGGCGTTTCCACTCTCGGGATATTCCATAATGGGCTATGGGTTCTCGATACCAACGGCGACGGCCAAATCGATCGCTCCAAAGATCGTATGATTCAATTCGGCCAAACAGGTGATAAGCCGCTTGTGGGAGATTTCAACGGAGACGGAACCGATCAAATCGCAGTGGTCAGGGGGAATCGAGTCCTAGTCGATAGCAACGGAAATGGTCAACTCGATGTGACAGATAAGGTCTTCGAAATCCAAGGTGATGGACTCGAAGTCATCGCAGGGGATTTCGACGGAGACGGAGTCGACGAAGCTGCTTTCTATGCGCACCAAGCAAGCGACATTCTGTCCGATGAGCCGGAGGTCGCAATCGATGGGCCGGAAGTCACCAACGACGAGTCGATCCGGGCCGCGCGCAGGTAAGCCGCAGCTTGGAATTTGTTGTCATTTGACAATAAAAAGTCCATTAGTACACTGACGGAACAATCTTACGCCCACGTAAAGAATCTCCGCCGCACGACGAACCAGCGGCGTCGGTCCCCTCAAGGGACGCAAATGACACAAATCCTTAGCGGATTCACACAAGGTGAATCACCAGAATGCACAGCAATCTTTTCTTTATCGTTGGTGTAGGTCGTTCGGGAACAACTCTGATTCGTCTGATGCTCAATAGCCATCCAGACGTCGCAATCCCCTACGAAACACACTTCATCACGAATTACATCCGCGAAATGGACAAATATGGTCCATTGTCTGTGTCGGCGAATCTCGATCGACTAATCGCTGACCTGCTAAAAGAAGATCTGCTTTCGAAGTGGGATAAAGTTCCTACGGCGCAAGAAGTAAAACAGAAGCTTGGCAGCAATCCGACTTTGTCGGATGTCATCGATGCGATTTACAGTTGCTACGCGCAAGCCCACGGCAAGAAATTCTGGGGCGATAAATCCGACTACCTTGATCGGATGCACGACATTAATTCTCTGTTTCCCAACACGAAATTCATTCACATCATCCGTGACGGGCGAGACGTTGCTCAATCGGTGCTGAAAATGGAGTGGGGCCCAGGTGATATCATCGAAGCCGCCGAATGGTGGCGCGATCACGTTCGATTAGGCCGATGCATGGGGAAAATGCTACCCCCTGATCGTTACATGGAAATCCGCTACGAAGACCTTGTTCTCGACACCGAGAATAACTTGCGTCGCATTTGCGATTTCTTGGGCCTGCCTTACGCTGTCGAGATGCTCAATTATTACAAAAACAGCGAATCGCTTATCCCCGCAGAACGAAGCTCGCAGCACTACAACGCTGATGCCCCGCCAATGGCTTCCCGCACATACGCATGGAAGACAAGCATGGACAAATCTGCTGTGGCGGTCTTCGATAAGTACGCCAAAACACAACTTCAAGCATTCGGATACGAAGCGAACACAGTCCAAATTCCAAAATGGAAACTTCGACTGGCAACCTTGAAAGTTCTTCTGAAGCGTATGTTCTAGAATCGCTGCTTCATGCTTTGCAATTCAAGCAAGGCAGCTAAGGGAGATTCGGTGTACCATCCTCGGTCGGTGTTGTTGTCGTGAATTGCAGGGCATAAAGATCCGCTTCAAGCAATTCGAACCGAGCTCGAATCGGTGTACCTTTCAAGCTTGCCAGCGAAGCTTTCTTTTTCCATCGAACTGTGTGGCCGATAGAGTCACCGACAAAAGGTTCGCAATCCTCGAATCGAAATCCATCGATCGGGTTGCCGCTCGAATCGACCAGTTCCACACGAACTCTTCCTCCACCACTCGTGGAAGCGTTGATCTCCAGACGATCACCACCCATCACGAAGAGCTTCGTTGTCGCTATTCCGATATCTGCATCTGCATGGATCGAAGCGAACCCATCGAGCCGAAGTGTAAATCGACGAAATGGCGTAACGTACAGAGACAATTCCGTGGGGCCTTGATCTGTAAAACCCGATGGAACGATGTGCCAAGCGGCATAATTTGAGCGGTTTCCCCAGCGATCGGGATCAAGCCCAGGGCGAAGAAAAGCATGTCGAAAGGTACGGTCGAAAGGCTGATCTCCACGAGCGGTCATGAACAAAATATCGGTTGATTCGCCTCGCTCCGGGAAAAAGCGGGTGGGAGTGGCAATGGTAAGATGAGGCGCTCGAAAATAGGGATGCGCTAACGAAGTGTAAAGATGCTCTCCAGGCAAATTCGGCTTCATCGCTCGAGGCTCAGTCCAGTTCACAAAGTCCTTGGATGTCGTCCTGCAAATCGAACGAAGCTTGCCATCGAGGAAGTGACGAAAGTAACAGACATATTGAGATTCAAGCGACGACCAATAAGCGACGTTCTGTGAATCGAAAGCGTATTCCTTGGTATATGAAATCACCGGTGTATCGCGAAGCTTGTCCCAGTGAATCCCATCCGCAGATACAAACGCAACCAATCCAGACTTGACCGTTCCCGCAAGCGCTTTGAACTTGTGCTTGGGATCGCACTGCGGATTCTCATCGAGGAAAGGTGCAAAGTTATGGCAGTAGGGTGCCTCGTGAAGAATGACATTGTTGTCTTTCGTGCCATCGATCTCCACGAGTCCGAGTGAAGGGCGCTTCCAGTGAATTCCATCGATGCTTTCGCCGTAACGCGTCACTTCGGTGATGTCACCGTCGAACTTCGCGCCGCGACCTTGGCGGGTATACATCCGATAAAGCGAACCATCCCACAGAATTGTACCATACTCCATCGGGTCGGCAGGTTCCTGCATCGGTTCGGTCGCGCGCGGTTCATGTAGCATGTGCGTTACCCCTTCCAGCGTATCGATTAGATACCGATCGACGAACAGTTCACGCCGCGTCCCTATGTCTAAAGGACTTAGCTTTTCTGCCTCCTGGCCAACAACTCTCCCTTGATGCGAGCTAAGAATCGTCAGGATACCCAAGCACACTGTTAGAAGCGACAGCAAGGGTTTGGGATAGTAGCTGGCAAGTTGTTGATGGAAGCACATGATCGATCACGCGAATGAAGTTCGAACCGACGATCCATCATCGTTAACGGATTTGTGGAGGGGCAACATTGGCGGATTGGACTTCCGTACTGCTTGGACCGACTTGGTCCAATGCTTCGAGAACTTGCGATTCGGTCAACAGGTCTTCCAAAACAATCGGGTTCTTCCCATCCCCCGGCTTGTAAATCGCTAAAACAGGAATGGCGATCTTATTGAGTTCCCGCAGTTTGGCCATCAACTCAGGTGGATAGCGGGTCAAGTCGGCGATCATCGGTACAACGCCATTCTTCTTGACCACATCGTGAACTTTGCGAGTATGAATCGCGACCGCAAGATTCAGTTTGCAGTTCTGGCACCACTCGGCTGTAAAGTCAACCAAGACCGGTTTTCCTTCGGCGACGGTCGCTTGCAAGCGTTGCTCTGTGAAAGGGACCCACTCAAGCTCAAATTCGGAGGGCTTCAAGAAATAGAACGATCCCAATGTTCCCCCGATGGCCGCCAAACTGCCGATTCCCCAAGCGCGGAAATGCTTTTGCTTTGCTTCCCATTGCGGAACACGACCGATAAGCCAACATGCGAACCAAATGAAAATCAAAGCGGCTAGCATCGGGATCCGTTCTTTTTCAGGAAATCCTGCGACGAACGCGACGACGCTGAGCAACAGCGGAAACGCAAGGAACTCTTTAAACGTTTCCATCCAAGGTCCGGGTTTTGGAATCCATCGCATGCTTCCAGGAAACATCGCGACGAGCAGGTAAGGGAACGCCATCCCAATTCCTACCCCAAGGAAAATCAGCAAGACAACCCAAGCGGGTTGCGTCAACGATACTGCCAAAGCACTACCGAGAAACGGTCCACTGCAAGGAGTCGCCAAAAGAGTTGTAATCACCCCTTTGAAGAAAGCTCCCAAGAAACCTTGGCGAGAGGATAACTCGGTACTCTTCGCACCCGTGGCAAAACCCGGAATGGGGAACTCCCATACACCTAGGAAACTCAATGCAAGTGTAAACATAAAGCCGGTGAACAAGACTTGGGTCCAGGTGTTGCCGAACAACGCTCCCCATTCCAGAGCGTGACCCGTAAGCCAACGCAAACCAAGACTTGCGCTTCCAAACCCCAAGAGTACAGCGATCATGCCCAGTGAGTAGACAAGCGTCAGCATCGATGCGGTGCGCCGATCTCCGTGAGCTTCGTTGACAAACCCCAAAATCTTCAAGCCGATGACGGGAAGAACACAAGGCATGAAATTCAAGATGAAGCCACCGAGAAGGGCCAGCACGAACTTGCCAAACACTTCCTTCGGTTGCAGAGTCAAAGCAACCTTGTCGGCTTCAAACCAGTTCATTCGAGACGGATGATCCACCACCTTGTTGAACTTGATGGAATCCATCTCCAAGGGCAATGGAGCATTGTCCGATTTCGTCAGCGAGACCTCATACGTCCCCTTGAATGCGATCCCCCGCGGACGGTCGCAAGCACCATTCGTGCAGCCTTGATAACCAAGAAGTCCTTCCAGTGGCGTCTCTCCTTCAATGGCTGTCTGAGGAATCTCTAACGGTACGCGGATTGTAACCTTGCCATCGTAGTAACTGACCACTCCACCAACACCTAGGTCTTTGCTGATCGTCCGCTTGTCAACTTGTGGCGCGAGCGCTTTGACGCCAGCTTTTTGCGTTAACACAAGTAACGTACGACTCTCGGTAACGTCTTCTTTCGGATCAAGCTTGTAGATGTGAAAGTCCTTGTCAGGGGTCGCTTCCAGAATTAGTTCAAGCTTATCACCCGGTTTGACCACCGAGCGACTTAAGTGTGCTTTCCATTCGATCGGGCTGTCCGCTTCACGATATAGACCGCTTGCCGCAGGTTTCTGCGCTTCTTCAATCCACCCCGCAAAACTTGCTTCGATCTTCTCGCCGCGAATTGGTATGCAGTTCTTCTCGCACACCTGCCCGTCGAGGCTCAATTCGATCGAACTAGGCTTTTCTCCCACCGGTGCAGAAAACTGAATTGGAGCGGTCCAAGTGACCGTGTCATGAAACTCTTCGACTGCTAAGCCCGGCCAGAACTCGGAGTTGTTCTCCACTTCCGGCGCGTGATCCGGCACGAATGGACCCGTTACCTTGAACTCCTTACCCAGCGCTTTGATAACTGTTGGACTCGGACCTCCAGGGCCCTGCGTGGTGGAGAAAATATGGTACTTGCCCGCAAGCTTCGCTGTTATCGACACCTTCCCCTTGAGGGACTTCGGATCGACTTGGTACGAACCCGAGAACTCGCATGGATTGTCAAACAATCCACCTTGGCCACCATCAGCATCTCCGAGCCCGAAATCGAGTCCTGGGAACCCATCAGGAGGCTGCACGGGTTGTGGCGTAGCGGGTTGTGCTACTGTCGGTTGTGCAGCGCAAAGGATCTGCCCGTGCTGCCCGTACCCCGAAATCTCCACGCCGAGAATCGCTGCTAGAGAGGCCCAGAGGATCAACCCCTGTACCACCCACAGCCGTCGGCTCAATATGCCGGACCAATGGAATTCGCTTATGCGGACCACTGCCGCCTCCGGTTTCTGATGCATCTTCTAAATCTCCAAGAATGAGCAAGGCATTGTAGGTTGCCGCCGACTCCCAGGTCAACGTAAGCCCACCCTGCCTATCCGCTTCATAAGATACAATACTACTTGGGTTTTTTGTTTGTGAAATGCTTGTAGAGGAAGGTTTTGGCCCGCGGAGCGGCAAGATGCGGGGTTTGGGGTGAGTGCTTAGAAGGCGAAGGAAGGAGAAACGAGGAATCTGGGGTTGTCACCAAGCTGTCGAAATAACTACATTTTGGCCCTGCTTATTTTAGAGGAAGGATTCTCCAGCATGACAGATCGCATCATCCGAGTCGCGGAACCGGTGCTCGATGGCAATGAAATCGCTTACGTGATGGACTGCCTGCAAACGACTTGGATCTCCTCGAGAGGGTCCTACATCGACCGATTTGAAAAGCTGTTAGCTGATTACTGCGACGTTCCACACGCGGTGGTGACGAATAACGGAACGACTTCTTTGCATTTGGCGCTCGCGGCCGCTGGTGTAAGTGCCGGTGATGAAGTCATCATGCCGACGCTCTCTTATATCGCTACTGCCAACGCTGCTCATTACTGCCAAGCCACACCGGTGTTCGTCGATTGCGAACCCGTGTATTTATCGATGGATCCGGAGAAGATCGAAGCGGCTATCACACCACGGACTCGTGTGATCATGACCGTTCCGTTGTATGGACATCCGGTGGATATGGATCCAATTCGAGAGATCGCTGATCGACATGGATTGTTGGTCATCGAAGATGCAGCCGAAGCGATCGGTGCGCTATACAAAGGGCGCAAAGTAGGATCGTTAGCTCATGGATCCTCGTTCAGTTTCTTTGGCAACAAAACCATTACCACGGGGGAAGGTGGCGCGATTACCACCTCGGATGAGCAATACGCGTCTCGCATGCGATTTCTTCGAGGACAAGCGGTCGATCCGGCGAAAAATTATTGGCATCCCGAAGTTGGCTACAACTATCGGATGACCAACGTAGCTGCTGCCATCGGAACCGCGCAAGCCGAACGCCTGGATGTGCATGTTCGCCGACGTCAACAAATCGCGCAGTGGTACTTCGAAGAACTCCGTGACTACGAACACATTTTTCAACTGCCTCATCCCGCAAGTTGGGCAACCCCTTCTTATTGGATGTTCACCATCTTGATGCGACCCGATGCACAAGTCCCCCGGGACGAGTGGATGCAAGCCTTGAGCTCGAAGGGGATTGAAAGCAGACCCGTCTTTTATCCTATTCACACGATGCCGATGTATAGACCGCAAGCATCGCAAGGTAAGCACTCGAGCCAATTCCCTGTTGCTGAGCAGTGTTCAGCTCGCGGTATTAATCTTCCTACCCATGGCAATCTTACCCGTGACGATGTCGCTTACGTCTGCGAACAGACCGTTGCGACATGGAAGCAATTGAGCAACCGCAAGACGCAACCGTGCCTTCGTGCCGCTTAAACCGGTTCACTTCGGGTGTAGGGTGTGGTGAAGCGGTCGGCCGTTTAAATTTTAAACCACGTCGACGGCCCAAGCACGCTCATTGACTCCGCCACGATGCGATCATCGACCGCGGAACCCACCGGTCCGCGCATCGATCGACCGCGCGGGGATGGTAATTTCTTTGCGTGAGCCGTTGTCCCGTGACGCACGGGCAAGATATGCCCATGCCACGTTTTGGGCATCGATCGACCTCGCTTGGACGGTGCTTTCTTTGCATGAGCCGTTGTCCCGTGACGCACGGGCAAGATTTGCCCATGCCACGTTTTGGGCATCGATCGACCGCGCGTGGACGGTATTTTCTTTGCGTGAGCCGTTGTCCCGTGACGCACGGGCAAGATATGCCTATGCCACGTTTTGGGCATCGATCGACCGCGCGTGGACGGTATTTTCGTTGCGTGAGCCGTTGTCCCGTGACGCACGGGCAAGATATGCCCATGCCACGTTTTGGGCATCGATCGACCGCGCGGGGATGGTGCTTTTTTTGCGAGAGCTATTGCATTCTCACGCACGGCTTACTTGGAAAACAATTCGATTGCCTTGGCGAAGATATCGCCGTACACCAACTCTCCACCTTGGTGACCAACAATCCCTACTAACATCGCAAGCACCAGCGTGCCGAGTTTCCACCCCCAACCAGGCCGCTTCCCTTCGACATTGCGTGCTCGGTAAGCCATCCAAGTCACCACAACTGCGCCGACCGCCGTCGCGGTCCCTAACCAACGGTGAAAGAACTCGTTGGACTCTTTTTCCGTCGCTTTGTTGGTGATCATCGTCGACCATTCCGCAAGTCCACGAATGTCGGCAAAGGACCATCCCATCACCGCCGAAACAACAGCACCGATGGCCCCAATGACAAGACAAGCATACGCAAAGGGAATCAATCGTTGTCCTAAGAAGAACGATAGGGCGACCGACATCCCTGCTAACGAAAGCAAGGCAATGGGGAAGTGAACAATCGCAGGGTGGAAGTAACCGATCGCACGATAAATCCGTACCGGTAACGATCCCCCTCGTTGTATTGTTTTCGCTTGGTCTCCAAACTTCAAATCCGCCGGCCATGGCGCACCTTCTTCTATCCATAACTTCATCAACGCCAACTGTGCCATCGGCATTGGACCATCAGGCGGCATTACCAAGCTATCGACTTGTGTCGCTTTCGATGGTGCTGTCAAGTAATCCGTCCAAAGGGAACTGTCGCTAAGCGAACCAGGAGTTATGTATCCTAACACCGCTTCACGGTCCGTAACAACAAACCCACCCTTTGGCTCATCTCCTTGATGACATGACAAGCAATGCTCTTCAAGCAACGGAACGATGTCTTTCACAAAGTCCACGTACGGCTTGGAAGCTGTAACCGTTGCTGGAGTTTGATCCGGTGCCGGTGCCTGCCCCGGTGATGTTGACTGGGCCGGTGAAGTTGACAGGGCCGGTGAAGTTGACAGGGCCGGTGAAGTTGACAGGGCCGGCGGCAAAGCGGGTGCTTCGGGCTCTTGTCCGTGTACACGGTTAGCCCTCGCCCCGAAATTCTCTAGCGTCAATAAATGAAAACAAATCAATGTGGCGGTTAGCCATCGAGGACTCAGGTGCAACATGTTGTTCAAGAATCTACGAGTCGAGGAAACAGCGAAGGTTCACCGGTTCGCTCTGTGCGAACCGGTATGAAACTCTTGAGGGCAACTATTTGCTCTCGCGACGTTGGGAGAATAACCAAGCGTACAGCTCGGGATTCGCATAAGTCACAGTCCAGCTATCATGCTGGGCTTCTGGATACTCCGTATACTTCACCGGCGATCCGACTGCTTTCAATGCATCGACCATCTCACGCGAGCGCCCGACCTTGACCACGGAATCTTTCGCTCCATGAAAACACCAAACAGGCAACGATTTGAATTTGCTTACTGTCTTCGGATCACCTCCACCGCAAATCGGAGCCGCAGCCGCGAAGTAGTCCGGGTAACGTGCGATGGCATCCCAAGTCCCGTAGCCACCCATCGAGAGTCCAGTGATGTAGATCCGGTTCGGATCCACACCCGCATTCTCTACCATCTCGTCGAGCAACTCTTTGATGTTCCGCATCGGATCGCTTGGCTCCTCAGGCAACGCACTCGCGTCCTTGGACCAATCGACTTCCGACCAACGCCGATCTGTTGGACACTGCGGAATAACGACATACGCCGGATACTTCGCCCGTCGCTCTAAATCGGCAAAGTCCTTCGCCGCATGCTTGAGCGTCGAAGCGTTGTCATCCCCACGCTCTCCCGCACCGTGCAAGAAAAGCACAAGCGGATACTTCTTGCCGAATTTATAACCCATCGGCTTGATCAACCGATATTTTAGCGCCTTGCCATTCGTACCCACAAACTCCCGTGGCTCGAAAGCCTTCGCAGGATCTGCACTCGGCTCAACCGCCGGCCCCGCTTGCGCCATGACCTTCCCCGAAACGCCTGCGATCGCAGAAAAACTCATCAATCCAACAATGCTTGCAATCACCCAACGGGACATTTCTCTCACCTTTATACTTCTGGTCTTGGCCGTAAATTCGCCACGCATGCGCCTTACCAAGCCGTCGTCGGTGCTCTGAGCAGATCGAAAAGAGAATGCAAGCCTTGGAATTGGCAACATAAGAATCTCTGGGAGGGAAGGCTGTAAAGGTGGGATGCGGGGGGCTCGAAGCACAAATCCCCACATCGATATTATAGCAAATACCTCTGGGATCACGAATTGGTTCTCAAGATTCCTAGCGGGTTACCAAGGACATTCTGCCTCAGGGCACTCCCCGAAATCGCTTCTCTAAGCTCTCCTTTTCCGATACCTTTAAAGGTTCAAGCAAGACTCGTTTCACAATAAGCAACCTTCTGAGAAACCTTAATCGCTCGATGCCACTGATCCGCCAATTACCCGTTAGTTTGGTCAACAAGATCGCCGCCGGTGAAGTGATCGAACGCCCAGCGAGTGTCATCAAAGAGACGTTGGAGAACAGCGTCGATGCAGGAGCGACTTACATCGAAGTCTCCGTTGAAGGTGGCGGGATCGATTTGATTCGGATCAGTGACAACGGTTGCGGGATCGATGAAGAACAACTTCACTTAGCTCTCGCTCCGCACGCAACGAGCAAGCTGAAAGATGCAGATGACTTATTCGATGTCCGAACGTTAGGGTTTCGTGGTGAAGCTCTCGCATCGATCGCTGAGATCAGCCACCTGACTCTGCGCAGCCGAGTTGCTACCTCCGACAGCGGCTACGAACTTCGCGCTCAAGGCTCTGATCGTGAACCGATCAAACCTTGTGCGATGAATATCGGTACAACACTCGAAGTACGCCATCTGTTCTTCAACACTCCCGTTCGCCGAAAGTTCCTCAAGACACCGTCGACGGAAATGGGACATGTCGTGGAAGCCTTTACGCGAATCGCGCTGGCTTTTCCAAATGTCCATATGGTCCTCACAAGCAACGAGCGAACCCTGCATGACCTTCCACCAACAACCCGTTGGTCGGAGCGAATCCGAGCTTTCTTCGGGGATGAAATCGCAGATGCTCTGATCGCTGTAGAACATGAAGACGACAAAGTCAAAGTGCGAGGATACGTAACAGATCCATCTGTCTCGCGCAGCAACAACCGAATGCAGTATCTTTTCCTCAACGGCCGATACATCCGAGATCGCGCACTGCAACACGCTCTCGGAGAAGCTTACCGTGGGCTCTTGATGGTCGGTCGCTTGCCCGTCTGTTTCCTTCATATGCAAATCGACCCGAAAACCGTCGATGTCAACGTCCACCCAACGAAAGTCGAAGTCCGCTTTGAAGACTCCGGAGCCCTCTACAGTCGACTGCTGCATACCTTGCGCCACAAATTCCTTACGTCGAACCTTGTCGCTAAAGGACACGACCCACTAGCGCCAGGGGCGAATGCTTCTTCCAATTCATCTTCGATCTCACCAACGATTTCGCCATCGAATTCATCATCGAATTCACCATCCGGCTCCTCTGTAACATCACCTGCGACGTCATCCGGCAACTCGACCTTGATCGACTGGGCGCGAGCTCGCAGCGTGCCTCAATTTCAACCCTATCCCGATCAAGGCTTCCAAGCGACAACGTTTCGCAATATTCCAAACCCAAGCATCGGCCCGAGCGACAACACCTTCGGTAACACGCTCGGCAATGCCGACAACAATTTTGGCAACAGCACGCTCGGCAGTAACACAGGTTCTACTCCCGCATTCACGGGCGCTTCGCACTTAACGCATCCTGATTCCATGCCCAGTAGCAACATGCCCAGTGGCAACATGCCAACTGGCGCAGTTGAACCAGGTGCAGGTTCAAACGAAGCGATCGCACACCTTCCCGTTGAACATGGCCGATTCGATTCCCCGATCTCGGATCCGTTTTTAGGAAGTTCCAAGCCTGTCGGATTCCAAATCCATAATCGCTACCTGATTACGGAAGACGAAGCGGGTATGGTAATTATCGATCAACATGCGTTGCACGAACGCATCATGTACGAACAGATCAAAGCGAAAGTTCTTTCCAAGTCGATTGAGCGACAGCGATTGCTGGTTCCCGCTACCGTGCAAATGCCCGCAGCGGAGATTGCCATCGCTCTCGAACATCGCGATATGCTTGCTGAAATCGGTTTCGAAATCGATTCCTTCGGTGGTGACACAATCGCTCTGCACTCCTATCCGTCTATTCTTCGACAAGCTTCTCCCGCCGAGATGCTAAGGCAAGTCATCGAATCGCTGATGGTTGGAAGCAAGCGGGTTGAGCCGCGCGATGTTCTCGATGACATCATGAACATGATGGCTTGTAAAGCCGCAGTCAAAGCAGGCGACCGACTCAACTCAACCGAGATATCGGCGTTGCTCGAACAGCGAGACTATTATCACGATACCCACCACTGCCCACACGGACGACCGACCGCGTTGTTCTTCTCCCGAGATCAACTCGATAAAATGTTCAAACGCATTTAAAAGCTTGCGCCCATTTCAACGGGGCGTTGTATGCATCTTTGAGAGAGACTGAAACATTGTCTTCAAAGTAGACGGTGCATATCGTTCGCAAATCATTTGTATACCGTAAGCTGCCAGTAAGCTCACGAGCGGAATAAGTGGCGAGCGCATCCGC
>Ga0255128_1000673_pt1 | contig 15796 bp, 17 predicted proteins | sample Law_Miss_RepC_8d_FD_188562 | JGI IMG/M metagenome (GOLD analysis project Ga0255128, IMG submission 188562) | Freshwater microbial communities from St. Lawrence River, New York, United States - Law_Miss_RepC_8d | ecosystem: Environmental > Aquatic > Freshwater > River | place: USA: New York... | reverse complement strand
CTGATCGACTTCGCCACCGTGCTGGAGACCCAGCGCAGTTTGCTGAGCGCACAAGACAGCCTGGCCAGTGCCCGCGTGGCCCTAGCCACCGACCACGTGCAGCTTTACAAGGCCTTGGGCGGCGGCTGGTTGCCCGACGCCGCCCAACCCTGATTCGCTTTTTTCGTCGCCTCGCCATGACCGACCCCAACAAGACACCCCCGATTCCCGCCACCGCCCCGGTCGCCACGCTGGACGAGTTGCTGGGCACCGACCGGCCCCGCCCCTGGTGGCGCCGCCCCAGCACCTGGGGCGCGGCCGTTGCCGTGCTGGCCCTGGCCGGCGCCGCCGTGTGGTGGCAAGGCCGCCAGGCCGTGAAAGACGGCCCGGTCTACGTGACCGAGCCCGCCCGCGTGGGCAAGCTCTCGCTCACGGTGGCGGCCGACGGCACCTTGCAGCCCACGCGCACGGTGAACATCGGCAGCGAGCTGTCGGGCACCGTGGCGCGCGTGCTGGTGGACGTGAACGACCGCGTGAAGAAAGGCCAGGTGCTGGTCGAGCTGGACACCGCCAAGCTGCAAGACCAGGTGAAGCGCTCGCGCGCCAACCTGGCCTCGGCCCAGGCCGCGCTGGCCGAACGCGAAGCCACCGTGAAAGAGGCCCAGGCCACGCTGGCGCGTTATGAAGAAGTGGCGCGCCTCTCGGGCGGGCAGGTGCCCTCGGCCACCGAACTCGACACCGCCCGCGCCGCCGTGGCCCGTGCCCGCGCCAGCCTCGACAGCGCCCGCGCCAGCGTGGACGAAGCGCGCGCCGCCGCCTCCACCGACGCCACCAACCTCACCAAGGCCAGCATCCGCTCGCCCATTGACGGCGTCATCCTCACCCGCACGGTAGACCCCGGCAACGCCGTGGCCGCCTCGCTGCAGGCCGTCACCCTGTTCCAGGTGGCCGAAGACCTGCGCTCGCTCAAGCTCAATGTGTCGGTGGACGAGGCCGACATCGGCTCGGTGAAAGAAGGCCAGACCGCCACCTTCACCGTGAGCGCCTACCCCGCGCGCCGTTACCCGGCCACCATCTCGCGCGTGGCCTTCGGCTCCACCAAGACCGATGGCGTGGTCACCTACACCACCGAACTCACGGTGGACAACGCCGACCTGTCGCTGCGCCCGGGCATGACGGCTTCGGCCACCGTGGTGGCCACCGAGCGCGACAAGGTGCTGCTGGTGCCCAACACCGCGCTGCGCTTCGTGCCGGCAGCGGCCCCGGCGGCCGCTGCGGCCGGTGGCGGCAACGGCAACCTCTTGAGCAAGCTCATGCCGCGCGCGCCGCGCACCGGCGCGCGGCCCGCGCCCGGTGACGCAGGCGCTGGCGCGCAGCGCCAGGTGTGGGTGCTGCGCGATGGCCAGGCCGTGCCCCTGCGCGTGAGCACCGGCATCAGCGACGGCCGCCAGACCGAAATCACCGGCGGTGAACTGCAGGCCGGCATGGCGGTGATTACTGACCAGCGCAGCGCGGCGGCCAAGCCATGAGCGATCCCGGCGCCATCGTCGAGCGGCCGAACCCGCTCATTCGCCTGCGCGGCATCACCCGCGTGTACGGCGAGGGCACGGCCGCCTTTCAGGCCCTGCGCGGCGTGAACCTGGACATCGCCCACGGCGAGTTCGTGGCCGTGATGGGCCCCAGCGGCTCGGGCAAGTCCACCGCCATGAACATCATTGGCTGCCTTGACCGGCCCAGCGACGGCCAGTTCTGGTTTCGCGGCGTGCACGTGGAATCGCTCAACCGCGACGAGCGCGCCCGCCTGCGCCGGCGCTACTTCGGCTTCGTGTTCCAGGGCTTCAACCTGCTGGCGCGCACCTCGGCGCAAGAAAACGTGGAATTGCCCTTGCTCTACCGCGGCGAGAGCGCCGCGCGCCGGCGCGAGCTGGCCGCCCAGGCGCTGGCCGCCGTGGGCCTGACCGGCTGGGAACACCACACCCCCGCCGAGCTGTCGGGCGGGCAGCAGCAGCGCGTGGCGATTGCGCGCGCCATCGTCACCGAGCCCGAGGTGCTGCTGGCCGACGAGCCCACCGGCAACCTCGACACCGCGCGCAGCCGCGAAATCATGGACCTTCTCTGGCGCCTGAACGCGGAGCGTGGCATCACCGTGCTCATGGTCACCCACGAGCCCGACATGGCCGCCTACGCCCAGCGCATCGTGCGCTTCGTGGACGGCGTGGTCGCCACCGACGAACCCAACCCCCACCCGGCGCGGCCGACCGAGCCCGAGAAAGCCTGACCATGTGGCTCAACACCCTGTTGCTGGCGCTGCGCTCCATCCGGCGCAACCTGCTGCGATCTTTCCTCACCATCCTGGGCATCGTCATCGGCGTGAGCGCCGTCATCACCATGGTCACCGTGGGCAACGGCGCCACGCAGGCGGTGCAAAACCAGATCGCCGGCCTGGGCGTGAACCTGCTGCAGGTGCGCCCCGGCCAGCGCCTGGGCCCGGGCAGTGGCGGCAGCGTGGCCCCGGCCTTCAAAGAAAGCGACGCCGAGGCCATTGCCACCCAGATCGGCGGCGTGCGCGCCGTGGCGCCCGAGGCCCGCGCCTCGGCCACGCTGGTGGCCAGCGGCAAGAACTGGCAGAGCAGCGTGGTGGGCAGCACCAACGAGTGGCTGCGCACCGGCAACTGGGCCCTGGCCAGCGGGCGCGAGTTCAGCGACGAAGAGCTGCGCGCCGGTTCGGCCGTGTGCCTGATTGGCGAGACCGTGCGGCGCGAGCTGTTCGGCCGCGCCGACGTGCTGGGCGAGCCGCTGCGGCTGAAGCAGTTCTCGTGCAGCGTGATCGGCGTGTTCGCCTCGAAAGGGCAGGGCGCTTTCGGCAACGACCAGGACGACTTCGTGCTCGTGCCCATCAACACCCTGCAGCGCCGCGTGACCGGCAGCACCCGCGTGAACACCCTGCTGGTGTCCATGCAAGACGGCAGCGACGCCGAGCGCCTGAAGGCCAGCCTCACGCAGTTGCTGCGCGAGCGCCGCAAGCTCGCCCCCACCGACGACAACAACTTCAACGTGCTCGACACCAAGCAGTTGGCCGACACCCTCTCGGGCACCACCCAGGTGATGACCACGCTGCTGGGCGCCGTGGCCGCCGTGAGCCTGCTGGTGGGCGGCATCGGCATCATGAACATCATGCTGGTGAGCGTGACCGAGCGCACCCGCGAAATCGGTCTGCGCCTGGCCATTGGCGCGCTGGAACGCGAGGTGCTGCTGCAGTTCCTGATCGAGGCCGTGGTGCTGGCCGCCTTCGGTGGCCTGGCCGGCATCGTGCTGGCCACCGGCGCGTCCATCGGCCTGTCTTTCCTGATGCAGGTGCCCTACAGCTTCCAGCCCGGCATCAACCTGCTGGCCTTCGTGTTCTCGGCCGGCATCGGCGTGCTGTTTGGCTACTTCCCGGCCCGGCGCGCGGCCCGGCTGGACCCGATTGAGGCCTTGCGGCACGAGTGAAGGGCGTGAATAGATTCTTGAATAGATTCGTGAATGGATTCGGGGTGGCTGTTGCATGGCCAATGCCGCGAAGCGCGCCCAAGCCAGCCCCAATGTCGCACCAATCCGGTGCGACATTGCTTGCCCCGGGGGGTATGTCGGCTTAGAGTCCGGCACATGGTTCGCTCCAACTTCCCCTTGCTCGGCCGTCCGATGGCTGATCTGCTGTGCGCAGATCAGTGCGGCCGTGCGCGTGCCCAGGCACGCGGTCTGGTCCGACACCAGCCCGTCGCACATTCCTGAGCCCGGCGAGCCACCCCAACCCCCCTAATTTGCGCATCCATTGTTCGCCGGGCCCCAAGCCCGCGCGATCGCGGCCGCCCCACGCCGGGCCCCAGCCGCTCTTGATGGAGTGCCGCATGCACAAGACCGCCCACGCTGGCCGTACCCTGACCCAGCTTGACTTTGCCCGCCTGAACAAGCCCGACCTCGGGCCGCTTCCCGACGCCCTGGACGAGGCCCTGGCCTTCGCCGACCTGGTCGATTCGCGCGAGGTGCCGCCCGACGTGGTGACCATGAACTCGCAGTTCATCATTCGCATGGCCGACACCGGCCAGCAGCGCGAGATGACCCTCTGTTACCCCGCCGACGCGGCGCCCGCTGCCGGGCGCGTGTCGGTGTATTCGCCCGTGGGCGCGGCCATGCTGGGCATGCGCGTGGGCGAGCGGGCCCGCTGGAGCACGCCCAACGGCGATGCCTGCGAGGCCGACATCGTGGCCGTGCTGTTCCAGCCCGAGGCCAGCGGTGAATACGCGCGCTGACGCCCGCACCCCCGCCCGCCTGCGCGCCGTGCTGGCGCTGACCGACCTGAGCGCCCGCGCCGAGCCCGCGCTGGCCCGCGCCGCCTTGCTGGCGGCCGAGCATGGTGCCAGCCTGCGCTTCATGTACCTGCCGCTGCGCCACCCCACGGGGGCCACGCAGGGCGTGCCGCCGCGCCTGGCGCAGCGCTGCCGCGTGCTGGGCCGCCGCCATGGCATCGGCATTGAGCCGGTGGCCGCGCAAGGGCCCTGGGCACAGCGCCTGCTGCGCGAGGCCGGCCAAGCCGACCTGGTGCTGCTCACGTCTGGCATTGGCTTGCACCGCCGCGCCCTGTGGGCCCGCACCGTGCTTGACCTGCTGCTGCACGCCACGCAAACCCCGGTGCTGCTGGTGCAGCGCGCTGCCCGCGTACCGTACCGGCAGGCGCTGGTGGCGGTGGACCTGAACCACGAGGCGCCACGCTTGCTGCAACAGGCGCAACGCCTGGGCGAGCGCGCGCGCCTGACCGTGTGCCACAGCCTGCAGCAGCATGTGCAGGTGGCGGCCAATTCGGCCGCCGGCGCACTGGCCGCCATCGAGGCCCAGCGCAGCGAGGCGCGCCGCCGCGCCCTGGTGCACCTGGGAGGACTGCTGCGGCACGACGAGAACGGTTTGGCGGTGCACGACATCGCCATCGGCCATGGCCGGCCCGGCGCGGACATTGCCGCGCGCGAGGCCGAACTGGGCAGCGAGCTGATCGTGGTCGGCCGCCGCCGCCAGCCCTGGCTGCTGGACCGCCTGGAGCGGTCATTGAGTCATCAACTGCTGGCCCGTGTGCGGGGTGACCTGCTGCACGTGCCCCTGACCCGGGAGGACGCATGAACACCATGACCCTCACGCGCACTTTCCTGCGCGGCAAGAGCCCTTGCGCCGACGGCTTTCGTTGGTTCCTTCGCCACCACCACGAGGGGGACGACTACCAGAGCATCCTGGATGGCCTGGTGAAGGCCGGGCGCGTGGCCGACGCCTGCTGGCTGCTGCAGCAGTTCGGCCCCACCAACGCCGTGCTCAGCCTGGACAGCCTGGAAGCGGAGGCCATCGTCTTCGCCGGCACGATCGAGGTGCGCGGCGCCATTGAGGTGGACGGCGCGATTCACGCCGGGCGCGGCATTCGCGCCGGTGCCGGGCTGCGCGCCGGGCTGGAACTGGCGGCGGGTGAAGACATCCGCGTGGGCGGGCACCTGCGCGCCCAAGGCACCGTGCGCGCTGGCGGCCACCTGCGCGCGGCCTGGGGCATCGACACCATGGGCGACATCGAGGTGGGCGACGACCTGCGCGCCGCGTGGGACGTGGTGTGCGGCGGCCACCTGCGCGTGAAGGGCAGCGCCACCGTGGGGCAAGACCTCATCGTGCAGGGCGACGCCGACATCGGCAAAACCCTGCGCAGCGGCGGCGACCTCACCGTGCACGGCAGCGTGTGCGCGGGCCAGGGCGTGCTGGCCGACGGCCAGATTCAATGCGCCCGCCACCTGGAAGCCGGCTGGGGCATCAAGGCCGGCGAGGCCATTCACGCCCAGGGCGCCATCAAGGCCGGCGAGAGCCTGCAGGCGGGCGACACCCTGCAGGCCGGCGAGGGCTACGGCATCTACGCCGGCCTCAACGTGCAGCAGGACAACTGGCCCGTCAGCGCCCAGGTGCTGGCCGCGCGCCGGCCCGAGGGCCTGATGAGCGGGTGGTGGGCTGGGGAGGCGTGAGCGGGGGGCGTGTGTCCACCCTGGGCGGAGCCAAGGCTCCGCTCAGTGGCCTCTGGTGAGGCGTTTCACGCTTGGTTATATTAATGGACCAACCATTGATCCTTTTGGGCCATCTGTTCACGACCGAGCAACCACCATGACCAAGACCCTTGCCCCCGCCACTCCTTCCGCTCACGCCACGCTCGACGCGCTGCTGAGCCAGCGCCACAGTTGCCGCGGCTTCCTGCCCACTCCCGTGTCGCGTGAGCTGCAACAAAAGTGGCTGACCACTGCCCAGAAGACCGCCTCGTGGTGCAACTCGCAACCCTGGCGGGTTCACATCGCCGAAGGTGCGGCCATTGAGCGCCTGCGCGAGGTGATGCTGGCGCCGCCCGCCGAAGGCGAGCCCGGGCCTGACTTCGAATGGCCGCTCAAGTACCAGGGCGAGTATCAGCAACGCCGCCTGGCCTGCGCGCTGCAGCTCTACGCCAGCGTGGGCATTGCCAAGGGCGACCGCGAGGCCTCGACCCGCCAGGCGCGCGAGAACCTGCGCTTCTTTGGCGCGCCGCACGTGGCCATCGTCACCAGCGACGCCAGCCTCAGCGTGTACGGCGCGGTGGACTGTGGCGCCTACGTGGCCAACCTGCTGCTGGCTGCGCAAAGCATGGGCCTGGGCGCCATCCCGCAGGCGGCGCTGGCCTCACGCCCGCAGCGCCTGCGCGAGTTCTTCGGCCTGGGCCCTGACCGGCTGGTGGTGTGCGGCATCTCCTTTGGGTATGAAGACCCGCAGCACCCAGCCAACGGTTTTCGTACCCCCCGTGCCGCGCTGGACGAGGTGGTGCAATGGGTGGCCTGAGGCGCCGCCTCGGGCCTGGACGCTTCCCGCCAGCTTGACGGGCGACTTGCGCAGCGGCTTCGCGCCCAGGCGGGCCTGGGCGGTGTCAAACCAGGGGTCAAATCAGGCGCTGCCTGGCGCTTCTTTCAGCGAGCCCATGTCGATCACGAAGCGGTACTTCACGTCGGCCTTCAGCAAGCGGTCATAGGCGGTGTTGATGTCTTGAATGCGGATGCGTTCGATGTCGGCGGTGATGCCGTGCTGGCCGCAGAAATCCAGCATTTCCTGCGTTTCGGCGATGCCGCCGATCAGCGAGCCCGCCACCGACTTGCGGCCCACCACCAGCGGGCCGGTGTTCAGTGTGTCCAGCGTGCCCAGGTAGCCCACCAGCACCAGAGAGCCGCCGCTGGCCAGCGTGGGCACGTAGGGGTTCACGTCGTGCACATAGGGCACGGTGTCCACGATCAGGTCAAACTGCCCGGCCACGGCCGCCATCTGCTGCGGGTCGGTGGAGATGACCACGCGGTCGGCGCCCAGGCGGCGCGCGTCGGCCTCTTTGCCGGGCGAACGGCTGAACAGCGTGACTTGCGCGCCCATGGCCTTTGCCAGCTTCAGGCCCATGTGGCCCAGCCCGCCCAGGCCCACGATGGCCACCCGCTTGCCCGGGCCCACGCCCCAGTGGCGCAGCGGCGAATACAGCGTGATGCCCGCGCACAGCAGCGGCGCGGCGCCGGCCGCATCCAGGTGCTCGGGCACGGCCAGCACGAAGTCTTGTTTCACCACGATGGCCTCGGAATAGCCGCCGTGGGTGCGCGTGCCGTCCACCCGGTCTTTGCTGTTGTAGGTGTAGGTGGCGCCTTTCTCGCAGTACTGCTCCCAGCCTTTGCCGCAGGGGCCGCAGTGCTGGCAAGAGTCCACCATGCAACCCACGCCCACCAACTGGCCCACGGCAAAGCGCGACACGCCCGTGCCCACCTCGCGCACGCGGCCAATGATCTCGTGCCCCGGCACCATGGGGTAGCGGGCGTTGCCCCAGTCGTTGCGGGCGTTGTGCAGGTCAGAGTGGCAGACCCCGCAGAACAGGATGTCGATCACCACGTCATCGCTGCGCGGGCTGCGCCGCTCAAAGCGGAACAGGCCCAGGGGCTCGGTGGGTGAATGGGCGGCGTAGGCGCGAACGGGGTAGGTCATGCGGGCGGTCTCCTGGTGAATGCGCCACTGTAGGCACTCGCCCTGTGCAGGAATAGCGGGCACTGTCTTGCACTCGACACAGAAAAACATGAAGCCGCCCCCCGTTACCAATAACCTTGGCCTGCACCCCTACTACGACAACCGCTCCGCACAGCTCAAGTGGGTGCGTGCCTTCATTGACTTGGCGTTGCAGCGGCTTGCCGATTCGCCGGCGTATGTGCTGGGGGCAAGGGAGTTGGCGCGGGCGGGCAGAGGCCGTCCTGGCAATTGACCGCCGAGCACACACCTGCCGCCTGCCAGCATGGCGCAGTGGCGGCGTCAGCCGCGACAGGCTGCGAAGCGAATAAACGCTATTCCCGACCCGCTGCCGCCTTGCCGTGGGGCGCTTCGTGGTCGAAGACCAGGCAGGTCGTAGTGGCGTGGGCGTAGACCTTCCCGTCGGGGCCGACGATGCGGCCCTCGGCCGTGGCCACCTGCCGCCCGGCATGGATCAGCTTGCCCTCGGCGCGAACCAGCGGCACCGAGTCGGTGAGGGCCCTGAGCATGTTCACCTTCAGCTCCAGTGTGGTGTAGCCCTTGCCGGCAGGCAGGGTGGTGTGCACGGCGCAACCCAGCGCCGAGTCGAGCAGGGTGCAGAACCAGCCGCCATGCACCGTGCCCAGCGGGTTGTAGTGGCGCAGTTGCGGCCTGCCCTGGAACACCGCAAGCCCCGGCTCCATGTGCATGGGAATGAAATCCATGGTGTCGCCGATCGGGGGCGCTGGCAGCTCCCCGGCAAAGATGGCTTCAAACACCTGCATGCCGGTCATGCCAAAGACCTTTTCCCGGGGCGCCGTGCCCACGGCACTCAAGCGGCTGCGCACGGCGCGTTCTTGTTCTTGCCAGCGCTCAAGGGTTTCCTGGTGTGTCATGGGCTTCATAATTTGCTTGTACCTGCAATAGTTGTAGGTACAATATAACGCATGAGCAACGCCCCAGCCCCCAAGGGTTGCACCAACCTCAAGCTCAGGCAGCTGGGCAGGATGGTGAACCGGCACTACGACCATCACCTGGCGGCCGTGGGCTTGAAAAGCACGCAGTACGCCTTGCTTTCGTTTGTCGTCAAGCTCGGGCCGATTCGGCCGGGTGACTTGGCGCGGCACCTGCAAATGGACGCCTCCACCCTCACGCGCAACCTGCAGCCCATGGTGGCCCAGGGGTGGCTGCTGGTGGGGGCGGGCGAGAACGCGCGCAGCCGTCTGGTCGAGGTCACGGCAGAGGGCATTGCCCTGCGCACCGCGGCCCTGCGCGCCTGGAAAGCGGCGCAAACGGCCCTGAACCAGCGCCTGGGGGTGGCACAGGTCGCTGCGCTGCACGACTTGCTGGACGCCAGCATCGCGGCCCTTGACGAGGCGCCCAGCGATGCCGCCGCGGGCTGAGGCGCCGGCCCGCCTGAGCGGCCAGCTCTCGTGCTTGCTGGCGGGCCTGGCGGCACTGGGCTGGCTGGCCACCAACATCATCCTGCCGCTGTTCCCGATATGGCGGCCGACCTGGGTACCTCGGTCAGGGACTTGAGCGCCACACTGGCCAGCTTCTTCTTGGCCTTTGCCCTGGGGTGCTGGTGCTCGCCCTGCATCAGGCCCGCGACACTGCTGGCGCGGGCTTGGCAATGGGGGCCACCACGGCTCCCGGGCGAAGATATCCGCGGCCCGTGAATGGCCGCCGCGCTAGCCCAGCGGCTGCAGCATCGACCCGCGGTTGCCTTCGGTGTCGATGAAGGACACATAGGCCCCCACGCCCGGGATGTCCATGGGCTCACCGATCACGGTGCCGCCCGCGCTGCGCACCTTGGCCATGGACGCTTGCAGGTTCTCCACCGCAATCACCACCGAGGGCTGCAGCGCTGGCCCTCCGGTGGGCTGCTGGAAAAAGCCGCCATTGATCGTGCCCGGCCGCGTGGGCCGACCGTTGGCGACTTCGCATGTGGTGGCCACCACGTAGTGGCCCATGGCGGGGCCCAGCGCCTGTGTCTGCCAACCGAAGGCGGTGCCATAGAAATTGGCCATGCGGGCAGCGTCTGCATAGGGCATTTCAAAGTGGATGACGGGATCCATCTTTCTCTCCTTCGCTCAAGGGCCATGAACGGTCGTGGCACTGGGCAAGCCGAGTGCCACGCCGGAACAGGCCGCCAACAGACTAGCGCAGAAGGGGGTGGGCGTGGCGCCCGTTCGCCAGTTGGGCGCGTCCAGGGCGACACCGCGCCAGCCCCAACGTGACAACGCCGCCCCACCGATGCGGTGGGGCGGCGCGAGGCACCAGGGAAACGCAGTGGTTAGGCGAACTCAGAAGCTCTCCCATTCTTCCACCGCTTCCGTGGCGGCCGCCAGCTTGGTCGGGCGCACCACCGGCGCTGGTTGGGCCGCGCGTGTTGTGGTGGCCGGTCCGGCCTTGCGCAGCGCGGGGGCGGTGGTCTTGGTCTTGGTGGGGGCAGGGGTGCTGCGCACCGGCGTGGGGGTGCTCACCACGGCCGGGCTGGCCATGAAGCCGCTGCTGTGGCCGCCATTGGTACGAAACACGCTGACGGCGCTCACCAGTTGATCGGCCTGGTGGCGCAGGCTGGCCGCGGCCGAGGCGCTTTCTTCCACCAGGGCGGCGTTCTGCTGGGTGGTCTGGTCGATGCTGCTCACGGCCTCGGCCACCTGGTTCACGCCCGCGTTCTGTTCCTGGCTGGCGCTGCTGATCTCGCCCACGATGTCGGTGACGCGCTGGATCGACTGCACCACCTCTTGCATGGTGCTGCCGGCCTTGTCCACCAGCTGGGTGCCTTGTTCCACGCGCTCCACGCTGGCGTTGATGAGGCCCTTGATTTCCTTGGCCGCCTCGGCGCTGCGCTGGGCCAGGTTGCGCACCTCGCCGGCCACCACCGCGAAGCCACGACCCTGTTCACCGGCACGGGCGGCTTCCACGGCGGCGTTGAGGGCCAGGATGTTGGTCTGGAAGGCAATGCCGTCGATCACGCCAATGATGTCGTTGATGCGGCGGCTGCTGTCGTTGATGTCGCGCATGGTCTGCACCACCTGGTTCACCACCTCGCCACCTTGCACGGCCACGCTGCTGGCGCTGGCGGCCAACTGGCTGGCGGCGCGGGCGTTGTCGGCGTTTTGTTGCGCGGTGGAGCCCATTTCTTCCATCGAGGCCGAGGTTTCTTCCAGCGCGCTGGCTTGGCTCTCGGTGCGGGCCGAGAGGTCTTGGTTGCCCTGGGCAATCTGGGCGCTGGCGGTGGCCACACCCTCGGCGCTCTGGCGCACCGAGTTCACCAGCTCGCTAAGCGCCTGCTGCATCTTCTGCATGGCGGCCAGCAGGCGGCCGGTTTCGTCGCGGCTGTTCACCACGATTTCCTGCGTCAGGTTGCCAGCGGCGATCTGGTCGGCCAGCTCCACGGCACGCGAAATGGGTTGCGTCACGCTGCGGATGATGGACACCGCCAGGCCCAGCGCCACCAGCACGCCCACCACCAGCACACCCACCGTGAGGCGCAGCACGCTGGCCACGGTGCTGTCGATGCGCTGCCCGCCAGCAGCGGTAAGCGATTTCTGGAAGGCGATCAGTTCATCCAGCTTGACCATGTAGGCCATCTGCAGCGTGCGGGTCTCGTCCAGCAACACGCGGCGCGCCACGTCACGCTGGCTGCTGCTCAGCGCATCGAAAAACTGGTTCTGGCTGGCGATGAAGGCCTCGCGTGCCTTGTGCACCTGGCCCAGCAAGGCTTTGCCTTCGGCCGAGACCAGGTTGGCCTCCAGCCAGCGCAGGTCTTCGGCAATCACCTTGCGGCTGGCGTCAATCGATGCGCGTTCTTTCTGAACCGCGTCCGGCGCGTCCATGATCATCATGTTGCGCATCGAGCGGGCTATCTGGTTGATTTCGTTCTTCACCGACTGCACGCGCTCTTGCTTGGGCAGCAACTCGTCGGTGACGATCTTCACCTCGGTGTTGATCGAGCGCACCTGCACGATGGACAGGCCGCCCAGAGCAGCCAGCAGCAGCACCAGCAGGCCGAAGCCCATGGCTAGGCGCTGCGCGATGGAGAGTTGGTTAAGGAATCGCATGATGAACTTTCACAGAGGTGGGTCGCAGACCTGGCCGCTCAGGGCTTGGGCATGAGGGCCGCGATGGCGCTGGCCAATTGGCCAGCCGGCAGGGGCCTGTGTGACAGCGCGCCCGACCGGGTGCGCTGAAGGTGGGCAGGGGCGATGGGGTCGCCCCGGTGCCAGATGGCTGGCACCCAATCACCCAATGCGCAGTTGGCTGGCTCCCCTGTGTCTTGCGTGCGATGGAATTGGGCAGTTGCCATTCCACCGAGAAGCCCATGCCCACCAAGCCACCCTGAAAGAGGCTTGCGGTCAACCGGCTTCGTCTGTTCATCATTTCTGTTGCCAACTTGCGTGCATCACACGCCTGTGGTTTCGGCGCGGGCCGGCGCGCCTGAAGCCCCGCACCCGCAGCGAATTTGCGCTGGCGCAAGAAACGGGCGCAAGGTGCGATGGGCGCCACGGGCCTCTTGGCGGGGCCACGTGCGCGCTGGGCGAGCACGTCCGAATGAACCGCGCCATGACCAGAGGCCAAGCTGTAAGTCACCCGTATTGCATGAGTAGTGCTGGCGTGTTCAAGCCAATGGCGAGCAACCCATCTGGCTGCCAACCTCACCTCATTGCTTGGGGCTATCGCGGCGGCGCTTGAGATCACCACAATTGTTGGCCCACACCCGAAGCGCTTGTGGCCTCACCCCAGGCGCAGCGGCCACCTGCCTCACACCGGCGGCAACGCTTTCAGCGTGCGCAGCACCTGCCGCGTGATGTCGTTTCGCTTGGGCAGGTCGGCCAGGCGCTGCGGCGTGTCGATGTTCAGCGCAAAAAACACCGGGCCGGTGGGCCACTCCACCCAGCCCACTTGCCCGCTCCAGCCCGTCTTGGCCCGCAAGATCCAGTCAGGCCCGGCCTCGGTGACCATCACGTCTTTCACCAGCCGCTGGTGCGCCTCCGCAAACGGCAACTCGTTGCGGTACAGGCGCTGCAAAAACGCCACCTGCTCATGCGCTGAAATCGCCAAGTCGCCCTCCACCCAGAAGGGCGCCGCGCCCGAGGCCAGCGCGTTGCCATAGCCCATCGCGCGCAGGTAAGCCGCCTCACGCCCCTCGCCCAACTGCCGCGCAAAGCCCTCAAACACCCACACCGTGGACTGCCGCATGGCCGAGCGCAAGGTCTGGTCTTGGTTCCAGGCCGGCTCTTTGCCAAAGAGGGTATGCCGCGCTAAGGGCGGGCTACTAGTTCAAGAGCATCTTTCCGCTTTGTATTGGCCTGAATGTAGCTTCTGACGAGGTTTCGATTGCCTGGGGTCAGCGAGGTCCATCCAGCAGACCAAGTGCGGTAGGCCTGCCATGAGTATCCGAGTTCCTGCCCCTTACTCATGCTTTCCATTGATTTAAGGGTGGCCTTCAGGAATGAATCCTGAATTTCAGTTCCCGCAAGATCAATTAGCGATGCCAAGTAAGTAAGCCATCGTGCTAGGTGTCCATATTGAGACCAAGCCCCATAACCATTTGTGTAGCCAATCTTCCTTTCAATGATCGTGCCAAGAAGCTTGACAACCTCGGCGCCATTCAGGCTCGATCCAATTGCGGAAATTGACGCAATGATCTCGAAGAACGATGTCTCTATTTGAAGGTAATTGTCGGTGAATGAATGATTGTCATAAAGGACCTTCTTGATGTTTTTCTTTGACTTTTCTGCGCACTTGATGGCGTCGGGTAATGCTGCGTTTACATTGCGAAAGAAGTCTAGAACCTCAGTCTGATCTATGACGCGAATAGCGAAGCTGTGGGCGTAGTAGTCTTTAATGTGCTGATCAACACTACCTCTGGACACCAAGAAGATATTGCCGCCAATCACATTGGTTCTGGAGAAGCCCTTATAGTCGCTCAGGATGGTCTTGAGATTGGTGTCGCCAAGCGAATATCCCAAAATCACGACGGTGTTTTCATGAAGTATGGTGCTCAGTTTTTTGGCGAAGTATGAGTCGCTGTTGAGAAAGCGGAAATAGTCGTCGGAAGTTACAACCATGTTTCGCGGCGAGTCGATCGAGCCGTGGACATGATAGACCTGTATGTTTGCGGCGGAGCGTGGTACAGGAAGCCCAGGTGTTATAGTTTGTGGTCCAACCTTCAGCGCAAGTTGCTCAAACAACTTGTCATAGTTGGTAGTGACAACTTCGAAAGTATTTGCCTCAATGAAATCGGTAACCGGCTTGTTGTCACCTGCTAAAACAAGTTTTCTAATGAAATTGGCGATCTCTTCATGGGCAGACTTGCCGATCTTTTGGAGTTCGATGTCGATTATCTGAGCCGCTTCTTCCAATGGCAGGGGGTTGGGAGAGCCTGTAGGAAACAGCGCAGCTTTGAGGTTGGCGTTGGTTGGCGCAGGCAGCAAAGCACAGAGGGACTCGAGGAGGGCTTGCCAGCTTGGAGCTGCATTCGCAGTAACAGCCTTCGAGAAGCCCGTTCCAGTAAAGAGGCATAGCCTCCGTGACGCTGCAGCGTATGCAATTTCGAAGTAGTTGCTCATGGAAGGTTAGATATCGACATAGAAATCATTTGATCAGCATCGTGTGGCTTTATTTACAAGGTTTGTGTTGATTAATAGTTTGAGAATTTGGTATTTTAGATTTCGCAGAGTCATGGCTAAAATAGTCGGATAATGGTCCCTAATTGTGATGAGTGATCTCTCCAGTATTCGGGTCTTGGGCTGTTTTGCTTTACATATTTTATCTTGGTTGGTGGTGCGTTTTTGTCATTCATTTGTTATCGAAATTTCTCAAATCATCTTTGGTGAAAGTGTTTGTGTGGTAATTCTTCTAGGGTGATGGGTTCACGTTATTTTCCTTGATCTGGAGACTGTTGTGAATCTCAAGTCCTGACTTCTCAATGGTGTTCAAGCGGATTGATTTCTCATTCGATCCACATCTCGGATATAGATGTTCTGGTACTGGGTGATAAGCCCGTTCTTTTAGAGAGGAAGCACACAGTTCGTGGGAGACCGCTTTGGGCTGAGATCAGCGTTTCAGCGGGCCAGCACCACTGTCCGCTACTGCTGCATTGCAGTAATGGCTTTCGGCTGCCCAGTACCCATGAATGACAGTGATGCCCCGAGTCCTCTAATCGTAGTGGCCCCGTCCATGGTTAACCCTCCCCCCCCATGCGCAAACGCAGCGCTGGCGTCTATGCAAAAGGCGAGGAAGAAGGCAGTTGAGCCCAGCCAACTCGCGCGCAGCGGGCGGGTGGTGGCAGCAGCAGACGCCACCGTGAAAAACAGCGCAGGTACGCAAATAGGCGCGGTTCTGCGCGCAGTGCCGGTGATGGGCATGGGCGATCTCCCTGTGATCGTTATGTATTGACAACGATCGTATTGCGCATGGTTACAAATGCGCGTCACCCATTTGTGGGAACTTTCGGGTTTTCCTGTGGTGCAAACGGATGGCCAGCAATTCAGTGGTTGGCCATTGAATAGTTGGCAATGGGCTGGCCGCGTTGGCGGCGGGGGCCAAAGCGATTCCCAAAAAGGAAAGTGCCCACCCAAATGGCTCGGTGTGGGCGTGTGCGGCGGTGCGGGGGGCCGCCGCCCAAACGGTGCGGGCTCAGCCGTGAAACGCCACCTCCATCACGGGCGGCTGTTTCAGGGTTTGGCTCACCACGCAGCAGCGTTCGGCGGCGGTTTGCAGTTTCTTCAGCAGCTCGGGCGGGGTGCCGTCTTGGGCTTTGATG
>Ga0255128_1000665_pt1 | contig 15824 bp, 14 predicted proteins | sample Law_Miss_RepC_8d_FD_188562 | JGI IMG/M metagenome (GOLD analysis project Ga0255128, IMG submission 188562) | Freshwater microbial communities from St. Lawrence River, New York, United States - Law_Miss_RepC_8d | ecosystem: Environmental > Aquatic > Freshwater > River | place: USA: New York... | reverse complement strand
GTTTGTGCCCATCGCCTTCATCAACGGTCTGACCGGGCAGTTCTTTCGCCAGTTCTCGCTGACGATTGCCATCTCCACCGTGATCTCCGCGATTAACTCGCTCACGCTGTCACCCGCGCTGGCGGCGCTGCTGCTGCGCGGACACGACGCCCCCAAAGACTGGCTAACGCGCGTGATGGATCGGCTGTTCGGCTGGTTTTTCCGGGGGTTCGATGCGGTTTTCCACCGCAGCGCCGGCGGCTATGCGTGGGTGGTCGCGCGCTTCATGCGGGTGAAATTTCTGCTGGTGCTGGTGTATCTGGGCCTGCTGTTCGCCACCTGGCAGGCCTTCATGAAAGTCCCCGGCGGCTTCATTCCGCCGCCGGACAAGCAGTACCTGATTGGCTTCGCGCAGCTGCCAGACGCCGCCTCGCTCGAGCGCACGGACAAAATTCTCAAGCGCATGACCGACATCGCGCTGAAGACGCCGGGCGTGAAAAACGTGGTGAGCTTCCCGGGCCTGTCGATTAACGGCTTCATGAATTCGTCCAACGCGGGGCTGCTGTTCATCGGTCTCGACGACTTCGAGAATCGCTCCACGCCGGCACTCTCGGCGGCCGCGATCGCGCAAAACCTCAACCAGCAGTATTTCGGCATTCAGGGCGCTTTTATTGCTTTCTTCACGCCGCCGCCGGTAGACGGCCTGGGCGCGATTGGGGGCTTCAAGCTGCAGCTGGAAGATCAGGCCGGGCTCGGCGACGAGGTGCTGTATCAGTCCTTGCAGGCGGCGCTCATGAAAGCCTGGCAAACGCCGCAGCTGGCCGGCGTGTTCTCCAGCTACCAGATCAACGTGCCGCAATTGAACGCCGCCATCGACCGCGAAAAAGCCAAGCAGATGGGCGTCAATCTGAACGAGCTCTTTGCGACCATGCAGATTTATCTCGGCTCGCTCTACGTCAACGACTTCAACCGCTTTGGCAAAACCTATCGCGTGGTGGTGCAGGCCGATGGCCAATATCGCCATCAGGCGGAGGACGTCGCGCAGCTCAAAACCCGCAACGCACAGGGTGAAATGGTGCCGCTCGGGGCGCTGGTGAAAATGCAGCCGTCCTTCGGACCCGACCGCGCGCTGCGCTACAACGCGTTCCCTTCAGCCGACATCAACGGCGCGGCGGCGCCCGGCGTGAGCTCGGGCGAGGCGCGGGCAAAAATGGAGGAGATCCTGCGCGAGACCCTGCCGCGCGGCATCGCCTACGAGTGGACCGAACTGACCTATCAGGAGATTCTCGCCGGCAATTCGGCGGTGCTGGTGTATCCGCTGTGCGCGCTGCTGGTGATGCTGGTGCTGGCCGCGTTGTACGAGAGTTTCCGCCTGCCGCTCGCCATTATTCTCATCGTGCCGCTGTGCCTGCTGTTTGCCATTGGCGGGGTGATGTACACCGGCGGCGACAAAAACATCTTCACGCAGATTGCGCTGTTTGTGCTGATGGGGCTGGCGTGTAAGAACGCGATTCTTATTGTGGAGTTCGCCCGCGAGCGCGAACTGCACGACCCGTCTATCGGGCCGGTCAAGGCGGCGCTCGAAGCCTGCCGCATGCGCCTGCGGCCGATTCTCATGACCTCCATCGCGTTCATCATGGGCGTGCTGCCGCTGGTGCTTTCGCAGGGCGCGGGGGCGGAAATGCGGCGTGCGATGGGCATCGCGGTGTTCTCCGGCATGGTCGGGGTGACGTTGTTTGGCCTCTTCCTCACCCCGGTGTTCTACGTGTTGCTGGCCAAACGCCCCAAGCCTGCAGCCGTCGTCCCGCCCACTTCCGAGCCCGGCGTATGAACTGGCGCGTTATCAGCCTGGGCCTGATCGCCACGCTCAACGCGTGCTCGATGGCACCACCGCTCACCCCACCCAAGGTCGACCTGCCCGCCGAGTGGCAGGAAGCGCCGCCGAGCGTCGACGGGCAGTGGCAGGAAGCGGCGCCCGCCGAGGCCAACGCGCGCGGCGCGTGGTGGACGGTATTTGAAGACACCACGCTGAACGCACTGGTGACGGACGCCGGCGCGGCCAATCAGGATCTCGTGGCCGCTGCGGCCCGCCTGGAGCAGGCGCGCACGCTGGTCAACACCGCCGCCGCCGAACGCCTGCCCCGGCTCGATTTCGGCGCCGGCGCGGCCGGCGGCAAGATCGAGAACGTGGGCCCGCTGGCACGGGCCGGTGGCGATATCCCTTCCTACGAGCGCTACCGCTTCGGCGTGGCTGCCAGTTATGAAATCGACCTCTTTGGCCGCGTGCGCGACAGCGTGCAGGCCGCGCGGGCCGATAGCGCGGCGGCCGCAGCGCTCTACCAAACCCTGCAGCTGGCGCTGCAAGCCGAGGTCGCCCGCACCTACTTCCTGCTCCGCCAGACGGATGCCGAACTCGGCGTGCTGACAGAAGCGGTGCAGCTGCGACGTGACGCGGTGCGCCTGTTGAGCACGCAGGCCAATGCGGGCGACATCAGCGATCTCGATCTGGCGCGGGCCGAAGCCGAACTCCAAGTCACCCGCACCGAGCAGATTGGGCTCACCCGCACCCGCGCCGAACTCAGTCACGCGCTGGCCATTTTGCTCGGCAAGGCGCCGGCCAGTTTCAAATTGGCACCGGCGGCGCTGGCCGCCCGGCCGCCGAGCGTGCCCGCCGGTTTGCCATCGACCCTGCTGGAACGCCGTCCGGATATTGCCGCCGCCGAAAATCGGCTGGCTGCTGCCAACGCCCGCATCGGGGTGGCCAAGACCGCCTTCTACCCGGTGCTCAATCTGACCGCCGACGCCGGCTTTGCCTCGGGCGATATTGGTGAGCTGTTTTCATGGTCGGCCCGCACCTGGTCGCTCGGCCCGCTGGCCGGCGCGCTGCTCACCGCGCCGCTGTTTGACGGCGGACGCAATCGCGCCAATCTCAAACGGGCTGAAGCGGCGCTCATGGAAGAAACGGCCCTGTACCGCCAAAGCGTGCTCCGCGCGTTCGGCGAAGTGGAAGACGCATTGGTGGGCTTGCGCACGCTGGCCGAGCAAACCGATACGGTGGCCGCCACCCGCGACGCGGCCGAGCGCGCGCTCGGCATCGCCAGCCAGCGCTATGACGCCGGCGCGGTGGGCTATCTGGATGTGATTGACGCCCGCCGCCAGACGCTGGCCACCGCGCGTCAGCAGCAGCAACTGCGAGGCGCCCGGCTGCAAACCACGGTGGCCTTGATTCGCGCGCTGGGCGGTAGCTGGTAGCCGGTCATGGATAACGAGATTTACGTCCCGCAGATGAATCCCGGCGCGGTGCCGCCGCCGCCCAAAGAAGTGTTTGCGGTGATGGGCGAAGCGAATATTGAACGCATGCTGGAAGATTTTTACCTGGAGCTAGACCGGGGCTCGCCCGAACTCCGCGCGCTGTTTCCGGCAGATATGGTGACCGCGTCGCGCCGGTCGGCGGCGTTTTTTGTCGGGCTGCTGGGCGGCCCGCCGCGCTATCACGAGCGCCACGGCAATCCCATGATGCGCGCCCGCCATCTGCCGTTTGCCATCAACGAAGACCGCCGGCGTGAATGGCTGGAATGTTTTGAACGCGTGCTCGACCATGCGCCGTCCCGCTATCACTTTCCGGCTGAGCATCTCGACGCGTTTCGCGCTTTTCTGCACGGCTTCTCCGCCTGGATGGTCAATCGCCGCTAGCGTGCGTGCCGGGCATGAAGCGGCAACCCGAGTCTGTTACCTTCCGCGCCAGCGTCCTTTCGGAGAACTCCCTTGCGCCTACTTTCGAGCACACTTCCGCGCGCCCTTGGCGTGTTCTGGCTAACGCTGCTGAGCCTGTTCGGCAATTCAGCGCCCGCGCTGGCCGATGGCGAGATCCTGCTGGGCCTGGTGCCCGCGGAAGACCCCAGCGCGCTGGTGACCGACAATCAGGCCATCATCGCAGCGCTCGAAGCCTCGCTGGGGATGAAGGTCAAACCTTTCATTGCCACCGACTACAACGGCGTGATTGAGGCGCTGCGCGCGAGGCGCCTGGATATCGCCATGATGGGACCGTTTGCCTATGTGCTGGCCGCCACCGTGGCCGAGGTTGACCCCATCGCCATCCCCGACATAGCCAATCAGGGGCCCTTCTATCACTCGCTCATCATCACTCGCAAAGACACCGGCATTCACACGCTGGCGGATTTGAAAGGCCGCACGTTTTCGTTCGTCGACCCCAGTTCCACCGCGGGTCATCTGTTTCCCAAAACCGGCATGCTGCAGGCGGGCCTTAATCCCGACCGCGAGATGCGGGCGATTTTCGCCGGCAGCCACGATGCCAGCGTGCTGGCGCTGCTAAACGGCAAGGTGGATGCGGCAGCGGTCGCCGACCGGCTGCTGGATGCCGTGGTTGGGCGCGGACTGGCGAAGCGCGAAGATCTGGTGGTGGTGTGGCAGTCCGAGCCCATTCCCGGCGCGCCGGCGGTGATGCGGCGCGACCTGCCGGAAGACCTCAAAATCCGGCTGCGCGCGGCCTTCGCCGCCATGCACGACGTGCCCTGGAGCAAGGGCACCGTTATCAAAAGCTGGGTGCCGATAACCGACCAGCACTTCGAGGTGGTGCGCGGCATGGCCAAGCTGCTCAATCTCGATTTAAGCAAAATGAAATGATCGAAATCCTCCGCCTCACCAAAGCCTACGGCGCGCTGCCCGCGCTGAACGGCATTTCGATGACGGTGCCGGCCGGGGAAATGTGCGTGATTCTGGGGCCTTCGGGCGCGGGGAAATCCACGCTGCTGCGCTGTGTGAACCGGCTCGTAGAGCCCAGCGGCGGCGAGATCCGGGTAAACGGACGCCCCGCGCCGACCACGCGCGCAGAGCTGCGCGAACTACGCGCCGGCATCGGCATGATTTTCCAGCATCACAATCTGGTGCCGCGCCTGTCGGTGCTCAAAAACGTGCTGAGCGGACGACTGGCGCGCTTACCCCTGTGGTCTTCGGTACTCCAGATTTTCCCGCGCGAGGACATCGCCATTGCAATGGAAGCCCTCGCCCGCGTAGGCCTGGCCGACCGCGCCGAAGACCGCGCGGATCGGCTCTCCGGCGGCCAGCAGCAGCGGGTGGGGATCGCGCGCGCGCTGGCCCAGCGGCCACAGGTGATTCTGGCCGACGAGCCGGTGGCGAGCCTCGATCCCAAAACCGCGCAGGTGGTGTTGAACGACCTGCGGGCCGCCGCCCACGAGCTCCAGATCGCCGTGCTGTGCAATCTGCATCAGGTGGAGCTGGCGCGACAGTTCGCCGACCGCATCGTCGGCATCGCCGCTGGCCAAATCGTGTTTGACGGGCCGCCCGCAGACCTTGACGACGCGGCCTTGGCCCGCATCTACCCCGAACTTGAGACCCACGCGGCATGAGCGGCTCGCGCCTGTTGCTGGGCGGGCGCTGGGGCCGCGGCCGCCTGTTGCGCTGGGCCGTTGGCGGGCTGGCCGCGGTAGCCATTCTGGTGTGGAGCGCGCAGGGGGTGAATCTCAACCTGCGTGAATTCATTCGCGGCCTGCCCTGGGTGGTGGATCTCGTCTCGCGCATGGTGCCGCCCAACTGGGAATTTCTGCCGCGTCTCGGCCGCCCGGTGTTGGAGACGATTCAAATCGCGCTGTGGGGCACCTTGCTCTCGATGGCCCTCGCCCTGCCGCTCGGCTTGCTGGCCGCGCGCAACCTATGCCCCAACCTCACGCTCTATCACCTGACGCGGCAGGCACTCAACCTGCTCCGCGGCATCAACGAATTTGTGTTCGCGCTGATTTTTGTCGCCGCCGTGGGGCTCGGCCCGTTTGCCGGCGTGCTGTCGCTCGCGATTCACGGTGCCGGCCTGCTGGGCAAGTTCTACGCGGATGCGATTGAAGAAATCGATGCCGGCCCGGTCGAAGCCCTGCGTGCCACCGGTGCGCGACCCTTGCAGGTGTTTGTGTTTGGCGTGCTGCCGCAGGTCATTCCGGCGTGGATCGCCTCCACGCTCTATCGTTTCGAAGTGAATCTGCGCGCCGCCACCATCCTCGGCATGATTGGCGCCGGCGGCATAGGCTTTGAGCTCTACGGCTCGATGAAGCTCTTCCAATATCGCGACACCGCGACCTGCGTGCTGGTGATTCTGGCGATGGTGATGACGGCGGACTATGTGTCGTCGCGACTGCGCACGAAGATTCTGGCGGCTTGAGGGCTGGAGTTAATCCGGGCCCGAACCTGTGGGAGCGCCCTCCCGGGCGCGATGCGCCTCGCCGGCAGTTGCGGAGGGGTACCGACGATGCCGAATGACGGGAGGGACGGTCAGCCTCGGGGGGACGCGGCCAAAACGCTGGCTGTGCATTGACGGATTGTCGAACCGCACTTGCGCCGGACCCAGGCGGCTAGTGTCGGAATGTGGCACAGCCCGGCACGGCAACCCTATTTCATGGGTTTTCGCTGCCGAGGTGACGCAGCAGGCTCGCCTTTTTAGCGATATGGCGATAATAATCCGACGGCCAAACCTTCAATAAGGCCCGGAGCGCCGCCCATTCAAAAGGCGCCAGGGCTCACCAGAACCGTAGAGGAGAGAGAAGATGGAAGTAGGTGCGTTCTATCTGCCGTCAGTCGGCACGAAAGCAGAAATTTTGCAGGGCATGGCCGGCAAGCGGACGGATCTCTATCAGCGCATGTTGAAAGAGATCAGCGAGCAGGTGGGCTACATGGACCAATACGGTTACTACGGCGCCGGTTTCACCGAGCACCACTTCCACATTGAAGGCGAGGAAGTCTCGACCAACCCGGTCATTCTCGACCTCTACTTCGGGATGCAGACCAAGAACATGAAGTTCGGCCAGCTCGGCAACGTGCTGCCCTCCCAGAACCCGATCAACCTCGCCGAAAACATCGCGATGATTTCGCAGATGCTGCAGGGCCGTACCTTTGCCGGTTTCGCCCGTGGCTATCAGCCGCGCTGGGTGAACGTGCTGGGTCAGCAGGTGGGCCTGCAGGAGCCCGGTGAAGGCGCGGACTACGAAGAACTCAAGCGCTCGCTGTTCGAAGAGCACTTCGAAATCATGCACAAGGCGTGGACCAGGGACACCTTCCGTCACGAAGGCAAGCACTGGCAGATCCCGGGCAAGCCCATCAAGTGGCTGGCCCACGAAGTGGCCGCCAAATACGGTCAGGGTCTGGATGAGAACAACGACATCGTCGAAATCGGCATCGCCCCGCCGACCTACAACAAGCAAATTCCCGATATGTTCATGCCCTTTGCCACCTCCGAGCGTTCGATCGCCTGGGGCATGGAACGCGGCATCGTGCCGGTGACCATCATGACCCATCCGGAAGTGATCAAAGGCCATTTCGACGCCGGCATGAAGGCCGCACAGAAGGCCGGTCGTGACCTCAAGTTTGGTCAGGGCATGGCGATGAGCCGGGAGCTGATCGTGGCCGACACGGACGAAGAAGCCGAAGCCATTGCGCGCGAAGCCGGTGCCTTCATCTGGAACAACTTCTTCGTGCCCTTCGGCTTCAACGCCGCCATCGCCGGTCCCGGCGAAGGCCCGTTCGATATGCCGGCTACGTTTGAAACCCTGGCCGATCGCGGTCTGGTGATCTACGGCAGCCCGGACACCATCAACCGCAAGCTGGAAAAACTCCTGAAGGACCTGCCGGTCGACTACTTCTGGATGTTTATCTACAACCACATGCCGCATGCCCAGTGCATGAAGAGCCTGGAACTGTTGACCGAAAAAGTGTGGCCCAACTTCACTGACAAAATCGGTGGCAGCGGCAACGTGACCCGGATGCGCGCCAAGGCCTGAAGCCAGCCGTAGACGACCACGAAGAAGGGGCGGCAACGCCCCTTTTTTTATGCCCGTTTTGCGGTGGCGCCGGGAAAGCCGTTAGCCTTCACCCATGACTGAATTGAGCACTCTCTAGATGTGCGGCTTTTGCGCCGTGTTTGCCGGCAGCCCGCACTGGAGCGAGCTCCCCACGGGCGATGCGCCCGACGAGCTCACGCGTCAGGCCGTGCGCCGCCAGCGCCTGCGCTTGCTGAACGCAGTGGTGCAGGCCTACGGCTGCACGGTGGAAGACTGGCACGGCGGGCAATACATCGTGCGCAGCCTGCGCGGTCGCAGCGAAATCGTGAGCGCCCTGCCCGAAGTCTGGACGCTGGTAGAAGCCATCGCCGGCCAAGCCATCGACCCACTGTCGCCCGCGCTACTCGCCGCCTTAAAGGCCATTAAGGCCCCATGAGCGCGCCCGCCGGCCGGCCGCTGATCGTGCTCACCGGTTTTCTCGGTAGCGGCAAAACCACCTTGCTCAACCGCTGGCTGCGCGATCCGGCGCTGGCCGGCACCGCGGTGCTGATCAACGAATTTGGCGAGATTGGCTTGGACCATCAGCTGGTGGAGTCGCTGGACGACGCGCCGGTGCTCCTCGCCAACGGCTGTGTGTGCTGCTCGATCCGGGATGATCTGAAAACCGCGCTCCTGCGACTGGAGGAACGCCGGCTGGCCGGCGAGGTGCCGGACTATGCGCGGGTGATGATCGAAACCACCGGCGCGGCCGATCCGGCGCCAATTCTGGCGACGCTGTTGTGCGATCCGGAATTGCGTCATCACTATCACGTGGGTGGCGTGGTGACGGTGGTGGATGCGGTGAACGGCTTGCGCGATCTCAGCCATCGAGCGGAAGCGCGCCGGCAAGCGGCGCTCGCCGACTACCTGCTCATCAGCAAACGGGATCTGGCAGCGGCGCCGGCCCTTGAGGCGCTCGAAGGCGCGTTAAGGACACTCAATCCGGCCGCCACCCTCGGCGAAGCGCAGCGCGCACATTGGCCGGCCATCGCCGCCCGGCTCGCCGACGGCGACGTGGCCCGGCGGCAGCGGCTGACGCCGGCTGAATCTATCGTGGCTGCCCACGACCACCAACACGAGCACCACCACGGTGAGCATTTTGCGAGCTTCACGCTGTGCTTCGACGAGGCCATCGACTGGACCGCTTTCGGCGTGTGGCTAAGCCTCTTGCTCCACGTGCATGGCGAACGGGTGTTGCGGGTAAAAGGCCTGCTGAACGTGCCGGGCAGCGCGAGCCCGGTGGTGGTGAACGGCGTGCAGCATCTGGTGCATCCGCCGTATCACTTAGCGAGATGGCCGGATGAAGACCAGCGCTCACGGCTGGTCTTCATTACCGAGGGGCTGGCGCGCGAGTCGGTGGCGGCCTCGCTCGCCACCTTCACCGCGCTGGGCGCGAGCTTCAGGCCGCCGGGGGCGGATTCTTCGCCTTGAACTCCTGACAAATCGTATTGAGCGTCACAAAGCGCACGCCGTCGTGGTGGCGCATGTGGTCGATCAGGCGCTCGAGCATCATCAACATTTGCGGGTGCCCGCAGGCGTCCGGATGCAGGCAGGCGTTGAAGATGCCGTAGTCCATATTGCGATAGACCCAGTCGAACTGGTCCTGCCACATCTGGCCCAAATCGCGCGGCGGCACCCAGCCGTGGCTGTTGGGGAATTTCTTCACAAACATCACCGGCGGCGCATCGTCCAGATACCAGCTGCAGGGGATTTCGAGCAGGCTGGTCAGCGGGCCCGGCACCCAGGGCTTCATCCAGCTGTCGGCCGGTTTGCTGTAGTCGATCTTGGTCCACTTGTCGTCGCGCCGCAGGTAGTAGGGCGAGTGATCGTTTTCCATCAGGCTGTGGTCGTACTCGATGCCTTTGGCGAGCAAGAGGTCGATGGTGTTGCGCGAGAGTTCCCACCAGGGCGCGGAGTAGCCTTTGGGCGCCTTGCCGCACAGCTCCACCACCAGATCGAAGGTCTTGTTGAGCACCGCGGATTCCTGCTCTTTCGACATCGCGAGCGGGTTCTCATGGGCGTAGCCGTGAAGTCCCAACTCGTGGCCGGCCTGCGCAACGAGCTTCGATTCCTTGGGAAAGCTCTCCATCGAATGCCCGGTAATGTTCCAGGTGGTGGTGATGCCGTATTTGTCGAAGACGTCGAGCAGACGCGGCGTGCCCACCTTGGCCGCATGCACGCCGCGCGAGATGTCGCACGGCGAATCTTCGCCGCCGAACGATCCCAGCCACAGCGAGACCGAATCGAAATGCACGTTGAAACAGACCTGGATATCTTTCTGGGCCATCGCCAATCCTCCGCTGATTTATCGCATTGAACAGACCTCGCCGCGCGGACACCGATTGCCGACAACGCAAGGCCACGTCAACAATAGCCCATCCCTCCACTCATTACGCAAAGGAATCGCCATGGCTCGTCCGGTCTCTATCGCGGTCTGTCAGTTCGTGATCAAACCCGTGGCTTCATTCGACGCCTGGGCGCAGCAGGTGGTGAACTTGCTGGATCAGGCGCGCGGCGCCGATCTGGTGCTGTTGCCGGAACTCTTCACGCTCTCGCTGTTCACCACGCTGGACGACTGGCAGAACCGGCCGGTGGCAGAGCTCATTGCGGTGGACCGCTACACCCAGGCCTATCGCGATTTCTTTGCCCACGAAGCCCGCGCCCGCGGCCAGCACATCGTGGCCGGCTCGCATCTCGAGAAACGCGGCGACGGTTATCTCAACGTGAGCTACGTCTACGGTCCCAGCGGGCTGGTGCACGAGCACGAAAAAACCCACATCTTTCCGGCGGAATCGAAGTGGTTTACCGGCGAGGGCACGCGCATGGAGGCTTTCGATCTGCCGTTTGCGCGGGTGGGGATCAACATCTGTTACGAAACCGAAATTCCCGAGTGCGCCGCCTCGCTCACCGAACAGGGCGCCGAAATTATTCTCTGCCCGTCCTTCACGTTCACCGAATACGGCTTCTGGCGTGTGCGTCACTGTGCGCAGTCGCGCTGCATCGAAAACCAGATTTACTACGTGCACTGCGCGACGGGCGGGGACATGCCGCCGGGACCGTTGCCGAACGGCTGGACGCGCAGTTCCATTCTCAGCCCCTGCGATACGCCGTGGGCCGCGCCGAACGGCGTGGTGGCCGAAGCCGGGACCAATGTTGAGATGGTAGTGACGGGCACGGTGGATCTCGACTTGCTGACCGTGAACCGCCAGAACGGCGTGGCGCCCACGTTCAACGACCGCCGGCGCCGGGCGGACTGCTACCGCGCCTGGCCGTCGCACCTCACGGTCAAGACCTGAAATCTGCGCAAAATTAAACGTCATCCTACCGGGGCATTCGTTGCTCCCAACCCAAAGAGGTGAATTGATGTCTGCGGTGCGTGTTCCAGGCTTGATGCGCCTGCTGTGGCTACTGTGCGCCCTCGCGCTGTGGTGGCCAGGCATGTCACGCGCTGAAGAGGTGCCGCCGGCCGGCGCGATGCAGGTCGTACGCGAGGCGGTGGAAGGCTTGCGTGAGGCGCTCCAGCAGCGCGGCGCGACGGCCCAGGATACGGCGCTGATTGCCGAACTGGTGGAGCAGGAAGTGGTACCGCGCATCGACGTGGCACTCTCCGGCCAGTTGATCCTCGGCCGCCACTGGCGCGAGGCCAGCGACGCCGAGCGCAGGGATTTCATAGCGGCGTATCGCCAGATGCTGCTGCGAACCTATGCCATCCACGCGATGGCTTATCTGGAGGCGAGCGTGGATTACCTCAGCATCGCGCCGCTTGGCAGCGAACCCGGTCGCTACACGGTGCGCACCCGCGTCCTGCGGCCGGGCCGCAAGCCGGCCCGCGTCGACTATCGCATTGGCCTGCGCGACGAGCAGTTCAAAGTGTTTGATGCGCTGATCAACGGCGTGAGCCTGGTCTCAACGCTACGCACGGCGGTCGATGCGGAAGTCGGTCGCATCGGCCTGCCGGCCCTGATCGCGCAACTTGAATCCGGCCTTGTCGCCGCCGCGCCGGCCGTCGCGACAGACACCAACGCGCGCTAGCTCAGGCGTGTAGCCAATACGCCCATTCGGCATACACCGGGTTTTGCCACCAGCGACTGCGGCTCACGCGGTAGCGAAAATTGCGCGTGCCGGCCCCGCTCTCCACCGGCGCGATCACCTCGCCTTCAGCGCTGCGCCGCGCGCGAAAATCCAGAATTTCGGGCACTACCAGCGTCAACTGCCCCGCGGAGCCATCCCCTGCGCCACGCGCAATCAACAGCCCCAGAGCGCCCTGATTCACTTCCTGCTGCAGCGTGGAGAGGCTGCTCGTCTGGCGCCAGCCGTAGCGCTGACCAAAATCGCGCAGCCAGCGAAAGAGATCGTTGACCGCGAGTTCGGTGACGGTGTCGCCGTAACGCGGCGGCACGGCCCGCGCTTGCGCCAGGCGCTCGATGGCGGCGGGCGTCCACCACACGCGCGGCAAATAGGCGCCGGCAAGATGGCAGTAATCATGCGCGTAGACCGCGGCATAACGCCGGCCTTGCTGTGGCGCATAGCGGCGGTGCGCGGGCTTGGCGACGTCCAGCCAGTCGATGATTTGGCCAAGCGCGGCGCGGAGTTCGGCCGGCGTGTGGCCACGGCGCGCGGGCTGGCCGACCTCATTGAGCGAACAAGGGCCGGGCAGATCGGCACGGGTGATCGGCCTGTTCGCTTTCAGTTCGGCTATCGGCAGGGCCGGGTGTTGCGGCGGCTTGCTGGTATCGGCGATCTCGGCGGGCGTCGCCTTGCGCAGAAACTGCTGGCTCGCATAGCCGCGATATAGCGCGCCAAAAAGTGTGGTTTCCACGGCCAGAAAATGGTTTATCGCGCGCTCTCCGGTAGCGCTGACCAGCTGCCCGGCGGGCAAACGGGCGACGACATTCGCCTCCGGGCGCTCGGCGTCCACCACCGGCTCGCGGCGTAAGCGCAGCAGCCCCTCGCGGGTGCTCACCACGTAACGCGCGCCACGGGCGAGCAGCGGGCTGGGCGGTTTGACGACCGCCTGATGAGGCGCCGCAACGGGCAGACCTGGCGGTAGCGCATCGGCCGTCACGGTGCGGGCAAGCCGCAGGTAATCGAACACCCGCTGGCCGTAATACGCCTCGCCGTCGAACCAGCCTTGCTGCAGGCCTTTGGCCGGTTTGTAGCGCCCGCAGTTATAGACGATGGCGAGCGCGGCCTGCTCGTGCTCGCTGAGTTGGGTTTTCTCGCGCCAGCCAAGGCGGCGCTGGGCGTCGGTCAACAGCGTGAGCGTGTGCTCAAGCGCGATGTCGAAATCCGCATAGCGCTGCGCCAGAAAATACTCCGGGTCGCGCAGAAAATGTTGGATATCCCGCTGGAAAATCCCGAAGCCGTGGCAGAACTTGGCGGGCTTTGCCGCAACCTTGCGATAGGCCGGCAGGTATTGCGCCATCTCCACCAGCGCCGCGCGCGCAAGGGCAAACATCCGCTCGCCCTGAGGCGCGGCGAGTAATTCGGCTTTGGAACGCGGGAACGCCTTGCGCGCGTCGATCGTATCGCCCACGCACAGGCGCAGCAGCTGGGTGGTGGAAAGATCTGGCTGACGCCGCAGCGCCGACCACAGCAATCCCGTTTCCTGCATCGCGAGCGCGCTCAGCAGATCAATCCCGAACGGCAGTTCGCGGGTGGCACGCACGATGGCCTCGCCGAAGGTCGTTTTGAACCAGCGGAGATCCTCGACCACCATTGGCGACTACCCCGTGCGCGAGTGCTAGCGAATGGTGTGCCGCGCCTGCCCCAGCGCGTCAGGCGTGACCAACACCACGCCCTCCGGGCTGACGTAGAAACGCTTGCGGTCGCGTTCCGGATCGAAACCGATATCGGTGCCGGGTTCGATCTCGCAGCCGCGATCGACGACCGCATGGCGGATCCGGCAGCCGGCGCCGATGCGCACTTCCGGCAGCACCACGCAGTCTTGAATCTCACTGCCGTGCTCGATGCGCACATTGGAAAACAGCAGTGAATTGGTCACCTGGGCGCCTGACACGATGCAGCCGCCCGAAACCATTGAATCCACCGCAAAGCCGCGCCGGCCTTCGTCGTTGAACACGAACTTGGCCGGCGGCACCTGCTCCTGATAGGTCCAGATCGGCCAATCACGATCGTAGAGATTGAGCGGGGGCACCACGGACAGCATTTCCATATTCGCGCGGTAGTAGGCGTCGACGGTGCCCACATCGCGCCAATACGCGCTGCCGTCGTCGGCCGGATTGTGGAAGGGATAGGCCACCACGCGATATTTGCCGATCACGGACGGAATGATGTCCTTACCGAAATCGTGACTGGAGCGCGGCATGTCGCGGTCCTTGATCAGCTGCTCATACAAAAACTGCGTGTTGAACACGTAGATGCCCATCGAGGCCAGCGCCACGTCATCGCGCCCCGGCATGGTCTTGGGTTGGGCCGGCTTCTCGGCAAATTCGCGGATCCGGAATTGCGCATCCACCCCCATCACGCCGAAGGCCGACGCCTCCGCCACCGGCACTTCGATACAGCCGATGGTCATGTCGGCTTTCTGTTCGTAGTGGTAGGCGATCATCTGGCCGTAATCCATTTTGTAGATGTGGTCGCCGGCCAGCACGAGCACATAGGTCGGCGCGTGGGCGCGCAGGATATCCAGATTTTGATACACGGCGTCCGCCGTGCCGGCATACCACTCGTTGTCGACCCGCTGCGAGGCCGGGAGAATTTCCACGAACTCATCGAGCTCGCTCCGTAAAAAGCCCCAGCCGCGATACAGGTGACGCAACAGCGAATGCGCCTTGTACTGCGTCAGCACGCCAATCCGGCGCACGCCGGAATTCACGCAGTTGGACAGCGGAAAATCGATGATCCGGAATTTGCCACCGAAGGGCACCGCCGGTTTGGCGCGCCAACGCGTGAGGCCCTGCAAGCGATCGCCGCGACCGCCCGCCAGAATGAGAGCGAGGGTCTCGCGGGTTAAACGACTGACGTAGCGTTTATCGACGGGCGTATCGCTGGATTCCATCTATAGCTCTCATCCACGCCCGTCGGATAACACAGGCTATCGCCGCGCGCGGTCAGTAGGAGGGGTCATTATTGCCCGAGGCTCGGCCCCTCGCCTATCGGCAAAAAGCTGGAAAACAGGCGATATCAGGCGCGCACCATCCCGTTGTTCTCCGTGGCGCGCAATTCACGCGCAAGGCGGAGCCGGCGTACGTCGGGCGTATCGCGTAAGACCAGCGCGACCTGCACCAGACGGGCCATGGCAAAGGTACCAAGGCTCAGGCCGAACAGAATGCCAAACCAGTGCCAGGCCAGCGCTTCCGGCACCTGCCCGAATGCGGAGTCGCGCAAGATCAGCATCAGGCCGGCCAGCAGCAGCGCGCCGGCGCCGGCAATATCACAGGTCATCGTGAGTTTTTGGGAATGGGTCATTTTTTTTTCTCATCCTTGAAGTGGGACTTCCGGACAGCTTCGCGTGGGTGACGAGAGCCGGCGCCTGCGCCCGTGCGCAGCGTTCGCCCGGGCAGGAGCAACCCTAACAAACGGAGATGAGTGGCATCCTGATCCGGCACAGTCGCGAGCCCGCCGCACCCGGATCGCGATCAGGTTCGGCGGCGACGTTCCTCGCGCTCTTTGAGCTTGGCGCGATCCCGATCAAGTCGGGTGAGGTCTTTCTCGATTTCGTCGAGGCGCGCATCGATGCGCAGACGCTGGTAGTGGGTTAATTCGGGCACCACCTGCGCCAGCCGGAGTTGCTCGGCAGCGAGCTCCAGCTCGCCCACGCTGCGGTAGTACTCGGCGAGGTTGTAGTTGGAATTGGCGCGTTCGCCGAGTTGCTGCTCGGCCTGCGCCAGCAGCTTGTAGAAGCGCGGTTCGCGGCTGTCAGCCTCACCGAAGCCACGCAACACCCGGCGCGCTTCGTCCCCGTTGCCGGTGTTAATCAACAGGCTGACGTAGCCGTAGGCGGCGGCGCGACTGGCCGGGTCTGCCAGATGCAGCTTGCGATAG